>Ga0207428_10005801_pt1 | contig 11450 bp, 8 predicted proteins | sample RhiMethybrSRZTD1_FD_187600 | JGI IMG/M metagenome (GOLD analysis project Ga0207428, IMG submission 187600) | Populus rhizosphere microbial communities from Tennessee, USA - Rhizosphere MetaG P. TD hybrid SRZTD1 (SPAdes) (version 3) | ecosystem: Host-associated > Plants > Roots > Rhizosphere >... | reverse complement strand
TCTCGAGGCCCTCTTCAAAGCAGCAATCGAGGGTGATGTAGTCCGAGTCCGCACCTTGCTGAACCAGGGTGCTGACGTCAACGCCAGAAATCCCGCCGGCGCGACGCTCCTGATGAGCGCAGTGAGCATTGAGTCACGATATGAGGAAGGTAGGATTGATCATAGCAAGGTGGTGAGCCTTCTCCTGTCGCGCGGCGCTGACGTCAATGCTGCTGACAAAGTGGGACAGACGGCGTTGATGAAAGCGCTCACCGGCTATGCCTCGGAATGGAAAGTCATTGGAGCTACCACGCAGATCGTGCGTTTACTGTTAGCCCAGGGCGCCAGGGTTAACGTCAAAGACCAGGAGGGCCGGACGCCGCTCGTCATCCTGCTAAGCAATTGGGACACTCAAGCTGAACTCGTGCAACTGCTGCTAAGCAAGGGCGCCGATGTCAACGCTCGCACCAAAGACGCGACTACACCATTGATGGTGGCGGCAGAGGGCGCCAAGTTGGAAGTAATTCCAATGTTGCTGGCCAAAGGTGCCGACGTGAACGCCAAAGACAATCAAGGCCAAACTGCCTTGATGAAAGCGGCACAGGGAAGGTCGAAGCATCTCGAGGTCGTGAAGTTGTTGGTGCAGCGAGGCGCAGACGGTAACGCCGTGGACAACCAGGGCAACACGGCCATAACCCTGGCTACCACTGCCGGACAGCCTGAGACCGTCAGCTTCTTGTTTGAAAAGGGCGCGCGGGGCGGGGAAGGCGGCGATGCAGCTTCCGTTTCGGCGACCGCGCGGACAAACGCTTTGTTGTCGGCAGTAGCCGGCAGGCAGGTTGCCGAAGCCAGGATGCTGCTCGAACAGGGCGCGGATGCCAACGCAAAAATGAAGGACGGAAAGCCTGTCCTGCTCGCGGCGGCTGAGGGCGACTACGCCAATGAATTCGTGCCTCTTTTGCTCAACAAGGGCGCTGACAGTAACGCTGTCGATAAACAGGGGCAGACGGCGCTGATGTTGGCGGCGGCCACGTATCATGTTGAAGCCGTGAAGCTTTTGCTGGCGAGCGGAGTGAAAATCAATGCCGCCGACAACGAAGGCAACACCGCTTTGCTGCTGGTCATGGGGTCACCTCGTGGCTACCTGGAAGCCCACAGACCGCTCGTGCCATTCCTTCTGGAGCACGGGGCCCAGGTCAACGTGCGAAACCGAAAGGGAATCACTCCGTTGATGCGAGCGGCTGAAGAAGGCCATCCGGCGTTGCGCCTGCTTTTGGATAAAGGTGCTGAAGTCGATGCCCGAGACGAAGCCGGCGAGACCGCGCTGTTCTATGCTTTCCACCAGCACCTTCTCACGCTCGAGAGATACAACTCGGCTATGACTTTGTTGGCCAGAGGTTCCGATGTTAACGCCGCCAATAACGATGGCGAGACGGCGCTGATGCAAGCTGCCAACGGGTTTCAACTGGATATCATTCAACGGATGCTGGACCATGGCGCGAATGTCAACGCTCGTAACAAACGAGGCCGCACCTGCCTGATGACCATCCTTGAAGCCAAAGTATTTAGCGAGTTCAAGGACATCTTCAAAACAAAGGACTACTCCGAAGGTTTCGTGTCGATTGTGCGTGAGCTGATTGAGCGCCGCGTGGACGTCAACGCCATCGATACGGACGGCAGCACGGCGTTGCTGCTGGCAGTGCGGGGCGGCCATACCAATATCGTGCCCTTGCTGCTGGCGAAGGGAGCAAACGTGAACGCTCGCTCGAAAAACGGCGACACGGCTTTGAAATTTGCCAGGGCCAAGGGAATGACGGACGTGGTGGCCCAATTGCAAAAGGCCGGAGCCAGGGAATGACCTTTGGAGTGCGGCGACTTGTCGCCGCTTTTGGACTGCCGACTCATACGAAAGCGGCGACAAGTCGCCGCACTCCAAAATACGCTCGTTAAAACGGAACGTCGTCGTCAGTTAGATCGGTGGGCTCGGGGCCGGCATTCTGGGGAGCCGCGGCCGCCCTTGTCTGTGGTCCTCCACCCGCATCTTCGCCGCCGCGGGCAGCGCCAATAAACTGCATGTCCGTCGCCGTGACTTCCAATGAGTGGCGCGTCTTTCCATCACGATCTGTGTACTCTTCGACGCGAAGCCGGCCCTCAATGTAGACAGGTTTGCCGCGTGTCAGGTATTGGGAGGCGACTTCCGCCTGCCGTCGCCAGAGAGTGACACGAAACCAGGTCGTGACGTCATTGTTCTCACCGGTGGCGCGGTCACGACGTTTTTCATTCGTGGCCAAACTAAAGCTGCAAACAGGGGTGCCATCAGGCGTGTAACGCAACTCCGGGTCACGACCGAGGTTGCCAACCAAAATAATTTTGTTGAAAGACATCTGCGCTCTCCGTTTTCTTAAATGTCCGACAAACTTCAGTTTGTCGTGCCAGGATATCGACAAGCTAAAGCTTGTCGGACATCACTACCGGTTTGTCTTTCTCCTTGACGGGAGATTAGATTTTTCTCTAGTGAAAGGGGCGATACTACCCGCCGCGAAGCAGTGCGTCAAGCGTCTCGATCGTCGATAAATTAGAAACGTCTTTATCAAATCTGTTAGACTCACACCGTTCGAGGATCTTATAAATGAGCGCCACCGTTTACCTGGAAACAATAGGTTGCCAGATGAATGTCGCCGATAGCGAGCGGGCCGACGTTCGCCTGCGGGCGGCCGGCTATGAATTCGCTTCGTCTCCGCTAAATGCCGATGTAGTTATCTTTAACACCTGTTCAGTACGCGAGCGAGCTGCTCATAAAGTTTTCACCCGAATCGGCGAAGTGCGTCGCCAGCGAATCGGTAACGACCCGGTGGTTGGCGTGATGGGCTGTGTCGCTCAACTTGAAGGCTCAACCATTTTCGATAACAGCCCTTCGGTAAACGTGGTGGTGGGAACGCGGGCGACGGATCGACTGCCGCAACTGATTTCGCGCGCGCTGGAGGGCGAGAGAAGAGTCATTGACCTCGACGAACGCGCTGAAGGTGAAGTCTGGGACGTGCCGGCGACGGCGCGCGCGTCGAAATATGTCGCGTTTGTTCCAATCATCGAGGGCTGTAACAAGTTCTGCACCTACTGCATCGTGCCTTTTTCGCGGGGACGCGAGAAAAGCCGCCTGGCATCTGACATCGTTGCCGAAATTAACGAACTGCGCCTGCATGGCTATCGCGAAATACACCTCATTGGCCAGAACGTGAATAGTTATCGGCCCAAAACAGAAGCCGGTTTGCAAGGCTTAAAAGGAGCGACGCCGTTCTGTCGTTTGCTGCGGGCAGTCGCGGCGACGGGCATGGAGCGAATTAAGTTCACCACGTCTTTCCCACGCGATTTTCATCCCGACATCGTGGCGGCCATCGACGAGCATGAAAACCTTTGCGAGTGGATTCATTTGCCGGTCCAGTCAGGCAGCGATCGTATCCTGCGCGCGATGCGTCGAGGTCACACCACCGCGGATTACTTCAAGCGCATCGACTCTGTCAAAAAAGCCCGCCGCCGAATGTCTATCACCAGTGATATCATTGTCGGGTTCCCCGGCGAGACGGCTACGGATTTTGAAGACACTCTGAAACTGATTGAGGAAGTCGGTTACCACGGGCTTTATCTTTTCAAATACTCGGAGCGCCCGGGAACGCCGGCCGCGAACCTTCCAGATGATGTCAGCCGGGAAGAGAAGTCGGCCCGCTTTATCGAGTTGGAAAATAAGCAGCGCCGGTTGCAGGAAAAAGTCTACGCAAGCTATGTCGGCCAAACTCTTGATGTTCTGGTGGAGCGCATGAGCTCAAAGTCAGACCGCGACATGACCGGCCACTCAACCTGTCACAAGGTCGTGAATTTCCCCGGCGATCAATCGTTGCTCGGCGAAGTAGTTAAGGTTCGCATCTCTGCGGGCCACAAGAACAGTCTTTACGGAGAAGTTATCAACCCCTTGAATCGTTGATTTGTGTACAATAGGCAGGACGAACATGGAAATCGAGGTCAAGATTCGAGCGTTGATGATGGATCCGAATAGCGGCACGCCAATCATCATTCTCAAAGACGTTAACAGCGAGACGATGTTGCCGATTTGGGTCGGCGCTTACGAGGCCAATGCAATTGCGCTGGAGATTGAAAAAATCGCGCCGCCGCGGCCGATGACGCATGACCTGCTGCGCAATCTGATCGTCGAACTAGGCTTGACGGTCGATCGAGTGGTTGTTACTTCGCTGCGGGAGAATACGTTCTATGCAGTCATCGAAATGACCGCCGAAGACGGCGAAGCTATGCGACTCGACTCACGACCATCCGACGCGATTGCTCTGGCGTTGCGGGCCGATTGCCCGATTTTTGTGGATGCCGAAGTCATCCAGGCGTCGCGCAATTCGATCGCCACCGACGACGAGGCCGAAACCACCGATGAAACCGGAGAAGAAGACTGGCCCGATGTAATCGGAGACGCCAGTGATTTGCCGATGTAGCGACTAAACAGGCCTGGTTCAAGGTCCTTCTCATTCAGACCGGGCTTCAGCTCGGTGGGCAAGCGCGGCGAAACGCTAAGGGAATCGTTTCAACGGTTTCCATGACCGAACGTCACGCCAGGTGTTGTTACTCAGACTTACTTCCGGATGACCATTGGAGGAGCAAACCGTTAAAACGGTTCTAGTGCTTTCTCAATGCCAAGGGTGACCGGGCTGAAGCTCCGGCCTGAATAACGTTGATAATCGCAATCACTAATCAAAAAGGCGGCGTGGGCAAAACAACCACAGCCATCAACCTCGCGGCCGCGTTTGCTCGCCGGGGAAGCAAGACGCTTCTTCTCGATCTCGATCCCCAGGCCAATAGTTCAATCTCGTTTCTCGATCCATTGAGCATCAGCCGATCCGCCTACGAGTTGATGATGGACGGGCAGGGAACTGAAGAACTTCCGATTTACAAAACCACGATCGAGAATCTGGACATCATCCCGGCGCGAATCAGCCTGGCAAAGCTTGAATCGAAGTTAGTCGGCGACTTTGATGCGCCATTTCGGTTGAAGGACCGGATTGAGCCGCTCAAGAAGCACTACAAAGTCATTGTGATCGATACGCCGCCGACGCTCGGCCTGATTACCGTTAACGCTTTGGTGGCTTCGTCGCACGTCCTGATTCCGATTCAGTCATCTTACTTTGCGCTCGAAGGAACAGACGACCTGCTGGAAACGATTGAGAAGGTAAAAGCCCGTCCTAACCCCAAACTGGAAATGCTCGGCGTGCTGGTCACCTTGCACGACAAACGCACCACGCTGGGAAGGGAAGTCTTCGAACAAATTCGCCGCGTGTTCGGACCGAAGCTGTTTGAAACCGTGATTACCAAGAGCGTGCGGCTCGAGGAATCGCCGGCTTACAAGGAATCAATTTTTACTTTCGCGCCGCAATCGTCCGGCGCAGTTGAATACGAAAAACTTTGCAACGAGGTATTGAGCCGTGTCTAGAAGAGGCTTGCCCGAAGGCTTGAGCATGCGTCACGACGCGCACTACGTCGAAGAATTGACGCAACCCAGAACTACTCACGTTGGACGTTTGTTGCCTATCGACAAACTCGATCCAAATCCTCAGCAACCGCGCACAGAAATCGGCGATCTCACTGAGCTGACTGCTTCAATTACTGAGAAGGGCGTGCTGGAGCCTTTGCTCGTCAAACCGACGAGTGACGGCCGCTGGATGATTATCGCCGGCGAACGTCGCTGGCGTGCAGCCACCGCGGCCGGCCTGGAAGAAGTGCCCTGCATCGAGATGGATGTTGACGACGCCGAGGTTGCCGAGATTGCGCTGATCGAAAACATGCAGCGCAAAGACCTGACTCCCTGGGAAGAGGCGGACGGCCTGCGAGCGCTTTCAGAAAGATTTGGCTATACCCACGAAGAGGTTGCCCGCAAAGTCGGCAAGAGCCGCAGCACCGTGACCGAAGCTTTATCAATCGCGGCACTGCCTGAGTCGATTCGCGAAATCTGCCGTGCCTGCGAAATTACTTCCAAATCGCTGCTACTCCAGATTGTTCGCCAGCCGGACGACGAGTCGATGCAGGCGATGGCTGAACAAATCGCCGCCGAAGGATTGACCCGCGACGGCGCGCGCAAAGCCCGTAAGGCTTACATCGATCCTACGGGCGCGTCCGAACCTTACGTCTACCGGTATGAATCGCCGGGCAGGGAATTTAAGGTTGAAGTGAAGTTTAAGAAGTCTGAAATCTCGGCCGAAGAACTGTTCGAGGCGCTTAACGCCGCTGCACAGAACATCGACGAAGCAATTTGACGGTACGCACGCCTCTGGCGTGCCGCCTGAGAGTGACCAAACCGGCACGCTGGAGGCGTGCGTATCGACTAACCTTTCTTTTTCTTTTCCGCTGCCGCCTTCTTCGCCAGAGACTTACCCCAACGTTCAAGCGTCGGTTGAATCGGCTTGAAGATCCTGGCTCTAATCTTATGCTGGCTCTCGTTCCAGGCCTTCAACTGCTTCTCAACGTACGCGCGAACCTGAGCTTCAACGGCTCCGCGCTTAACCGAATGGCGCAGGGTCAGGTAATAGTGCTGGCCAATCAAAGAGAAGACTACAGCGACCACGTTGCCCTTAAATGAAAGCCGGGGAATGATCCGTTTGTGAAAAGGCTTGTTGGCCTGCACCAGCGGCGTCAGCGCCACTTCAAACCAGGCGCCCTGATTACCCTGACGCGGGTGATAAAGACCGGGCAGCTCCGAGCCCTTGGCCGCAATGCGCGCCCGCGGCTCAGTTATGACGTCCACCAGACGCACTCGCTCAATTCCGCGCAAATGTTCGCGCGGCACGCTGTCCAGAGCGCTCTCGATGTTTGCAATGGTGTTGCGCGGCAACTTGCCGCCGTACTGATTTTCGATCTTAACGGCCATTGGATAAAGTCCAAATTTGATTTGTGAATTACTGTCGCACTGTAGGAGACGGCGCCTTGCAGAGTCAAATGCAGATGCTTAAGGCTCCCGCGTTGGAGTCCCTGGCCGGCGGGGCCTTAGCCACGCTGACGCACGGCGAGGCCTCTGACGTGACCGAAAGTCAGCAAGCATTTGGCCACGGTCGGAGACCGTGAAAGAAGAAAGCTCGTCAACGGAAAGTCACAGACTTGCCGCGCATCGGCGTGGCCGAGCCATACTCATCAGACCGCCACCCGAGTCTCTATCCGGCGCCTTACCAAAAGGCAGGGCACCACGCCATTTACGGGCACTCTTAAGCTGGCAATCACCCACACCAAGCGCGTCTGATAATACATATTATGGTGCTGCGGGCTTTGCCTTAAAAAGCGGGTGCTTTCGAGAAAGTGCTCAAGGCGTTCCTTAGTCTCCTGAACGGCGATGCCGGACATGATCTCGCGTGCGACAGCACGCTCTTCCCAATTGATCTGGGGGATCGTTCTTTGATGCGTTCTTCCCCCACTCATGTACTTCTACCAGAAGTTTTGGATCGCGGAGCGTTTCGGTGCTCACTTTGACACGCGCAGATTTGAGAAGTGCGCGACAGTTCCTGTCCCAACCCATAACGCAATCCGGCCCTGCCCGGGACCTTGTTTGAGATCATTAACCACCAGGACGGGCTGCGGGATGTCATTCACATATAAGCGTGCCTTGTCGCCTCGCACCGTGATCTTCATTTTCGTCCACTCGCCTGGAACGACGTCCACATAGCTCTCGTATTTCTCCGGGAACTCTTTGCGCAATCGGTACCAGGGAAAGTCAGGGTAAGACACGTACTGGGTCGAATGGTTACGCCGCACTTGATCGTCCGCGCGACCGTTCGTCGGCCGCAGATAGAAGCTCTCGTACTTTACACTATCTTTTGCAGCGTCAAGATTGACACGGAAAGCCACGCCGACGAATCCCCGCGCCCCCTCTCCCGCAGTCACGCTCGGTTCACCCGTCAACTCGATTTTGATCACTCCGTCTTGGAATTTGGTCTTATTCAAGATGACGAGTTGAATTCCGTCTGGGACGTTTGCCGCTGCAGCGTCAGTCACACGCAAAGCTTTGCGCCCCTTGTATGTAACCCGTTCCGCTTTCACATTGCGTAGCTGCATTGCTTTGAAATCATTTAACGGGACGATTCTCATCTTGACCTGCGTGAAACCCGGGCCGGCACTCAAAAGAATGACCAATGTCGCCATGAATAGAAGGATCGTTGCAAAAGTCGTTCGCCGCCTCGTAGCGCGCCCCAGAATACTGGCCCTTGTTTTCGCCTTCAACTTCGCTTTCACTTGTTGGCACTCATTCCCAGCACAGCCCTCAGCCACGCCTGCCAATCGGGTTATGGATTCTCTGTTCATCCTACCTCGAATCTTTCCATAGTCTTTATTTTTCAGTCCGCTGTTACCTCGCGCGTTGGCGTCAGCTTCAGGGTTGCCAAACGTTGTCTGATCTCTTCGTTCCAGTTAGGCACCTTCGATTCTCCAGATTTGGAATTTATGTACTCGCTTGCCAGCTCATTCGGAGCGCAACGCAACTAATGGATCGACTTTCGTCGCGCGGCGTGCTGGAAGGTAGCAGGCGAGGAGCGCAACCACGCCAAGCATCGAGCTGGTAACACCGAGCGTTATCGGATCGATCGGACTTACTCCGTAGAGTTGATTTGCTATCAGCCGCGTACACAGAAATGCCGCGCTGAGTCCGAGGGCCAGCCCGATTCCGGTTAATAACATCCCTTGTTTGATCACCAGCACAAACAAGTCACCGGCCTGTGCGCCGAGGGCCATGCGGATGCCGATCTCATGCTGACGCTGACCCACCGAGTAGGCCAGGACGCCATAAAGTCCAATGCTCGCGAGAGCGAGAGCGAGCAATCCGAATATCCCGAGCATCATGGCCGCGCTCCGCTGTGGCGCCAGCGAGTCGCGCAGTCGGTCGGCAAGCATCCTCACGCTAAAAACAGGCAAGTTCTTGTCGAGTGATTGGGCCTCACGCGCGACCGCTGCGATCAGTGCAGATGGGTCATCGCCGCGCGAGCGCACCAGGAGTGCCGCCCCGGACTGGTAACGCTGCTGGAATGGGACGTAAAAGTACATGCGCGGCGATTCGGTCAATTTCTCATACTTGACATTCTTGGCCACTCCGATGATCTCAGAATAGGTATTGTCTCCCTCGTGCCAGGGGATAGCGAGACGCTTGCCGATTGGGTTTTCGCGCGGGAACATCCGTCGGACGAACTCCTCGTTGACTATTACCACGCTTGGAGAGGTTAGCCCGTCCTGCTCGGTGAAATCACGTCCCCTCAGAAGCGCGGTACCAGTGCTTTCGAAATAACGCGGTGCCACAATGTTGTAGTCACAGGCGAGATCTCCTGTCGTTGCCTGGCTTTCGATGTGGAAGCCATTTCTCCACGACCCGCTGAACGGCGTCGAGATCGCTAAACTCGCGGCACTGACGCCGGGTATAGCACGAACGCGGCCGATGACTTGTTGATAAAACAGCCTCCCTTTTTCTTCAGAATATCCACTTCGTCCAACATCGATTGACATGATCAGCATCTTGTCGACGTCAAAGCCGGGGTCGACGGACTGAGTATTACGCAGCGTCCTCACGAACAGACCCGCGCAGATTAAGACAACGACCGACAGAGCGACCTGGCCTACGACCAGCAGCCCGCGGAACCGGGAGCGTTGCAGCCCGCTCGCGCTTCGGTCCTTCAGCATCGACTGGAGTTGAAGATTGGAGGCTTCGAGTGCAGGAATGACGCCGAAAATAAAACCAGTGGCGAACGAGACAAGCAAAGCGAAACCAAGCACGCGTCCGTCGAATCGCAGATCTTCCAGCGAGAGACGTATCCCGGTGAGGAGATCAGAAGTAAGCAGCAATTTCCTCGACCCGAATGCCAGAATGATGCCGAGCACTCCGCCGAACATTGATATGAGCAATGCCTCTGTCAGTAATTGCCGAATAAGCCTCACGCGACCCGCTCCGAGCGCCAGCCGGATGGTGATCTCTTTGCGTCGCGCGGCTCCTCTCGCCAGCATAAGATTAGCAACATTAGCGCAAACGATCAGGAGGACGAGCCCGGCGATGGCTAAGAGGATAGACATTGTGCTGCGCGCCTGATCTCGCCTCACAGGCTGTAAACCAAGCCCCGTGACGAGAGTTATGCCCAATCCTCTGTTTGTGTTGGGGTATGTCTGTTCCAATCGACGGGCGATAATAGTCATGTCGGCTTGTGCTTGCTGAACAGTGACGCCCGTCTTGAGGCGGCCGAGGACTCCTAGCCACGTGATGTACCTTGCCTCCAAACGCTTTTGACGAAAGGCAGGGTCGGCTTGCGAGTACATCGTCAGTGGCAACCAGATATCGGTTTCTTCGCCGACACTGATTCCCGTGAATCCGTTCTGCATCACGCCCACGATTGTGAAGGGAAAGTTGTTAAGGTCAATGACTCTCCCAACGATCTTGGGGTCAGAGCCGAACCCTCCTTCCCATAACCCGTGACTAATCACGGCCACCGGATTTGCGCCGGGTGTGCCGTTATCGTCTTCGGGCGTAAGTGTTCGCCCGGCGTCTGCGCGCGTTCCTAGAGCTTTAAAATAATTGCCTGACACGAGCATACCCGTGAGCCGTTCGGGAGTTCCTCCCGTGGTTAGGTAGAGTCCCGTCTGCCGGTATGCTGTGAGTTCAACAAAACTTGTATTCTGGTTGCGACAATCGACGTAATCGGGATAAGAGAAGGTGTTAAAGTCTGAGCCGTTAAGCGTCCGGCCAAGCTGAATAACATCTTCCGCTTTATCGACGCCTTGAGGGGGCCGCAAAAGCAGAGCATTGGCGAGGCTAAAGATGGCAGTATTGACGCCGATGCCCAAAGCGAGTGTGAGCACTGCGAGGACAGCAAAACCAGGGTTCTTGCGGAGCACTCGCGCGCCATATCGCAGGTCTTGCCAGAGCCCGGCAATAATATTTCCTCCAACACTTGCTCCTATTTCCGGACCCTGACTTACAGCCCGCGCCACCCTCCGCAATTCGCGCTCAAGCAAGTCGCTCTCAGTCAACTCTGCGAGCGCTAGTTGCCGAGCTTCTGCTTTTGGCATCCCAGCGTAGAGCAATTCCTGATAACTATCTTCAAGATGCTGCGACAACTCCTCGATGATCTCAGCCTCACGCGTCGGCTCAAGATTCAAGTTCGCCAGCCTCTTGCTAATTTCTGCCTTCCAGTCAAGCACAACCTACTCCCATCAACGAAGGTGAAACCGAATTATCACAGTAGAATGATCGAGCGTGGTCGCGGCGGGCTTCAGTTTTGTCAGTCCAAGCGTGATTCCGCCTGCAGCAGCCAAACCCATGATGGCGACGAGCCCGGCGCGAACTCTCTTCTTAATTCTTGCTTTTGGGGATCTCTTAATGTCCATAAATACAGCGCAACGTGATTCGTTGCTTTGGCCTAAGCAATAGCCTGCCTTGCTTGAAAGCTACGTCCGCATTGAGT
>Ga0207428_10005800_pt1 | contig 11451 bp, 9 predicted proteins | sample RhiMethybrSRZTD1_FD_187600 | JGI IMG/M metagenome (GOLD analysis project Ga0207428, IMG submission 187600) | Populus rhizosphere microbial communities from Tennessee, USA - Rhizosphere MetaG P. TD hybrid SRZTD1 (SPAdes) (version 3) | ecosystem: Host-associated > Plants > Roots > Rhizosphere >... | reverse complement strand
GTGCATGAACACGACGCCGCCCGGGTTGAGAAGGCGCGCCGCCAGCTCCATGTAGGCGCGGTGATTCTTCGGCCCGACGTGCTCCATGAGCCCGATCGAGACGACCGCGTCGTAGCGGCCGGTGGCGTTGCGGTAGTCGTCGAGGCGGATGTCGATCGAGAGGTGTCCGTAGTGCTCGCGCGCCCACGCTTGCTGCTCGCGCGACACCGTGTAGCCGACCACGGTCGCGCCGTATTTCTCGGCGGCGAACGCGGCGAACCCGGCCCAGCCACAGCCGAGGTCGAGGACCCGCATGCCCGGACGCAGACCGATCTTGCGGCAGACGAGGTCCAGCTTCGCCTCCTGGGCGGCGTCCAGCGTGTCGGCGTCGCGGAAGTAGGCGCACGTGTAGACCATTCGCGGGCCGAGCATGGCCCGGTAGAGATCGTTGCCGACGTCGTAGTGACGCTGCCCCACCTCGAAGGGGCGCATCACCTGCAGGTTGAGCAGGCGCGCCTTCGCCACGTGCGTAAGCAGGGCCCAGTTGCCGCCGAGGCTGAATCGGGCCCGGGTGACACGATCGATCATCTGATCGAGCGCCTCGCAGTCCCACCAGCCGTCGACGTAGGACTCGCCGACGCCGAGGTTGCCGTCGCGCAGCACGCGCGTATACAGGCGCTGATCGTGGACCTGGATGTCCCAGGGCGCGCTGCCGCCGATGGTGACGCCCGCGCCGGCCAGCATCTCGCGCACGATGTCGGCGGCGTCGCGGCGATCGAAGACCGAGCGCAGCTTTCCGGTGAGGGCGGTCAAGCGGCCCTCGCGTCCTGCCGGCGCCGGCCCCACTTTTCGCCGACCGCGAGCGCCAGGTCGATGAGCTTCGGCGCGGGCAGGCGGGCGCCCGAGAACATCCACGCGAAGCCGGTGGCGACGGCACGGCCGCGAAGGCGCGGCGCGGACAGCAACCGTCGCGCGCGGGCGCGGCGCGTGTCACCGTCGCGGCGCGGCGGCGCCGACGGACGGGCGAAGGCCGCCGCGGTCTCGCGCAGCCTGAACACGCGCCGGTAGTCGTCCATGACGGGGTGGGCGGCGAGGCGCGCCGGGTAGCTCGCCGGCGCGCCTGCCAGGATCGCCTCGGCGCACACGCGGCCCGAGATCACGGCGGGCAGGATCCCCTCGGCGGTGAGCGGCTGCGCCAATCCCAGGCTGTCGCCGCACAGGTACGCGCCGCCCTTTGCGTCGGTGTCGACGCGCGCGGCGGCCGCGAGGTGCGCCGGGTCGTACAGGTAATACGCGTACCCCTTCATCGCCTTGGGCTCGAGATCGGCGGCGGCGTCGGCGGGGATATGGCCCGTCCCCAGAAAGTGCGCGCGCGCCTGCTGCCAGGCCGCGCGGACCTCGTTGGGATCGGCGGTCCCCGAGCCGACGTTGAGCCAGTCGGTCTTGGGCACGTTCCAGGAGTAACCGCTCAGATCGTCGTGCAGCAGCAGCTCGGGCTCGCCGTCGCGGCCGATGCGCGTGCGGGCGACCGCGGCCGGATCCGCCTGGAACTCGTGCTCCTGCACCCCCACCGGACCCATCGGGCGCGGCGGGGCGAGCAGGCGCGCGACCGGGCAGTGCGTGCCACCCGCGCCCACGAGGTGGCGTGCCCGCAGCCCGGCCACCGACCAGAAGCCGTCGTTGTCGCGCGCGATGTCGCCGGCCGGAGTCCCGAGGTGCAGCTCGGCCCCGCTCGTGCGCAGCAGAAAATCGTCGAGCTCGATCCGGCGGATGAACCAGCCCCGGCACGCGATGGCGTGATCGGCGCCCTGGTAGCGCACGTGGCAGCTCGTCCACTCCCACAGGCCGCCCGGATAGTCCTTGGGCCCGAGCGCGAGCGCGTCCCAGATCGGGGTCGATACCCAGCCGCCACACAGCTTCACGCGCGGAAACGTCGCGCGGTCGACGATCGCGACCTGCGCCCCCCCGCGCACGAGCGTCCGGGCGCAGCTGCTCCCGGCTGGTCCGCCACCAACGATGATCACGTCGACCGTCTCCCTGGCCATCTCGACGCTAACGTAAGCCAAAACGGGCCGGAGTCAGCGCCCTTTCCACCCGCTTCAGTCGGGTTACCCGAGCGACTAGCCGGCCCGCGGCTTGATCTGCTAGTGTCCCGAGATGCTGCCGGACGGACATCTTCGGGAAGCGCTGACGTTCGACGACGTCCTGCTGGTCCCGGCCGAAAGTGACGTCATTCCCAAGGACGTCGAGGTGAAGACGCAGCTGACGCCGGGCATCCGGCTGGCGATCCCGATCGTGTCGTCGGCGATGGACACCGTCACCGAGGCCGCCACGGCGATCGCGATGGCGCGCGAGGGCGGCATCGGCATCGTCCACAAGAACATGAGCATCGCCGACCAGTCGCTTGAGGTGACCAAGGTCAAGAAGGCGGAGACGGGCGTCGTCGTCAATCCGGTCACGGTCGGGCCCGAGCAGAAGCTGGCCGCCGCCGTCGAGCTGATGAAGCGCCACGAGATCTCGGGGCTGCCGGTGGTGGCGGCCGACGGGCGGCCGGTCGGTATCCTCACCAACCGCGACATCCGTTTCGAGCGCAACCTGGACCAGCCGGTCAGCGCGATGATGACCAAGCAGCTCATCACCATCGGCGAGGGCACGACGCTGGAGGCGGCCAAGGGCCTGCTGCACAAGAACCGGATCGAGAAGCTGCTGGTCGTCGACAGCACCAGCGGCCTGCTCAAGGGGCTGGTCACGATCAAGGACATCGAGAAGGCCCAGCAGCACCCGTACGCGGCCAAGGACGACTTCGGTCGGCTGCGCGTCGGCGCCGCCGTCGGCGTCGGGCCCGATCGCGACGAGCGCGTCGACGCCCTGCTCAAGGCCGGGTGCGACGTCATCTGCATCGACACGGCGCACGGGCACGCGCGCGGCGTCGTGCAGGCGGTCGCCGACGTGCGCCGCAACTTCCCGAAGGCCCAGATCATCGCGGGCAACGTCGCGACGGGCGAGGGCGCGCTGGCGCTGTCCAAGGCGGGCGCCGACGCGGTCAAGGTCGGCATCGGGCCCGGATCGATCTGCACGACGCGCGTCGTCGCCGGCGTCGGTGTCCCCCAGATCACCGCCATCAACGACGTCGCCAAGGCGCTGGCGTCGACCAACACCAACCTGGTCGCCGACGGCGGCATCAAGTATTCGGGCGACATCGCCAAGGCGATCGCCGCCGGGGCCCACACGGTGATGGTCGGCAGCCTGTTCGCCGGCACCGACGAGGCGCCGGGCGAAATCATTCTCTACCAGGGGCGCAGCTACAAGGTGTACCGGGGCATGGGATCGATCGGCGCGATGCGCGCCGGCAGCCGCGATCGGTACTTCCAGTCCGAGGTCACCAGCGACGCCAAGCTGGTCCCCGAGGGGATCGAGGGCCGCGTGCCGTACCGTGGCTCGCTGTCGCAGTCGGTCTACCAGCTGATCGGCGGCCTCAAGTCGGGGATGGGTTACACCGGTTGCCGCACCATCGACGACCTGCGCACCAAGGCGCGCTTCGTCCGCGCGACGGCGATGGGGCTGCGCGAGTCACACGTTCACGACGTCATCATCACCAAAGAGGCGCCCAACTATCGTGTCGAGCAGTAGCCAAGCGCGCGACCTCATCCTGATCCTCGATTTCGGCGGGCAATACACGCAGCTGATCGCGCGCCGGGTACGTGAGCAGAAGGTCTATTCGGAGATCCATCCGTTCAACGTGCCGCTCGCGAAGATCCGCGAGCTCGCGCCGAGCGGGATCATCCTCTCGGGGGGGCCGGCCTCGTGTTACGACCCGGCCGCGCCCAAGATCTCCAGCGAGGTCTACGATCTCGGCGTGCCGATCCTCGGCATCTGCTACGGCGTGCAGCTGACGGCGCTGTCGTTCGGCGGCAAGGTGGTTCCGGCCGAACGGCGCGAGTACGGACGCGCGACCGTGCGCGTGACGAGCGCCGGCGATCTGTTCCACGGCTTCGCGGCGGGGGAGGAGATCCCGGTCTGGATGAGCCACGGCGACCGCGTCGAGGCGCTACCCGCCGGCTTCGAGGTGGTGGGCGAAAGCGCGAACTGTCCGGCGGCGGCGGTGGCGGCGCCGGCGCGCAAGTTCTGGGGCGTGCAGTTCCATCCCGAGGTGGCGCACACCCCGCGGGGTGGGGAGATCCTCGCCAACTTCCTGTTCCGGATCTGCGGCTGCGAGCCGAGCTGGACGATGGCCGGCTTCGTGAACGAGGCGATCGCCGCGGTGAGCGCCAAGGTGGGAACGTCCGGGCGCGCCGTCTGCGGCCTGTCGGGCGGCGTCGATTCGTCGGTGGCGGCGGCGCTTGTGCTGAAGGCGATGGGGTCGCGCCTGACCTCAATCTTCGTCGACACCGGCCTGCAGCGCGCGAACGAGGCGGCCCAGGTGGAATCGCTGTTCCGGGACGCGTTCAAGGCGGACCTGCGCGTGGTCGACGCGAGCGATCGGTTCCTGAGCAAGCTGGCGGGGGTCACGGACCCCGAACAGAAGCGGAAGATCATCGGCCGCGAGTTCATCGCGGTGTTCGAGGAAGAGGCGAAGAAGGTGGGCGACGCGGAGTTCCTGGTGCAGGGGACGCTGTACCCGGACGTGATCGAATCGGTGTCGTTCAAGGGGCCGTCGGCGACGATCAAGTCGCACCACAACGTGGGCGGCCTGCCCGAGCGGATGCACCTCAAGCTGATCGAGCCGCTGCGCGAGCTGTTCAAGGACGAAGTGCGCGCGCTGGGCGCCGAGATCGGCCTGCCGCGCCACGTATTGTGGCGGCAGCCGTTCCCCGGGCCGGGGCTGGCGGTGCGCGTGCTGGGCGAGGTGACGCGCGCGCGCTGCGACGTGCTGCGCGCGGCCGACGTGATCATCGAGGAGGAGATCCGGGCCGCCGGCATGTACGAATCGATCTGGCAGTCGTTCGGCGTCTTGCTGCCGGTGCAGTCGGTCGGCGTCATGGGCGACGAGCGCACCTACGCCGACGCGCTGGCGCTGCGGGCGGTGCACTCGAAGGACGGCATGACGGCCGACTGGGTGCCGCTGCCTTATGACTTGCTCGCGACGATTTCGTCGCGCATCGTCAACGAGGTCAAGGGCATCAACCGCGTGGTCTATGACATCTCGTCGAAGCCCCCCGCGACGATCGAGTGGGAGTAGCGTCCTTCCGCGCCGCGTGATCGCGGCGGCGGTGGTCGCGGCGGCGTGCCTGGGCGCCGACGTGGGCACGGGTGTGGCGCGCGCCGATCGCGACGGCCCCCTCAAGCAGAATCTGGCGGGCGCCACCGTCGATTGGGAGGCGGGCACGCTGGCGGCGTCCGCGGGCGCCGCGGCCGACCTGCGCATGCCCAGCGTCGATCTGTCGCGTCCGGGCGCGCAGCGGCGCGCGCAGGCGGCGGCGGTCGCCAAGCTGCGCGCCGCCCTGGTCAGCTTGCCGCTGGGCTCGGGCAACAAGCTGACCAACCCGGAGATCGAGCGCGCGCTCGGGCGGGCGCGCGCCATCGACGTCCAGTACCAGTCGAACGGTGGCGCGGTGGTGCGCGTCGAGATCCGGTTCGGCGACTGGCTGGAGGCGCCCAACGCCCAGGTCAGCGCCCAATCCAAAAACGACAGCTTCGCGATCGCCGTGCCTGCCATTCACCTGGGCGCGGCGCCGACCGCCCGGATCGGCAAGCGCGACGTGCGGGTCGGGGCCGCCGTCTACCGCATCACCGGCGGCAAGGTGGACAAGAACGTCGCCGACGCCAAGGTCGACAAGGACGGGCGCCTCGTGCTCTCCGGCGACGCCCAGCTGCCCGACAAGCTCGCGCGCGGGCAGGTCCTGATCTACGTTGGCAAGCTGCAGCGATGAAGTCCCTGCTCGCGTCGGCGGTCGTCTTGTTGCTGGGGGCACCGGCGTTCGCGCAGGCGCCGCCAGCGCCGCCGGCCCCGCCGCCGGCGCCGGCGGACGTGCCGACGATGGCGGGCGGGCGGTTCGTCACCGGCCAGGCGCCCGTGGTGGGCGGCAACGCGGCGGGCGCGCGAGAGCGTGCCCTCGACGACGCGATCAAGCAGGCGGTGAACCAGACGCTCGCCATGCTGGTCGACGCCCAGACGCGCGCGGCGCAGGCCAAGACGCTGAAGGCGATCGAGGCCAAGGCGCGCAGCTTCGTCCCGCGCTACCGCACGCTGGAGGAGGGCGAGGCGAACGGTATCTACACGATCCGCCTGGAGGCGGAGGTCGACGAGACGGCGCTCCGCCGCCGCATCGAGCGCGGGACGACGACGGCCCCGCCGCCGACCACGGCGCCGGCCAAGGCGGGTGCGCCCGGGATGCTGGTCGCCGCCGGCGACAAGGCGGAGGGGACGGCGGCGTTCGTGGCCAGCCTGGTGACGGCGTTGTCGTCAGCGAACGTGCGCGCGCGCGCGGGCGGGCCCGGTGAGACGACCGCCGCCGCCGCCGCGCAGGCCGCGTCGCGCGCGTCGCTGGAGCAGGCGGCGCTGGTGACGGCCGAGGTCATGCCCGAAGGGATCGTGCGCGGCACCGGCCGCGTCGCGGTCGCGTGCCGCGCGAACGTGCGCCTGCTGGCGGCGCCGGCCGGCAGCACGGTCGCCGAGCGCGCCGCGACCGCGCGCGTGTTCGTCGACGCCGACAAGGCGAACGACGGGGCCGGGCAGTGCCACGCCCAGCTGGGCGCCGACCTGGCGGGCCGGCTGGCGGGCGTGTCGCCCACCGGACCCACCGCGGCGACCGGCGATTTGCGCGCAGTCACCGTCGACGCCGACGTGATCGAGCCGGCGGCGATCCCGGAGCTGGTCAAGAGCCTGCGCGGGGTCGGGGCGGTGTCCGCGGCAGAGCTGACGCGCGTCTCCGCGGGACGCGCCGAGATCAGGGTGCGGACGCGCGCCGCGCCCGCCGCGATCGCCGCCGCCCTATCGCGCGCGGCGGGCACGATGATCACATTGAGCGACGTGCAAATCTCGGGAGACACCATCCGCACGAAGGCGCGCTTGCGCACCGCGGCGGCAGCGCCTGCTGGCGGGAGCAATCCATGAAGACGATCGCGAAGACCCTGCGTTCCATGCTGGTGGCGGCGGCGCTGTTCGCTCTGGCCGCGGCCTCATGCGCGCACGGGCTGGGGGACAACGCGATCGCGTTTCGCGTCGAGTGCAACGTCCCAGATGCGACCATCTGGGTGGACGACGTGCTGGTAGGCAAGGTGACGGACTGGAAGTCCGACAAACCGATCCGCGCCGGCTTTCACCGCATCGAGGTCCGCCACCCGAACTACTACTCGTTCTTCCAGGAGGTCGAGCTCCCCGGCGGCAGCAACGTCGTCGTCAACGCCAAGCTGCGCGAGCTGATCGAATAAGACGCCCGCGATTCGCCGTAAACGAACGTAAACAATTTAGATTTACCGTTTGCTCGTCCGGCCGTGTTACGCCCTTCTCGTCGGTGGCTGAACCGATACGAGGACGAGGAGCTCCCCGTCCCCCTCCGCCCCCAAAGTGAACCAACCGAGCGAGCGGAGCCTAGAAGCTCTCGCAGAACTCGATCTGGCGCGGGACCTTGTAGGGGGCGAGGTTCCGCGCGCAGTGGTCGATGATGTCCTCGGCGCGGCACATGCTGGCCCGCACGACGCGCGCCACGACCATCGGGCCGCCCATGTCGTCGGTGATCACGCGCGCCTGCGCCGCCTTGATCTTGGGGAACGACTCCAGGCAGCCCTCGACCTCGCCCAGCGCGACCCGCTTGCCGTCGACCTTCACCAGGTCGTCCTCGCGTCCCGTGATGGTCAGGCGTCCGTTCTTGTCGAGCTGTCCGAGATCGCCGGTGCGGTACCAGCCATCCGGCCCGACGCTGCCGATCGGGACGCCGTCGTCCCGCTTGGGCAGGTGGATCTTCGGCACCGACAGCATCGACAGCGTCTTGGAGCGCGCCCAGATCGGGCCGATATCGCCCGCCGGTAGCCGGTCGCCCTTGGCCCCTGCGACGCGCACCTCGACGCCGTCGAATGCGCGGCCGACGGTCTCGGGCTCCTTGCCCGCGCGATCGATCGCCAGCGGACCCGCCTGCGTGCCGTGGTAGCAGGACAGCAGGCGGATGCCGAAGCGCTCGTGGAAGCTGTCGGCGATGTTCGCGGGCAGCGCCGAGCCCGAGCTCAGGAAGCGGGCGCCGGCCGTCTTGAGCGGCTTGATGGTCGGGACGCGCACCAGCGAACCGTAGAGCGCGGGGTTGCCCGCGAAGAAGTCGATCGTCTGCTCGCGCAGCAGCTTGGCGATCCGCTTCGGCGACACCTCGTCCTCCAGGAACAGGGTGGTGCCGTTCGCGAGCGCGACCAGCAGGCCGAAGTCGAAGCCGTAGCTCGTGTGCAGCGGCATCGTGCACAGGACGCGATCGTTGTGGGTCACGCCCAGCGTCTTGCCGATCGCCTGCGCGGCCGCGCCCAGGTTGGCGGCGGTCTTGACGACGCCCTTGGGATCGCCGCCCACAGACGCGGTGAACTGCACGATCGCGGGTGCGTCGCGCCCCTCGTCGACGAGGTTGGCCAGCGGCGCCCGCTTGTACAGGCTGCACGACAGCAGCGTTCCCTGCAGCCGCCGGCGGATCTCGGGCGCGAACTTGGACGGGGGCCCGGCGGGCGGCCGCGCCACCGGCGGTGCGGCGTAGTAGGGGAGCCCCGCCGCCGCCTGCACGCCCTCGCCGCCGCGCGGGCGCGTCACCAGCGCGCGCAACGGGGCGGCCTCCAGGATCATCTCCAGCTCGCGGTTGCCGGTCGTCGGATCCAGCGGGACGACCACCCCTTCGACCTTCGAGACCGCGAGGGTCAGGATGACGAAGTCGGGAACGTTGCCGAGCATGAGCCCGACCCACGCGCCGGGGCCGATGCCCATCGCGTGCAGCTCCTGCGCGCGCCGGTCCACGCGATGGAGCAGCCCGCGCCACGACAGGTACGTGTCGCGATATACGAGCGCCTTGGCACTGCCGCGGTCATCCGCGACGCTGGAGAGCCATTGGTAAAGCTGCATGCTGCGGACGTCTCACCTTCCGAGGCGCTCGACAGTCTATACGCCGACGGGGAGCAGCCACAAGACCGGAGGGGCTGTTCGGCTATTTCGCTGCCAGGAGGCGGGGCGCGGGGGCCGTCTGGTGTGCCTTGCCGGCGACGTACTCCGAGACGATGTGGCGGCCGACGTAGGTCGCCTTGATCCGCCAGTTCGCGTTGTTTCCCAGGACGACGGCGAAAGCGATCGTGGGGCGCTCCGCCGGCGCATAGCCGACGAACCAGCTGTAGCCGACGTAACCGCGGTCGGTCTCGGCCGACAGCGTTCCCGTCTTGCCCGCGACCTCGACGGGCAGCAGGCGCCGCCCGCGCTTGTCGCGAAACGTCCCCTTGGCGGTGCCGATGCGCGTCGTCAGCTCCATCATCCGCCCCACCTCCCGGGCCGCCGCCGCGTCGACGACGTGGCGGGGGGTCGCGATCGCCTGCGCGAGCGGCCGCCCGTCGCGGTCGTGCGCGCGCTCGATCAGCGTCGGGGCGGGCATGTCCCCGCGGTTGGCGATGGTCGCCGCCAGCAGCGCGCCGTGCATCGGCGACAGCGTGGAGTGCCAGAAGCCGGCCGCCGTGCGGGCGAACTCCAGCCCGTCGCCGGGAACCTCGAGGCGCGAGGGCTCGACGGGCAAATCGAACGGAATCGCCTCGTCGAACCCGAAGCTGCGGCCGACGCGGGCGAGCTCGCCGGCGGTCAGGTGGCGGGTCGCCAGCTTGGCGAAGATCGCGTTCTGCGACTTGCCCAGGCCGAACGCCAGCGTCTCGCAGCGGCGATCGATGGCGGGCTGGTCGACGAGGTTGTCGGCGAGGATCGACGACACGCCGCCGTGGTAGCAGGTGCGGGTGCTGCCCATGACGCCGTTCTCGACCAGCGCGGTCGCCGAGATCACCTTGAACACCGACGCGGCGGGCGCCCACGCGCGCAGCGCGAGCTCGGACGGCCCGAGGCGCGGGTCCGCGGCAGATTGCCCGACCATCGCCAGCACGCGGCCGTCGGGAACGGAGACGACGACCGCGGCGCCGAACGGGATCTGGAACGCGCGTAGCAGATTTTCGGTGCTCTGCTGCATGCGCGGGTCGAGCGTCAGCTCGGCGCGGCCGCCGTCGCTCAGCTCGGCGACGTAACGCCGGCCGGCGAGGCGTATGGTTTCGGCGCGAAGAGTGGCCGCGGCGAGATCTGGCGCGGCGCGCCCCCCGGGGACGGTTTCGGCGGTTGCGGAAGGCGAAAAAGCCGTCGCCAGGAGGAGACCCGCGACAGTCCCGGAGGTACGTGGCATAATGACACCGTCATACATGTAGGTATAGGTGTCAAATTATCCTCCCCTTGATGCCTTGCTGGCTTTGACCTAGCCTGCTCGGGACCCCCAGTGGCGCGCACTCCTCGTGACCCCAATGACACTTCGGAATCGGACCATGTCCGGGCGAAGACCGTCGTCACCAGCATCAGTCGACTGTCCGAAAAACCGTCGGGCAAGGAGGCGTGCCTCGTCGTCATCTACGGCATGGAGCTGGGCAAGAAGTACAACCTGAACACGGCGTCGCTGGTGGTCGGGCGGTCGTCGAAATGCGACATCCAGATCGATCAGGAATCGATCTCGCGCAATCACTCGAAGATCGTGAACACGGGCAAATCGATCCTGATCCGCGATCTGGGATCGACGAACGGCACGTACGTGAACGACGAGCCTGTCGACGAATACGTGCTGCGCGACGGCGATCTGATCAAGATCGGCCGCACGATCTTCAAGTTCCTCACGGGCGGAAACATCGAGAACGCCTACCACGAGGAGATCTACCGGCTGACGACCGTCGACGGGCTGACGCAGATCTTCAACAAGCGCTACTTCATGGACACGATCGAGCGCGAGATAGCGCGCGCGCACCGCTACCGGCGATCGCTGTCGCTGGTGATGTTCGACATCGATCACTTCAAGAAGGTGAACGACGGCTTCGGTCACCTGGCGGGCGACTACGTGCTCAAGCATCTGGCGCAGACGGTGCGCGCCAAGATCCGGCGCGAAGACTGCTTCGCGCGCTACGGCGGCGAGGAGTTTGCGATCGTGTTGCCGGAGATCGACGGCGCGAACGCGTTGCCGTTCGCGGAGAAGATCCGGCAGATCGTCGAGAAGACGGAGTTCAAGTTCGAGAACACGCGGATCCCGGTCACGATCTCGATGGGCGTCGCGTCGATGGAAGGCGAGCCGACCGAGTCGGCGGCGATCATCAAGCGCGCGGACGAACGCCTCTACGAAGCAAAAGCCAGCGGCCGCAATAGAGTCTGCGCCTAGCGCCAACGCCGTTCCGTCAAGGGCCTCGGGCCCCGGGCCTCAGACCTCCGGGGGAAACATCTGCCGTGCCCCGGCCGGCTATGGCCGCGTGATCAGGGCCCTGCACGCGCTGGTGACCTCTCTCAACCCAACG
>Ga0207428_10005799_pt1 | contig 11452 bp, 7 predicted proteins | sample RhiMethybrSRZTD1_FD_187600 | JGI IMG/M metagenome (GOLD analysis project Ga0207428, IMG submission 187600) | Populus rhizosphere microbial communities from Tennessee, USA - Rhizosphere MetaG P. TD hybrid SRZTD1 (SPAdes) (version 3) | ecosystem: Host-associated > Plants > Roots > Rhizosphere >... | reverse complement strand
GACCTTGGCTTCGGGATCGTCCTGATCCAGGTCGACGTCCGGGAAGATTCCCCCGTCGGCGTCCCAGCGGCCGATCATCGCCTCTATTCCGTTGATCGGAAACTCCTTGCCGACCTTGCCGCCGCGTTGAATGATCAGTTTGGCGCCTGGCGCCGGGCGGCTTTTCTCGTCGTTCGAAGCTAGACGCTTTACGCCCTCGGCGTCCCCGCCGCCGCGCAGCGCGTTGGTCTGCCCGTTGAAGGCGCCGGTCTGATTCGGCGGTTGACCGCTGCCCTGAGTTCTGTGCGCGCCCGCCTCCGCGATATTTGGAGGCGGCTGAAAATTAGCGGCCTGAGACGCAGCCGGAGGGGCTGACGAAGAGGCCGGATTCAGGGCGGAATCGGAGGCTCGATTCGAAGCTTGATCCCTGTCGCGATCTGCGCCTCGACCCGGTGGGCGGTCAGCCGAGTCGCCGGACGAAGGGCGCGAGGGCGGCGGCGGCGGCGTATATGGCGTCGCGGGTTTGGGCGTGACGTTGTCTTTTGTGAATGACGGCGGCGGCGGCGGCGCAACTTGCGTAATGAATTGATCCGGCGGCGCGGACGACTGCCGAGGCAACGGCGCCTCGGCTGAGGTCAACTTCGTCCCACATTCGTCGCAATACTCCGAGCCATCCATGTTATTGGCGCCACAGTGATTGCATCGGGTCATAGCTGCAATGGCCTCCGCTTAAGCGAAAACTCCGAGGTCGTCGAATTCCGAACCCCGGCAAAGATCCGGAAAATATCTTCTGCAAAGGGCCAGCCTGTCTCAACCGTTCGTGTCAGGCGCATCCACACTCGCGGCGACTACGAAGATTGAATACTTTATGTTGGATGCGATTGGCCGATACTCGCCCATAAGCAAGTCGCCATTCTACTCCACATAGATTCAATTTTCTACGCAAGTTCGCTGCGGAGAAAAGTTTTAGATCGAGCAGGGAGAGTGCGGGTGGGATTGATGGCCCCTGTAGGATTCGAACCTACAACCAACGGATTATGCTTACCACTACGGCTTTCGCCGCGCTGCTGACGGGAGTCGAGTCAGAGTTTGTGGTCCGGACTATCCCTTCACTTTACGTGTCTGCCGTCTAGTCTCTACACCTTCATCGCTCAGAAGCGACGCTTGGCTCGGGATTACCGTATCGCTTTTGCAACCCAGGCTTCCCCGAATTTGACAGATTCTACATACGCGCCTGAAAACGAGCCCGGAGTGAATTCCGGATTGTAGTGTGACGCGTTTGCAACCCAGCGTCGAGGATCATATAGCGGCGCCGTATGATTCCCAAAGCTTGAGTCCGCTGCTCTAACCATTGAGCTAAGGGGCCAATACAAAGAACGAAAACAGATCATTTCAACCGTGGCTCATCTTAGGGGACACAGCCGTAGCCGTCAAGAACTCCATTTAAAGTCTTTACTGCGCAGCCCTGGCCCCCTTCGTTGTTTCGAGCAGAGACGCCATCCCGAGATGCTGGGCGCATCGCTGTCCCGGCAGGACGAGATGTCTGCAAGGCGTCCCCTTCTTCGTTCTGGCGCCGCACATGACGCGCCCAACGGCTTCGGGCTTCGGATCGAGGCCCCGCTCCGTCACAGTATCGCGCGCCGACACCGCCGGAGTCGAATCGCCGGAGTTCGGTTGCGCGTTCGGCGCCTGCCCGCTCGGACCGGACGTGAACGTCCTGTTCAACGCGAAGACCGCCAGGGTCGCGCAGAGCAACAGCCCGGCGACCGATTTGAAATAATTCCGGCGGCCCATGTGCGCCTCGCACTCGTCGCAGAAATAGCGCGGACCCAGACTGAAACGCGGCTTCATCGCGTTCCCGCATTCGGCGCAAAAGTTGGCTTGATAAAAGATGATTTTCATCGGAATTTGCGCGCAGTATAACAGAACGAAACTGGACTCTCGACTCCAAGCCGTCTTATTATCCCGCCGCGTAATCGAGCAATGACCCTCTCAGGAGTCATAACTTGTCGCCGCGGCGACGCCCAGAAACAATGAAAATCGCTGTTTTTTCCCCGAGGAGCCTTCATGATAAAACACGCGCACGCTTCTCTGCTCTCTTTGTTCATAGTCTGTCTTCTCTCCCCCGCCCCTTCACAATCGCAACAACCTGCTCAAAAGCTCATCGCGGTTAAAGCCGCCCGCGCGTTCGACGTCCGCACGGGCGCGATGATCGAGAACGCCGTGATCGTCATCGAAGGCGACCGCGTCAAGACGATCGGGGCTAAGGCCGCAATTCCCGCCGAGGTCGAAGTGATCGACCTCGGTTCGAAGACCGTCCTGCCCGGCCTGATCGATTGCCACACGCACCTGACCTTCGAGCCGAGCCAGATGGGTTATTCGTCGCTAGGCGTCTCAGTGCCGCGCTCGGCGCTGACAGGCGCGAAGAACGCGCGGCTCACGCTCGAAGCCGGCTTCACGACCGTGCGCAACGTCGGGGCGGGCGGCTACGCCGACGTCGCGTTGCGCGACGCGGTCAACGCCGGCGACGTGCCGGGGCCGAGGATCGTCGCCTCCGGACCCTCCCTCGGCATAACCGGCGGCCATTGCGACAACAACCTCCTCGCGCCCGAATTCAATCACTCCGACGAAGGCGTCGCCGACGGCGTGCCGTCCGTGATGCGGAAGACGCGCGAGGTGATCAAGTACGGCGCCGACGTGATCAAAATCTGCTCGACCGGCGGCGTCCTCTCGATGGGCGACGACCCGAAGGCGTCGCAATACACGCTCGAAGAGATGAAGGCCATCGTCGCCGAGGCGCATCGCCTGGGTCGCAAAGTCGCGGCCCACGCCCATGGCGGCGACGGCATCAGGCTCGCCGTACTCGCCGGCGTCGATTCCATAGAGCATGGCACTTACATCGACGACGAGGCGGTTAAGTTGATGAAGGAGCATGGGACCTACCTTGTGCCTACGCTCTACCTCGGCGATTGGTTCATGGAGAATTACCAGCGCTTAGGCGTGCCGGCGCCGATGGTTGCGAAGGCCAGGGAGGTCATGCCCGCCGCGCGCAAGAACATCGCCCGCGCCTTCGCCCAGGGCGTGCCCGTCGCCTTCGGCACCGACTCGGCGGTCTACCCTCACGGGTTGAACGGCCGAGAGTTCGCCGTCTACGTCAAACTCGGCATGACTCCCACGCAGGCGATTCAGACCGCGACCGTTCACGCGTCGAAGCTGCTCGGCTGGGACGACCGCGTCGGCGCCATCGAGGCGGGCAAATACGCCGACCTGATCGCCATCGACGGCGACCCGACCAAAGACGTCACAGAGCTCGAGCGCGTCAAATGGGTGATGAAGGGCGGAGTCGTCGTGAAGAAGTAGTCAGGAAGCTCTCACGTAAGTAAACTCCTGTTCGGGGTTGAGCAAAAAGAACCACGGAGGACACGGGGAAAAACACGAAAAGGCTTTATGGAAGAAAGGTTCAGCATATCTTCGAACCTATATGTTGGGCGCCACCAAGATTTGGATTGAGACGACGAGTCAGTACCGCGAGCGGTAGCGAGCGGAGACTTCGCTAACGGCCGCTCGCTACCGCTCGCGGTACTGATCCACAACTGGGATTAAGTAAAGCGATGAAACTCGAATTCGCCCCATTGCTTCAGGTTCAGCGTGATCTTTACCGCCTGCCGCGCGGGATGGATCGGTTTCGCGCTTACCTGCAAACGATGGTTGATCCTGAGACCAAAGACTTACAACTGCCGCTGTCGGCGATGAACCCGATGGGCAAGGATCATGTGCCCGCCCTGCTTGATGAGTATCTGGCCTTCGACGCCGACGGGGTGGCCGCTCGCGCCGTGGCCGAAGCCGAACCTCGTCTCTCGCACACGCCCGGCGCCTTCAAAGTGGCGCTGGTCATCTCCGATGACTTGATGGGCGGATGGACCAATCGTTATTCGAGCGAATTCAACGCCCGGTCAGGGAGCAAACCTCTTCAGAAACGCGGCTGGATCGTCGGGACGCTCTGGACGAGCGAAACGCCATCGGCGCAAGCCACGCGCGAAGAGACGCTGACCGCCGTATATCGCGCCGCGCACATCCAACAACATGGCTTCGCCGCGACATTACGCGAGATTATGGCTCAAGAGGGTTATGCGATGGCGATGGCCGGTTGCTCAAAACCATCGCTTGACGACGACGAACTTGAATACGCGCGCGAGGTGATCGCCGCAAACCTGGACTCGAAAGATTACCCCACCATTATCACGAGCCTGTTCGGAGACGTGGCTGCGGTCTCGCTCGGTTACACCCCGCCGGGACTGAGCGAGCGCGCCGGGTTCGCGTTGGCTTTGAGCGACGCTCTGAAACGATGAACGCGCCACGTAGGCGACGAATTACGGTCTTTGATTATTAAGTACCACCACGCAATCCAACGTAGGGGCGGGTTTTCCCCGCCCCAATCGCCTGGATGACGGACTAGGGCGGGGAAAACCCGCCCCTACACACATGATTGTATTTAATTTCACTGGCGCTAACGGATTTTGTGGCGTCCGCCCATAGGGGCGAAATGTTTTTAGCCACGAACGAACACGAATGAACACGAATATTACTTCCAGTCTCGTAAGTTGTTTGGTTGCCATTTTCCTGCTTCTATTCGTGTTTATTCGTGTTCATTCGTGGCTAAAATTCTATTTCTCGAATCTGTATAAACATTTCGCCACTCGGGGGCCGGGCAATAGCCACAACCACAAAATCCGTTAGCGCCAGTAATTTCAAAGACCGTTATTCGGCGTCTAAATGGCCGTTTTCCGAGGAGAAGCTGATGAATCGCCGGGAATTCAATTTGAATCTGTTATGCGCGGCGGGCGCTTTCGCATTGCCGGCGCCGCAATCGTTATCGCAGCTTCGCGTCAACGGGCAGCGAGTCAATGACCATCTGCGCGAGTTGTCGGAGTTCGGTAAAAACCCGCAGGGCGGCGTCAGCCGCGTCGCATACAGCGAGGCTGATCTGAAAGGCCGCGAGTATGCGATGAAGCTGATGCGCGAGGCGAAGTTGGACGTCAGCGTTGACGCGGCGGGCAACATCGTCGGGCGACGCGCCGGCAATGACGCGAGCTTGAAGCCCATGGTCATCGGTTCGCATATCGATTCCGTGCCCGAAGGCGGCAATTATGACGGCGACGTCGGCTCTATGGGCGCGATCGAGGTGGCGCAGTCGCTGGCCGAGAACAAAGTCGCGCTGCGCCATCCGCTGGAAGTGATTATCTTTCAGAACGAAGAGGGTGGGACAATCGGCAGCCACGCCATCGCCGCCGGCTTGACCGAGAAGGAGTTGAACCTCGTCACGAATAGCCGCAAGACCGTTCGCGAAGGCATAAAGTTCATCGGCGGCGACCCGGACAAGGTCGCCGGAGTAGTTCGCAAGCCGGGCGACATCGCGGCTTACCTGGAATTGCACATCGAGCAGGGCGGCGTCCTCTATTCCGAGAAGATCTCGATCGGCGTGGTCGAAGGCATAGTCGGCATCAACTGGTGGGACGTGACGATCGAAGGCTTCGCCAATCATGCGGGCACGACGCCGATGAACCAGCGGCGCGACGCGCTGCTCGCGGCGGCCAAATACGTCGAGGCCGTCAACCGCGTTGTGACGAGCGTTCCGGGCCGCCAGGTCGGCACGGTCGGCAAGATTCAGGCCTTCCCCGGCGCTTACAACGTCATCCCGGGCAAAGTCACGACGAGTCTGGGGCTGCGCGATCTCGACGCGGCGAAGACGAAGATGCTTTTTGAGAAAATCCTGCTTGAGGTTCAACAGATCGAGAAGGCTACGGGGACGAAGTTTGAATTCAATCAGACCAACTCGACTCCTCCCGCGCCGACCGATGTCCGCGTCCGTCGCGTGATCGACGAGGCGGCCAAACAGCTCGGATTCACGACCAAGTTCATGCCTAGCGGCGCCGGCCACGACGCGCAGGAGATGGCGCATTTAGGCCCTGTCGGGATGATCTTCGTTCCGAGCGTTGACGGCATCAGCCACAGCCCGCGTGAGTTCTCACGCCCCGAAGACGTAACGAACGGAACAAATGCGTTACTGCACGCGCTGCTCAAACTCGACTCGATGAAACTCGACACCGGGCGTTAAAACGTCGACCTAAGCTCAACCGTCGCTCCGCGACTAGGAATAAATCCGTTCGGTGAAACGCCATCGCCGCTTCGTGTTGAAATTTGGGTAAAGACAAGACTCGCGCCTACGGCGCGCCAATCGCCATGTAGCCCTGTTAGCAGAAGAGTTGCGCGGCTTCGCCGCCGCGCCTATACTTACCAACCGGTCAGTCGTCTCACATTACTTAATATAAAACCAGAGGGGCAATCGTCTTGGGAAAACACTGGATCGACACCTTTTCGCGGCTTGTAGAACGGCTCGTGCCCGATGCGATCACGACCTCCGTCATCCTGTTGATTGGGGTTTCCATCATCTCGCTCTCGATCGGCAATTCCGTGACGGAGACCGTCGACGCCTACTACAAGGGTCTATGGATGCTGCTGGCCTTCACGATGCAGATGACGCTTATCCTGACGTTGAGTCTCATCCTGGCTTCGACGACAACCTTCAAAAAGGCGGTGCTGGCGGTTTCGCGCATTCCCCGAACCAAGGTCCAGGTGGTGGCTTTGGCAGTCTTGAGCGCCGCGTTCGTCTCTTATCTAAACTGGGGTCTGGGGCTGGCCCTCTACCCGATGATCGCAATTCATTTTTGCAGAGAAGCGGAGCGCAAAGGCATCAGCGTCGATTTCCTGTTTATGTTGGCGACGCTCGCCGGGGCCGGGGCGGTCTGGCAATTCGGTCTCTCCGCAAGCGCTCCGCTGCTCATGGCGACGCCGGGCCATTTCCTCCAGCAGACCACCGGAATTATGACGCTCGGTTCCACGATCTGGTCTCCGGCCTCGATCATCCTTGTCATTGGCTTCACCCTCGCCGTGATCGTCGCGGGCTGTCTATTCATGCCGAAAAAGATCCGGCCTATTTCCGAATTCCCGGAGTCCAACAAATTGGATGAACCGGCCAAAGCCGCTGATGAAGCGTCGCCGGAGAAGTCCCTGGTCGTTCTCAGCTTCGCACAGCGGCTGGAGCGGAGTTCCATTGTTGTGGCGGCGCTGTGCTTCGCGCTGATCTGCTGGCTCTACTATCATTTCTTTACGAAAAAGCTGAGCCTCGACATCAACTCGGTCAACACGATCATCCTGCTCCTGGGTTTGCTTCTCCACCGGACCGTGGCGCGATTCACGACCGCGCTCCGGGAAGCGATCGTGTCGAGTTGGCCGATTGTGGTGATGTATCACCTCTACGCCGGCGTGGCCGGTCTGATCCAATACACTTCGGTCGGCAAATTCCTGGCCGAATTGGCCGACCCCGTCATGACTAAATACTCATTTCCTTTGCTGACGACTCTGATCAGCACGGTAGTCGCGGTCTTCATTCCGACCAGCGGCGGGCAATGGCTGATTCAGGGCTTTGTGACCGTGAGGGCGGCGGAAGCCGTCGGCGTGACCGCACAGCGAGGGTTGCTGGCCCTGAGCGTCGGCGACCACATGGGCAACCTGATCTCTCCGTTCTGGGCCGTGGTGGGGGCGGGAATCGCCCGCGTGGATTTCAGGTCGCTTTTCGGCTACCGCCTGATATTTGCGGCCATCTGGTTCGCGCTCGGCGTGGTGGCCTTCACATTCCTTCCCTGCTAAACGCGGATTGTTAGCCACAGAGGTCACAGAGAACACAGAGGAATCATTGATTCCCTCATTGCTCTCTGTGCCCTGCGGCGCGCTCTGTGGCTATTTATCATCCTAAAAAACACTGTGATGAGGAGCAGATCATGAACGATGGACAGAACATACTCTCCGGATTGCGAGTGATCGATTGCGGGGCTTACATCGCAGGGCCGGCCGCCGCGACCATCATGTCCGACTTCGGCGCGGAGGTGATCAAGATCGAGCGCCCGCCGCACGGCGACCCGTATCGCCGCCTCTCTTTTCTTCCGGGCATGCCGATCTCGGAGCATAACTACTGTTGGATGCTCGACTCGCGCAACAAAAAGAGCCTCGCGCTCGACCTGCGGGACGAGGCCGGGCGCGAAGCTCTGCGCCGCCTGGTCGCCACCGCCGACGTCTTCATCACCAACTATCCCCCCGAGATCGCCGAGAGGTTTCAGGTCAGCTACGAAGAATTCGCCGAGATCAATCCGCGCCTGATCTTCGCGCACATCACCGGCTACGGCGAGGAGGGCGACGACGTCAACCAGCCGGGCTACGACACGACGGCGTATTGGGCGCGCTCGGGTTTGACCGGCCTGATCTTCGATCTGACGACGCAAACCGGCTCGACGCCCAGCGGGTCGGGCGATCATCCGGTCGCGCTGGCGCTGTTCGGCTCGATCATGCTGGCGCTTTACCGACGCCAGATGACCGGGCGCGGCGCGAAGGTCACGACCTCGCTGATGGCGACCGGCGCCTGGAGCAATAGTTGTATGCTACAGGCCGCGATGGTCGGGGCGACGTTCCAGCTCCGGCGACCGCGCCACATCGCGCTCAATCCTCTGGTCAATCAATACCAGACGCGCGACACTCGGCGGTTTATGTTCTGCTGCATCGACACGGCCAATGATTGGGGACGGGTTTGCCGCGCGATCGGACGCCCGGAGCTGATCGATGATCCGCGCTATGCCACAGCCGAGGCCCGTTCACAGCGCAGCGAAGAGGTGGTGGCTCTGCTCGATGAGGCGATCGGCGGCAGAGATATGGCCGAGTGGGAACCGCTCTTCCGCCAGCAGGGCGTGGTTTGGGGCCCGATTCCAACGATGGGGCAAGTGGCCGCTGATCCGCAGATGGCGGCTAACGGCGTCTTCGCCGAGTTCGATCACCCGCGACTCGGCGCCGTCCATACAGTCAACAGCCCGCTCAACGTGCAAGGCGTGACGAAGAAGAAACCTGTAATGGCGCCGGAAGTCGGCGAACATTCGCGAGAAATTCTGCGCTCGCTCGGATACGGAGACGAGGCTATTGAAGAGATGATCTTGCGTGGTTGCGTGACAGCCCCTGGCGCCGGGTCATTGTGAGATCACAAACGATTCCTGTCGCGTCAAGAGCTTTTGCGTCGTCCTGTCTCTGGCTTCGATGATCGCCACATATTTGCCGGCTGGAAGCCCGGCAAGCTTGACGTATTTCGCAAACGTCAGATGAGGCGACGGCGTCGCTACGGTCTCCGTCAACACGTAGTCAATCGGCGTGGTCGCCGATTGACCGTCTTTCATAAGCTTCAAGGTCACCCAGACCATCGGCTTGCCCGTCTCCGCTTTGGCGGCGGCGTTGTACAATTCGAATAAGACGACCAGGTTGTCCGTTGGGCGAAACTCGCGGCTGGGAGTTGGGCGAATCCGGACACCGCCCTGGCTAAACACATCGATTGTTTCGGCGGCTTCGGGCGTCTTTTTGACCGGTTCGACAAAACGGCTCAGCGTCACCCCGCTCATCGAGAATTCGGAGTTCAAAGCAGGCAAAATAAGTTCGCTCCTTTTCGCCGCGATCTTTCCCGACAGCTTATCTCTGAAGACGATCTCGACGTTATAAGCGCCCGGAAGGAGTTCCATATCCTGCCTGAAGAAGATGTTATTCTGGTTAATGGATTCGTACTGTTCGGCGGTCAGTGGAATGTTAAACCCTCCTCCAAGCCGGGCGACAATTTTCCCCCGAGCCTCCCGGATCACTCCGACCACGTCGAATTGGACAACCTGCTTATCGCCTTTGCGGTCGAATTTCACCGCCCCCGGCGGGACTTCGAGAGATAGCGGAACTACGTAGCTCTCCCCTTTGAACCTGAACGGGCATAAATCGACGAACAACGGCAGGGCCGGATTGGCCTCAGCCGAAGCCACATTGGCGAGCAGTTGCTTATCGTCCGGTGAAAGGAAGACGACTTCACCGGGAGGGTTGGCGTAATATCCGGTGCGCGAGACCACATGAGTGTCTGGACGGCGAACCTCCACCTTCAGCTTGCGATAGCCGCCGTCAAAGTTCGCGTTCGCGCTGTAAAAGGCGAGCGTGTAGCGGGAGCGGATTTCCTGATCTATGCGATTCAACCCTCTGGACAGGTCGTTGGCGCCCTTGATGAGCTCCGCGCCGGTATCGCCTGAAATCCGATACAGAACATCAAGCTCGCGGTTCTGACCTTCGTACCGCACTTTATCGAAAACGTTCTCACCGCCGACGGCGCGGATGCGGGACTCTTGGCTAGCCAGGCCGGAGACGCTGGCAAGCGGCGCGGACGGGATAGGAGACGTGGAGAGCGGAGATCCGGGCCTGAGGCCGGCGGAGTCTATGATATAGATTGCGACGTTCGCTTGATTTGCGAACTCGACCACGCTCTGCGCCTGCCAATCGAGCGTGGCAGGCATAATGAATCCTTGCGAGAAAAGCACTATTGTTTTTTTGCCCTTAAATCCACGCTGCGACGAGCAGATCGCCGCCAGCGCGGCCATAACCGGTCGCGCCTGTTGCACGCTCAATTGCGAGCGCAGCAGCGTGAATTGTTCCAGCGCCCGATTCGCTATCATAGCCTCAATTCTATTCGATCCATCGGCCGCCGCCCCCGCCCCCGCAGATGAGGATTGTGGCGCGTCCGCTCCCCCCAATCTATCCAGCTTGTCCCTGGTCTCCGTTATTCCATCCGCCAGTTGACCGCGTTCGAGGTTCTTATTCGAGGTGGGGAAACTGACGCCCTTCTCGACGGCCGCGATCAGCTTCGCTTTGTCCCGCGTGAACGGCTGCAGGAGTTGTAAATCGTTCGCGATGCCGAACACCGCCACCGTGTCGGCGCCGGTTATGCGCTCCCGAAGATACTTGATAATTCCCTCCTGAGCCTGTTTGGAGTTGGCCGGGTCGGTAGTCACCCCGTCCAGCACGAGCGAAATTATATTTGCCGGCTCATTGTCGGATGCGGTCGGCGGCGCCGGGTCAACGCCCTTCTGCTGTGACGCGCCATCGCCGCCCCCGAGCGGCGGCGAGAAAAATTCGATCTTCTGCGCCACATCCTCCTCAAAGACTCTGAAATCCTCGGCCCTCAGGTCAGTGACGAACTTCCCTTTTTTATCCTTCACGATCACGTCCAGGGTGATCAGGCGCGTTTCCAGCCTGACCGTTTCGTCCTGCTTCTTTTGCGTCTCCTTATTATCCTGCGATTGAGCCGCTATCATCTGTAAGAGAACCCCGGTCATGACTAAAAGACAGATGAGCGACCTTCTGGACAAGCCTTGCAGCGAAGTTTTGAAGAAAGGTCTCGGCATTATCATTCTGCGCCTCCTCAGAAAATAGCCACGTACGCGCCGAAAAATTCGGCGCGTACGTGGCGCATTTTCATCGTTTCAAGGCGTCGCAACGCGACGTGTTATCCGGCAGGGCAAATTTCCTGGGAGCGCAGGCATCCTTGCCTGCGCTCCCAGGAAATTTGCCCCTGACT
>Ga0207428_10005796_pt1 | contig 11455 bp, 13 predicted proteins | sample RhiMethybrSRZTD1_FD_187600 | JGI IMG/M metagenome (GOLD analysis project Ga0207428, IMG submission 187600) | Populus rhizosphere microbial communities from Tennessee, USA - Rhizosphere MetaG P. TD hybrid SRZTD1 (SPAdes) (version 3) | ecosystem: Host-associated > Plants > Roots > Rhizosphere >... | reverse complement strand
GCCAGGCACGTCGGCGACCTCCGACGTGCCTGGCGGGGCACCAACGATCGTGCGGTCGACCCCGCGACGTGAGCCGGGTCGGTCCATCGCGCGCGGCGTGCTACCTTCCAGCCTCATGACGTCGTGACCGGCCGAGGAACATCGCCGCCCAAGGACAAGCCCCCAAGGAGAAGCCGATGGAGTTCCCCGAGGACCTGCGGTACACGAAGGAACACGAGTGGGCGCGCGACGAGGGCTCGAACCGCGTCCGCGTCGGGATCACCGACTTCGCGCAGGACGCGCTCGGCGACGTCGTCTACGTCGACGTTCCGCAACAGGGGGCGAGCGTGACCGCCAACCAGCCGTTCAGCGAGGTCGAGTCGACCAAGTCGGTCTCGGACGTGTACGCGCCCGTCTCCGGGACGGTCGTCGAGCGGAACCTGCACCTTGAGGATCGTCCCGAGCTCGTGAACGAACAGCCCTACGGCGAGGGCTGGCTCGTCGTCCTCGAGGTCACCGACATGGCCCTTCTCGGTGAGCTGATGGACGCCGTCACCTATCGAGCGTTCGTCGAGCAACAGGCCGACTAGCCTTCACGGGCGCCGAGGTATCGGACGCCGGTCCAGGTCGAGACCTCCTGGACGCCCGAACCTCGACCACCGATCGCGGGAGCACCCGAGCCGTCATCGAGGTTCAGCACGCCGAGATCACACGTTGACCCCGGGCGGTGGTGGAGCCCGCCCCTCGCCGACCCTCGACGCTTGGGTGGGACTCATGTCGACGGTTGCACCCGATCCCAATCCCGAACCGTCGAGTTGCCTTCGAGCCCGGCCGGGGTCCGGTTGACCCTTCGTGGGTGGAACGGTAGTTTCGAGCGGGTCTCGAGGTCGAGGTTGAGCCTCTAGGAACCTCTGGGACCGCACCGTCGAGGTGAGACGAGCGCAACGGGGGGTCGAGCGTGTACTGCACCCGGTGTGGACATCCGAACAAGGACGAGGCGCGCTTCTGCGCGAACTGTGGTGCTGTCCTGCAGGAGGAGACCACCCTCGGCCTCAACCCGGTCGAGATCGAAGCGGAAGGTCCCGAGGACTTCCCCTTCCCGGAGGACGAGCTCAAGGCCGGGCAGGCCCTCCTGCTGGTGAAGCACGGGCCCAACGCGGGGTCGACCTTCATGATCGAGGGTGACGTCACGAGCACCGGACGCAATCCGGAGAGCGACGTCTTTCTCGACGACATCAGCGTGAGTCGCAAGCACGCCGAGATCCGTCGCCACCCCGACGGCTTCTACATCCACGATCTCGGGAGCATGAACGGCACCTACGTGAACCGCGAGCGCGTGGAGGTCACCAAGCTCGCCGGTCACGATGAGGTCCAGATCGGCCGGTTCCGACTCGTGTTCTTCGTGGGGGAGTGAGGGACGTGGCGACCCGCAACTACCAGTCGATCGGCGAGGTGCTCGTGTCGGTCAAGACTGAGTTCCCCGACATCACGATCAGCAAGATCCGGTTCCTCGAGTCCGAGGGCCTCATCGAACCCGAACGCACGCCGTCGGGGTACCGCAAGTTCTACGAGAAGGATGTCGACCGCCTGCGTTCGATCCTGCGGATGCAGCGCGACGAGTACCTCCCGCTGAAGGTGATCAAGGACCGGCTGTTCGAGACCGATGCGTTGGACGGCCAGGGCGGAGACGGCGGTTCGATCGAACCCGTCGCTCCCGAGCCCGACGAGGAGCTCGCCGAGGCACCGACGGGTCTGCAGATGTCGATCGAGGAGATGAGCGCCGCCACCGGGATCGATCGCGAGCGGATCCGCGAGCTGGAGTCGTTCGGCCTCGTGAAGGAGCATGGTCCCGACGGCGCGAGGTACTTCGACGGCGATGACTACATCGTGCTCTCGATCGTGAAGGACTTCTTTCGCTTCGGCGTCGAGCCCCGGCACCTGACGATGTACAAGCACTTCGAGGAGCGGGAGGCCGACTTCTTCGAGTCGATCGTGATGCCCCAGCTCCGTCAGCGGAACCCCGATGCGCGTCGGGGTGCGACGGCCTCCCTCGTCGAACTCGCTCGGGCGTCCCGCAAGCTGAAGCAGGCGCTGCTGCGCACCAACCTCCGCCAGCATCTGACGTGACCCGTCGGCCCGCGGGCGCGCTGTCGCGCTGGCTGTTCCCGTGGGCGTTGATCTCGGTCGTGTTCCTGCTCCTCGCCTCCGCTGCCGCTCGCGGGCAGACCCCGGCGCCGCAACCGCCTCCACCCACGCCGGTCATTCAGCCCGGCGGGCAGGCGAGCCTCTCGCCGTTTCCCTCGACGCTCAGCACCCCATCGACCTCGACCCAGGTACCCGAGATCCATGCGGCGTCGGCCGTGCTGGCCGATCTCGACACCGGCCAGGTGCTGTTCGATCTCAACCGCAACGAACGGCGGCCGATCGCGAGCGTGACGAAGATCATGACCGCGCTCCTGGTGGTCGAGCGAACCGACCTCACCGACGTCGTCACGGTGACCGAGGCCGCCGCCAGCGGCCAGGTTTCGGGCGTCTCGGGTCTCGGTCTGGTGGCGGGTGAGCGCATCCGGGTGGACGAGCTCTTGTACGCCCTGCTGCTCCAGTCGGCCAACGACGCCGCCGAGGCGCTCGCCGAACACGTCTCGGGCTCGGTGGACGCGTTCGTGGAGGACATGAACGCGCGCGCCGAGGAGCTCGGGATGACGCGGACGATGTTCACGTCACCCAACGGCCTCGACGACACGGGGTATTCGTCGGCCGCCGACCTCGTCCGGCTCACGCGCGCCGCCTACCGCAGCCCCGGGTTCCCGAGCGTGGTCGCCACGCGGTTCCACACGGTCGAGTCGCTCGACGCCAAACCACGGATCGTCCAGAACCGCAACGTGCTGCTGTGGCTGTACCCCGGCGCGATCGGGGTGAAGACGGGGTACACGAGTCCGGCGGGGTTCTGCCTCGTCGGCGCGGCGCAGCGCGGGGACGAGCGACTGGTCGCGGTGGTCCTCGGCGCCCCGGGCGAGCCCTTTTCCGCGGCCGCGACGCTGTTGAACTACGGGTTCGACGCGTTCGAGCGCCGGACGCTCCTGCGGGAGGGAGAGCCCTTGGATGACGTGGACGTCGGCGGCAAGAGCGTCTCGGTGAGCGCCGGCGGGGACGTGCGCGGTCTGATCCCCGCGGCGGCGACCGTTTCGCGCACCGTGGAGCTCGAACCCCACGTTGCCTTCCCGCCGGCCCGCGGGGAGGAGATCGGCACCGTCCGGGTCACGGCCGGGGGAAGGGTCGTGGGCGAGGTGCCGCTGGTGGTCGCGGGAGTCGCGGCCCCACCGCCGCCCGAACCGGGGTCATGGTGGGCCCGCGCAGCGGGAGCACTCGTCGACGCGGGTGGCGGGATCCTGGACGCGTTGTTCGGGTAGTCGACTGCTACGATCGGCGGCGGTGTCGGAGGTCGTCAGCGTCGAGTTCGGGCGCGAGGACATCCGCCGGCGGATCGAGGAGCTTGGCCGCACCATCACCGGGGACTATGAGGGGCGCGCGCCCGTCTTGATCTCGGTCCTCAAGGGCGGCTCTGTGTTCCTCGGCGACCTGATGCGTGCCGTCGCGCTCCCGCTCGCGATCGACTACATGTCCATCTCGCGATACGGTGGCGCCACCGAGTCCCTGGGACGCGTGCGGATCGTCAAGGATCTCGATCACGACATCGGTGGTCGCGACGTCATCGTGGTCGAGGACATCGTCGACACCGGTCTCACGCTCTCGTACCTGATCTCGGTGCTCGCATCGCGCGAACCGGCGACGGTCGAGGTGTGTGCGCTCTTGGACAAGAGCGTCCGCCGCATCGTCCCGCTCGAGCTGCGCTACCGCGGTTTCGAATGTCCCGACGTGTTCGTCGTCGGCTACGGCCTCGATTTCGAGGAGCGCTTCCGTAACGTCCCCGACATCCTCGCGATCCGCGACATGGATGCGCTCCGGGCCGATCCCGACCTGCTGATCCCGTACCTTCCGGCCGTCGGTCCCTCCCGCTCGGCGGGCGGGTTCGACCCGCCGAAGCCGTCGCCGCGAGACTAGGTTGCCGCACCTGGGGGGCCGGTGTACGGTCGGTTGGGTCCATGATCGAGATGACCGTCGCCGGCGTTCGGATCGAGTTCCCGTCGAACTCGCCCATCGTCCTGCTCCGCGAGGCCGAAGGCGAGCGGTTCCTCCCGATCTGGATCGGCCAGTCGGAGGCCCAGGCGATCGCGATCGGCCAGCAGGGTCTGGTCACGCCCCGACCCATGACGCACGACCTGCTCAAGAACATCCTGGACGAGATGTCCGTGCAGGTTACGAGCATCACGATCACCGAGCTCCGAGACGGCGTGTTCCACGCGGTGATCGGCTTGCAGCGCAACGGTTCCAGCTTCGAGATCTCCTCGCGCCCCTCGGACGCGATCGCGCTGGCCGTCCGCCTGGGGTGCAAGATCTTTGCGAACGAGGACGTCCTCGAAGAGGCCTCCATCCTGATCCCCGCCGACGGGGAAGAGGAGGAGAAGCAGCTGCAGGAGTTCCGTGAGTTCCTCGAGAACGTGACTCCCGAGGATTTCGGTTAGGGCTTCTAGCCGTAGAACAGCTCGGTTGCCCAGAGCGAGTGTCGCCCGCACGCGTTCTGCGAATCGACCTCGACCACGCCGATCCCGATCCGGCGGAGCCTCGGGTCCAGCAAGATGTCGCGATGCGGAGGGTCATGCATGAACGCCGAGTGCAGAGCGGAGAGCGTGTCGGCGCACCCGACGACGCTGGCGCCGACGTTGTCCCATGGTTCGTCCTGGAGGATCCTCGTGAGTGTGAGGTTGGGCGGATCGTAGATCGCATTCTTCGTGATCATGCGGCGCGTGTGTCGGAGCGCATCTCCCGCGAGCGATCTGTCCATGCGCAGCGTGTGCAGATCGTGGTGGTCGCGGGTTGCGTTCACCATCCGAAGCACCTTGGAACGCACCCCACCGCCGGCCAGAGCGGCCGGCGCGAACGCGATCCCGAGCGCCAGGATCGCAGACAAACTGACAACCATCGTCCGTCGCGGCTTGCTCGCGCGGGTTCCCAACCGCAACACCCCCTCGCTTCCCCCGTTGCGGAACGGCGCACGCTAGCGCGTTGCCATGCGGTCGTCATGTCCCCCGGTCACCCTAGGTTCAAACACAGCGGGGGGTGGGATTTTCGAAAATGGGCCCAAAGAGGGGGAGCGAGCGGGTGATTGACATCGCGGAGGCCCGGCCCTAGGCTGCCGACGCCCGCGTAATTACGGAGTTGTGATGGCTGAGCAGGGGTATCGCGTCCCCGAGGTCTGCAACATCGTCGGTATCACCTACCGTCAGCTCGACTACTGGGCCCGGACGGGCCTGGTCAGACCGTCGGTCAAGGACGCCAAGGGCTCGGGCTCCCAACGCCTGTACTCGTTCCAGGACCTTGCGATGCTCCGGCTGATCAAGCGGATGCTCGACAGCGGGGTGAACCTCCAGCAGGTCCGCAAGGCCATGAAGACGCTCAAGGGCCTGGACCAGCCCGCCCTGGGGACGACCCTCGTGTCGGACGGCCACCGTATCTATCAGGTGGAGTCTCCCGAGGCGGTCGTCGACCTGCTGGCGAGCGGACAGGGGGTCTTCGCGATCGCGGTCGACAAGGTATGGACGGACCTCGAGGGGACTCTGGCCAAGAACGCCGGGAAGAAGGGTCGAAGCGCCCGGGCGGCCGGAGGCGCGTGACACAGGGCGCGGCGGCCGAGACCCCGGCCCTTCCGAGCGACACGGTTTCCTTCGCGCACGCCAGCGAGCGCCAGTTCGCCCAGCTGCTGGACTTCTATCAGATCGAATGGGACTACGAGCCCACGTCCTTCGACCTCGAGTGGGATCGCGACGGCAACGTGGTCCAGCGCTTCACACCGGACTTCTACCTGCCGATGTACGACCTCTACATCGAGATCACCACGCTCAACCAGCGGCTCGTGACCAAGAAGAACCGCAAGGTCCGCCGCCTGCGCGAGCTCTACCCGGGGATCAACTGCAAGATCTTCTACCAGCGCGACTACCTGTCGCTCGTGTCCAAGTACGGGCTCGAGGACGTGTCGGGGTAGGGGTCCGGGCCACTCCACGCCTTCCGGCTAGACTCAGCATCCGGCATGAGGTTCGCGCCGCACACGGACGACGACGTCGACCAGATGCTCGAGGCGATCGGCCTCTCGAGCGTGGACGAGCTGTTCGACCGGATCCCCCGGACGGTTCGCCTGAACCGCCCCCTGGACCTGCCCGACGGAGTGTCCGAGATGGAGATCCTGGCCGACCTCAAGGCGCTTGCCGGCCGGAACCGCTCGGCCGAGGACCTGGTCTGCTTCGCCGGCGGGGGGGCGTACGACCACTTCGTGCCCGCCGTCGTGTGGGCGCTCACCGGCCGGTCCGAGTTCTACACCTCCTACACGCCGTACCAGCCCGAGCTCTCCCAGGGCGTGCTGCAGGCCCTGTTCGAGTACCAGTCGATGATCTGCGACCTGACGGGGCTCGATGTCTCGAACGCGTCCCTCTACGACGGCGCGACCGCGCTCGCGGAGGCCGTGAACCTGGCGCGATCCTCGCCGGACCGCGACCGGGTGCTCGTGAGTGCCGCCGTCGACCCTCGGTACGTCGACACCCTGCGGACCTACGGGAGGGGAGCGGGGTACCAACCCGAGGTCTTCGACGTGGTCGACGGGCGCGGGGGTGAGCCGGAGGTGGCCGGCGACGTCGCGTGCGTGATCGTCCAGCACCCCAACGCGTACGGCCTGCTCGAGCCGGCGCGCGAGCTGTTCGGAGCGGCGCACGCGGGTGGTGCGCGCGCGATCCAGGTGTTCGACCCGCTGTCGCTCGGCGTGCTCGCCCCACCGGGTGACCTGCGCGCGGACATCGCCGTGGCCGAGGGACAGGTGCTCGGCAACCACTTGAACCACGGCGGGCCATACCTCGGGGTGATCGCGACGCGCCTGGACGACGTTCGGCGGCTTCCGGGCAGGCTTGTGGGGGAGACGCTCGATGTCGACGGACGGACCGGGTACGTCCTCACGCTGCAGGCTCGGGAGCAGCACATCCGACGCGAGAAGGCGACCTCCAACATCTGCACGAACCAGACGCTGATGGCGATCGCGGCGACCGTGTACCTCGGGTGGCTCGGCCCCCAGGGCCTGGAGGAGCTCGGCCGTCGGTGCATGTCGAAGGCCGCCTACGCGGCAGAGCGTCTGTCGGAGGTTCCCGGCGTCGAGATGCTCTTCGACGACGCGCCGTTCTTCAAGGAGTTCCCGATCCGGCTACCGCGGCCCGCGGCCGAGGTCCGGGATGCGCTGATCGAACGTGGGTACCTGGGAGGCGTCCCCCTTCCGGACGCCGACGGCCACGCCCTCCTTGTGGCCGTCACCGAACGCCGCTCCCGCGAGGAGATCGACGGCCTCGCGATGGCGCTCAAGGAGGTGCTCGCGTGAGCGAGGATGCGCCGGCACCCCCGCCCGGCTCGAGGGCTCCCGAGTCCGACGGACCGCGTCTCGACCGGGCGGCTGAGGAGACCTCAGAGCCTTACACCATCGGATTCCGGACGATCGGACTCGGTACGATCTTCCTCACTCTCGCGGGAACGCTCGCGGTCGGACACTTCATCAAGGCGCCGTGTGTGCACGGTGAGTGGAGCGACGGACGACCGTTCACCCGCCTGTGTTCGACGGATATCGTTCAATTGCTCGAGCCGGAGCAATTGTCGGGTGGGCGATTGCCGTACCTTCAGCCGTGCAAATCGAACGGCTCGGGACCTTGTGACGAGTATCCCGTTCTCATGATGTGGACGATGCGACTGACAGCGTGGGCTTCGGGTCCCGACGACACGCAGTTCTTCTATTGGAACGCGATCCTGCTTTGGCTCGCCGCGTTCTGGATCACGTTGACGTTGTACCAGCTGGTCGGATCGCGTGCTCTGTACTTCGCGGCGGCGCCGACGCTCGCGATCTATGCGACCTTCAATTGGGATCTCCTCGCCGTCCTGCTCGCCTTGGCTGGAACACTGGCGTACCTGAGGCGACGGGACGTGTGGTCCGGAGTGATGCTCGGACTCGGCGCCGCAACCAAACTGTTCCCCGCGATGCTCATCCTTCCGTTCGTCGCCGGGCGGCTGCGGGACCCCGGCTCCGACCGGGGGGCGCGCCTGGCATCGTCCGCCGCGGCGACCTGGCTCGCCGTGAACCTGCCGTTCGCGGTTTTCGCATTCGCGGGCTGGTGGGAATTCTTCCGTTTCAGCGGGGAACGTCCCGCCAACTTCGACAGCGTGTGGTTCATCGCGTGCGACTTGGCGAGCAACATCGGCTGCACCGACACTCGTCTCGTCAACATCGCATCTGCCGCTCTGTTCATCGTTGGCGTCGCGGTGGTGTGGACCACGAAGGCGCATCGGGATCCCGGCTTCCCACGCTGGTCCCTGGCCTTCCCGATCCTCGCGCTCTTCCTGATCACGAACAAGGTCTACTCGCCCCAGTACAGCCTCTGGCTGTTGCCGTGGTTCGCCCTGGCGATGCCCGATCTGCGGCTGTTCCTTGCGTTCGAGACCGCCGATGTCGCCGTCTTCGTCACGGAGTTCTCCTGGTTCGGGACGCTGGTCGGTGTGAAGGGAGGCCTCGCCGGGATCGTTCCGCTCGGTGCGTTCGAGGCCGCCTTCCTCGTCAGGGCGGCGATCCTGCTGCTGTGCGTGATCGCCTGGGTTCGAAGGCGAGACGTAGGTGCGCTGCCAGCGGCCTCCTCCGGGGCGACGTTGGAAGTGGGGATAGGCAGCTCATGAGCACGCTTCCATCTGGATCGAGGTTGCCGAGATGAGCGGAGCATCTCGTCATGGCGCTTGGGTCGGGCGGGGTATCGGAGCACCCGTTCGAACGCAGGGTCCCCCCGATCGGCAAGGGACGCTCAAGGATCTCTCGCGGCCCGGACGCCGGGCGTTCAGCCTGCCCGAACTCGACGTGCCCGAGGTCTCGGTGCCGGCCGACCAGGCCCGACAGGCGGCACCCGGCCTTCCCGAGGTGGCCGAGCGCGACCTCGTGAGCCACTACACGCGCCTCTCGCAGCTCAACTACGGGGTGGACACCGGTCTGTACCCGCTCGGATCCTGCTCGATGAAGTACAACCCGAAGATCGCGGAGAACGTCGCGCAGCTCGCGGGGTTCCAGCGCGCGCACCCCCACCAGCCCGATCATTCGGTCCAGGGGTCCCTCGAACTGATGTGGCGCCTCGAGCGCGCCTTGTGCGAGATCACGGGGATGGCTCGCGCGACGCTGCAGCCGCCCGCGGGTGCATGCGGCGAGCTCACAGGCCTGCTCATCATGCGAGCCCACCACGAGCGGCAGGGTCGCCAGCGTCGGCGCGTGGCGATCCCCGACTCCTCGCACGGGACCAACCCCGCCAGCGTGCGCCTGGCCGGCTACCAGGCGCTCAAGATTCCGAGCGATGCCAGGGGATTGGTCGACGTCTCGGCGCTCGAGAAGCTGATCGACGAGGACGTCGCGGGGTTGATGCTCACCAACCCCAACACCCTCGGCATGTTCGAGGAGGAGATCGAACGCGTCACCGAGGCGGTGCACCGCATCGGTGGACTCGTCTACTACGACGGGGCGAACCTGAACGCGATCCTCGGACGATGCCGGCCGGGCGACATGGGGTTCGACATCGTGCACATCAACACGCACAAGACCTTCGCCACGCCGCACGGTGGGGGAGGGCCGGGTGCGGGACCGGTCGGCGTGACCGAGGAGCTGGTGCCGTTCCTGCCGGTCCCAAGGGTCGAACGCGACGAGACCGGCGCGTTCCGGCTCGACAGCGACGCCCCGGATTCCATCGGGCGCATGCACGGCTTCCTGGGCAACTTCGGCGTGCTCGTTCGCGCGTACGCGTACGTGTTCCTCCACGGCCGCGACGGATTGAAGGAAGTCGCCGAGCGCGCCGTGCTGAACGCGAACTACCTGGCCGAGCGCGTGAAGGGAGCGTTTCCGCTGGCGCACCCGGAGGGCCGGCCGATGCACGAGTTCGTGGCCACGGCCCGTCCGCTCAAGGAGGAGACCGGCATACGGGCGATGGACGTTGCCAAGCGGGTGATCGACCTGGGGTACCACCCCTCGACCGTCTACTTCCCGCTCGTGGTGGAGGAGGCGCTCATGGTCGAGCCCACCGAGACCGAGACCAAGGAGTCGCTCGACGCCCTCGCGGACGCCCTGCTGCAGGCATTCCGTGAGGCGCACGAGGACCCGGAGCTGCTCCACGAGGCGCCCGTGACGACCCCGGTGCGCCGCCTGGACGAGGCCCGGGCCGCACGTCACCTGACCCTCCGCTGGTAGGCGCCTCGGCCCGCCCCGCCGGGGGCTCCGCGGGGGCCCCGCCTGGCTAGACATCCCTGCCTACGAGCCGCTCAAGCCGCCCTACGGAACGACCGATACCTCCTCAGCTAGAACAACGGGTCGGTCCCGAAAAAGGCAAACCGCCGGCAACGGCGGGACGCAAAGCTCCGGGCCTCCTCGAAGTCGGGAGGGAGGTGGCCGAGCTACCGAAGGATCCGAGCCCCCTGGGCTCGGTCCCCCACGGGACCCATGAGTCGGGGGTTCGACATGGCCGGGAACCACAAGGCTCGGAGGCTCGCAGGCCTCCTGGGCCTCCTGCTGTCCGGGCTGCTCATCCTCGGAGCCGCGAGCGGCGCGGTGGGGGATGAGAAGCTCGGCCCGAGGCGTCACATGCTCGCGCTCACCAACACCGACCGCACGTACCACGATCGCTCGGCCCTCTCGTTCGCCGAGCGCCTGGCTGCGTACGCGAAGTCCCACAGCGAGCAGATGGCGGCCAAGGGCTACATCTACCACTCCACCGGCGACGAGTTGCGCGAGGCGCTGGAAGGCTACAAGTGGGAGCTCGGCGGGGAGAACGTCGGCGTCGGAGCATCCCTGGAGAGCCTGGAGGACGCCTTCATGGCCAGCGAAGCGCATCGCAAGAACATCCTTCGCAGGCTGTACGACCATGCGGCAGTGGGGATCGCTCGCTCCGACGATCGGATCTGGATCACGGTCATCTTCTACGGTTGAGCAGGAGCGGGGAACGCGAAAGACCCCGGGGATCCCCGGGGTCTTTCGTTCGTGCTCCCTCCCAACCTACGAGGGGCTAGTCCTCATCCTCTGAGCCGTCCTGGCGCCGGCGTCGCGAGCCCGCCCACAACAGGCCCGAGCCGCTCGTCATCAGCATCAGGGCGATGGCTCCGATCGGCACGACGTTCTCCACACCCGTGAAGGCTGTGCCGCCCGGCCTCACCGTCGTCGCCAGCACCTCGTCCGTGGTGGTCTCCGAGGCGGTCGTCTTGTGGATCGTCGTCGGGGCCACGGTCGCAATCGTGGTGGTGGTCGTCGTCTGACCGCCACCGCCGCCCCCGCCGCCTCCCGGCACCGTGGTCGTGGTCGTCGGAGTTGTGGTCGTGGTCG
>Ga0207428_10005795_pt1 | contig 11458 bp, 9 predicted proteins | sample RhiMethybrSRZTD1_FD_187600 | JGI IMG/M metagenome (GOLD analysis project Ga0207428, IMG submission 187600) | Populus rhizosphere microbial communities from Tennessee, USA - Rhizosphere MetaG P. TD hybrid SRZTD1 (SPAdes) (version 3) | ecosystem: Host-associated > Plants > Roots > Rhizosphere >... | reverse complement strand
CGCTCGATCGGCAGCTCGACGACTCCGGTCGGCTTGCCGTCGAGAAGGATCTCGTAGGCATCGTCGCTGGCCATCAAGCTGCTGTCATAGAGGAACCCGGCCGCCTTCACCTGTCCCATCGTCCAGGTGCTGTGTTTCCACGACGGCGCGCGGTAGCCGATCGGCCGCTTGCCGCCCATCTTCGTCAGCGTGTCGATCGACTGGGTCAACAATCGCTGCTCTTCCTTTTCATTGTTCAGCACGGGCAGCCGTTCGTGAATCCATCCGTGGATGCCGATTTCGTGTTGTTGCTTCGCCGACTGGATGTCCTTGATCACCTGCGGATGCAGGATGGCGCTGACGGCCGGAATGAAGAACGACGCGGGGATCTGCTGCCGATCGAGCAGGCGCAGGATCCGCGGCAGGCCATCGATGGCGCCGTATTCGCCGCGCGAGATGATCTCGTAATCGATCGTGCCGGTGGACAGCGTCGCCGTCGCATTGTCGACGTCGAATGAGAATCCGACCGCGATCTTCGCGCCGTTCGGCCAGGTTGGCTTCAGGCGCTTGCCGGCGCTGACGTGGAACATCTGCGCCTTCAACTGATCGATCGACAGCTTGGTGCCGGGCAGCGGATCGGGCCGCGCTTCCTGCGCGGCGGCCGGTGTTTCAGGAGATTGCGCGCACGCGACGAGCGTGCAGGCCAGGGCAGACGCGAGGATGTGGCGAATCATCCGCGCAGTCTACCTAAGTGCGAAGCGCTCAGCACGGTCGGGCTGGCGGCCGCGCTGCTGGTGAACTTCTTGCCATCCATAGCGTATATAGGCATAGTTAAACTATGCCTAAGTCGAACGGCCTGCCGCCTGGGACCCTGATCCTCCTGATCCTGCGCGTGGTGAGGCAGGAACCACTGCACGGTTACGCGATCGCGCAGAGAATTCGCGCGCTGTCGAGCGATCAACTGAGCGTGGAGGAGGGGTCGCTGTATCCGGCGCTGCAGAAGCTGCTCGCCAACGGCTGGGTTAAAGCGGAATGGACCACCTCCGATACGGGCCGCCAGGTGCGCAGTTATCGGATCACCGCCAAGGGCTTGAAGCAGCTCGAAAGCGAGCAGGACGACTATCAGCGGATGGCGGACGCCATCGCCGCCATCCTCCAATCCACATGAACACCTGGTTTCGTCGCGTCTGGCACCTGTTGAATCGCTCGCGCCGCGAGCGCGAGCTCGTCACCGAGATGAACGAACATCGCGCGTCGATGCACGATCCGTCGAAGTTCGGCGACACCCACCGCCTGCTCGAATACTCACGCGATGCATGGGGATGGAACTGGCTCGACGATGCGATGCAGGACCTTACCGTCGGCGTGCGCACGCTCATCAAGTCCCCGTCGTTCGCGATCACCGCGACGCTGATCCTGACGTTCGGCATCGGCCTCAACCTGACGCTGTTCCAGATGATCCGCGTCGGGCTGCTGAATCCTCCGCCGGTGAGGGACGCGGATTCGTGGGTGCGCTTCGTGCGGGCGTCGCCCCATAGCCGGACATCGACCGTGCCCTACCCGCTCACGCAATTCGTGAAGGACAACAGCACCGGCGTCCTGGCGTCGGTAATCCTCGAATATCAATCGGGGATGGGGTGGGGGCGCGATGCCGGAGAACAGGTCAACGCCTCGTTCGTCTCGAGCAACTGGTTCGAGGAAATCGGCTATGGCGCCGCGCATGGACGAGTGCTTGGCGACGCGCTCGACACGCGCGCCGGCGCGCCGGTTGTCGTCCTCAGCCACACGTTCTGGCGAAACCGGCTCGGCGCCGATCCGAATGTGGTCGGCAGCATCGTCTATGTCGATCGGAAGCCCGTCACGGTCGCCGGAGTGGCCGCGGCGGCGCTGCCAGGGCTCGACTTCAACGTCCCCGACATGTTCGTGCCGATCACACAGCGCGAGTACTACTATCCGCAAAGCACGCTGCTGCGATCGTGGAACGACGAGGCCGTCGATATGTATGCACGGCTGGCCCCTGGTGTGTCCGCGGCCGCTGCGCGCGAGGCGCTGCGAACGACCATGCAGGCGGCCTCGGCCGAGCACACCCAGATCAAGAACGATGAATGGCTCGAGCCGCTCCTCGCTGCCAACAACTTCATGCGCGACGACGAGAGGTACGCCGTACTCGCCGTCATCTCGCTGCTCGGAGCGCTGACCACGTTGGTCCTGATCGTCGCGGCCGCGAACCTCGGCAACCTCGTGATGTCGCGCGCCACGGGGCGGGTGCGCGAGCTTGGCGTGCGCATGGCGCTCGGCGCGCGCCGGTCGCGCATCGTTCGTCAGCTCGTCATCGAATCGGTGCCGGTGGTGGTGATGGGCGCGCTCGGCAGCCTCGCTTTCGCGACGGCCGCCGCCACGGCCATCGCGGCGCTCGGCGGCTTTCCGCCCTATCTGGATTTCAGCATCAAGTGGGGAACGGTGATGGTCGCCCTGGTCCTTGCCCTCCTGTCGCTCGTGGTCGTGGGGCTCCTTCCGGCGTGGAAGATTGCGCAGCAGCATTTGATCGATGCGGTCAAGGACGGCGGCCAGAACGTCTCTCGCATGCTCGATCGGACGATGATGCGCCGCGTGATGGTCGTGTCGCAGGTCGCGGGCAGCTGCCTGCTGTTGATCGTCGCCGGCATGATGGTTCGCAGCGTGCAGCGCGCCGTGGCGTCGAGCGCGGGCTTCGACTACCAGCGCGCCGCGGTGCTGTCGATGCCGCTCGGCCGTTACGGGATGCCCGTCGACGCGCGGCGTTCGTATTGGTATCAGGTCAAGGAACGCGTCCTCGCGAACCCCGAAGTCGAGGCCGCGGCCATCGTCACGGCGGCGCCGCTCGGCGGCCGCGTCAATGAGACGAACTACAACGCGACGCCCGGGCTTCGGACCATGACACAGAGCGTCGACCCTGAATACTTTGCCACGATGCAGATTCCACTGGTCAGCGGTCGCATGTTCAGCGCGAGTGAACCTAACACAGTGATCGTCAGCCGGCGGCTCGCGCTCGAGATGTACGGCACGGTCGACGTGCTCGGGCGCGAATTCCCGGTGTCAGCTGGCGGACCCAGCCGATCAGCCGCCGACGAGGCGAAATTGAGAGCAGATCAAGGCACGATTGTTGGTGTCGCGGCCGACGCGCATTCAATCAAGGTCGATGCGAATGACGTGGCGGAACTGTATCGGCCGCTGAAGGTCGAGGATTTTGGCGAAGTCGAGCTGGTCGCCCGCGCGCGAACGGATGCCGATCGGTTGTTGCCGATCCTCCGCGAGGCGGCGATGCAGGACCCGCGCGTCATTCCGTCAGCCCGCGCGATGCATGAGGATTTCGACCGCCACATGCAGGGCCCGCGCATCGCGAGCGCGCTCTCGGCGGGCATCGGCCTGCTCACGCTGGCGCTGGCGTGTCTCGGCATTTTCGGCGTGGTGTCGTACGGCGTGGCGCTGCGCACGAAGGAGATCGGCATCAGGGTCGCGCTCGGCGCGCAACAGCCCGCGCTGCTGCGGGCGATTGTCCGGCAGGTCCTGACGCCGGTCGTCGTCGGCGCGGCGATTGGCATCGTGCTCGCGATTCCGACAGGGATGATGCTGCGATCGGAACCGTTCTATCTCGAAAACGCCGATCCGATTGCGTTTGGCGCGGCGCTCGCGGTGTTCGCGGCGGCGGGAGCGGCGGCGGCACTCTGGCCGGCGTATCAGGTGCTGCGGAGCAATCCCGTCGAAGCGCTACGGCATTCGTAGAAATCGGGGAGCGGGGATCAGGGATCGGGGATCGGGATCAGGGCAGGGATCCGGCGACGACACGACCACCAACCATGGTCATCAAGACCCTGGCGTCGCGCAGCTGAGTGTCGGTGCAGGTGAGCGGATCCTCGCTGAGGATCACGAGGTCCGCGAACTTGCCGGGCTCGATCGATCCCTTCGTCCGCTCTTCCATGTTGAGCCACGCGTTGTTGATCGTCGCCATGCGGAGCGCCTGGGGCCGCGACACTTTCTGATCGGCGCCGAGCACGCCGCCGGTAATCGTGTCGCGCGTCACGAAGTGATAAATCGTCCACAGCGGCGGATACGGAACGACGGGCGCGTCGGTGCCGGATGACACCGGCAACTGCGCGTCGAGATACATCTTCACCGGCGTCGTGATGCCGGCGCGGGCAGCGCCCCAATATTTCACGAGGCTCGGACCCGCGAGATACAGGTGGTTCTGCGCGGAGATCGCCAGGCCGAGCGCCTTCATCCGCGGCAGATGATCGGGCCGGCCGATGAAGGCATGCTCGATCGACCACCGCCGATCGACGATCGAGCGTTCCGCGTTGGCTTTTTCATATGCGTTCAGGACCAGATCGATGGCGGCGTCGCCGACTGCGTGGGTCGCGACGCGCCAGTCCTGACGATTCAACTCGCGAACCGCGGCAATGTAGCGTTCGGTGTCGACGGTCTGCAGGCCGCGAAACGTTCCACCCTCGTCCCAAGGCTTCTCGTACAGATCGCGCATCAAGCCGCCTTCGAAGCCGCCGTCGACGGCGAGCTTGATGCCGCCAATGCGCAGGAACTCGTCGCCTTCGTTCTGCCTGATGCCTGACGCGGCGAGCGCAGGATCCACGCCGGCGCCGCCGGTTGCCGGACGCAGCAGCGCGTTGATGCGAATCGTGAGCTGCCCGCGCTTCTGCATGTCCTGCAGCATTCGATACTCGGCGATCGAGATGCCGGGATGGCGAATGCCGGTCAGCCCTGCTTCGTTCAACTTCTTGTAGTCGGCGATGCGATCGTCGAGTTGTTGCTGCGGCGTGCGTGGCGGAGGAGGCGGCAGGCGCACGAGCGACTTCGCGGTGTCGACGAGCTCGCCGTTCAACCGGCCATCGCCGTACTTCGTGATGCGGCCGCCCGCGGGCTGCGCGGTCTGCTCGGTGATGCCCGACCTGGTCAACGCCGCCGAGTTGAGGATGTATTCATGTCCGCCGCGCACGAGGACCACCGGATTCTGCGGCGCCACGCGATCGAGATCGTCGCGCAGCGGCAGGCGCTGCTCCTTGAGCTGTGCTTCGTGCCAGTCGCTGTTCGACACGATCACGTCGCCCGGCGGCGAGGCCTGGACGCGGGCGCGTAACGCCGCCTCGACGTCGGCCAGCGATCGCGCGCGCGACAGATCCACGCCGGGCCCGCCGCCGGCGCCGTGGAGATGGTTGTCCATCAGCCCGGGGATCACGCTGCGGCCCTTGAGATCGACCAGGCGCGTCGACGGCCCGGCGACCGTGCGCATCTGATCGTCGTTGCCGACGGCCATGAGGCGATCGCCGATGATCGCCACGGCCTCGTGGATGCTGAAGCCGCGATCGACGGTGATGACCTTGCCGTTGAAGAGCACCAGGTCCGGCGCGGGCGGACGAGGCAGCAATGGACGCTGCGCCGACAGCGCCATCGCGGCCACGAATGCGATCGACAGACCGCGAATCATGCCGGAAGCATACCGCTGTTTTTTGCCCCTCAGCTCGTCCCAGCAATTTCGCCGCCGCGTCCCTCGTGTCAGGCCGTTGGAGGAACGCTGCCGCTATCCTGACCCGATGGGGTCGGCCTCCAGCCCCTCGGGAGTAGATGACACCGCGGCGCGACTGATCGTCACGCCGATCGTCGGCGTGGCCGTTCCAAATCTCGCCGGCATGGTGAACCATGCCGCGCATTCGCCGGCCGGGCTCGTCGCCACCTACCTGTGGTTCATGCTCATCGCGTACATCACCTGGGAAGCGAACCTGCGCCTGTATCTGCTGTTCCAGGATCGCACCGCGTGGCTGACGCGGCCGTGGCATCGCGTGCGCGTGCTGATCGGATTGATCTGTCTCTTCACCATCCCGTTCACGGCCTCGGCGCTGTGGCTGTGGGCGGCGCTGTTCCAGGATCCGAACGCCACGTGGCGATCGATTGCGATGGCCGTGATCACGATCGTCGCCGCGGTGACCTTCATCACGCACGTCTACGAAACGCTGTTCCTCGTGAAGGAGTGGCAGAGCGATCGCGCGCGCGGTGAGCGGCTGCAGCGCCTCAACGTCGAAGCGGAGCTGCTCGCGCTCAAGAGCGAAGTCCATCCGCATACGCTGTTCAACAATCTCAACGCGCTCACACACCTGGTCGAGCAGCGTCACCCGCGCGCGTCGGCGTTCGTGTCCGCCCTCGCGGGCAGCTATCGCTATCTGCTGCGCACCGGATCGAAGCGCCTGGTTCCGCTCGCCGACGAGCTCGCGCTGCTCGATCAGTTCCTCTCGCTCGTGACGATCCGCTACGCCGATGGCCTCAAGGTGGTTGTGCAGGTTGATGCAGCCTCCGCCGCCCGGTGGCAGATTCCCCCGGTCGTCTTGCCGGAATTGCTCGAAAATGCAGTCAAGCACAACGAGTTCTCGTCCGATAACCCCCTAGAGATTGAGATCCGTCTCGAGGGGGATCGGCTGGCGGTGTCGCACGAGAAGCGGCCCCGGAAGTCGGGGGTGACGTCGACGGGCGTCGGGCTCGAAAACTTAGCTCAGCGGTTCCGGCTAACTACAGGCGTTGCCGCACGTTGGGCGGAGACGGGTGGGCACTTCGTGGTGACGCTTCCATTAGTGGCGAACGACGGCTCAAACATTGCACAATAGAAGGTCCATGAAGCGAATTCTGTCCTCGATCGTGTTCACCGTGGCGCTGCTGTGCCCGTGGATTGCGCTCGCACAGAATCCGCCCGCGAGCTGCGGCACCACCGCGCAAAACATCTGGGTGCGCGATCAGCTCAACACCTATTACTACTGGTATCAGTTCCTGCCGCCGGGTGTGAACCCGGCGAGCTTCAACTCCCCGGAAGCCTATCTCGAGGCGGTTCGTTATCGCCCCGTCGACAATACGTTCAGCTTCATCACCCAGGCCGCGTCGAACGACGCGTTCTACAGCGACAGCCAGTTCATCGGCTATGGATTCGGCAACCAGACGACGCAGACCGAGATCCGGGTGCTGCAGGTCTACGCCGACAGCCCCGCATCCGAAGCGGGCCTGTCGCGCGGCGATCGCATCACGACCGTGAATGGCCGCACCATTCCGTCGATGATCGCCGACGGCACCATCGGCGGCGCGTTCGGCGCGGCCGACATCGGCGTCGCCACGACCATCGAATGGGAAACGCTCACCGGTCAGCGCCGCAATGCGCGCATGGTGAAGCGCCTCGTCACGATTCCAACGGTGTCGCTGACGAGCGTGACCGAGGTCGACGGCCGCAAGGTCGGATACCTCTTCTTCCGCAACTTCGTGCAGCCATCGACGCAGGCGCTCACCGATGCCTTCGCGGCGCTCAAGACGGCCGGCGTCACGGAGCTGGTGCTCGACCTTCGTTACAACGGCGGCGGCCTCGTCGACGTGGCGGTTCACCTCGCCAGCCTGATCGGCGGCGCGCGCACCAACGGCCAGGTGATGCTGAACTACGTGCACAACGACAAGATCGGGCCGGTGCTGAACAAGACCACGCGCTTTGCGAATCCCGAGCAGGCGCTCAACCTGCAGCGCCTGGTGGCGATCACGACGCGCGGCTCGGCGTCGGCGAGCGAGCTGGTGATCAATTCGCTGCGGCCGTACATTCCGGTGACGATCATCGGCGACACCACCTACGGCAAGCCGGTTGGCCAGTACGGGCTGCGCTTCTGCGACAAGGTGCTGTATCCGGTGGCGTTCTCGATCAAGAACGCGAATCTCGAAGGCGATTTCTTCGACGGTCTCGCGGTGGATTGCGCGGCGGGCGACGACTACACGCACCAGCTCGGTGACGTCGCGGAGGCTTCGCTGGCCGAAGCGCTCACGTTCATCCGCACCGGCGCCTGCACGCCGAAGACGACGGAAGAGCGCCTGCGCACGCAGCGTCTCGCGTCGTTCGTCTTCCGGCCCACGGGCTGGGCGTCGATCCTCAACGCCCAGTAGTTGCCTGAGCTTCCTGACATCGAGCTCTACCTGCATGCGCTCGAGTCGCGCATCGTCGGGCAGCGGCTCGATCGCATCCGTTTAGCCAGTCCCTTCCTCGTCCGCTCGTTCGATCCGCCGATCGATCACGCCAACGGCAAGAAGGTCGTCTCGTTACGCAGGCTCGGTAAACGCCTTGTGTGGGGGCTCGAGGGCGATCTGTTTCTGGTCATCCACCTGATGATCGCCGGGCGTTTCAAATGGGCCACAGCGACCAGGGCCACAGAAGGCACAGAAGGCTCAGATACGCCTCGCCCGAAGATTCCTGGCAAGGTCGGTCTTGCCGCGTTTGATTTCACAAACGGATCGCTCATTCTCACGGAGGCGGGCTCGCAGCGGCGCGCGTCGTTATACCTCGTGCGAGGCGAGCAGGAACTGGCATCGCACGATCCAGGCGGCCTCGAAGTGTTGACCTCGAGCGCGAAGGAATTCGGCGAGGCGTTGACCCGCGAGAATCACACGCTCAAGCGCGCGCTGACCGATCCCCATTTGCTGAGCGGCGTCGGCAACGCTTATTCCGACGAGATCCTGCACGCGGCGAAGTTGTCGCCGATGCTGCTCACGAGCAAGCTCACGCCCGAACAAATCGAAAGCCTGCACGCGCACACGATCGGCATCCTCACCAAGTGGCGCGACGATCTGATCGCCGAGAGCGGCGGGAAGTTCCCGGAGAAGGTGACCGCGTTCCGGGACGGGATGGCCGCGCACGGGCGTTACGGAAAGCCCTGCCCGGTGTGCGGCACGGCGATACAGCGCATTCAATACGCGTCGAACGAAGCGAACTACTGTCCGACGTGTCAGACGGGAGGCAAGCTGCTCGCGGACCGCGGCCTCTCGCGCCTGCTCAAAGGTGACTGGCCGAAATCGCTCGACGAGTTGGAACGATTCAAAGAAGCCCGTAAGCAGAACTCGTAGGGGCGACCTTCAGTTCGCCCGCCGCGCTACGGCACCACAGTGAAGCCTTGCGCGCCGAAATCGGCGTCGAGCGCAAAGGCCGTGGCCACGTCACGGCGGCGCATGATCTCGAAACTGACGCAGTCGACAAGACTAAGCTCCTTGCGATTCGCCGTCAGCATGGCGGCGTGGCCAGCGCCGTGAACCGACTCGTCAACCCAGTCAACTGCCAATAGCGGCATGAAGTCGGTTGTCAGTGACCGAACGGCCTCCATCCCAAGCCGCCGCTGCGCCACCGCGCACGTTTCGACCATCACGTAGTTGGACGTGATGAAAGAGGCGTCCCCGGCCAGCAGCCGTTTCCATTGCCGCGCGCACGCCGCGTGCTTCGCTTCACTGGCATCGAGCAGCGCGATCAGCGCTGACGTATCGACGAAGATCGTCACGACCGGAACGCGTCAGCCAGTTCGTCGTCGTGCCGGCTGCCCAGGTGCCGCGCGCCCGACTTGAAGCGTCCCAACGCGGCGATGCTGCGTGCCTTCACCGCGTCGCGATCGACCGTCCCCCGGGCGCGCAGGATCGCATCAACGCCGTCGCGAATCAGCTCGGCCATCGAACGACCTTCACTCGCTGCCAGAGCCTTCAGGGCGCGAGCCTGTGCGTCGGTCAGCTGGATCTGTGTCCGAACCATATCTGTAATCATAACATCACTCCAAACATCATGTAATCGATTGACTGATCAGCCTGCCAGCTTTCGGAGCAATGCGTACGCCCGGAGCTCTTGCATGAAATCAGGCCAAATCGGTGGCGGGACGGCGTGCGGCGTCGCGGAATCTGATCGCGAAGCGTCGAGCCCGCATCTCAGAAACTGCGACGTCAGCCCTCGGCCTCGACGAATTCCGGCTCTTCGACGGACTGCGGAGAAGGCGCCGCGTCCAGATCGATCTCGCGCTCGAAGGTGAGGCAATCGGCGAGATATTCGTGGGCGGCGTCATCCGTCCGCGCGAGAAAGGCATCGAGCGGCGTCGCGTGGCGATGCGCGGCTTCACGGACCTGGATATTCGGATAGCTGCCGTCTTCGCGCCGTGGCACATAGCGGTGCCAGAAGTCGATGTGCCAGCGCGTGAATTGCCGCACGCGTTCGAGGCCGTGCGCGTCTTCGCCCCAGTGCCCGCGCGCCAGGGTGACGTAGCGGCGATAAATCGCCACGCGATCCTCGGCCGTCAGATCCCGATAGCCCTCGTTCACTTCCCGAAACAACCATGGCTTGATCAACACACCGCGCGCGCTCATCACGCCGGCCGCGCCCGATCGCGCGAGCGCGTTGGTCACGTCCTGCGGAAACAGGATGTCGCCGTTGCCGACCACGGGAACGGGCACCGTCGCGGCCACCGATCCGATCGCGTCCCAGTCCGCGGCAAAGCGATACCGCGCGTTGCGCGTGCGGCCGTGCACGAACAGCGCGTCGGCGCCGCCGTCGACGGCGGCCTGCGCCTGTTCGAGGACGTTGCGCATCTCATCGTTCCAGCCGAGGCGCAGCTTCACGGTGACGGGAATGTTCGTGACCGCCTTCTTCATCGCCTCGGCGATGCGGCGAATGCGCTGCGGCTGCCGCCCCAGCGCCGCGCCGATGCCCTTGTGCGTGAAGTGATCGATCGGGCATCCGCAATTGAGATCGACCAGATCGGCGCCGCGTGACTCGACGAGCGCGGCCGCCCACCCGATCTCCTCGGGGTTGGTGCCGGCCAGCTGCACGCCGAAAAACGGCTCGCCGTCGAACTTGCGGATCAGCGCGAACTCCTGCTTGCGCCGCTGCTTGAGCCGCCGCGCCACCGTCATTTCGCTGATCGTCACGCGCGCGCCGAGCTCGACGCACAGGCGGCGATAGGGAAGGTTCGAGCCCTTGGTCATCGGCGCCATGACCACGGCGCCGGTCAGGACGTCGCGAAGGTTCACCAACTCAGGCTAGCATGGGCTATGCGACATCGCGCTCTTGCGGCGGTCCTGCTCCTCGCCCTGGTCTCGACACCGGTCTTCGGCCAGAAAGCCGGCAGCCAGTTCATGTGGAAGGTCGAGGGCCCCGGCGGATCGGCGTACCTTCTCGGATCGCTGCACGTGCTGACGCCGGACTTCTATCCGCTCAGCGCCACGATCAACAAGGCGTTCGCCGAATCGAAGACGCTCGTCGAAGAAGTCGACATCGACGAGATGAACGATCCGATGGTGATGATGTCGGCGCTGTCGAAGGCGATGCTGACCGACGGCCGCACGCTCGATCAGGTGATCGCGCCCGAGCTGTATGCCGAGGTCAAGAAACGCGCGGAGAAGACCGGCATGCCGATGATAGCCCTCCAGCGCATGAAGCCCTGGCTCGTGGCGATCACGTTGATGGCGCCAACGCTGCAGGCGGCCGGATTCAAGCCGGAGCTCGGCATCGACAAGCACTTCTTCGATCGCGCGAAGGACTCCGGCATGAAGCGGCAAGGGCTCGAGACGATGGCGTTTCAGCTCGATCAATTCGATTCAATGTCGCCAAAGCTTCAGGAAGAAATGCTGAGAACGACGATCGAGGATCTCGACAAGGAAGTGGCCGGCGTCA
>Ga0207428_10005791_pt1 | contig 11468 bp, 6 predicted proteins | sample RhiMethybrSRZTD1_FD_187600 | JGI IMG/M metagenome (GOLD analysis project Ga0207428, IMG submission 187600) | Populus rhizosphere microbial communities from Tennessee, USA - Rhizosphere MetaG P. TD hybrid SRZTD1 (SPAdes) (version 3) | ecosystem: Host-associated > Plants > Roots > Rhizosphere >... | reverse complement strand
GACGTCGATCTGGACATCGACGGCCGGACGGTGCGGGTGCTGGCCACCCACCTGGGCCTGCTGCCGGGCGAACGGCGCACCCAGGTGCGCCGCCTGCTCGATCTCCTCGGCCAGCACCGCTCCGACGTCGTCGTGCTGTGCGGCGACATCAACGAGTGGTTCGCGGTCGGTCGTCCCCTGCGCTGGTTGCACGCCCGCCTGGGAAGGACCGCCACCGTCCCGACGTTTCCTTCCGCATTTCCGGTATTCGCGCTCGATCGCATCTGGGTTCACCCGCACACGGCGCTGACGACATTGACCGCGCACGCCAGCCCGGCGGCGCGGCGGGCGTCCGATCACCTGCCGCTGCTGGCGGACATCCGGCTCGGCAGCCTCGGCAGCGTTGGATAGGATGCCGATGTCCAATGTCCGGTCTCGATATCCGCGGCGCGCTGGTGCTGGGCGTCGCCATGCTGCTGGGGTCCAAGGTGCGCGCCCAGGAAGCTGACCCGTGGTTCGGCCGCGACAAGGCGCTGCACTTTGCGGCCAGCGCCTCGCTGGCGACGGTGGCCTACGCCGGCGCCTCGCTCGTGACCGATGACAGGCCCACCCGGATCGTGACGGCGGCGGCCGTCGCGCTCGCCGCCGGGGTTATCAAGGAGGTCTGGGACCTGACCGGCCACGGCGACGCCTCCTGGCGCGATCTGACCTGGGATGTCGTCGGCACGACCACAGGGGTGCTGATCGCCTACGGGATCGATTGGGCGATCGGCCGGCTGCGGGGGCCATCGCCCGCCTCCGGAACAAGATGACGGGCTCAGGGCTCTTGAACTTAAGAAAACAGGAGCTTAAGGTCATCGAGCAGTACCGTCGATCCACGCAGTTCGACCCTGACCGGAGGCCACCATCTGATGACAGCGCGGAGTGGACGTTCACTGCGAATCTTCTTTGCGGCCGCGATATGCGCCGCGTTTGCCGCCAGCCCGCGTGCCGGCCTGGCCGGCGAAGAAGACGACCTTCAGCGCGAGATCGATAATCAGCGGGTCAGCGTCGCCGATCTGGAACGCCTGGACGAGCTCAAGGCGACGGGCGATGAGATCACGCTGCTCAGATCCTGGTTGGACGAAGCGTGGAGCCTGCGCTCCAAGCACGAATACGATCAGGTGCGCGAGGTGCTGGAGCGCACCCGCAAGCAGGCGGATCTGATCCGCGCCAAGATCACGGCGTCGAAGCTGCGCGCGCAGGCTGCCACACGCGAGAACGCGCTGGCCGACGTGCGCGCGAAGATCGCGCGCAACAAGAAAGCGCTCGCCGAGACGATGAAGAAGAAGAAAGCGCTCGAGGGGACCGAAAAGGTCGGCGACAAAGGGAGCACGCAATGAACGCCCGTGCCATGGCGCCGCGTCTCGCGTGCGCGTTGCTGCCCGCCTTGCTGGCGGCGTGCGCGACGCCGCCCAAGCCCAAGGAGCTCGAGGCGTACGAGATGCTCCGCACGGGTAACAACCTGCAGGAGGCCAACAAGAAATCGCCCGACCTGGTCGCCAGCGCCGAGAAGCTCGGCGAGAAGTCGCGCGAGGAGTGGCAGTCGAACGACCTCGAGGACTCGCGGCGCGACGCCATCATGGCGAACATCAAGCTGAAGACCGCGCTCGCGCTGATGGAGCAGGAGCAGCTGAAGACCAAGATCCAGACGCTGTCCGCCGACCAGGCCAAGGCGGAAGAAGAAGCCGCCGATCTGTCGGAGAAGCTGGCGAACGAGACCGAGAAGCTGGCGCTGCTGCAGAAGTACGTCGAGGCGCGCAAGACGGCCGAGGCGGACAAGCAGCGTCTGTCGGCGCAGATGACCAGCGAGCAGCAGAAGTCGCAGGCGGAGCACGAACGGCTGGCCCTGCAGCTGGCGAGCGAGCAGAAGATCGCGGCCGCGCAGCTCTCGCTCCGCACGGCCGACACGGTCGACGCGTCGAAGTTCGCCAAGGCCGAATACAGCGCCGCCAGCGACATGCTGGCGAAGGCGAGCGCGGAGCTGAAGCAGAACGACTACGCGGGCGCGCAGGCCAGCGCCGAGGTGGCGAAGAAGAACGCCGACAAGGCGACCGAGATGGCGAAGCCGCTCTACGAGCAGGCCGAGCAGACCAGCCAGAACAAGGCGCGCGACGATGCGCTGGCCCGCGACGCCTCGGCCATCAGCGGGGCCGACGTCCGGCTGGAACGGCGCGGCGATCTGCAGCGCCTGGTGATCGCGGTGCCGCAGATGTTCAGCAAGCGGAAGCCGGACATCTCCGCCGGACAGGACGGCGTGCTGGAAGCGATTGCCGCGCTGCTCAAGAAGTACCCGACGTATCCGGTGCAGATCATCGGGTACACGGACAACCGGGGCAAAGCCTCGGAATTGCTGGCCGTTTCGGCGGCGCGCGCGCAGACGGTGTATTCGGCGCTGGCGGCGAAGGGCGTCGAGACGAAGCGCCTCATGGCCAGCGGCCTGGGCGGCGACGATCCGCGCTTCGACAACAAGAGCGCCAGCGGTCGGGCCAAGAACAACCGTATCGAGATCGTCTTCCTCTATCACTGACAAGGAGGGTAAGTTCGACCCGGTGAGGCGGTCCTTCGGTCTGGCGGGGTGCGGGGCCCTGCTGCTGCTGTTGACCGCCACGGGCTGCGGCGGCGGCTGCGGCAGCGACAACGGCGGCAACACCACGATGGACGGCGCGATCGACGGGGCCTGCGCCGCCGACGGGGGCACGCGCCTGGCGAACAACCAGGCGTGCGGCTGCAACAGCGACTGTCAGAGCGGCTTCTGCGTCGATGGTGTCTGCTGCAACAGCGCGTGCACGGAACCGTGCAAGACGTGCAATGGCCAGGGCGCCCCCGGGATCTGTACGTTCGTCCCGAACGGCGTGCCGGAGCAGTCGGGCGCCTGCCCGGTCGGCGAGGTCTCGACCTGCGGGCTCGACGGCACGTGTGACGGCCAGGGGCACTGCCGCAAGTACAAGGAGGGCACCGAGTGCAAACCCGGCACGTGTAACGGGGCCGCCGTCAGCGACATCAACGTCTGTGACGGCCAGGGAGGCTGCCGGGCGGGTCCCGCGACGATCTGCGCCCCGTTCAACTGCGATCCCGCGACGAACAAGTGCGCGTCGACGTGCAGGGCCAACACCGACTGCGCCAGCGGCGTCCTGTGCGTGAACGGCAGCTGCGGCCTGAAACCCAACGGCGCCGTGTGCGCCAGGTCCGACGAGTGCAAGTCGACGTTCTGCGCCGACGGGCTCTGCTGCAACGTCGCCTGCAAGGGTCCGTGCATCAGCTGTGACCAGCAGGGCCGGGGGGGAACCTGCTGGCCGACGGACGTCGGCAGTCCGGATCCGCACAACATCTGCGCCCTTCAGGCGCCCGCGACCTGCGGCACCACCGGCGCCTGCGACGGGGTCGGCGGCTGCGCGCGCTTCGCGGCCCAGATCCTCTGCACCGCGCCCACGTGCAGCGGCGACCGTGTCACCGCCGGCGGAACCTGCGACGGCCTGGGCACCTGCCTGCAGCCCGGAATGATGGACTGCACGCCCTACAAGTGCGCCGACGGCGCGTGCATCAATCGCTGCGCCAGCGACAACGACTGCGTCGCGGGCCGGGTGTGCCAGAGCGGAAGCTGCGGCAAGAAGTCGAACGGCCAGCCCTGCGCGGCCGCGGCCGATTGCGCCAGCAACCACTGCGTCGATGCCGTTTGCTGCGACCAGGCCTGTGCCGGCGCCTGTCGAAGCTGCGCGCTGCCATCGACCAAGGGAACATGTCGGCCGGTGACGGCCGGCGACGACGACCCGCGCAACATGTGTGCGACCCAGCCCGCGTCGACCTGCGGCACCGACGGAAAATGCGACGGCGCGGGCGGCTGCCGCCGACACCGGCCGGGCACCGTCTGCGCGCCCGAGCGCTGCGCCAGCAACATATACACACCCGAGTCCACCTGCAGCGCGACGGGAAGCTGCGTCGCGCCCAACGCCATCGCGTGCGTCCCGTACGCCTGCAACGGCAGCAAGTGCTTCGGCGCCTGCGCCCTCGATGCGAACTGCTCGCCGGGCAGGGTGTGCGTCGGCAACTCGTGCGGCTTGAAGCCGCCCGGCTCGTTCTGCTCGGCGGCCGGCGAGTGCATGTCCGGCAACTGCGCGCAGGGCGTTTGCTGCGCCACCGCCTGCGCGAGCGCGTGCCGGTCGTGCGCGCTGTCGGGCACGATGGGCACCTGCACCAACGTCCCCGTGAACAGCCCTGACCCGGCCCAGACCTGCGTCAACATGACGGGCACCTGCCTGACAAACGGCCGGTGCGCGGCCGGCGCCTGCCAGCTGTACGCGCAGGGGACGGCCTGCGGTGCCGCGAGCTGCCCGGCCAGCGGGATCACGCTGACGCCCGCATCGACGTGCGACGGCGCCGGGACGTGCGTCACGCCGCCCGCGAGCTCCTGTTTCCCGTTCAAGTGCGGGGTGGCGATGTGCAAGTCGACCTGCGCCAGCGACGCCGACTGCGCGTCCCCGAACGTCTGCATCAACAGCTCGTGCGGCCTGCGACCACCCGGCGCGCCCTGCGCCGGCCCGGCAGACTGCCAGAGCGCGCTCTGCGCGGACGGTGTCTGCTGCACGACCGCCTGCAACACCAGCTGCATGTCGTGCGCGCTGGTCGGCAACCTGGGCACCTGCAAACCGATCGCCGCCGGTGATACGGATCCCAAGGGGCAGTGCAGCGCGGAGGCGGCGGCGACGTGCGGGAAGACCGGCTTCTGCAACGGCGGCGGCGGCTGCCAGCTGCACGCGGCCGGCACCCAGTGCGCCCCGCCGTCGTGCCCGAACGGTTCGACCACGGCGACGCTGCCCCGCACCTGCGACGGAAGCGGCACCTGCCGCCCGTCGATGACGCAGTCGTGCGGCAATTACGCGTGCAACGGCACGACCTGCAACGCGGCCTGCGGCGGCGACAGCGACTGCGCGCCCGGCCACGTCTGCAACGCCGGCTCCTGCGGACTGAAGCGCCTCGGCCAGCTGTGCGCCGGCGCCAGCGAATGCGACAGCGGCAACTGCGTCGAGGGCGTCTGCTGCGCGTCGGCCGCGTGCGGCAACTGCCAGTCGTGCAACGTCGCCGGCATGGCGGGGATGTGCAACCCGGTCGGCGCCGACGAGATGGAGCCGCACGGCGGCTGCACGCCGAATCCCCCGTGCGGGTTCAACGGCAAGTGCGACGGCAACGGCGCCTGCCGCAACGGCCCCACCACCACCAGCTGCGGGACCGCCTCGTGCAGCGGGTCCACGCTCACGCCGGTCGGCAACTGCAACGGGGCCGGCGCGTGCGTGCAACCACCGACAGGCTGCGCGCCGTTCGCCTGCGGCGCGGGGGCGGCCTGCCGGACGACCTGCGCCGGCGACGGCGATTGCGCCGCCGGCTTCACCTGCATGTCCAGCGTCTGCACCAACCTGAAAGCCAACGGCGCCGCCTGCGTCGCCGGGACCGAATGCTTCAGCGGCAACTGCACGGAAGGCTTCTGCTGCGCCTCCGCCAGCTGCACCAGCTGCAACTCGTGCGCGGTCGCCACCAAGCAGGGAACCTGCCAGCCGGTGCCCACGGGCCAGGATCCCAGGAGCGATTGCATGAGCATGGCGGCGTCGACGTGTGGGACCACGGGCGTGTGCGACGGCAACGGGCAGTGCGAGACGCATCCCGTGGGCACGATCTGCGTGCCCGCGACCTGTTCCGCGTCGCAGCTGACAGTCTCCAAGTGCGACGCCGCCCACCAGTGCACCTCGCAGATGACCGATTGCACGCCGTTCGCCTGCGACGGCAGCAGCGCCTGCAAGACGAGCTGTGTCGACCCGGCGGACTGTGCCTCCTCCGCCGTCTGCAGCGCGGGGATCTGCGGGCCCTGACGGCCGGGACAACGGGGCGCGCCCCCTTGCCTTGAAGGCTTTCTCGCCTTAAAGGCTTTTCGGATCAGAGGTTTGGGCGACCTTCCGGGCTTGGTTTCGCGTCGGGAGGCGTGCTAGGTTAGCCGCCTTTCTGGCCGGTCTGACGGCCAAGACCGGTCGCCAGGGAAGAGGCCATCTCGCATGCCCACCGTTCGCGAATACGAAGCCGCGATGGAAAGGAACCCCTCCGATACGGAGGCGTTCGTCGCGCTGCGTAAGGCGTACCGGCAGTCGCAGAAGCACGATCGGCTGGTCACCCTCTACGAAGCGCGCGCGCAGGCGATCGAGGACAACGCCAAGGCGGGCGAGCTCTTCTACCTGGCCGCGGAGCTGCGCATCGACCAGCTGGGCGACGCCGAGGGCGCGGAGGCGGACCTGGTCAACGCGGTCGACCGCGACCCGTCGCACATCCGGGCGGCGGCGCGCCTCAAGGACATCTATCGCGAGCAGGGCCGGACCGCCGACTACATGACGATGCTGGAGATGGAGGCGGCCGCCGTCGCGCGCACCCGCGATCCGGCGCGCATCGCCGAGCTGGAAGCGGAGATGAGCCAGCTGTTCCTGAACCATTTCGCGCGCCTGGAGCGCGCCGTGCGCAACCCGCAGAAGACGGGAAAGCTGGCCCAGGAGCACGTCCGGTCGATCGAGTCCGCGCGCAAGATCTACCGGGCGCTGGGCGACTACCGGGCCGTCGTGCGCCTGTACGAGCTGGAGCTGGAAGGGACGCAGGACGCGCGCCGGCGGGCCGACCTGTTACTGGGCCTCGGACGGGTGCTGGGCGAGAAGCTGGAGGAGCTGGACGCCGCCGCGCAACGGCTGGCCGAGGTGGTTCGCCTGCGCCCGCGGGACGAGAAGGCGCTGGAGCTGCTGGCCGGCGTCTACGCGAACCCGAACTGGATCGGCGCCGACGGCGTCGACCGCGCGGCCGCCATCTACTATCAGATCGCGCGCCGGCGCCAGGAGGCGAGCGACACCGAAAACGCGATCGCGGCGCTGCGCCGGGCGCTGACCGCCGTCCCCGCGCACGCGGAGTCGTCCGAGCTGCTCGAGCGGGTCTACTACGACGCGCGCCGGTTCCAGGAGCTGGATCGCTTCTACCGGGAACGAATCGGGGTCGCGACGGTCGAAGCCGAGCGCATCGACTACCTCTACAAGCGCGCGCAGCTCGCGGAGGGGGAGCTCGACGACGTCGCCGAGGCGCAGCGCGTGTACAACGAGATTTCGCTGATCGAGCCGGCCGGCGGGCCCGCGGGCGAGAAGCTGGTCGAGCTGTACCTGGCGGGCCAGGAGTACGCCAAGCTGGCCGAGCTGCGCGAACGCCAGCTGGGCGCGATGGCCGATCCCCAGCAGCGGGCGCACACGATGCTGGAGCTGGCCGCGCTGTACCGCGATCGGCTGGGGGATCGCGATCAGGCCGCCGTCTATCTGCACGCGGTGCTGGAGATCGAGCCCGAGAACCAGCTGGCGCTGGGCGCCTACGCCGAACACTTCCGCGAGAAGGGGGACTGGGCGGCGCTGGCCGATCTGCTGGAGTTCTCCTTCGAACGCGCGCGGCTGGCGGGCATCGGCACCGACGAGCTCCTGCCCCGGCTGGAGGAGATCGCCACGGTCAGCGAGAAGCAGCTGGGCGACGCGGAGCGCGCCATCGCGGCGTGGCAGCGCGCCGAGGAGATTGCCCCGACGTACGGCCGCGCGCGGGAGGCGCAGCGGCGGCTGCTGCTCAAGAGCAAGAGCTGGGACCGGCTGGCGGCGCTGCTCGAGCGGGAAGCGGCCGCGACGGCGGACGCGGGATCGCGCGCCGAGATCCTCCGGCGCGCCGCGCAGATCTACCGCGAGAAGCTGGGCAAGGCGGCGCGCGCGATCGAGATCTACAAGGACATCCTCAAGGCCGATCCGACCGACGCGGTGTCGATGCGCGCCGTCGTCGAGACCTACGAGCGCGAGGGCGACTTCGTGAGCCTGGCAGCGCTGCTGCGCGAGCAGATCGAGCGCGCCGGGACCAAGCAGGAGCGCGTCGGGCTGCTGCGCCGGGTGCTGGTGATCTGCGACGAACGGACCGGGGACCTCGCGCAGGGGCAGTGGGCGGCGAACGAGATCCTGACGGCGGTGCCGGGCGATCGGGACACGCTCACGCGCCTGGAACGGATCCTCGAGCGCGCCGGCAACCCGCAGGAGCTGGTGCGCGTGCTCGATCAGCACACCAAACACGCGGCCAACCCAGACGAGAAGCTGGCGATCCTGCGCCGCATCGCCGACATCATGCGCGGCCCTCTGCAGGACCCGGGCGGCGCGGCGAGCAGGCTCGAGGAGGTCGTGCGCCTCGACCCGGACGACAGCAAGGCGCTCGGCACGCTGGTCGAGGTCTACTCCGCGCTGAACAAGTGGGAGGACCTGGCGCGGATCCTCGACCTCCAGGTCGAGCGCGTCGTCGCCGATCCGGCGCAGCAGGCGGAGTACCTGCGCCAACTGGCGCGGCTGGTCGAGGGCCAGCTGCGCGACCTGGGACGGGCGCGCCACACCTGGGAGGCGCTGCTCGATCTGCTGCCCACCGACGTGGAGTCGCTCGAGTCGCTGGCCCGCATCTTCAACAGCCAGGCCGACTGGATCTCGCTCGTGCGCATCATGGAGCGCCAGATGCCGCTCGCCGAGCCGGGCCGCGCCGCCGACATCGGCCTGCAGCGCGCCCAGATCTTCCAGGAGCAGCTGCATGACACCGACGCCGCGGCGCTCGCGCTCGAACAGCTGATCTCGGAGATCGATCCGCGCAACATCGTCGCCCACGAGCGGCTGCGGACCTACTACGAGTCCGACGAGGACTGGCCACGCGTCGTCAAGGTGGCCGAACGGCAGCTGTTCCTCACCGAAGATCCCGCGCTGCGCGTGCCGCGCGCGATGGAGCTGGGCGGGCTGGTCCGCGACAAGCTCGGCGACGACAAGAAGGCGATCACGATTTTCGAGCGCGTCCTCGAGATGGACGCCGACAACCTCGAGGCGCTGCACGCGGTCGCCGACCTCTACAGCAAGGTCGGCGATCACCAGCGGCTGGCCTACGCGCACGAGAAGCTGCTGGAACGCGAGACCGATCCGGACGAACGCCGGGTGGTGATGCTGCAGATCGCCACGCTCAACGAGACCCATCTGGACGATCCGGCGCGCGCCTTCGAGTGGTACCGGCGCGCGTACCTGGAGACGCCCGACGCCGAGGGCCTGCAGCTGGTCGATCAGGCGGCGGAACGCCACGGCCTGTTCGAGGAGCTGATTCAGATCTACGAGGGGGCGCGCGCGCGCGCCAGCGAGCCGATCGAGCAGCTGGCCGCGTCGCTGAAGATCGCGATGATCTGCGAGGAGAAGCTGAAGGATCCGGCGCGGGCGTTCTCGGTGTTGTGCGACGCCCTGCCCGCCGATCCGGCCGGGCGCGAGCTGCTGTCCAACCTGGAGCGGCTGGCGGAACAGACCAAGGACTGGCGCGGGCTGCTGGACGTCTACGCGCGCGTGGCGCGCGCGCGTACCGAGGCGGGAGAGCGCGTCGAGCTGCTGCGCCTCCGCGCCGAGGTGCGCGAACGCAAGATGGCGGACCCGTCGGGCGCCCTCGACGAGATGTTGCGCAGCTTCGCGCTTGCGCCCGAGAACCCGTCGACGCAGGAGGAGATCCTGCGGCTCGCCCGCGTCACCGGACGGTGGGAGGAGGCGATCCGGGTGGAAGGCCACCTGTTCGCGCTGGCGGAGACGCTGCCCGAGAAGCTGGAGATCGCCCGCAACGCGGCCTACCTGGTCGAGCACGAGGTCAAGGACCTGGTGCGCGCGTTCCGCGCCTACCTGAACGCGTTCCGGCTGGCCCCTGACGACGACGAGATTGTTGGCCACCTGTGGCGGCTGGCCACCAGCATCGGCAGCTACCACGCGTTCGCTGTGGCGGCGGCCGCCGCGCGCGTCGCCGCCGCCGAGGCCAACGCGGCCGAGACGACCGCCGTGGAGGCGACCGCCGCCGACGTGACCGCCGCCGGGGCCGCCGGGGACGACGAGGACATCGCGGTCGACGTCGAAGATATCGAGACCGAAACGACCCAGGAAACTTCGGCGAGCAACGGCGAGGCCAGGCACGCCGACGCTGCCGACTTCACCGACGACGAGGCCACGCCACCGCCGGTGCTCGCGGACGCCGTCGAGTCCGCCGTCGCCGCCCGCGCCGACGATTCCGGCGTGGTCGCCCGCGCCGACGATGCCGTCATCGAGGAAGCGGACGCCGACGTCATCGAGGAGCTCGACGCCGATCTGCTCGAGGACACCTCGGTACCCCAGGCCGCCGCTCGGCCCCCTGCCCCGCCGCCGACGCCGGCGGCGTCGCCGTCTGATGACGAGCCGTTCGCGACCCCATGGGAGGAGCTCGCCGACGCGTACGACGGACTGCCCGCCGAGGACGTCGAGACGCGCCGCGTTTACCTCCGCAAGATCGTCGATGTCTGGGAGCGCGGCCAGAAGGACATCGACCGCGCGCTGGGGGCGCTCGAACGCGCCTTCCGCCTCGACATCAAGGAGCCCGAGATCCGCGCGGAGCTGGAACGCGTCGGCGGCCAATACGATCGCTGGGATCGGATCGTCGAGATCTACCTGGGCGCGATCGACGAGTTTGGGCCGATCGACACCGCCGTGGCGCTGCACCACGACGCCGCGCGCCTGCGCGAACGTCTCGGGCAGACGGACAAGGCCGAGGAGCAATACGACGAGATCTTGCGGCTCAAGTCCGACGACGAAGTCGCCCTGGCGCGCGTCGAGGAGATGTTCCGCAACCAGCAGCGCTGGGAAGACCTGGCCAACGTGCTCGAGAAGCGGACGAGCGCGCCGACCGACGCGCTGCCGCTGGGACCGGCACGCCGCGCGCGGCTGCGGGAGCTGGCGGGACTGTACGAGGATCGCCTGGAGCGCCCCTACGAGGCGATCGACACGCTGGAACGGCTGCTGTTCGAGGTGGCCGAGGAAGAGCGCAGCCACGGCGAAGCCGCGACGCCCGAAGAAAATCTAGAGATGCTGGGGGCGCACGAGGCGCTGGCGCGGCTGTATTCGCGCGTCGGGCTGTGGGGCAAGGTCGTCGACAGCCTGAAGCGGCAGGCGGATCTGAACACCGACAAGCTGAAGGCACGGGCGTTGCGCCTCGAGGTCGCATCGGTCTACGAGAAGGAGCTGGCGGTCCCCGAACGCGCGACCGAGGCGTACGAGGCGATCCTGGCGTCGGATCCCAACGACGAGGAGGCGCTCGCCGCCCTCGATCGCCTGAACGAGGTGCACAGCCGTTTCGAGGACCTGGTCGAGATCCTCGAGAAGCGCGCCGCGCACGCCACCGGGAAGGAGCGCATCGATCTGGTCCGGCGGCGGGCCAAGCTGCTCGAAGAGCGCATGAACAACCCGGAGGCGGCGGCCAGCGCGCTGCGCGACCTGGGCACCGATGCCATCGCCGACGACGAGATGCTCGCCGCCCTGCTGCGCAACCTGCGCCGCGCGGGCCTCTCCCACGAGGCGTCGCGCGCGCTGTCGCAGCGGATCGAGATGGAACGC
>Ga0207428_10005784_pt1 | contig 11479 bp, 7 predicted proteins | sample RhiMethybrSRZTD1_FD_187600 | JGI IMG/M metagenome (GOLD analysis project Ga0207428, IMG submission 187600) | Populus rhizosphere microbial communities from Tennessee, USA - Rhizosphere MetaG P. TD hybrid SRZTD1 (SPAdes) (version 3) | ecosystem: Host-associated > Plants > Roots > Rhizosphere >... | reverse complement strand
CCACAGCCTTGCATAGAGAAATGGTTTTTTCCGATAAACTCCATCAGGCCGGCTTTCCCGGACTCGCCGGCTACGGAGTTACGTAGTGGCAGACAATTGAAACCCGCGTAAGCTCTCCGGCGGATGAGGCGGAGGAGCTGATGCTGGAAACGATAACCAATATTTCTTTTATGGAAACACCTCCACCAACAGTAATCGAGGTTGCCCTTGTTGAAGACCGCCGCGAAATTCGTGAAAGTCTCACTCTGCTCATCGGCGGGACCGAGGGCTTCAAATGCGTCGGCAGTTATCGTTCGATGGAAGAGGCTCTCGACAAACTCAAACATCATCAGCCGCACCTGCTTTTGAGTGACATCGGACTACCCGGCATGTCCGGAATCGAGGGCGTCGCCATCCTCAAAGAGCTTTATCCCGATCTACTTATTCTCATGCTGACCGTTTATGACGACGATGAACGGATCTTTGACGCGATGTGCGCCGGCGCCAGCGGTTATCTCCTGAAAAAGACGCCTCCGGCGCGTCTGCTTGAAAGCCTGAGAGAAGTGGCCAGTGGCGGCGCGCCCATGTCACCCGAAGTTGCGAGGCGGGTGATCGCGTTGTTTCGCGAGATTCGGCCACCCGATCGAACCTACGAATTGACTCCCCATGAGACCCGTCTGCTCAAACTGCTGGTTGAAGGTCATAACTACAAGACCGCGGCAGCCGAGCTCGGCGTCACCGTACACACCGTTTCTTTTCACCTGCGCAGCATCTACGAAAAGTTGCAGGTCCACTCAAAGTCTGAAGCCGTCGCGAAGGCACTCCAGAACCGCCTGGTTTGATTGTCAGAACCAGCATTCCTAATTCACAGCAGCTGCGGAGCAGCGGACAGAGTTAAGCCCAAGGTGAGGCTTTGCGAGCCTTGGGTACGAACCATCTAAAGTGATCGAGCCCCGAAGGGGCGGCAGAGAGAGTCAGTAACAGGCTCGGGTTGATTACCGGTAATTTGTGTCGCCCCTTCGGGGCTCGATCACTCTAGCTGGGTTGACCCAAGGCTCGCAAAGCCTCGCCCTGGGCTTAACTCTGTCCGCTGCTCCGCAGCTTTTGACTCAATTAGCCTACATATCAACGTAGTGACCCACGGCTCCATTTGCTTTGAAATGCGTCTCACGGCGCGAACAGCGCAAACGAATCTCAATTAAGGCAAGAAGGAGTTGAAAGTCATGAAGTCAGAATTTACTAAAAACATTTCCCCGGCCCGGATGGTCAGTTTTGTATTAACCGTGTTGGGAGCACTCTTTGTTTTTACGTTCGCGGCCCAGGCCAGCACGTTTGTCGTCACTAACACAAATAGCTCCGGAGCCGGTTCTCTGGGTCAAGCCATTCTTGATGCCAACGCCAATCCGGGCCCGGACGCTATCGCTTTTAACATTCCCGGAAGCGGAGTTAAGACAATCAGCCCTTCTTCGCCACTTCCCACTATTTCCGACCCGGTGACGATCGACGGCTATACCCAGCCGGGCGCCAACGCCAACACGCTCGCGGTGGGATCGAATGCGGTTCTGCTCATCGAATTGAGTGGCGCGTCGGCTAACTCAGCGGCCGGCCTGACTATCTCTGCCGGCAATACCACGATTAGAGGACTCGCGATCAATCGCTTCAATTTTTACGGCCTTCTAATCCAGATAAATGGCGGCAACGTCATCGCCGGAAACTACCTCGGCACGGACGCTTCCGGCATGTCCACTTTTGGAGCACCGAACAACGGCTCGGGAATATTGGTGAGAAGTCCCAACAATACGATTGGCGGCTCGTCGCCCGCGGACCGGAACGTCATAGCCGGTAACCGCAATGCCAACGGCAGCACCGGCGTTTATGTAGACACAGCCGCCGCCAAGGGCAACAAGATAATTGGTAACTATATTGGAACAAACCCGACCGGGGTGGTCCTGCTCGGCTTTATGGGTAACGGCATTGCGCTATCAGATTGTTCGCAGACGACCATTGGAGGAACGACGGCGGCCGAACGGAATGTGACCACCGGAAGCATTTATGGGATCAGCCTCTACAACTCTTCGTCGAATCAAATCACGGGCAACTACGTCGGACCTCAGGCCGAGGGCGCCAAGGTTATTGGCAACAATACAGGGATCGCGATTAGTGGTGCTTCGAACGACAATAAGGTCGGCGGCACCACGTCGTCCTCAGCTAACGTGATCGCCTGGAACACCGCGGGCATCTTCGTTTCGCCACAGTCGGTTAACAACGCGATCCTGGGAAACTCGATTCATGATAATTCTCTTTACCCTGCGATCGATCTCTACAACGGCGCATATGCAGTAACGCCAAATGACGACAATACCGGCGACGCGGACACCGGCGCCAATAAACTGCAGAACTTTCCCGTGGTTACCTCCGTGGTTTCGAACGGTGGGATGACGACAATTGGCGGCACTCTCGACAGCGCCTTCAACACGGAGTTTCGCATCGAATTTTTTGCGAACCAGGCCTGCCATAAAAATGGATTTGGGGAAGGCGAAACTTATCTTGGCTTTACCAATGTGACCACCGATGCAAATGGCAAGGGCAGTTTCAGTCTGGCGGTGCCAAACGCGAATTTTGCCGGCAGTGTCTTTAGCGCGACTGCTACTGATCCCAACGGCAACACGTCCGAGTTTTCAGCGTGTAGCTCAGGAACCAGCAGCGCGGGTACGCTGCAGTTCAATACAACTTACGTCGGCCAGTTTGAGAATGATGGCAACTTCACTCTTAATGTGACGCGCACCAACGGCAGCGTCGGAACGGTTACCGTAAATTACGCAACCGCCGACGGCTCGGCGACGACTCCTTCGGACTATACCTCGACGTCAGGCACATTGATTTTCAACGATGGCGAAACCAGCAAATCAATCAGCATTCCGATCATCGACGATAACGTTCCCGAAGGCTCGCAGGCCTTCACAATTTCGCTAAGCAACCCGACGGGAGGCGCGGTGCTGGGAAACATTTTCAAGACCCAGCTGAGTATTCAGGACAATGACTATCCGACAGTTTCGATCGACGACGTCACCCAGGCCGAAGGCAACAACGGCACAACCGCGTTTACGTTTACGATTACTTCTTCAGACGTGATGCCGAACGATGTTTCCGCTGCCTACGCGACAGCCGACGGAACTGCGTTGGCTGGTTCGGATTATCAAACCGGCAGCGGCACGATCACGATTCCAGCCGGACAGAAGACGGCGACCGTAACTATCCTGGTCAAGGGCGACACCACGGCCGAAGCTGATAAGACTTTCTTTGTAAATCTGTCGAATCCCGGGAATGCTGTGGTCGGCAAGGCCAAAGGCACAGGAACGATTCTTAATGATGACGGACAAGTGCAGGCAACTTTCGAATTCAGTCAAATTAATTACGACACGCCTGAGGACCTCGGCGCTTTGACTGTGACAGTAACCCGCGGCGGTGATGTCAGCTCCGCATCGTCGGTTGATTACACAACCAAGGACGGCTCGGCCACGCAAAAGGCTGATTTCGAGTATGCGGCCGGGACCCTGGCTTTTGCTCCAGGCGAGACGAGCAAGACCATTCAGTTGCTCATCAACGAAGACATGCATACGGAAGGAAACGAGGGCTTCAGCATTGCTCTCAGTAATCCAGCTGGTGCGGTACTCGGTCTGCAGAGCACGGCAACTGTCACTCTCAAAGACGATTCGCCAGAGACATCGATGAGTCCCCTCGACGAGGCGCAGACATTTGTACACATGCAGTATCACGATTTCTTGAATCGCGAACCCGACCCGAACGGTCTGGCCTTCTGGACAAATCAAATCACCGCGTGTGGCAACGACCCGCAGTGTATTGAGGAAAAGCGAATCAATGTCTCGGCCGCCTTCTTTCTTTCGATCGAATTTCAGGAGACGGGCTACCTGCTGTACCTGATGCAGAGAGAGTCGTTCGCCAGGATGCCACGGTACGAGTCATTCACGCGCGACCTGCAGGAGATCGGACGCGGCGTGGTGGTCAATGCACCCGGATGGCAACAGCAACTGGCCGCCAACCAACAGCAGTTTGCCGAGAAGTGGATCAACCGCACCGAGTTCAAGGCTGCCTATGAGGCCTTGTCGAACGAGGCTTATGTGAACGCGCTTTATGCCAATGCGGGCATCGCTGCACCTCAGGCTGAAAAAGACAAGCTCGTGCAAAAGCTGAATACGGCCAGCGAAAACCGGGCGGCGGTATTGCTGTTGGTAGCTTCCAATGCGGCCTTCCGGCAGCAGGAACAGAACCAGGCCTTTGTGCTAATGCAGTATTTTGGTTATCTGCGCCGGGATGCCGATGCGACGCCGGACAGCGACTTCAGCGGGTACAACTTTTGGCTGAACAAGCTGAACTCTTTCGGCGGGAATTACGTCGATGCCGAAATGATCAAGGCCTTCATTACCTCGATCGAATACCGCCAGCGCTTTGGCCAGTGATGAAGGTAACGATCGATATTTGACACGAGCGGGCCGCATGGTGCGGCCCGCTCTGGCTTCAAAAGTTGAAGCAGAGGCTCAATTTGCAGTCGACGATTTTCGTTTATGCCTGCTCATTATCATTTCTTATTTTTTTCGTCGAAAATTTTTGGCTCCCAAAGTTCGACCTTGTTTCCATCGGGATCGATGACCCAAAGGAACGCGCCATTCTCGTGATACTCGGGTCCTTGATGAATCGCAACGCCCCCGGCGTTGAGTTGCCCGATCATTTCCTCCATATTGTCGATTCGATAGTTGATCATGAAGGATGATTCACTGGGGCTGAACCATTTGGTGGCCGGATCAGCGACGTGCCATGCCGTCACACCCTTATCTTCCGCTTTATCCTCGGGCCACCTAAGGGCGGCGCCGCCCCACTCTGCAAGCTCAAGACCGAGATGCTTTTTGTACCATTCGCGTAGAGCTTTATTGTCGGTTTTCGCTTTAAAAAATACGCCGCCGATTCCTGTTATTTTTGCCATAGTCGTCTCCTAAGTACCTTTCATTTTCTTCACCGGAAGAGCTAACTCCAGATCGAAGTGACTCCAATCCAATGCTTTATCTTTATTCAAAAAAATCTCGAGTGCCGGCGCATACTCGGGCTCGTAGGCACTATTGATAAGCCAACGTCTGAAAAGGTAGTCCCAGGCCGTTGCGACCTTACGGATATCGCCGGAAACCTTTGTGACCGCGTATCGCATGGCCGGCATTTTCAATTTCGACATTCCTTCCATGCACTCGAACGGAAGAGACGACGCCAGACAGACCTCGTATCGATAAAGATGCTTTGGAGTCACGTGTGGATCGTCTACCGTCATGCCGAAAAGAATTCCCTGCGAAAAAATATCCTGGGATTTGGCCCATTCGATCATTGTCTTGAGGGCGGCAAGTACGCTGTCCATTTCGAAGGCATTCGTAACCCGAATATAGGCGACTTGCCTTTCGGGAACGTCGATCAATCTCACTGGAAAAGCAGCTCTCTTTTCTTCCGCGCTCATGGGGAGATCATATTCATCATCCGGGAAGAGTTCTTTGCAAATCTTGCTCTTTTTGATCTCGCCGCTTTTTCGAAACTGACTTGGCGAAGTGTCGTAGCCGGATCGGAAGGCACGTGAAAACGTGGCCGATGACGAAAACCCGCAATCCAGGGCTATCTCGGTCAGGCTTTGTTCCGAATAGCGAAGCAGACGAGCGGCCTTTTCAAGACGAAGCCGATTCGTAAAATCATTTAGAGTTTCACCAGTCATCGCCCCAAAAACACGGTGGAAATGATACTCAGAAAAACACGCTACTTTCGCCAGGTCTTCGAGCTTTAACGGCTTATCGAGATGGTCTCTCAAGTAGTCAATGACTCGATCAATCCTCCTCGTGTATTCGTGACTAGCGTTACTCAATCCTTACCTCTTCAGTTTTAAGCGGCAATCAGCTCATAGTGGCCTTGCCTCAAAAGATCCAAAAGTACCAGCTTTCATTCACACCGGGCTTCAGCCCGGTGTCAGCTTGGCAATAAATCCGGAAACCGTTTCAACGGTTTCCACGTAATCAACGGCCTCAGTGTTGTGACCAGAAGATGAAACCGTTAAAACGGTTTCCGTTTCTTATCGTCGTTCGACACCGGGCTGAAGCCCGGTGTGAATGAGATGTCACGGCTTCGGACCTTTTGAGGCAAGCAGCTCATAGTTGGATTTGCTTCGATGAGACATTCAATAAATCTTTCTGAAGTGGATGGTTGGGAGGTCAGATTGAAAATAGCATTTGCTTCCCTCCCTTTGGGAAGGGCCGCGGGAGGGGCGCAGCTACGGTAAAGAGAAAAGCAAATTACCTCTGTGCGGATCTTTTTCTTGGGTATCGACTCGTAGCTGCGCCCCTCCCCTAACCCCTCCCAAAGGAGCGGAATCTAGTCACTTCTGTGACGTGTTCGTGTCCGTCGGAACACTCTTATTCTTGTTGCTGTACTTGTCGAACCACGCCATCAGATAGAGCTGCTGTAACAACTGGTGCGAAGGGCGCCGCCAGCCGTGATACTCGTCCGGCATTCGCACCAGTAATGTCTCCTTCTTCAGCATCTTCAAAGCGCGGTAGAACTCTTCGCTCTGTCGAATGGGTGTCCGCAAGTCCGCTTCCCCAGTCATTACCATCGTCGGTGTCTTCACGTTGGCCACGTAATGCAAAGGCGAGCGCACCGCGTACTGCATCGGATCTTCCCAGGGATACTTGTCGAACTGGTAGTACCAGTTCGGGCCATCCGTGTTCCCGACAAACGAGTGCCAGTTGATCACCGGCCGCATCGAAACCGCAGCCGTAAACCTATCGGTGTGACCCACAATCCAGGCGGTCAACACCCCGCCGCCGCTGCCTCCGCACACAAACAAGTTCTTATCGTCAATCCAGCCTTTGGCGATCGAAGCGTCAACGCCCGCCATCAAATCGTCGTAGTCCTTGCCCGGATACGAATACTGAATGCCGTTCACGAAGTCCTGGCCATAGCCGGTCGAGCCTCGCGGATTCATATACAAAACTCCGTAGCCATTCGCCGAAAAATTCTGGAACGCCCAGCTGAAGGCCACTGAGTACATCGACCATGGCCCACCGTGAATCCATAGAACCATCGGATACTTCCTGGCCGGATCGAAATCGACTGGCTTGATCAGCCAACCTTGTACCTTTAACCCATCTTTCGAGGTGACCCAGAGCTCTTCGGCATCGCCCATCCTGACGCCGGCCAGAACGTCCTCGTTAACATCAACCAACTTCTTCACGTTCATCGGATCCTTCATGTTGAAGGTTACCAGCGTGCCGGGCTCTTTGAAGCTGGTCCGTACTGCGGCAACTTGACCATTACTGGCCATCGAGAAAGCATCGAGGACTCCGGTGCCCTGGGTTATCTGCCGCGTCTTTCCGTCAACCGAAATGAAGTAGATGTGCGACGAACCCTTCTCCTCCATCTCGTAATAGACGCCCGTCCCATCCGGCGCCCAGCGCACGCCTTGCGGCGAACTCGGGAGCTTGCCGGCCCAAAGCTTCTTGCTCCCACCGGTGCTGTCCATCAGGTAAAGACTGGCCACGTGATTGGTAAACTTCTGCTCGTCATATCCGGTGTAGGCGACGAGTCGGCCATCGGGAGAGACTTGCGGATTTCCGTCGGGACCGACGCGGGTCGTGAGAGGCTTGACCTCGAGAGTCTTCAAATCGATGGCATAAATCTCGCTGTCACCGCGCAGGTATTCAGCATCCGGTTTGCGAATCGAGGACACATAGATCGTTTTTCCGTCGGCCGCCCATTCGGGTCCGTTGTGATTGTATTTTCCCGTGGTGATCTGGCGCGGCGTTCCCCCCAGCGTCGAGTCAATCGTGTACAGCTGAGTGAACCCCTGCGGCAGAGGCCCTCTTCCATCCGCGGCCCAGGCCAGCCGGTTAACAATCACGGCGGGTTTCGCCCACTGCGCATTGCGCGGGCGTTCAGGCAGCTTGACCGCGAGAATCGGATCGTTGTCGGCTTCAAAAGCAGTGAAAGCGATCATTTTACCGTCTGGCGACCAGTTGATTCCCGCCGGGGCTTGTTCGAGGTGCGTGAGTTGCGCGGCCTCGCGGGTGTCCACCCAAAGGACATGCAACTGGTTGGTGCCGTCGCGATCCGAGAGAAAGGCGATGCGCTTGCCGTCGGGCGACCAGACCGGCTGACTATCACGCCAGGTCCCGCTGGTGAGCTCGCGCGCCCGCGAGCCGTCGCTATCGACGATCCAGAGATTACTTGCGCGCTCATCTTTGACTTTATCAACCCAGGAGCGAGTGAAGACGATTTGTCTGCCGTCGGGAGAGATGGCCGGATTGCTGACGCTCTCCATGTCCATGAAAGTCTCTTTGCTGAGCGTGCCTTTGTCGGTGGCACCTCTTCTTGGTTGAGCGAATGCACTAAGGCAGAGCAAAAACAGAAGCAGAAACACCAGCGAACTGGAACGAAGAAGCTTTGTCATCATCCGTACCTCCTACGGGTCTAGTTTTTTTGTTAGAAGCGAACGCGGAATGCGCGGCCAACTTATACACCCGTCACCCCCAGACATTCAATACTGGGAGCGCGGGCGCCCTCGCCCGCATTGAGCGCGCAGCGCGAACAACAATCTCCGCTCCAGTTTTTCTTCGGACTTGCGCGTGCTGCGCACGCGTTTGCGGACGAGGGCGTCCGCGCTCCCAGTGTCGAGTCGCCCCTTTCAACAGTGGATTGAAGATCTGGGGTCAGGCCTGCAATTCTGCGATTCTAGAAAGCTGGGTCCACGAGTCTTCAACACTTCAACAGTGGTAAGTGACAGAGAATCGCAAATCGCACTCTCCGTTTCGTTGGGGCGGGAGTTATCTCTATTTAACTGGCTTCGCTCTCGTATCGACGTCGGCGCCGCCGCCAACATAAATGCACGCATCTGCCATTTGACCGAGAGTAAGAGTGCTGCCCTTGAACACGCTCACGCAGCCGATGGCGCCGCGGCAGGTCGTCAGCGTGCGGCCAAGGAACATCTCAGCGGTGAAATCCCGGAAGGGCAGACGCTGGAGGGACACCAGTACCGGACGCACCTGCGTCTTTAAAGCGCGGTCGAACTTTTGAAAATCGGGATCAATCCCTCGCGTGACCCACGCAGTCGGAGGATCGAGCCGGCCTACTGGAATCACCACGAAGGTTCGACCAGGAAACTCGATTTCGAGTTTCCTCGCGATTCCGATGTCGTCGCCTATGCTCTCAAGGTAATCACTTGGCATAGTCCGATAGAAGTGCGCGGCGCCATAAATAACCAGGGCCTTACCATGCTTCTGAAGCACCTGCTCCTTCAGAACGGAGACAGCAGCGGTTTCGCGGCTACGGTTGTCTCCCGGTCCGGGGTCACCGCCGAAGACTCGAATTCGCGCATCGGCAGGCAGCCTCGAATTGACTTCACGGACGGCCGCGAAAAAGTCCATGTAAATGGAAGAGTCCCAGACTCCATTGGCCGCCTGGGTGGTAGTCTTCCAAACCTGCTCAAGCTGGGCCGGGGGTACGTTCTCGCCTCGAATGTAACGGTCAAGGGTTGACTGCTCAGTGGTGCTGCCGAACTCCACCACGATCGACCGAACTTTCCTGGCGAAGTCGGGATGACGAACCAAAGCGATTCGCAGATCGGAATCCAGTCTAATCCGACCGTGCCATTCGCCTAACGCCACCACTTCAGCTTGATCGAACAAAGAAATCAAGGTCCGAGCAATACCGTCAACCCCAGTGGATTCGTCGGGTAGGCGCCATTTCGGCGGTGCCACGCTCCGGGGCGACTGAGCACGAATTAAAGATTCATTCGTCAGGCTGACGGTAATCAGGGCGGCCCCAGCGACGCTCATCACGCCGACCATTCGCCGGACCATGTTCTTTGCGACAACTGATCGGAACGACATAGAAAGTTCCCTTGTGCTCTGGCCATACGTCATGCTGCGAGGATTAGTTTGAATTTTATAACGATCCTGCCCACGTTGAGTCCGCTCTGCTACCCGTCGCTCCCCGTTAGATCCCACGTCCGGATGCCGCCGTTCCAGTCGCAAGAAAAAACCCGGCGACCACTGGAACTCCAAGCCGCTTTCACCAGGCCGACGGAGTGGCCCTCGAGCACCCGCAGGCAAGTGCCGCTTTCGACATCCCACACTCGCGCGGTGCCATCATGCGAAGCCGAGAGGGCTCGCCGCTGGTCGGCACTCCAGGCCACGCTGCGGATCACCTCTGTGTGTCCCCGAAAGATGCGCAAACACTGCCCGGTCTCCAGGTCCCACAGACGGATATCCTGTGAACTCGAAAGCGCTCGACTCCCATCGGCGCTCCAGGCGACCGAGTGAACGTGGTAGGTGTGTCCCTCGAGCACGCGCAGACAACGTCCGCTCTTGAGATCCCAGAGCCGAACGGTGGTGTCGCGGGAGCCGGACAGCGCGCGCTGCTGCGTTCGATCGAGCGCGACATCGTAGATACCGTCCCGGTGACCTGCAAAGAGTTGAAGGCAGCGTTCCGCCTTGATGTCCCAGAGCCGCATTCTCGGATCGCGCATTTCACCGGAGAGTGCCACGCCGACATCAGGACTCAAGTCAAGGCATCGGATGAGGCTGCGATGGCCCTGAAGGATGTGCAGGAGCTCGCCGTTTTCAGCATCCATCAATCGTGCAGCACCGTCCCGACCTCCGATCAGCAGCTGGCGTCCGTCGGCCGTGGCTGCCAATCCCCACACATTGACGCCGCCGTCGTCAAATGCGCGGAGGCATCGCCCGGTCTCAACGTCCCACAGGCACACAGAATTTCCCTCTGCGCTGGTGGCGGCGCGTCGACCGTCTCGCATGAACGTACACAGATTGATCTCAGCTGTGGTGATCTCGAGTTGGGTCTCGACGACGGTCACAGAACTTTCACTACCTGGACCATCGATGGCGTCCCCCAGTTGTTTCGCAAACTTTGGCCAGCTCTCGAAGCCGTGTTCGCGCGCGATGACCCATTGGGCGTCGGCGAGACTAAACGAGGTGTGCGGAGCTCCACCCCGCTCCCGTTTGCGCAAAAGCGGGTGGTGTTGGTTGACCCGAGACAAGGCGTCGACGTCCCCAACGCGGTAGCTCTTGAGGAGATCTTTCGCTTGCTTCTTGTATTGCTCGAGACTCGGACGAGCAGGCAGTTCTTTGGAAGGCATACAAACCCCTTTCATCGCCTGTAGTCCGCTCAGTTCAGGCTGAAAGAAGGTTCATCGTGTTGATGTAAGTGTGGGCGGGCACGGCCCTTCCCGCGGACTGGATGCGCCCCACTGAGCGAGTGCAGTATAGCTGCGCGGCCTCGAAAAAGCTCGCCTCGTCGTGCGTCCTGGCGAGTCTAACGTTGCGCTTCATGGCCTAATTTGAAGGGGCGTCCCTCCGTGGGCGCCCGCTCTTCTCAAGTAGGCAATAAAGCGGGCGCCCACGGAGGGACGCCCCTACAAAATCAGACCACCACCGGGAACTGG
>Ga0207428_10005780_pt1 | contig 11482 bp, 9 predicted proteins | sample RhiMethybrSRZTD1_FD_187600 | JGI IMG/M metagenome (GOLD analysis project Ga0207428, IMG submission 187600) | Populus rhizosphere microbial communities from Tennessee, USA - Rhizosphere MetaG P. TD hybrid SRZTD1 (SPAdes) (version 3) | ecosystem: Host-associated > Plants > Roots > Rhizosphere >... | reverse complement strand
CGCGACTTCGGCGTGCGACGTGCCCTCGGCGCGACGAGCGGCGACGTGATGCGATTGGTCGTCGGCAGCGCGATCAAAGTGATCGCGGCCGGCGCGGCGATCGGCCTGGTGCTGGCGGCCGTCTTCGGGCGGTTGATCGCGACGATGTTGTTCGGCGTGCAGCCGCTCGATCTGCCGACGTTCGCGCTGGTGACGATCGTGATGGGCATCACCGCGGCGCTGTCGATCGCCGGACCGGCGTGGCGCGCGGCGAGAATCGATCCGGCGCAGGCGCTCAGGACGAAATAGCGGACGCTACGCCTTTCGGCGATCTTTGCGCGGCCTGAGGAAGACTCCCTCTTGGCCATCCGCCGGCAGTTGACCGCCGTCGATCGGCAGGCGAATCGAGAAGCAGCTGCCTTGGTCCTGGCCGTTGTTGGTCACGGTCACCGTGCCGCCGTGCATTTCGGTCAGGGTCTTGACGAGCGCGAGCCCGAGCCCGATCCCGCTATTCGACCGGCGCGTATTGGACAACTGCGAGAACGGCTCGAAGATCCGCTCGGTGTGATCGGATGGGATGCCGACGCCGCTGTCGCGCACCGTCACGATCACCTGGCCGCCATCCTTCGTCAGGCTCACCGCGATCCTGCCGGTTTCGGTGGTGTACTTCGAGGCATTGTCGACGAGGTTGGACACGATCTGCGCGAGGCGGGTCGGATCGGCGTCGATCACGATCGGTTCGTCGCCGAGCTCCAGCGTCAGCGCCTGCCTGCGACGCTCGATTTGCAGGCGATGCGCCTCCACCGAATCGCTGACGATGGCCCGCGCATCAACCGGCTGTCGATCGAGCTGCAGCTTGCCGCTCTCGATGCGCGCGATGTCGAACAGATCGTCGGCGAGCCGCAGCAGGTGCCGCGACTGCCGCGAGATCATCTCCACGCCGCTCGTCGCAATCGCATCATCGCCAACGCGCGCTTTCACCAGCGCCGTGGCGGTGAAGATCGCGCCCAGCGGACTCCGCAATTCGTGTCCGAGCACCGCCAGGAACTCGTCCTTGCGCCGGTTCAGTTGCGCCAGCTGTTCGCTCGAACGCAGCATCAGCCACGACGCCGACGCAAACTGGGACAGCTGCAGGACGAACCGCTCGTCTTCGCGATCGAATTTCCGATCGTGGTTGTGACTGACCAGCCACACCGTGCCGATCGGCACGCCGTGGCTGTGGAACGGGATCAACATCGTTTCGACGAAGCGCGGCTCTGCGGGCAATGTGGGAAAGCAGCGATCGGGCAAGTGCATCAATTGCGTCGTGTTGCGATCGATGCAGACGCCGCACGGGCTGCTCTCGCGCGGCATGGTGCCGCCCCGCGCGCGCGCCATGACGCCGGCGACGGCTTCCCACCGGAACACGTCGCCGTCGAGCAGGCTGATGCCGGCGGTGTGCGCGTCGCACACGTCCACGGCCAGCTCCACCAGCTTCTGCAGCATGTTGCGAGGGTTGGCGGCCATTTCGGCCGCCAGCAGCGTGAAGGCGCGATGTTCCTCCTGGACGCGCGCGGCGCGGCGCGGCCGCGACGACAGTTCGTTGAGGATGTCCACGCTCGCCAACGGCGCGCGTGAGACACCGGATCCAGAGATCGAGCGCGTAGGTTCTGGGATCATCGGCCGCCTCCAACTACTACTCCGAGGCTTCCGATGAACGGAACTTCGAGGGCGTCAAGGATTGCGGAGGCTCGACGCCGGCGTTGAAGCGTCCGAAGGAAGTTTCAGCTAAAGGGTAAGTTTCATACAGATGAGTGTCAACAACTTTACCAAGCGAAGACATCCGGTGTTGTCGCCTGTGCTACGGTGTAAACAGCAACACGAGAGTTCCTACCGCCCGCCTCGCCCGCGCACTGCGGGTAAGCTCGGCCCTCGGCAAGCCTCTTTAGCCCCGTCGTCCCCGACGGCAGAGGTAGCCGATGACGAAGCAACGACGATCCATCGTACGTCCGTCCGAATTGACGCCGCCGTTGAACAGCCGTCCGCCGCCGCGCGCGCAGATGACGAACCTGCTGCTCGCCAGTTTGCCGATCAAGGACTATCACCGCGTCTGCCGCTCGCTCGATCGCACCTCTCTTGTTCTGAAAGTCGTCCTTCACAAACCGTCCGAACCGATCACCGACCTCTACTTTCCCGGAGACGGATTCTGCTCGATCCTCACCGTGCTTCGCGACGGCAGCATGGTCGAGGTGGCAACCGTGGGGCGTGAAGGCATGCTCGGCGTGTCGGCCATCCTCGATGGCGCGCAGCCTCCGGTGTCGCTCATGATGGTGCAGGCGGCGTCCGAGCTGGCGTACCGGATGCCGATTGACGCGTTTCGACGCGAGCTCGCTCGCCGGGGTGCGTTCCACGAATTACTCACACGCTACGCGTCGGCGCACATGGCCTTCGTCATGCAATCCACGGCCTGCAACGCGAAGCATTCCGTCGAGCAGCGCCTGGCGCGGTGGCTGCTGCTGGCGCGCGATCGCGTCGCGGCCGATGAGTTTCCGCTCACGCAGGAATTCGCCGCCATGATGCTCGGCGCGAGCCGGCCGATGGTCAGCGTGGTTGCGGGCGTGCTGCAGAAGTCCGGGCTGATCTCGTATCACCGCGGCGTGGTGCGGATCGTGAACCGTCGCAAGCTCGAACGCGCCTCGTGCGAGTGTTATCAGGTGACCACCGACCTGCTCGCGAAGGTGACCGGCCGGACGCTCGCCGACGCCTGACGGCTCCATGTCGTAGCGACTGACCGGGTCAGAACCATAATTTCACCGGCCGCACGCCGGCCCGTTCAAAGTAAGGATCGAGTCGCTGCGCCAACCGCGGCCAGTTGTGATGCGGCACTTGCGGATAGAGGTGGTGCTCGAGGTGATAGAGATGCTCGAGCGCCACGATCGAAAGGATGCGGCCTCGAAACAGACGCGTGCGCGTCAGCGTGGTGCGGGCGTGTGCGTCGTGCGGAATGAACGAGGTGACGAACGGAAACACCCAGCTGCCTGCGATCATGAGGGCCGCATAACCTGCCGGCACGGCCGTCCATGGAACTGCCGCCACTGAAGCGACGAGAAGAATCACCACCCCCGCGCCCTCGGTCACGATCCACGCGCGGTCGCGCTGACGGCGGACGGCCAGCCACCACAATCGAGGCTGCAACGTCACGCCATCGAGAAGCGCGCGCCACCACGTCATGCCGCCTGCTGCGCCTTCGAGGTCGCCGTCTTCGGGGAAGTGCGCATGGTGATTCAAGTGCGCGACGCGATAGGCGTGACCGCTGCGGAACGACAGCAGTTCGATCGCACACAGCAGCGCCTCGTTGACACGATGGGGCAGCCGCAACGTCCGATGAACCAGATCGTGTGAAATTGATCCGTAGGTCAGGAACGTCAAGAGCATCGTGGACGCGATGGCGGCGGCCCATTGGTGATTGACGGCGCACACGAAATATCCCATCGCCAGCGCGAATGGCGCGGCCAGCGACAGCGCGCGACGCCACCACGCGACGACCAGCAGATCGCGTCCCAGCCCCTCGAGCGAAGGAAATTCCACCGCGCCCGCCGTCACGGAGTCGAGAATCATGCGCTCACACCGGGCGCTGCATTCGGAAACAGCGCCTCGCGAATCAACTCATCGAGCGACGTCACGAACCGGCGCATCGCGGGAAGCCGAAGCGCGAGCGACGCCGACGGCAGCAGTTGTTCGATCAGCGTCACGAGCGTGCCCGTCGCGCGTTGGTCCTTGCTCTTGTCGAGCAGCCACCAGAGCAGCACGGCGAGATGGACGAGATACAGAAGCCGCCCGACGGCTCGCGCGAACATCGCCGGTGGGGCGTCGGTGGCGCCGGCGACCGCTGCTTCGAACACGCCCTGCACGCGCCGCCGTGAGAACGCCGCACTCTCGGCAAAGACGCCTTCTTCTGGATCGGCAACGAGTACCGGCGTGAGGGTTCGCAGCGCCTCGCGATGTGGCGCGAGCACTTCCAGACTGGTCTTCAGCGCAAACGTGAAACGGTCGCGCCATCGCCCGCGCGGCATCGCGGCGGCGACACGCGTGAAGTCCGCGGACAGCTCGTCGTAGAGCGCGATGATGATCGCCTGCTTGCTTGGAAAATATCGATACAGCAGGCCCACGCTGACGCCGGCTTCCTTCGCCACATCGCGCAGAGTGGTCGATTCGTAGCCCCGCTTCGCCATTCGCTTGATGGCAATGCCGTAAAGCCGCTCGCGGGCCGCTGCGCCCTGGGCGGTCTGGCCAGGAGGACGTCCCCGTCCGCGCTTGACATTTTTGGTGAACACGTTCACTAATAATAGCTGAAGCCCGTTTATTGGGCAAGTCCCTGGTTTCTGGAGCGAAATGAAGATCATCATTCCCGGCGGATCAGGGCAGGTCGGAACGGTGCTGGCCCGCGCGTTCCACGCGGACGGACACGAGGTGGCGGTCCTCAGCCGTCGGCCCGAAGTGCGGCCGTGGCGCGTCATGGCCTGGGATGGCGGAACGCTCGGAGAGTGGCAACGGGAGATGGACGGCAGTGACGTCGTCATCAACCTCGCCGGCCGCAGCGTGAACTGCCGCTACACCCGGGCGAATCGCGACGAGATCCTGCGCTCGCGCATCGACTCCACGCGCGTCGTCGGCGAGGCGATCGCGAAGTCGCAGCGCCCGCCGCGCGTCTGGCTTCAGGCGAGCACCGCCACCATCTACGCGCATCGCTACGACGCCCCCAACGACGAGCACAACGGCATCATCGGCGGCAGCGAACCGGATGCGCCCGACACGTGGAACTTCAGCATCGACGTCGCGCGAGCGTGGGAGCGCGCCTACGACGAGGCGATCACGCCACGCACGAGAAAGATCGCGCTCAGGTCGGCGATGACGATGAGTCCGGATGAGGGCGGGATTTTCGACACGCTCGTCACGCTCACGCGGCGTGGACTCGGTGGCCGCGCTGGAGACGGCCGGCAATTCATTTCCTGGATTCACGAGCGCGACTTCGTGGCGGCGATTCAGTTCCTGATCGAACACGAAGATATCGCCGGCGTTGTGAATGTCGCGGCGCCGAATCCGATGCCGAATGCGGAGTTCATGCGCGTGCTACGGGAAGCGTGCGGAGCGCCGTTCGGTCTGCCCGCGTCACGGTGGATGTTGGAGATCGGCGCGGTTGCGATGCGCACCGAGACGGAGCTGATTCTGAAGAGCCGCCGTGTCGTTCCGACGCGCCTCCTCGAACACGGCTTCCGGTTCGTCTATCCCGATTGGCCGGCGGCCGCTCGAGACCTCTCCGATCGATGGCGGGCGTGAGCGCCATTACCGGCCGCGAAACGTGAACCCGAGCTTGCGCGCGTACCCGGGATCCTGCGCGCCCGTGCCGATGTAAACACACCGCGACGGATCGAGCTGGTAACGGTTGACCAACAGGACGCCGAGGCCTGGCAGCGGTTTCCGGCACCAGCAACGCGGCGGGCCGGCAGCATGCGGGCAGTAGTCGATCGTCATGGCGACGCCGGTGAGATCGTTGACGCGCGCGAACACGCTCGACACATCGGCATCCGTCCGGGTGCCCGCTGCAATCTCCGGCTGCCACGACAATCCGGCCACGCGAATGCCCCTCGCCTGGTAATCGCGCAGCAGGGAAGCACATTGATCGTCGACGATCACATCGTCAGGACCCGAAGGTGTACGCGCGCCTGACTTGCTTTTCACGAGGACGTCGTCGCACCACACGATCACCGCGTCGTTCACATAGTCCGTGCCGAGCCGGCGTTCGAACGGAACGACGTCGATTCGCGAGAAGCCTTCTGACGGATCCGGCGGCTCGACCTCGCGTTGCGCGCGGAACAGCGCCATCGGCGCGAATGCCTGCACGTCGTTCTTGCGCAGCTGTTTCAGCTCGTCTTCATCCGGCAAGCGGCCATATCGCGAGATCAGCCGCCATGCGGAGTTGAATTGCGCGTCGTCGATCGACGTGTTCAGCCACACGCACCGCACAGGAGCGCCGTGTTGCTGCGCGACGCGCAGCACTTCAGCGCGTGATTTGCGCGATAGATACGTGTTGTCGAGCACCACTCGCGGTGATTCAGCCGCCAGCGCCCGATCGAGCGATGGCAACAGATCGACGAGCGATCCTCCTGCCTCGTCGCGATTGAGGCGATGAAATCCGGCATCGACCAGCGTTTGCGCGAAGGCTGATTTGCCGGCGCCCGGCAGCCCCATCACCAGCACCACCTCTGCATCCTGTCGCACTGCAGTCACCGGACGCGGCTGGGATCGATTCCGGATCGCAGGTCCGGTTGCGAATCGCCGATCGAGATCCTCGCGATCGGCATCCGTCAGCATCAGCCGTTGCGCACTCGAGGCTGCGCGGGCGGTTTGGATCTGCGTGACACCGGGGAGCGGCACGATCGCGCGATCGAGATCGCACAGCCAGGCGAGCGCGATATCGAACGCGCTTACGCCGTGACGTTCGGCAACCGCGCTCAAGGCCTGATCGCCCGAGACCCGGCCCTTCGACTTGCGGCCACCCAGAGGCCGGTAGGCGAGCAGCTGCAAGCCATGTGTGAGGCAGTATTCGACGACGCCATTCAGCACGTTGGCGTCGTGCCAGATACTCAACTCGACCTGGATCGCCGAAATCTCGGTGATGCGGCGCGCTTCGTCGATCTGTCCGACCGTCACATTGGAGAGACCGATGGCCTTGATCAGGCCGTTGCGCTTCAATCGATCGAGCGCGCGCACGCTTGTCGCGAGCGGCACGCCGGGATCCGGCGCGTGCAACTGATAGAGATCGATCGTCGAGACGCCGAGCGCGCGGCAGCTTCGCTCGCAGGCCGCGGCGAGATATTTCGCACGGCCGTCGCTCTCCCAGCGGCCCATCGGTCTTGTGAGGCCACCCTTGGTCGCGACGGCAATCGTCGAGGGATCGCCGCGCCAGGTCGAGAGAGCGCGCGCGATCAGGCGCTCGTTGTGCCCGAAGTCTTCATCCGACCAGCAGTACGCGTCAGCAGTGTCGAGAAGGGTGACGCCGGCGTCGAACGCCGCATGCAGCACGCGAATCGATCGGTCGTCATCGCGATCGGGTTCGGTCGACAGGCGCATGCACCCGATCGCGATCGGGCGGGAAGGACTCATCGGCCACAAACATTACTCGTTCCGCAGCGTGCGCATCGGATCGAGATGTGCCGCGCGCCGCGCCGGCACGGCCGCGGCCATCAGGCAGGCGGCGACGATCAGCAGCAGGCTGCCGGCGTACGCGAACGGGTCGGTGACCTTCACGATGTCGGCAATCGCGCCGGCGGCCGGCAGCGCGATCAGAAGCGTGGCGAGCGCGGCGGCGAATCCGGTCCCGATCAGCAGTCCGATCGCCACCGGGCGCGCGGTTTGCGACAACACCAGCTCCGTCACGTTGCGCGAGGTCGCGCCGAGCGCCATGCGCACGCCGATTTCTTTCGTGCGCTGTTCGACGAGGTACGACAGCACGCTGAACAATCCGGACACTGTGAGCGCCAGCGCGAGCGTGCCGAGCACCAGCGTGGCCCAGAAGGCGATGCCCAGGAAGTATCCCTCCATCCGCGCCACCGTCCTCATCGTCAGCACCTGGCCCATGTTCGGGTCGACGATCGTCAGCCGCTCCACGAGATGTTGGCGGGCGACCTCAGGATCGCCCTTGATGCGCGCGACCACCGCGGTTTGTGGCGTATCGATGGCAACGGGCACGAAGATGCCCGGCTCCTTCGTATCCGTGAACCGGAATCCGGCGACATCGCGCGAGATGCCGACCACGGTGAACGATCGCGAAGGCAGGGTCGGTTCGTCGGTGCGGCGCGTCGGCGAATTCGGGTCGGCCTCGAGCTGCATCACCTGGCCGATGGCATCCGACGATGGGAACAGCGTGCGCGCCATCGTCTCGCTCAGTACCGCGACCGGCGCCGAGCGTTCGGTAGCCGCGAAGTTGCGGCCGCGGACGATCGGAATATCAAGAACGGCGAAGTATTCCGGACCCACCATGCGGTAGCCGGCCGTCGTCTTCAATTCCGGCGTCTCCACGATCGCGCCCCGAGGGAAACCAATCACGTAAGGCCAGGTGGGGGCCATTGAGACGATCGCCTGATCGGACGCCATCGCCTGGATCATCGCGTCCCGCTTCGCCTCGTTCACAATCTCGATGATGACCGTGTCCGCGGTTCGAATGCCGGGATCGACCGTCGCTGAGGCGAGCGCGCTGCGCAGGAACACGGCGGAGCAGATCAGCAGGAGCGCCGACGCCGCGACCTGCATGCTGATCAGCAGCGTTCGCGCCCGGCCGGGTCGCGCGTCCTTGAGCAGTTCCCCGCGCAACGTGCGCGCCGGATCGATGCGAGTCGCTTGCAGAGCAGGCATCAGCGCAAAAAACACGGTCGAGATCACCGCGCCCGCAATCAGGAACACGCCAACGCGCCAGTCCGGCGCCGGCGCCAGGAGGTTGATGTCCCCGAGATCGGGCGGAATGGTCGGCAACAGCGCGGCAAGCGTGCCCTCGATGGCCACGCGTGAGACCAGGAAGCCGACCGCGGCCGCCGCGAGCGCGAGCAACAGGCTCTCCGTCAGCAATTGACGGACGATGCGCGGCCGCGAGGCGCCAAGCGAGAGGCGAATGCCGATCTCGCGCTGTCGCGAGACGCCCCGCGCCAGCAGCAGGTTCGCGACGTTGGCGCAGCCGATCATGAGGATCAGGCCGAAGGCGAAGAACAGCGGCGCGAACAGCACCATCGCTTCCAGCGGTTGCGGCACCGTGCCGCGCTTTGGCGTCAACACGATTCGGGCTTCGCGGCGATTGGTGTCGCCGCTCGATTGCGCGTCCCACGCCTCGATCTGCGCGCGCGCGGAGCCGGCGGCCAGGCCCGGCTTCAGCCGGCCGACGATGCCGACGGTATTCTCGCGGCTGGCGGGGCGGAATTCCGCCAGCGACGACAGCGGCGCCCACAAGTCAGGTGCACCGACGTTCAAGCCGCGAAAGCCGGCCGGCATCACGCCGATGATCTCGTGCGGCGCGCTGTTGACGCTGATTTTGCGGCCGAGCACGTTCGGATCGCGCCCGAAGCGGCGTTCCCATCCCCTGTCGCTCAGTAGCACGACCGGCCGCGGCGCGGCTGGGTCGTCATCGGAGGCGAGCAGCGTGCGGCCCATGGCCGCGCGGACGCCCATCACCTGGAAGGCGTTTCCGGTGACCAGCGTGATCGACATCATGCGCCCGTCAACGCGCGAGTCGATGTCGCCCACCTCCGCGAACAGGCCGGCAAACACGCTGGTCTCACGCGCCATGGCCTCGAACTGCGGCCGCGTGAATCGCTGCCACTCGTCGTTGGCATCGCGCGGGCGTTCGACGGCAAACATCTCGTTGATGTCGGGCACGTTGTCAACGCGGAACAGGAAGATGTTGAGGAACGAGAACAGCACGGTGACGAGCCCGAGGCCGAGGCCGACCGTGGCGACGATCGTGAAGCTGGCGAGCGGCGCCTTGGTGATCGTGCGCAGCGCGTAGGTCAGGTCGCGAATGGTGTTGTCGATCGTCGCGGTGCCGCGCTGATCGCGGCACTCGTCGGCGGCGAGCGCGGTGGATCCGAACCGCGCCTGGGCGGCGGCGCGCGCCGCGTGCGGAGCCATCCCCTGGTCGACGAGCTTCTGCGCTTCACGCTCGATATGGAAGGAGAGCTCGGCGTCGAGCTCGCGCTCGACGCGATTCGGCGCGAGCAGGGCGCGGGCGCGGAGTTTCAGATCGCGGAAGTTCATCGGCGTCAGGCGAGTTTCATGACGCGGCTGATCGCCTGCGCCATGCGCTCCCATTCGCGGGCCTCGATGGCGAGCTGGCGGCGGCCGGCCGTGGTGAGCCGGTAGTACTTGGCGCGCCGCCCCAGTTCGGAGACCGCCCACTCCGCCTCGATCCAGTTCTGGTGCTCGAGACGATGCAGCGCCGGATAGAGCGAGCCCTGGTTGATCTGCAGCACTTCCTCGGAGATCTGCTGGATGCGCTCGGAGATCGCCCAGCCGTGCAGGGCGTCCTTCTGCAGCGTGCGCAGGATCAGCAGGTCGAGAGTGCCGGGCAAGAGGTCCGGTGTGGTGCGGGTCATGGTGTCGTCTGTCGACACTAAGAATTCTTGGTGTCGACTGTCAACAACAACGATACGAAGCGCCCCTCGGATCGGTTCCCGCCCAGCTCGACTGAAAAAAGGCCCTGAATCGGCGCGGTTTCCCGGTAGCGGCGAGGTACTTGCAAGGGATTCTTCCGGAGAGTTGGTGCGGCTCGACAATTCGTCGACGCCAATGACCAACGATGAGGGCGTTATGAGCCTGTTACTGATCCTGCTTATCCTCCTCTTGCTGTTCGGCGGCGGAGGTTTCTATGCGGGCGGGCCGCGTGTCGGCATCTCGCTCGGCGGATTGATCCTGATCGTGATCGTGTTTATGGCGGTGACAGGCCGGCTCTGACCGCCGCGTCAGGCGTGGACCCTTTGAGGCCCACGCCTGGCCGCGCTTTCAGCTTTTCGGCTTCGCCGCGGCGTACGGATTGCCGCCGAGGGCGTTCGAGATGTCGGTAATCGCCCGCTGCGCTCGAACGCTGTTGCCGGCATCGTCCAGCGGCGGCGACACGACGGCGATTCCGAATTTTCCCGGCGACACCGCGATGATGCCGCCGCCGACGCCGCTCTTGGCCGGCAGCCCCGTGTGATACAGCCATTTGCCTGAGTCGTCGTACAGGCCGGCCGTCGCCATCACCGCCAGTACACCCGGCACCTTCGCCGTGTCGAGCACTTGCTTGCCGGTTACAGGATTCTTGCCGCCGCTCGCGAGGGTCGCCGCCATCATCGCGAGATCCCTGGCATTGACCCCGATTGAGCACTGGCGCGTATACAGATCCACCGCCTGCTGCCAGTTCGACTTCACATAACCGTACGCGAACATCAGCGCGCCGATGGCCTGGTTGCGCTGGTTGCTGTCCGATTCGGATTTGTAGACATCCTGGAGCACCGTCAACGGCCGGCCCGCGGCATCGTTGTGGAAGCCGATGATCTTTTTCCAGACTTCGTCGGCGGTCGCGCCCCTGACCATGCTGGTCGCCGAAATCGCGCCGGGATTCACCAGCGGATTCATTTCCGGAGCGCCGGTGCCGACCACCGTGCGAACGCCTTCGACGGCGATGATCGAGTTGAATCGCGCACCAGTGGCGTCGACGCCGATTTGCTTCTCAACCGACGGCAGCCCCTGCTCCTGGATCACCTGCGCCATCGTGAAGACTTTCGAGATCGATTGAATCGAGACCTCGGTCTTCACGTCGCCGGCGGTGTAGACCTTGCCGTCGGTGGTCACCACCGCGATGCCGAACAGATTCGGATCGACCTTCGCCAGCGCCGGAATGTAGTCGGCGTTCTTGCCTTCCTTCAGGGTCCTGAACTTCGCATACGCGGCGTCCACCGCCTTCTGGACCTCGGCGGCGGGCTGCGCGTTCACGCCGAGC
>Ga0207428_10005772_pt1 | contig 11489 bp, 3 predicted proteins | sample RhiMethybrSRZTD1_FD_187600 | JGI IMG/M metagenome (GOLD analysis project Ga0207428, IMG submission 187600) | Populus rhizosphere microbial communities from Tennessee, USA - Rhizosphere MetaG P. TD hybrid SRZTD1 (SPAdes) (version 3) | ecosystem: Host-associated > Plants > Roots > Rhizosphere >... | reverse complement strand
GCGAGCGGCATGTATCCCGGGAAAGACCCATACTTTACTCATTACTATCGAATCAATTTCGATGGCAGCGGGTTAACTCCGTTTACTGAAGCCGATGGGTACCACACGGTGTCATTCTCTTCGGACATGAAGTTCTACGTCGATACCTGGTCACGCATTGATCTCCCGACCGTTTCTCAACTCCGCCGCACCGAAGATCGAAAAGTAGTGATGGAGCTCGAGCAGGGTGATATGCAGCCGCTGCTGGCCGCGGGCTGGCGAATGCCTGAGGTCTTCACCGCAATGGGACGAGACGGAAAGACGGAGATCTGGGGCGTTATTTATCGGCCGCTGAATTTCGACCCGGCAAAGAAATATCCGGTCATCGAAAGCATCTATGCCGGGCCACAAGGCTCGTTTGTGCCGAAGACTTTCAGCGCCGGCGCTCAACCACTGACCGCCCTCGGTTTCATCGTGGTTCAGATAGATGGAATGGGGACCAACAACCGATCGAAAGCGTTTCACGACGTTGCCTTCAAGAACCTGGCCGACGCCGGCTTCGCGGATCGCATTCTGTGGCACAAGGCAGTCGCCGCGAAATATCCCTACTACGACATCAGCCGCGTGGGTATCTTCGGAACTTCAGCCGGCGGGCAGAATGCCCTGGGAGCATTGCTTTTCCATCCTGAGTTCTATCAGGTCGCCGTTTCAAACTCCGGCTGCCACGACAATCGCATGGACAAAATCTGGTGGAACGAGCAATGGATGAGCTGGCCGTTGGGCCCTCACTACGCAGCTTCATCAAACGTCGATAATGCGTACAAGCTGAAAGGCAAGCTAATGCTCGTGGTCGGAGAGATGGACACTAACGTCGATCCGGCTTCGACGTTGCAAGTCGTCAACGCGCTGATCAAAGCCAACAAGAAATTCGATCTGCTTTTCGTTCCCGGAGGCGGGCATGGCGCCGGCGGCGCCTTTGGCCAGCGAATGCTCCAGGACTTTTTCGTCTATCACCTGATGGGTGTTGAGCCGCCTGATTGGAACAAGCTCGAGGAAAAGAAAGCCGTGCAGGACGTTAGCACCGCCAGCTCCGGCGGACCGGAGTAACAAAATACGCTTGTGCAGTCAAAGACTAACCAACAACTCTTCAGCACTGATGCCCACGATTGTGAACCCCTCGCCCGCCAGTGAGCGCGGAGCGCGACTGGAATTCAAGCGTCCTCGCTGGCAATCCGCGCTGCTCAAGCGTAGGTAGCATCCGAGACGGTTGCGCTCCAGTCCGTTTATCGCTTCTTGAACTTTTGCGCGGGCTTCGCACGCCCCGCGCTCCTGGAAAGCGACGCCCCAAATCTCCTGTACCTCGCTTCCATCCGCTGGGTAAACACAACGGGCTGAATGCGATGGCTCGTCGCGAATTGCTGGCCCTTAGCCCTGCCCCGCTTGTCTTGCATGGCCACTTCTGAAACCGGTTCGTGCCCATTTTGATACATTACGCGCACGATACGTGATTAAAGTTGGCGTTTTCGCGAGAAATTTCCTTGACATTGGCTTTTACGTGAGATAACTTTCGGCCCGCTTTCGTCGAGAATTTTCTCGGATACTGGACACTCTGCAACGATTATTTTCACGGCCCGGACATCGCCGTGGGGGTAGGCGTCCTCCGGCGAGTTCGGCAATCGGTTTGAAGATTGTCTGAATTGCTTCACTCGCTCCGCATCACCCGCCGCGTCGTCCTGGGCGGTGTTTATCTTTGGGAGGGCATATGAGACGCGAACAACTTCTAAGGCGAATTGTCATCATCGTCGCGGTCTTGCTGGCAGTCAGCGGGCAAACGGCACTGGGGCAGTTACGAATTGTTGGATCTATCTCGGGAACGGTTCAGGATCCCAATGGAGCTGTCGTTCCAAATGCCAGAGTGGTGGTGAAGGATCAGCAGACCGGACTGACAAAAGAAGCAACAACCACCGAAGGCGGGACCTTCCTGTTTCCGGATTTGGCGGGTGGGACGTACACGGTGACAGTCAGCGTCGCAGGATTCAAGACGGAGCTCCAGCCCAACATCTCAGTGTCCACCAGTAAGACGACGGACGTACGCTTCACGCTCGAGGTTGGTGAGCCGGCAGAGACGGTGACCGTAAGTTCCGACAGCGCTCATCTGCTGGACACCTCGAGCCAGCTGATAGTGAACACTCTCAGCACCGAGACTGTCACTCAATTGCCGCTCGGCAATCGCAGTAACACGCTCGCGTTCGCGAGGCTGGCGCAAGGTGCGCAGCCTCCTACCGGTGGCGACACCCGTTATAACAACCTGCCCGGCGGCGCCGTTAACGTGACTGTCGACGGGATCAATAATGCATCGAATGGCTTCAAGAGCGGCGGCACAGTCTTTTTTGCTACCGTACCGGTCCGCGTTGGGGCGGTCGACGAAGTCTCGGTTGAGACCGGTGGCTTGACGGCTGAATCAGGCGCGCAAAGTGGCGCCAACATCAAGTTCACCACCAAGCGAGGCGGCGATTCCTATCATGGCAGCGTCTTCTACGAACCGCAGAGTGAGCGATTCAACGCAAGCACCTGGTCGAGGAATGCACAGAATCTCCCGCGCCTGTTCAATCGCACTCAGAATTACGGAGGCAACGTCGGTGGGCCGCTGATCCCGTTTGGGTCGTGGAAGAAAAGGGCGTTCTTCTTCGTTAACTATGAGCGCGCTTATTCGCCGGTCCGAAACGCGCGGACAATAACGGTCTTAACGCCGGCGGCCCAGCAGGGCATCTTCACCTACCTGGTGAGCGGTACGACGAATCAATTGAGAACTGCCAACGTATTGACGCTGGCGGCAGCGAGGGGGCTTCCTACCACACTCGATCCAGTCGCCAAATCAATTATTGCCACCAACAACAAGATTCCACTGGGCGCGCAAAAGATTTCATCGGGCAACGATTTCAATCATGACGTTTACACCTGGCCGGCGGAGAACAACAATTTCGCTTATTTCCCCGCTGCGCGTTTCGACGTAATGGTGACGCCAAAGCATCAGTTCAGTTGGACGTGGAACTACAGACATAACTGGCAGGCCGGCGAAAAGCGGATGCCGGTTGAAGAAATTTCAAGGACCAATCCGTTCCGCCTCGGGTACTTCATCTGGTCGGCGGCGCTGCAATCAACATTCTCACCTCACTTATTTAACGAAGTGAGGTACGGAACGCAGCACAGCGGCGATAGTAACGCGCTGGCCGAATATGGGGATTTCTATACAGTTAACGGTGTACCTATGCGCATCGGCGGCACTTTGCCGTTCGGCCCCACAGTTCCGTTCATCGATCAGGCGAATGTGACGGGCCGCCATACCATCGTCACACTTTACGACACGATGACCTACACCCGTGGCTCTCACACGTTCACGTTTGGAGGCAGCTACCGCAGTACGGTATGGAACGACACCGGCGTCGTCTTTCAAGTTCCCACTTACAATACCGGGACGCCAAACGGCGATCCATTGAACGCCTCCCAGGCGTTCACGACGACCACGCTGCCTGGCATCAACGGCACTGAGACCGGTAATCCGCTGGCCCTTTACAACACTCTGGTCGGCCGCGTCTCGAGTTCGAATTTCACCAAGGTGGTAAATCCCGACACATTCAATTACAACGGTGGCATTAACTACACCTTTACCAAGTCACTCATGGGCGGCGCTTTCTTCCAGGACAAATGGCGCTTCCGAAAAGACCTGACACTGCAATTCGGTCTTCGTTGGGAAGTTCAGGGACCGATGCACGACACGAAGGGACTGGCCGCAATTCCCGATCTTGCGAGCATCTATGGACCGTCGAAGGCGCTCTTTAGCCCCGGCAACTTGAGCGGCAATAATGATCCAACGATGGAAGCCGGCAAGACACCGTTCGCGCGAGATGCGATGAACCTGGCCCCCAACTTCGGTTTCGCCTGGAATCCCAGCTTCGAGAAGGGATTGCTGGGCAAAATCATGGGCGATCACAAGACCGTCATTCGCGGTTACTTTGGACAGATTTACTACGATGAAGGCACGCAATTCTTTGCGGCCAACGCTGGTCCGAACATCGGAAAAACGTTGAGCGCCACCACCCTGATTCCGGGAACGCCCGGACAGACTAATTTGCCGGCGTTTTATACCCTGTCGAATATCGTGGCCAACCCACTGACGGTTTCCAACTTCGCTTTTACCAGTACGACGTACCCGAAGGTCTTTCATATCAGTGATCAGACTTTCAGCGGGCGCACCGTCGCCGGCTTCGATCCCACACTGCGGGCGCCGTACACGATCAATTACGACATTGGAATTCAACGCGAACTGTGGCGCAACACGGTCCTGGAGGCGCGATACGTCGGGAATCAAGCCCACATGGTCTGGCGCACCAGCAACCTGAATGAAGTCGATATCTTCAATAACGGCTTTTTACAGGAATTTACTCGCGCGCAAGCTAACCTGGCCATCAACCAGGCTGCCGGCGTGCAAAGCTTCCAGAACCTCGGTCGTCCCGGTCAGTTTGCGCTGCCGATTTTTGACGCAGCCTTCGGCGCTCGCGGTGGATTGGCGGCGATTGCGGCCGGGTCCGGATATCAATCCACCGGCTTCATCGACAATCTGACCAATGGCGCGGCCGGTAGTTTGAGTAGCACGCTGGCCACCAATCAGAACTATGCCTGTCGCATGTTCGGTAGCACCTTCAGTCCGTGTGCCCGCGTGCTGCCCACGGCCAACGCGCCTGGGCCGTACCCGATCAATTTCTTCCTGCTCAACCCATTCGTCGGCAACCGATTGAACTTTGTCGATGATACCGGCTGGGACAATTACAACGGCTTGCAGGTTCAGTTCCGGCAGCGTCTTTCGCACGGGTTGACCTGGAACGTTAATTGGACCTGGAGTAAGAGCCTTACCAATATTCCAGCCGACAATCAGAACCAGAGCGTGGACTTCCTGACGCTACGAGATTTCAAAACCTCGAATCGCGAATCTCTGTTCGACATACGTCACACCATCCAGGTCTACGGGACGTATGATCTGCCCTTCGGACGTGGCAAAACGTTCGCGTTGAACAACAAAGTTCTCGATGCCGTGTTCGGGGGCTGGACCTGGGGTAACATTTTCGTCTTCAACACCGGACAGCCGGTGCAGTTGACAGGTGGTTTCGCTACTGTCAACAACTCGAACAACCCGGGCGTCAGCGGCGTGCAACTCGCGCCTGGTGTGACCTTGAAGCAAATTGAGAAAATGTTTCACGCAAAGAGAGTCCCGCTGACTTCTCTCAACCGGGCCGGGGCGACGCCCATCGATTTTCTGGCCGTCGATCAGAGTCTGATTGGTCCTGACGGCAGAGCCAATCCGTTGTTTATCCAGCCGAACCGGACGCCCGGCAGTTTCGGTCAGATTCTTTTCATTCGCGATCGAAACACGTTTACGTGGGACACGTCGATTCTCAAGAACATTCGCATCAGGGAAGGAAAGGACCTCGAACTGTTCGCCGGGTTCAGCAACTTTCTCAATCATCCACGCTGGCCCATTCCCAACACGAATGTCTTTAGCACCAATTTCGGGGTGGTGAGTGGTCCGGGTTACGTCAGCACCGCTGGCGGCGTTGGCAACTATGGCCGCGTCATGAACCTGCGCGCCACCTTTAAATTCTAGGGCGGCTCGAACAACAGGTTTGTCGGATGATTTGAGGACTCATGTCAGGCAAATACTCTTCAAACAGAAGAACCATCTTCAGATGGGCTTTCATGCTGGTCGTTATCAGCCTCGCTGCGTTGGGGGGACGTCTAATCCAATCGCGCATCAAGGCGCGAGAAGTGCGTCCTGGCGCGCCGATTCCCTACGCCGTAACCCTTAGAGAAACCATCCGCAGTTCCGACGGTAGGGTAACGGTCGGTCCTGAAAGTACCTGGGCTATTCGCACGGACGGATCGAGAGCGATACGAATCGTTGAGAAGAAGGGCTCGCAACGGATTCTGAATTTCGCGTCGGGCCTCGAGGTGAACATAAATGAATTGACCAACACCAAGACCTCGATCATGAAAGGAGACTGGAGCCCCGCAGTTTTGCAGCGGGATCCCACCTCCAAATGTCTCCACTCGTTGGCCGGAAGGCCCATGACTTCAATGCCGGAGATCTTTGACGGCGAAGAAACTGTCAACGGATATCGAACTGCGAAGATCCTTAGGGGCGGTGTTACGGAGTGGTTTGCATTGGATTATGGTTGCGCCCTGGTTAAAGACAGGTGGGGCTTTGAGACCGGGGACACTAGCGAGAAGGAGTTGGTCGCACTCACGGGTGGCGAGCCCAATCCCTCACTGTTCGAGGTGCCCTCGAGCGCCCGAGAAGTACCACCTTCCGAAAGGGTTCTCGGCCCCGCGAAGGACTGCAGGGGTTGCGACGCACATGTCAAAGAACGCTTTCAGAAGCTCGATAAGGAATACGAGCGTCTTGCAGTGAAGCCTCAATAGAGAACCACGATTTTCTCTGTGCAACTTTGTGGATCCTCTGTGTCTCGGTGGTGATGTCGTTCTCAGAATTACCACCGAGGCCGAGAGCCGCACAGAGAACCACAGAGAAGATCATATGAAGAGGCGGTCCTTCTTACAGAACGTCGCTGTGGCCTCGGCGGCGATCAACTGGTCATCCAGGCGACCGGAATCGGTGTTGGCAACGACCATCGAATCCCCGCCCCTGCCTGCGCCGGATGTCGAAGGTCACACTCTCATCTGCAGCTTCAAAATCGATACAGCCACCTGGAAGGTTTACGAAGATCTGCGCACGCGTGAAGGCGGGCTGACTTTCATTTCATCGCGCGGTGATTCGCGCGTTCTCGGTAAGAGTGCGGAAGCCACCTTTGCCGAATCAGATCCACCACACCTTGGACTCAGCATGAACGACATCGGCTTGGCCGATGCCGATCTGCTTGCCGATCGTTTGCTTGCCGGCGGCGGTGATCCCGAACCGGAAAAAGTAAAGGCTGCCGCGCCGCCTCTCGGATCGGCAACGCCGGCCACCGCGCCGGGCGCGCCGCCCGCCAATCCGCGCACGCGTTGGACCACGTTCGTCGGCACAGTCGAAGCTTACGACGTTGCTCCCGTTTACTACGGCGGCAACACGCGCACTTATCATCCGATCCAGGTCGCGCCCGATCTGCGCAACGCAGTGAATCAGGGAAAGGTGCTCGACGGTTTGTTGGGTGGCTGGATGCCGGCGGTGCGAAAAATCATGCCGGTCTCGGAAGGCGTCTATTATGAAGTGATCGTCTTCGGCGACGTTGAAGCTCGCGACAAATTCATCGTGCAGACCTGGCACCGCACCGCTCGAATCGAAAACGGGAAGATGGTCCAGGCCGTCTACGGCTATAGCTATCCGCCCTTCCCGCCTCGACGCGTCGATCCAAAGGCGGAGGAGTTCTATCGCGCGTTATTGATCTTTGCCGATTATTGGAATCGTCAGATGCGAGACTTTTCTTCCGCTTCCCTGCCCGACAACGGCTGGATCGATATGTCCAGACACGCCTTCGCGAAAGAGCTGATGATTCGGCCCGGCGGTGTCTATCCAAAGTATGGCGCCGTGGATCGCGACTACTTCGGTTCTGAATACGACGGGTTCCAGGACATTTTCACGATGGCCCTTTACACCCAACTGGAATGGGGCCGTTTTGAGACCGCGCGAAAATTCATCGACAACTACTTTACGGATTTTGTCGACGACAAAGGAATGGTGAACATGCGCGGCCCTGAAACGGCGCAGTTCGGGTTGACCTTGTCTTTGCTGGCCCGCTACTTCAACTACACTCGCGACGCCGAGTTGATCGCGAAGCATCGGGCGAAGATTCGAGCAACTGCCAGGCTGCTGGCCGAGCTGCACGATGAAAGTTTGCGCCTGCCCCAGGGCAGTCATGGCTACGGGTTGATTCACGGCTGGAGCGAATCGGATGCTTGTCTCGCGCCCGATCCAAAAGTCTGGTGGCAGCCTTATTTTGCCAATAGCGCCTTTGCCGCGCGCGGTTTCAAAGACATTGCTCGCGCCTGGTTGAATACGTCGCGTCTCAAATCAGACGCAGCGATGCGGGCTGAGGCTCAAGACTGGATGAAGCGCAGCCAGACATTGCAGGATGCGACCGTAGCCAGCATCGAAAAGAACATCAAGCGAGATCTGAAGCCCCCGTACATCGGGCCACTGCCCGGCGCGAAATTGAAGTTTCGTGAAGCGCTGGCCCAGGAGCGCCCGAGCCCGCAACAGTGGCCGCATCGTCCTTACGCCGAACTGCTTCAAGCTGACATGCTGCCGCCGAATTTGGCCAACCTGGTCGTTGATTGCATGCGCGCCTATGGCGCCACCACCATCGGCGTGGTCGCCAACGTTTCAGTCGCCCGGCCCGGCAGCCGCGCCATTCTCGGTTTCATTTCTTACGGCTATGCGCAGATGCTTCTGCGGCTGGATCGCGTCGAGGAGTTCCTGCTGTTTCTCTACGCGCATCGCTATCACGATCATACGCGTGGCAGCTGGACTGCCGGCGAAGTCGCGGGCATCAACGGCGGCACCGCCACCTTTTGCATCCCGGCCCAGCAGACGATTCCATTGTTAGTGCGCTGGATGCTGGTGCTGGAAGATTCCGATGAAGACCGTCTTTATCTCGGCAAAGGTTTGCCGCGCGACTGGGTAGCATCGGGAAAAGAGATCAAGATTAGCCAGGCGCCCACGCGCTGGGGCAGGATCAACTTTAGCTTGCAAACCGCTGCGAATAGAGTCGCAGCCAAAATAGAGATCGCACGTCCCGGCGAACCTAAGGAGCTGTACGTGAAACTTCGCCTCCCCGATAAAGAAAACATTCGATCTGTTTCAGTCAACGGTCGACCTGTCAGCCTGGGCGGACCGCACGCCGACACGGTGATCATCTCGACGGGAAACGAGAAGTCCTTCGAAGTCGTTGGATTGCTTGGTTAATCCTTGTACAGGCATAACATAGTTGACGCATACAGCCCGCGGAGCGGGCGACAGAGTAAAGCCTGGGACGCAAGCCCCAGGATCCAGGACAGCACAACGCAGCGAGCCCGCGAAGCGGGCGATAGCCCTTCATCACGAGACTAAGTACAGAAGCGCTTTACTCTAAAAAGGAAATGTCCTTGCAAGAAACAATCTTTCATGAGAACTGTCGCCCGGTTCGCGGGCTATTGATTTTTTGTGTTTGTTCCCGGGGGTTCGCTACGCTCACCCCCGGCTCTATGCTGCCGCGCGCTCCGCGCGCTGCCTGCCTCGTTCCGCAGGTTAGGTGAGTCAAGTACATGAAGGAGACGACATGAAGAAGCGCGGCTGGCTTTTCCCAAACAGCGCATGCCTGATTATCCTCTGTGTGTTCGCGTCTCTCTCTCGCCTCAATGTGACGTACGCTCAAGCGCGGCAGGACCCGGGCCGTTCAATCGGCACCATCACGACCCAGGGAGACCTGATTGTGATGACGCTGAACGAAGGGGTCTTCGGCAAAGCCAACATGTTCGACCTCTCGCGTCGTACGCTGCGCTTTACCCCGGAAGGAGCAGGCTATCGCGCTGAGAATCTTGCGCTCCAGTGGGATTCGGAGTTCGGTTCTGAGATGAGCGGTCCACAACTGACGCTGCACAACTTCTCGTTTCCTTATTCAGGCAAAGGTTGGGATTCCTTCTCTGTGGGCATTACCGGATCAATCAGTTTTGCGGCAGCGCAGAGCAGCCCTGGCCCGGGTGGTTTTGGCGCCGGCCGCGGTGGTGGTCTCACCATTGACCGGTTCGCTCAGTTGCAGGAAGCCTCGCGGACGCTCATCAACACCGTCCCCGGCATCTGTGTGTTTTTCAAACCACGCATGTCCGGCACACGTTACGTGAAGGAACTGCCCGACCGGGTCGTGATTACCTGGAACATTACCGAGCCGTTTGGCGGGATTCAGGACTTCACCTGGACGCCCACCGTCAATCGCTTTCAGACAGTGCTGCGGAAAGATGGCACGATTGAGATGTCCTATGATCAGTTGGCGGCGAAGGATGCAATTGTCGGCCTCTACCCGACGGTCACAACCGGTGCAGAAACGGCGCTCGCGACGCTCAGCGGAGAGGAGACTTCGAATGTGGCTCCGCACCTCGATCTCAAGAATGTAAAAGTTTCGGTGGTTGACGGGCTTTTTCTGAAGGTAACCTTCGAGACTCGCGGCCCCGTCCTGCCGGGGGGCGATCCGGGGGTGGCCGGGATCGCATATCGTGTCTTCTTCGATGGACACAAACCGTTGCCCACGCGCGCTGAGAACTCTAACGCCGACGTCATCTGGACCATCCGCGGCTTTGGCCCCGCGGGACGTGGCGGTGGCGGCGGACGTGGAGGCGGTGTCTCCCGGTACATAGCTTCGGGTCCCGGAGCCTCTCAGACTGTGAAGGTGGACGGCAACACCATCTCGCTGCAGGGGACTCTGCCGCCGGCCTTCAAAGCGGGAGATCAGATTGCCATCTACGCCGACGTCGCCTCACCAGGAACTCCGCCTGCAATTGTTGACCAAGTCTCTCCGCGACCGGTGAAGCTCTCGGGAATCCGCAGTGCCGCAGTCGATCTGTCGGCGGTGAAGCGACAGGACGGACCGTTCACGATTATCTACGAGTCTTTCCACTACCTCTCTTTGCCAAATCCGAGGGACCTGACCTGCACAGTCATCAAGGCTCTGGGCGATAAATTCGATTTCCTTGCCTACTACTCCGACTTTCGCGTGGACAATCAGGAAGCGGGCACACCCAGTACCGGGCCTCTGGGTGGAGGACCTTCCGGCGGCGCGGTAACGGGAATTGGAGCAACGCAAAGAAGTTTGGAGAGCTATTGCAGTGCCGGCAGATTTCAGTGGCAGTTCATTCAACCGGTCTACGCCGGCTCGAACCAAATGCAGCAGTATCCACCGGACGGGATCACTGATTCTAATGACCACAACATTGGCTTCTACACACGCCAACTCGCGCGGCGCATGCCTGACGGAAAGATTCCGCCATACGACTACGCGATGTCGCAGATTGGACATGAGATGGGCCACCGCTGGGCAGCTTTCGTCTCGGCGAAACTGAATGGTGAGACGATCCCTCTCGGCCCCACGCACTGGGCCAGAGGTCTGCAAGCGCCCGTCCCATTTCCTTATCAGCGACCTACCGAAGCGTCGGCGATGGGCGGCGGGGTTTGGCAGGATAATTTCGATGGCACTTACACTCAGCTTGATGACGACTACTACGTGCCGGCAACCGGCTGGTCTTACCTCGATCTATACCTCATGGGGCTGGCCACTCCGGCCGAAGTGCCAGACTTCTTTATTCTCAGGAATCTCGTTTCCGCCGGGACTGATCGGAACGGCCATCCGATCTTCAAGGCCGATCGCGTCAAGGTAAGCATCAACGATGTGATTGCTGCAGAAGGGCCGCGCTTGCCGGATGTCGATCACTCTCAGAAGCAGTTTAATACCGGGATCGTCGTAATCGTTGAGCACGGGAATAAACCGAGT
>Ga0207428_10005771_pt1 | contig 11490 bp, 8 predicted proteins | sample RhiMethybrSRZTD1_FD_187600 | JGI IMG/M metagenome (GOLD analysis project Ga0207428, IMG submission 187600) | Populus rhizosphere microbial communities from Tennessee, USA - Rhizosphere MetaG P. TD hybrid SRZTD1 (SPAdes) (version 3) | ecosystem: Host-associated > Plants > Roots > Rhizosphere >... | reverse complement strand
ACCGCTTGAGGCGCCCTATCACACGCATAATTGCCGCCGATATTATGCCCGATCATGTAATGCGCCAAAATCACATCGCCCGGCCCGCCCAAAACTTGGGACGGCTCCGGCAATTCGATCTTCGGGTAGCCCTTAGACTCAACCAGCGCTTCTGGACCTCGCTCTCGAAAGAACGCCGCATGGGTCCGATGGGCGCCGGGCCACACCCACAGGTTTCCCGCGTTTTCGACCCTCTGCTCAGTCATGAGCACACCAGCAAGCATCGTGAACAAGTAGACCGAAAAAAACGGGAGAGATTGTCGAAATTATGCAGAATCAGAAAGATGGAAGGCAGATAGCGCCAAGCCGTTCTCCCCTTAAGGATTTGAGTGTCCGCGAGGAGGTTGATGATTTGACTGCGGTCAGTGACGGGTATGGGAAGTCTGATGCGCATTAGATTAGCGAACATCACGGTCAATAGCCTTCCACGCCTGCGCATAACGAACGGTCTTCGGATTCGCTTCATTCCATTTCGGCGCCTCCGCGTTATCCGCGATCATCACTAGTGCGAGAGCGATCATCCGGTTGATCCCGGCCATGTTGTCAAAATCAATCTTCTCCCAATGATCGCCCGGCTGGTGGTAATCGGGGTAGACGTAGGCCACGCACAGAGTGTGGGCTGGGATGCCGGCATCGGCCAGTGACTGGTTGTCGCTGCGGTCGAAGAAAGAGTCGCTGTTCTTTTCATGCTTGTAAACGTTGATGCCAGTCTTCTCGCCTGCGGCTTTGAAGACCTGCCCCAGGTCGGTGAAATCGAATCCGGTCATCGAGGCGTTGTTGAGCTGTGGCCCTTCGTCGCTGTCGGTCCTACCGATTTGCTCCAGGTTGACCATCGCGACTGTCTTTTTGAGCGGGAAGGCCGGATGACGCGCGTAATAGCGCGAGCCTAATAATCCTCTCTCCTCGCCGAACCACGCGATGAAGACGATGCTTCGCTTCGGCTTCTGCTTCAGCGTGGCCAGAGCCGACGCCAACTCGATCACCGAGACCGTGCCGCTGCCGTCGTCGTTCGCGCCGTTGTAAATTGCGTCGCCTTTGACCGGGGCGCCGACACCTATGTGATCGTAATGCGCTGACACGATCACATAGCTCTCTCTCAAAACAGGGTCGGAGCCACGCAGGAGACCGACGACGTTACGCAATTTCACCGGCTTACGCGCTGGAGCAGTCAGACTCAACGACATCAAGCCTATCACCTCGGCATTCAGCGAATCGTAGAGTTTGACGACGCGCGGATCGTGTATCCTCATAAATGGCGTCTGCGCGGCGCCGAAGCCAGCGCTCCCGTCGCGTTCGGGATCGATCAACCTTCCTCCGCGGAGCCCGCGCCCCTTAGGGGTAGTGCGATCAATCGAGATAATGAACGCCGCGTTGAGCGATCTCATTCTGCCCACAAAGTCGTCCTGAGCGCGCAGGAGCTCCTCCCATCTCGACCGGGCCTCGCGGCGAAAATCGGGGATTTCGGTGATTACCGCCTTGCCGCCGACCTGTTCGGCTTTAAGAGCCTCAATTGCCGCACCGTCTTTGTAATCGACCTTGACCAGCGGCGCCGACTTCAACTCGACTTGCTGCTCGCCATTAAAGCTCACCTGACCGGCGCCGATCTTTATCGTCTGCGACCCGTCGTTGATTGACAGATCGAAAGAATCGAGGTCCGGCTCGGTCACAAGCCAATTGGCGATTTGAAAGAATGTCTTTTGTCCGGGCTCATCCCCATCGCAGGCGGGCTCCAAACCCGCGCGACGGAACTGCGCGGCGATGTATTCGGCTGCAATCTCCAGCCCGCGCGAGGGCGTGTTGCGACCTTCGAGCAAGTCCGACGCGATGAAGGAGAGGTGGCCGCGCAGCGAGTCGGCCGAGATGCGGTCAAGCGCGGATTGAATCTCCGGCGCGATTTTGGCAGCGGGCGCTTTCCTCTTCGCCTTGCCCTGCGGAGCCTTGCTTTGCAACAGGGCCACATGAGCTTCGCTGCCGGTCATCAAAATCAACAAAATCAGCGCGCTAAACCATACTGAGCGGCGCGCAGCGGCTTGGAAATTTATCTTAGTCATTGCTTCAAAAAAATAGGGTTCTTTGGTAATTGCCGGTGATCAACATGGACAAAGCCTTCATGAAGCGTGGCCACACCGCCAGCGTTGAAAAATACAGGACTTGCGCCACATTTTCATAGGAGTCGAGCTTAGTTTACAGACTGCTGAATACCGGTGATTATGAATCCGTGGTTTCGTCCGCTCCAATCCTATTTACTCAAAACGCAGCGCAACCATTGGATCGACGCGTATAGCCCTGCGCGCGGGAATGTACGAAGCCAGCATGGCGACCAGCATGAGGAGCAAGGATACGCCTACTATAGACACCGGATCGGCGGGGCTCACTTCAAAGAGTAATGAACGCATGGTTCGGGCGAGCAGTAACGCCCCCACAATGCCAATGGCTATCCCAATGACGGTTGTAATCAATCCTTGCGCTAAAACCATTTTGAGGATATCGCCGGTAGTCGCTCCCAGCGCAATGCGCACTCCGATTTCCCGTGTTCGCTGCGCCACCGAATAGGCCAGCACACCGAAAACTCCGGCCATGGCCAGCATCAGCGCCGCGAGAGCGAAGACGCCCACCAGAAACAAATTGAAACGGCGGCCGTTCAACGACTCAGAGTATATTTGAGTAAATGTGTTAAACCTGAGCGGAACTGTAGGATCGAGCCGGCTTAAAATCCCGCGAGCGGCGGCAAAGATGGCGGCGGGATCCGAATTCGTTCGCATAACTATGTTGAACTCAGAAATCTTTCTGGGCCTTTGCCGGTAATTGACGTAGACGGTTTCGCGAGGAGCCTCCTCGAGACTTTGCATCCGCGCATCGGCGACGACGCCTACAATTTTGAGCAGGCGCAGGTCGCCATCCATGTTGCCGAACTCGATGGTGTGGCCGATTGGATCCTGATTCGGCCATTTTTCGCGCGCGACGGATTCACTGATCAGCGCCACGTGTGGCGCATCGGGACCGTCAGCATTATTGAACAGGCGCCCTTTCAGGAGACGAATCCCGATCGTTTGAAAATAGCCTTCACTGGCCGCGATATAATCAGCGTACCCGGTGCGACGCTCATCTTTGAAAACCTCATTAAAGAACTTCGTGAGATCATTTAGATAAGCCGCGTCAGCTTCCTGAGAGGGAGCCTGAGCGCTGCGGTCAATGAGAGCCAGTTGCGCCGGCTGAAGTTGTTGCGCATTCAGTATCGCAAAGGTTCCATCAGAGGATTGCGCCGATGTAAGCGGAAGCGCATCTATAGCCCCAACCGCCTGGACGCTCGGCAGCGTTTGCAGGCGCGAGATCAACTGATCGAAGAACTGTACACGTTGAGTCTCCATTCGCGCTTCGAAATCGGGCAATTTCATGTTCAAGGTTACGACGCGCTCAGTTTCGAATCCGGGATCGACCGAGAGCACGCGCAGCATACTGCGGCCCAGGAGGCCGGCGGCGACCAGTAAAGTGAGTGTGATTGCGACCTGGCCTGTTACAATCATGCGACCTATGCGCTGACTATGGACGGCGGTTCCCTGGCGTAATCCACCTTCGGCCAAACCGCTTCGCGCATCTCCCGAAGTCGCGCGCAACGCGGTAAACGCGCCCAGGCTGGCAGACACCACGAAAGAAAGGCCGAGAGCAAACAAGAGCACGGGCAGATTCACGGAAATTTCACCAAGACGAGGAATATCGGAAGGCGCCATTGCCAGCATAGCTGGGGCTCCGAAGTATGCGGCCAGCGCTCCGAAGAAACCGCCCAGGAGGCAAAGGAGGATGGCTTCCGCCAGAAACTGCCGCGCCAGGCGCCAGCGCGAAGCGCCCAGCGCGACACGGACAGCCAGTTCACCGGCCCGCGCCGAGGCTTGCGCCATAGACAGGTTCATCACGTTCGCGCAGGCAACCAGCAACAGCAATCCGGCCACGCCTGACAGGACCAGCATGGCCGGCTTCACGCCAGCGGTCAAAGCGTCCTTCAGCGGGATGATGGCCACATCCTCCATGCTCATGTCATTCGAGCGATTTTGCTGATATATCCGGCGAGCAATAGTGGAGCCCTCGGCCCGGGCCTGATCGAGAGAAACGCCGTTTCCCAGGCGAGCGACAACATGCCAATTGTGGGCGCTGCGACTGGGTAGCCGAGCATCGCTCTCTCTCGCCATCCAAACCTGGCTGTTGATTGGGAAAGAGAATCCTGGAGGGAGGACGCCCACGATCGCGGTGGGCTTTTTCGAAACCGCGAACTTCACCGCCCCAAGGTCTCTTGCTTCGCGCAAATGGCGTTGCCAGTAGGAATAGCTCACAAGAGCGGCAGGAGCGGCCCCGAAAGTCTGCTCCTCCGGAGCGAAAAGCCGACCCATTACAGGTTGGACGCCCATTACCGAAAAGAAATCTTTGGAAACAGAGGCGACGCGGAGGCTATCGGGGGCGCCGTCAACTGAAACAGAAACCTCATTCGAGGTCATCTCCGCTATGCCTTGCAGCGAGCGGGTTGCGGCGCGGAGGTCTTCAAAATTAGGATCAGAGAACTTTGCTCGGCGGCCCTTGGAATCCAGTTCCCACATTCGCACGATCTGATCGGGTTTGTCGTACGGAAGCTGGCGCAAAATGACGCCGTAAACCACGCTGAAAATGGCCGTGCTTGCGCCGATGCCTAGCGCCAGCGTGAGGACAGATATCAGCGCATAGACAGGGTTTTTCCATAGCATCCGGAATCCATAACGCAAATCCTGAGTGAGGTTCATATTTCGCTCTCCTCGCCGGGAATATTCAAAATGTCAGCTATTGATTGTAAACATGATTATTACGCGCTTCAATTAATCCTGATTACTCGGTCAAAGAGCTTGTGGTATTCCTCTGATCCATGCATAACCAGGACAAGGGTCTTCTCATTAGTCCTTTCGAGGATGAGATTAATAGCGGCGTTTTTGCTTTCCGGGTCGAGGTTTGCGAGCGGTTCATCAATCACATAAAGATCCGCTTCCCGCGACAGCGCCAGCGAGAGCGCCAGTTTCTGCTGTTGGCCGGCTGACAGCTCATCAGCATACGCCTCCAATACCTCCTGATCTCGAAGCCTGAATACGGAAAGCAAATAATCGTCATTAACCAGGTCCCTTACTTTCAATGGCGGAAATGAAATCGGCAGGGTGACTGAACTGATCCTCTCCGGTAAAACCACGTCTCCTTGAGACGGCGCCAGGTATCCGGAAAGAATGTTGGCGAGAGTAGTTTTGCCGGACCCATTTGGCCCCACTATTACGACCTTTTCTCCCTGAGACAGCCGCAGAGAGAAATCCTTCAAAATCGGCGCGCCGTTATACGAAAATATGACATTATTGACTGACGGCGAGCCGCCTATGCGATAGTACTCCATTGCAGAGGATGATAGGAACGACGCTATGCGTTCAATGATGGCGCCGTATGTGTGAAAATCGGCCATGCGGTTGAAAAGCTGCATCAGCGTGGTGACCGCCCTCCAAAAAGTGTTTACAAAAGCGAGATACCCTCCAAAACTCAGCGCCCCTCTCAAAACAAATAAAGCCCCCACAAACATTGAAAGGAAGTCCGAAACAACCATGGTCATATCATTGAGGGACTGAAACACTCGCGTGATTCTATATCTTTTGTAACTCGTGGATAGATATCCCCACAACTGATGATCGAAAACGCTCGCGGTAGGCGCCAGGAGGCCGAATGATTTGATCATTCGGAAAGCGCCGAGCGCCTTATTCAGAATTGACATGACGGCCCCTTCCTGCTCTCTTTCCTGTGAAGTCAGCGCCTTGATTTTTCTACCTAAGAAAACGCCGACAGCGGATGAGAAGGGAATGATCACCGCCAGAAAAAGGAACGCCTGCCACGAAAGATAAACGAGAACCAGCAAAAGAGAGACGAGAAGCGAGCTCTGCTTGATCGTCGATTGAATGATCGTCAGCAGCGGAGCCAGTCCCTCACGCAGGTCTCCATATATCCTGGTAATGAAGTACCCTTGACCATTTTGCAGTACGGACGCGTACTCCTTCTCATAGTAAGACTCGAGCATTCGCCGGGCCATCGCCTTCAGAATCCGATTTTCAAGCGACTTGTTCCAAAGTCCGGCGACAGTGGAGAAGAAATTGAGCAAGAGACCCTGAGCCAAATAGGCGACTACCAAAACGACGAATCTATTGAATTCGCGGCTGCCGGCGATTTCATCAAAAATAGATTTGACCAAAAGCGGGTGCAGGATTCCTTCGGTCCCGGCTAGAAATGACGAGAGCGATACGAGGCCGGCATATTCGTATTTGAATCGCCCAAGCAATTTAAATACGACTCTCCATGATTTAGCGCTCTGATTATCTTTGGCTTTGTTCGATTCTTGCAAGATGAGCGATTCTTTTATGTAACCGGCGATGTTTTGTTTAAGGATGGATTACAGGGAATGGAACTCTCTTATCCCGCGCCATCCGCGCGGAAAGATTCTCCGAGTTCGCCGCCGCCTTTGACTATTGACTTGCGACAAAAGACGCCGGCGCATACTCCATCAACGCATCGAAAACGGAATCAATCGATGAACCATTCGGCCTCGCGATCTCAGAGGGAAGCGCGCCGGGCGCCGGGAAGCTCCGTCCCCGGGAGTCGAGCGACCGTTTCACCGCTTCACGGCTTTGCATGCCGTCTACAAGAGGGATGGAGCGATAAAGATCATAGCTGTTCCACAGATACTCATAAGCGGACTCGCCGGCCAAGTCGTCGTCTGGGTCCACGAGACCTGAAGATAGACCTAATTCCCAATAAGCGAAGGCGCGTTCGAGCCGAAAGAAGGTCGTTGACGCGAGTCGTCGAAGTTCTTCGTACCAGCGGCGGCGCAATTCAGCGGAATACGCCGCTCCAGTCCCGCCTGTATAAATACGTAGCAGCAATATGGCGCTCTTTATGCTTCCGGGTTGATCATTAAATTCACTGCACCACTTGAAAGCTGTCTCGGCCGGCCCGAGAGCCTTCGAGCCATCGCCCATAGCATGGCGTTCGAGGGCGAGGCGATAGGCTATTTGCCTCAATATCGGCAATCTCCGGATGTATTTCTCCACCGCCGCGAGATGTTCTTCCAGTTTGTTCAATGTTTCGCCGGCCAAATCATCGCGCCCCCACTCGCGATATATCTGGCTGAGCAGCAAATGAACAACTATACGATCCGTGTTATTGAGCGGTATCTGGCGACAACAATCCGCAAATGCCTCCATGGCCATCTCGTATCGCCCCATGTTAAGCAAGGCTCGACTTCGCGCTTCAAGAAGATACTGCTTGAAAAACGCGTCCTGGTATTCCGGAAGACCCTCGTTCGTTTCCACCAGCGCCAATAAAGCCGGGTAATCTTCAACGACTTGAAAAACCCGCGCCGCTTCGACGACTCGACAAGATAACATGAGTTTCTGGCAACCAGGCCCCGCCGCAAACATCGCCGGCGCGTCAGCAACCGATATGCGATGCCCGAAAACGCATAGATCTTGCTGTCGGAGGCTGAAGCGATAAATGTCCTCGAAAATACTCAGGCTCTCTTTCACCTGGCCCTTTTGCCCATAAATGCGAGCAATGTTTACGTACGGCGCCACCATACTCGCAAGGCAGTTGGCCCTGTACGTCGAACGGGAACTAAGCCTGGCGAACAATTCGATGGCGCCGCGGCATAGTGTTTCCGCTCTCTCGATCTCGCCGTACTGGTATTGCAGTAAAGCTCCCTGATTGAATTGGACGGCGATCCGTTCGAGCGTCTCGGGCGAATCCGGCAAAGAATCCGGAGCGCACAGATGTAATTGATCGAGGATCAGCTTGCTCATCGCCACCAGATCGACTTTTATACGGTCCTCCATCTTGGTGACCATATTGGTTCTTTCCAGCCTGATCAAATCACATCGAGCATCCATGGCGACTAACCCGGAACTCATTTGTTTTCCGATGTCTCACCTCCTTTCTTGTTCAGCGTTTTCAACTCATGCTGATTGTCGCGCGCCTTTGCGCGTCGGCCGCAAACTTGTCGTTATGGTCTGCGGACGATGAAATAACTTCGTCAAGCGTGAAGTCTGCTTCGTCAAGATGGGTGAATCGGCGCAACGCCCGCATCACTCCGGCGACGCCGGTGGCGTAATCGCACGAAATTCTAAAGAGATTGTCACCAGGCGTAGCCAATCCCCCTGGTTGCTTCATGATATAGATGTTTCGGATTGCTGAAAGCGGCCGTTTCGCCATCTCCAGGAACTTCGCGTTGTTCGAGAATAAGAATGCATCCGTAAAGATGTCCACGAAGCCAGTAATGCCATATATCAAGCCTGCAAAACCGGCGTATTTCCTGTGCGCCTCCGACAATATCATTTCCATCCGGTCCCAACTGCCGTACCTCATAGCCACCCTGGCTATGCCCGCGGCGCCTTCTTCGATATACGGTAGAAAAGTGGTGTCAGTTGGCGTGCGAGGAAAGGACAGAGTTCCCTGCTCGTGTTCGACGCCGTGAGACAAGTCAAACTCCAAAGCGCGCCGGCCCGCCAACATATATTTCTTTTTTCCGGATAGCTGCGTCATACGAAGAAGAAACAGCGCAACGCCGCTCTGACCATACCCGTAACCCAATTGAAACAAGTCGTCGGTCTCCCAATAGATTCCTCTGTCGCTCTCTTGCGCGACTCCAAGCAGGGCATCAGCCAGGTCCTCGGCCATTGCAAGATAATCGGGCCCCTTAGTGCGAAGATGGAAATAGAGGTTCGTCATCCCTACCCCGGCCATTCCGTAGAAATATGAATGGTGGCTTTTCAGGATAGAGTTCTGATTCGCCATTTTCATGAACTCGACCGCGCGATCCTCGAAGCCGAGCTCCCAAAGACACCACGCGATTCCGGAGGCGCCAGTCAAAAGCCCCGGAGGCATGTCCTCAGGCTCGACTTTATCCAGTTGTCGCTCCAGCCAATCGTACGCGATCCTCGGAATCTCAAAGCAGCATTTTTTGAGACTGTAAAGCACGCCGCAGGCCCCAAAGCCCAGGCTGAGAGTATTCGTCCGATGAATGAACGGGTCCGCAGGAAACAGGCCGTCATCTCTATCAGGACGTATGTTGGCGAGGATGAAGTCGCCAAGCCCCTGTGAAACATCGTCCCAGGAAACGTCGTCAACATCGCAATCGAAACTCGGCGCCACTATTTCCGCCGGTTTATCAAGCAGTTCACAGGCGCTGGCGCAGGTAATTTCATTTTTCGAGAGACCATTGATGACATTGAATAGCTCGGTCCGCGACCACCCGAGATCAGCAAGCATCATTTTAAGAACCGTGTCAAAAAGATCGTCTCGGAGCGATGAAAAGACAGAGATAGGGAAAAGGATGTACATCATGTTAGACGCCAGGGCGTAGAGATCATCTTCGAAATCCTGGGATTCCCTGCGGATGCTCGCGAGGCTTTTGAATCCGGGTGTGTAAAGATAGGTTGATACATCTATTCCGGGCATAAGGGCTCCCTCGAAATCAATGAGCCGCACATCATAAGTTGAAGAATCTACTCTGATGTTTGTGGCGGATAAATCTCCGAACACGATGCCCTTTTTGTGCAATATATCGACTACCCGCGCAAGATTTTTATATATTTTTATACAGATTTCGTAATATCGGATGGTATCTTCCAATGAAGGCTGTACACGTAAAAGAGGGCTCTGCGTAAGCATAATTTCCCGAATGTCGAGTCCACTCAGGTATTCTTCAACCAGGAAAAAGTTTTCCCAGATATAGAATGAATCCAGGGGCCTGGGGGCGATACCAGTATCTCGAAGCAGTTCTAGAATCTCCTGCTCTTTCTTAAGCGTTTTGATGGCCTCCGTCCCACCATCGGCCATTGCCGTGTAGGCCCTTGCTTCCTTGATAACAACTTCCGCGCCGGTTTCGCGATCCTCCGCCAAGTAGACTCCGCCTGAGTTGGAAAAACCCAAAGCCCGTTTCACAAAATACTTGCCGTTAAGACCGCCCTCCTGTGGTTCTACTTTCGGACTGGGGAACGGATCAGACGCCCAGGGGGGAGGGGCGAAATAGGGATGTCGCACATCAGGTATGGCTTCACCGTCCGGCGTGTAAATGACGAGTCTCTGCTCACCCGTTATATCCATCAGACTCGTTCGCGCCATCCCTCCATAACGGTAATATAAGACCCGGCAGTCTTTATAACGCTTGTCGGAAAGGATGTACGGGCCCTCTTCAGACTGCAATTCCGCATAGAGATGTTCAAGCAGATTCTTGAAACAGGAGAGATCCGACGGGTACAGCGTTATGAACTTTCCAGAACCGCCTCGAGGCCACCTCTTAGAACTCATCATGGCCAGGAAGTTCCTGTCGAGGGAGAATTTGAAGGGCACGCCATTCAGAAGGGCTATCCTCGCGACTCTCTTTAAAATCGACGCGCCGTTCCGGATCGTCGCCGACACATGCGCTTTCCACCCTTGAGCCGGGAAATCGAACTCTTCAACAGGGTGAACAAAAAACCAGAACCCCTGGCGCGAGATATTCCAATCCATGTCAAGCTCTCTCAAAAGATCGCTGACGACCTTTCTATAGTCATCAAAGGGGCGGTATTGAGTTTCCAATGGCTCATAGAACAGCTCGTCACTGAGCGTGTACCTGAATTTGTCTGTGTGACGAATATCTCTTAAGTACGTGTCGACTTTCATCAATCTGCCTCCGACCGAGGTAACACTTCACAGTTGGATAGGTCCCGGGCATCGCCGCGGCATTGCCTCAGGACCTGTTCTCTTGAAAAGTCATGAATTGCTACTTGGCAATCTCATGAGATTTAATTTTGACCGTTACAGCAACCGGCGCGGCTGCTGGTGGCGCTGCTTCCGAAGAACACTTCTTCCTCGGGCACTTCGAGTTTCTGAAGATCCAGAACTATTTCCATCTGCGCTTGCATCTGTTTCACCTCCTTTCTTGTTCAGCGGTTTCAACTCATGCTGATTGTCGCGCGCCTTTGCGCGTCGGCCGCAAACGTGTCGTTATGGTCTGCGGACGATGAAATAACTTCGTCAAGCGTGAAGTCTGCTTCGTCAAGATGGGTGAATCGGCGCCGCGGCATTGCCTCAGAACCTGTTCTCTTGAAAAGCCATGAATTGCAACTTGGCAATCTCATGAGATTTACTTTGGATTGTTACAGCAGTTGTAGTCGCTGCTGCTACAGCTGTTTCCGAAGAAAACCTCTTCCTCGGGCAGTTCGAGTTTCTGAAGATCCAGAACTATTTCCATCTGCGCTTGCATCTGTTTCACCTCCTTTCTTGTTCAGCGGTTTCAACTCATGCTGATTGTCGCGCGCCTTTGCGCGTCGGCCGCAAACTTGTCGTTATGGTCTGCGGACGATGAAATAACTTCGTCAAGCGTGAAGTCTGCTTCGTCAAGATGGGTGAATCGGCGCCGCGGCATTGCCTCAG
>Ga0207428_10005766_pt1 | contig 11495 bp, 11 predicted proteins | sample RhiMethybrSRZTD1_FD_187600 | JGI IMG/M metagenome (GOLD analysis project Ga0207428, IMG submission 187600) | Populus rhizosphere microbial communities from Tennessee, USA - Rhizosphere MetaG P. TD hybrid SRZTD1 (SPAdes) (version 3) | ecosystem: Host-associated > Plants > Roots > Rhizosphere >... | reverse complement strand
GTTCGAGGCGGCAGACCTCGGCGACGTGAAGGAAGCGACGCTCACGGCGACCGTCCGCTATCCGGCGTTCGAGGATTGGTGGGCGCCGTACACGTTCGGCATCGGCCCCGCGGGCGCTTTCGTCGACGCTCTCAGCCCCGACCGGCGGGACGAGCTTCGCGAGCTCTGTCGCGAGGGCCTGCCGGCCGGGCCGTTCACGATCGCCGCGCGGGCCTGGGCGGCTCGCGGTCTCGCGTAGGTCGCACGCGCGGCGGGCGCGCTCGGGGGTCAGTCGTCGGCGTCGACGAGGACGTTCGGCCCGTGCTTGTCCTCGAAGCGGTCGAGCACCCCCGAGGAAACGAGGCGGTCACGGCCCTCCTGCGCGTCGTCGACCGAGGCGAACTCGAGGTAGACGAACACGTGGTTCGGGTCGTCGACCGAGCGGAGGACGCGCTGCACCGTCGCCTTTTCGCGTGCTCCGGGCAGGTCCTGGTCGAACATCGGCCGCCACCTCTCGTAATCGCCGACGTTGATCCGGGTGATGATGAAGGCGCTCACGGGGCTTCGACCGAGACTCAACCAGACGGCTCGGTCCGACGTGGAACGGTGCGAGACTCTCGACCGGAGAAAGGGATGGAGTACGGCGCTCATCTCCCGCTGATCGAGCTCGACGGGGGCTCGCCCTCCCTCGCGCTCCTGCGCGACTACGCCTCGACGGCCGCCCACCTGGGCTACCGCTCGTTGAGCGCCAACGACCATCTCCTCTTTCGCAAGCCCTGGCTCGACGGGCCGACCGCCCTGGCGGCCGTCGTCGACCGAACGGAGCAGATGACGATCGCGACGACCGTCTGCCTGCCAGTGATCCGTGGGCCGGTGCAGGCGGCCAAGACGCTCGCTGCCCTCGACGTCCTCTCGGGCGGGCGGCTCGTCGTCGGCATCAGTGCAGGCTCGTCCGAGCGCGACTACGCCGCCGTCGGCGTTCCGTTCGAGGAGCGGTGGCCGCGCTTCGAGGAGGCTGCGCAGGCGCTCCATGCCCTTCTCCACGAGGATCGGCCGCCGTTCGCCGGCACGTTCTACTCCACGGAGGACGTCGTGCTCGAGCCCCCGCCCGTGCAGAGGCCGGGCCCGCCGATCTGGATCGGCAGCTGGGGCTCGAGACCCGGCCTCCGGCGGGTCGCCCGCCTGGCCGACGGCTGGCTCGCGTCCGCGTACAACACGACGCCCGACACCTTCCGCGCCGGCCTCGCCTACCTCGGGGAGCAGCTCGCCGCGGCGGGCAGGCGGCCCGAGGGCTTTCCCAACGGCCTCGCCACGATGTGGCTCCACGTGACGGAGCGTCGGGCGGCCGCGGAGCGGGTTCTCGGCGACGTCCTCGCACCGATGCTGAACCGGCCCGTCGAGGCGCTCCGGGCTCTGTCTCTGCCGATCGGGCCCGCGGAGCTCTGCGCGGAGAGGCTGACCGCGTTCTCGCGGGCGGGCGTCCAGCGCGTGTTCGTCTGGCCGCTCGGCGACGAGCTCGAGCAGCTCGAGCTGTTCCAGGAGCGCGTGGCGCCGCTCGTCTGATCACCATGCTTCGGGCGAGAGCACGAGCCAGTACCCGTCTGGGTCGACGAAGCACACGGCGCCCGTCCGCGCCCAGTACGGGTTCGCCGAAGGACGCGGCTCGAACCCTGCCGCGCGAAGGCGCGCTGCGTCGTTCTCGACCCTCTCGCCCGAGCCGAGGAACAGCACGAGCTGATCCTCGGAGGTCGGCGACGGCAGCGTCCCCTCGTGGGAGACGAGCTCCAGCTGGCGCGATGCGTCGGGCAGCCCGAAGATCACCCCGCTGTAGCCGTCGTGCTCCTCGAACGACGCGAGCACCGCGAAGCCGAGGACGTCGCCGTAGAACGCCGACGCAGCGGCGAGATCTCCCGTCGGACGGGCGATCCGGATCTGGCTCATCGCGGACGAAGCGCATTCGCCATCGCCGCCAGCGGCGCGGGCTCACCGGTCCAGCGCTCGAAGGACGCCGCCCCCTGGGCGAGGAGCACGTCGAGGCCGTCGACGACGGTCTCGCAGCCCGCGGCGCGGGCCGCCGCGACGAGCGCCGTCTCCGAGCCGTCCGCGTTGTAGGCGAGGTCGACGACCTGCATCCCGGGGTACGGCGCGACGATCACCTCGTCCTTCACCGGCGTGCAGTTGACCAGGACGTCCATCCCCTCGCCGCTCGGCGGCCACCCACCGTCGCGTCGCGAGCTCAGCTGGATCTCGCCGGCCCCGACCGAGGCGACCGCGTGCATGACCGCCTTGGCGGAGCCGCCCGCGCCGAGGATCAGGACCTGCCGGTCGGTCGCGTCGATCTGGCTCGTCACCGCCGCGCCGTCCGTGGACGACCCCAGCACGCGCCCGTTCTCGACGACCAGGGTGTTCACCGACCCCGCGGCCGACGCGACGTCGTCGAGCTCGTCGCAGTAGAGCGTGACCTGCTCCTTGTGCGGGATCGTCACGTTTGCGCCCGCGAAGCCGGCCGCGACGAGGCCGCGCACGGCGTCTCCTAGCCGCTCGGGCGGGGTCGGCAACGGCACGTAGGCCCAGTCGAGCCCGAGCGCGTCGAACCCGGCGTTCTGCATCGGCGGCGACAGGGAGTGCGCCGTCGGCCAGCCCAGCAGGCCGACGAGCGTCGTCGTTCCGCGTATGTCGGTCACACGACGAACGAGCGGTCGAGCTCGGCCACGTTCCGCGCCCCTGCGAGCGCCATCGTGAGGTCGATCTCCCCCGCGAGCTGTCTGATCACCGTCTCCACGCCCTCCTGCCCCGCGACGGCGAGCCCGTAGACGTAGGGGCGCCCCAGCAGCACAGCGTCGGCGCCGAGCGCAACGGCCTTGAGCACGTCGGCCGCCGTCCGAACGCCGGAGTCCATCAGCACCACCGGGTCGGGGCCGACGGCGTCGCGGACCTCGACGAGCGCGTCGAGCGCGGCGATCGACCCGTCCACCTGCCGGCCCCCGTGGTTCGAGACCACGATCCCGTCGATTCCCAGGTCGAGCGCCCGTGTTGCGTCGTCGCCTCGCAGGATCCCCTTCAGCAGCACCGGCAGCGAGGTCCACTCGCGCAGCCGGCCGAGGTCGTCCCAGGTGAGCGCGAGGTTCGAGAACGCCGCAAGCGCCATCAGCGACGCCGTTGCGCGATCCTCGGTGGGGGTCTTTTCGAGCCGCTCGGCGAACACCGGGTCGGAGAAGAACTGCTCCAGCCCGTGGCCGGCGAGGAACGGGAAATAGCCGTTGCCGAGGTCACGCGGGCGCCAGCCGAGGTTCAGCGTGTCGACGGTGAGGACGATCGCGCCGTAGCCCGCCGCCTCGACGCGGCGAACGAGGCTCTCGGCGAGCTCGGGATCGCCCCACCAGTACAGCTGGAACCAGCGCGGCGGCTCGATCGCGGCCACGTCCTCGAGCGAGGTCGACGCGGCGCTCGAGACGACGAACGGCACCCCGGTCGCCTTCGAGGCCCGCGCCACCGCACGCTCGGCGTCGGGGTGCACGATCGAGAGGACGCCGACCGGCGCGAGCAGGAACGGCACCGGCGAGCGGAGCCCGAGCACCTCGACCGAGAGGTCGCGCTCGGGCGTTCCAACGAGCATCCGCGGGCGCAGGACGCGCCGCCGGAACGCGTCGAGGTTCGCGCGCATCGTCTCTTCCGCGCCCGCGCCGCCGGCGACGTAGTCGTATGCCGGCCGCTCGAGCGTCTCCCGTGCTCGGCCCTCCCACGCGTCGAAGCCGACGGGCCACTCCGTGCCGCCGGACAGGTAGATCGCGTTCTGGACGACGTTGCCGGGGTCGAGCGCCACGGCCGGATCCTACGACGGGCGGTCGAGGAGAGTCGCGGCGTGTGTGCGGGCGGCGGCAGGTGCGGCGGCTCGGCCAGCCTCGACGCGTGCACCTCACTTGCAGGCGTAGCCGTACTCGCAGACCTTGCGGAGGAAGTCGCTCTCGTTCGCCGTGAAGTAGTGCGAGAGCGACTTCGGCTTGCGCACGTAGTAGAGGTAGTCGACGTTCCGCGCAGGGTTTGCCGCAGCCTTGATCGAGGCGAGGCCGGGGTTGGCGATCGGGGTCGGCGGAAGGCCGGGCCGGAGCCGCGTGTTGTACGGCGAGTCCGAGCGGAGCGCCTCCTTCGTAAGCGACTCCGTGCCCGGGATGTCGAGGCCGTAGCGGATCGTGGCATCGATTCCGAGCGGCATCCTGTTGCGGAGCCGGTTGTAGATCACGGCCGCGACGAGGCGCCGCTCGCTGGGCACCGCCGTCTCCTTTTCGATCATCGAGGCGATGATCAGGATGTCGTACGGCGTGAGGTTCTTCGAGCGCGCATAGCGGAGGTCGACGCTCCCGAAGCGCTGTCGGAACGCGGTGAGCTGGTCGGCGACGAGCTCGCGGGCGGTCGTCGCCTGCGTGAACTCGTAGAGCGCCGGGAAGAGGAAGCCTTCGAGCGACCCGCGCTTTGCATCCTTCCGGAAGCGCGGCGGCGGTAGCGCCCCCTGGATCGCACGGAGGTACGCGGCGCGCGTGAGCCTCGGCGTCACGCCGCGCTTGTCGATGGCGATCTGCCTGACCGCTGCGACGCGGTCGGCCATGTCGCGCAGCGTGAAGCCCTCTGGGAAAATGATCTTCAGCCGCTCGAGGGGCGGCGGGCCGGTCGTGGTCGGAGGAGGCGCAGCGGCCTCGTCGTCCCCGCCCGAGATCCAGGCGGTCGCGGCGAATGCCCCGAGCGCGACAAGGGCAGCGACGACGACCAGTGCGACGGCCCGCCTCATCGGCCGCGTTCCAGCCAGCCCTGGAGCAGGTGGGCCGCGGCGACGGCGTCCTCGGGCGCTCGTCCGGCCGTCTGCTGGGCGAGGGTCGTCGTGAAGCGCTCGTCGTAGGTCTCCACCGGGACCTCGAGTCGCGCGCGCAGCGCCTCGACGAAGGCGTCCGTCTCGCGTGCCTGGGCGCCGTGCTCGCCGCGGAGCGTCAGCGGCAGCCCGACGACGACGAGCGCGGCCTCCTCCGCCGCGACGATCTCCGCCAGCCGCGTGAGCCCTGCATCGCTCGCCGCCCGCTCGACGACGCCGATCGGCCGGGCGAGCGTGCCGGTCTCGTCCGAGACGGCGACACCCGTTCGCGCGGAGCCGAAGTCGAGTGCGAGCACGCGCATGGGCCGTACTAGAGCGCCGCGCGGATCAGCCGCTCGGCTTCCGCGAGGGCATCGGGCAGCTTCTCCGCGTCCTTCCCGCCCGCGCGCGCCATCGTCGGGCGCCCGCCGCCACCGCCGCCGACGAGCGGCGCCGCGCCGCGGATCACATCCGAGGCGCTGATCCTGTCGGCGACGGACTGGTCGAAGTTCGCGACGAGGCTCACCTTCCCGCCGCCTGCCGAGCCGAGGACCACCGCCGCGGGCGCATGGCGCTGCTTGAACCGGTCGGAGAGCTCCAGCAGGGCGTCGCCCTCGAGCCCGTCGACCGTGTCGACCACGAGATTCACCCCGTTGACGGCCTCCACCTTCAAGTCGGGATCGGAGGTCGGCACCGTCGCGGCCGGCCTGCGCTTGCGCTCCTTGCGTGCCTCTTCGAGCTCCTGGCGAAGCAGGTTCGCCTCCTCCGCGCGGCCCCGCAGCGCCGCCCATGCCTCGCCGGAGGTGACCGCCTCGATCCGGCGGGCGCCGCCACCGACGGAGCCCTCCGAGAGGATCAGGAACGGGCCGATCTCCGCCGTCGTCCGCACGTGCGTGCCGCCGCAGAGCTCGGTGCTCGTGCCGGGCACCTCCACCACCCGGACGACGTCGCCGTACTTCTCCCCGAAGAGCGCCATCGCGCCGAGCTTGCGCGCCTCGTCGAGCGTCGTCTCGAACGTGCGCACGGGGGTGTTCGCGAAGATCGCCTCGTTGACGCGCTGCTCGATCGCGTCGCGCTCGTCGGTGGTCAGCTGCGCGGTGTGGGTGAAGTCGAAGCGCAGCTTGTCGGGCCGCACGGCCGAGCCCGCCTGGGTGACGTGCTCTCCGAGCACCTCGCGAAGCGCAGCCTGGAGCAGGTGCGTGGCGGTGTGGTTCGCCATCGTCGGGAAACGCACGCTCCAGGGAACGACCGCACGCACGCGGTCGCCGGGGGAGAAGCCGTCGCCGCGGAAGACGAGCGCCTGGTCTGCGTCGAAGCGGTATGCGTCGACGAGCTCCGCGCGTACCGAAGGCTCGCCGTCCCGCTCGATCCAGCCTTCGTCTGTCACCTGGCCGCCGCCGGCCGGGTAGAACGGCGACTCGCGGAGCTTCGCGAGGAACGTGCCGTCGCCGAGCTCCTCGAGCGCCCCGATCTGCGTGAGGACGTCGACCTTCGCGTAGCCGACGAACTCGGTCTCGAACCCTGCGTCGCGGGCGAACTCGCCGGCGCGCTGGAGCAGGCCGCGCTCGCCCGTGCCGCGCGAGATCTCCCGGTGCTCGTCCATCTTGGCGCGGTAGCCGTCGATGTCGACCGCCTGTCCGCGCTCCTCGGCGAGCTCCGTTGTGAGCTCGATCGGGAAGCCGTACGTCGTCGCGAGCGTGAACGCCTCCTCGCCGGTGATCGCCTCTGCGCGCGCGAGGTCGTCGAAGAGCCTCGTACCGCGCTCGAGCGTCTCGGTGAATCGCTCCTCCTCGCGCCGCACCACGTCCCCGATCGTCGCGACGCTCTCGCGCAGCTCGGGGTAGGCGCCTTCCATCTGGTCGGCGACGACCGTGGTCAGGCGATAGAAGTCCTCGAGCCCGATCCGCCGCGCCTGGAGCACCGCCCGCCGGATGATCCGGCGCAGCACGTAGCCCCGGCCCTCGTTCGAGGGGGTGACGCCGTCGCCGACGAGAAACGTCATCCCGCGGCCGTGGTCGGCGAGGATCCGGTGCGCCTTCGTAGCCGTCGGCGAGTCGCCGTACGCGACGCCCGACTGCTCCGCGATCCACGACATGATCAGCTGGTAGCCGTCCGTGTCATAGACCGACGGCACCTGCTGGACGATCCGCGCGGTGCGCTCGAGGCCGAGTCCCGTGTCGATGTTCTGCTTCGGGAGCGGCGTCAGCGTGCGGTCGGGATGGAGCTCGTACTCCATGAACACGAGGTTCCAGAACTCGAGGAACCGCTCGCAGCGTGTGCAGCCCGGCAGGCAGTCCGGCTCGCCGCAGCCGGCCTCCTCGCCCCAGTCGTAGTAGATCTCCGAGTCGGGCCCGCACGGCCCAGGCCCGCCGACCGACCAGAAGTTCTCCGACGACGGGAGCCGGACGATCCGCTCGGGTGGCATCCCGATCCCTTCCCACAGCGAGATCGCCGTCTCGTCAGGCCCGAGACCGAGCTCGGGGTCGCCCGCGTGGACGCTGACCCAGAGGCGATCCCAGTCGAGCTTCAGGTGGTCGCGCATGAACTCGGTCGCGTACTCGATCGCGCCGTCCTTGAAGTACTGCCCGAACGAGAAGTTGCCGAGCATCTCGAAGAACGTCAGGTGGTACGTGTCGAGCCCGACCTCCTCGATGTCCGGCGTCCGGAAGCACTTCTGCACGGTCGTCGTGAGCGGCGCGGGCGGCGGCTCGAGCCCGAGGAAGAACGGCATCTGGGGTTGCATGCCGGCGCTCGTGAGCAGCGTGGAGTTGTCGTCGGCGCGCGGGATCAGCGACGCCGACGGACGGCGCATGTGGCCCTTCGACTCGAAGAACGAGAGGAAGCCCTCGCGAATCTCTGCGCTCGCACGCACGCCGGCGATCGTAGCGGCGGCTACGCCACGCCCTGGCCAAGCCGCAGAGCCGTCGGCTACGGAAGCTCGTCGGGCGGGACCGGCGCGGGATCGGGCTTCGGCGTCGGCGGAGGCTTCGGCCAGGGATCCGGCTTCGGCTCGGGCGTCGGGGTCGGCGTGGGTGTGGGCCGCTCCGACGTCGGAGGCGTCGGCCCCGCGCCGCGCAGATCCTCGGCCAGGTCCTCCTGCCTCCGGCGCGAGGCGCTCTTGGCGGCATCCATCGCCTCTGACGGGCTCCGGGTCTTCTTGAACGAGGAGAAGCCGTGCGCGATCCCGGCGGCCAGCCCGGAGACCTTCTCGACCGGCGTCGCGATGGCGGTCGAGACCGCCCGCACCGCGGTGTCGGCGTTGTCTGCCATCGAGACGGCGCTGTCGGTGACGGTATCGAGCTTGTCGAGCTGGTAGTTCACGCGGTCGACGGTACCGCCGGTCTTCACCACGACGGGAAGCGCGTCGCGCTCCGCGCCGCGGATGAGCGAGGAGATCCGGTCGAAGAGCTGGCCGAGCTTCACGAGGGCGATCAGCGACCCCACGCCGACGAGCACCAGGAAGATCGCGAGAGCCCAGTACGCGGCGTCACCGGCGGAGAAGGCGATCGTCATCGCGCAGGATCCTACCCGGTTGCCCGTGCGGGCATTCCTGGCCGGCCGTGCGACGCGCTCTCGCCTCAGCCCGACTCGGTGGCGCGGATGACGCCGGCGCCCACGACTGCGTCGTCGTCGTAGAGGACCGCGACCTGACCCGGCGCGACCGCCTCGACTGGCTCGTCGAGCTCGAGCGCGAACCCGCCCTCGACCTCCTCAACCGTCGCGTCGACTGGGACGGAGCGGTACCGCAGCTTCGCCCCCACACGGGTTGCCGGCAGGTGCAGCGCGCCCTCCGCACGCACATGGCGCGTGCCGAGCGCGGCGCGGGGACCGACCACCACGATGTTCGCGACCGGATCTGTGCGGAGCGCGTAGAGCGGCTCGCGCGCCGCGACGCCGATCCCCCGCCGCTGGCCGGGTGTGAAGCGCCAGATGCCGTCGTGACGGCCGAGCACCGCTCCCGACCCGTCGACGATCGCGCCCGGGAGGCCCTCGACGCCGCGCCGCTCGAGGAACGAGCGGTAATCCCCTCCGGCGAGGAAGCACGCCTCCTGACTCTCGGCGCGGCCCGCGACAGCCAGCCCGGCAGCGGCCGCCTCGGCGCGCACGTCCGTTTTCGTCGAGCCGCCGAGCGGGAACGCCACGTGCTCGAGGAGGCCCGGCTCGACCGTGGCGAGCATGTACGACTGATCCTTCGCCGGATCGGCTGCGCGCGCGACGAGGCGCCGGCCTCCGCGCTCGACGATCCGCGCGTAGTGCCCCGTCCACAGGAGATCCGCGCCCGCGCGGCCGGCGAAGTCGACCAGCTGCTCGAAGCGGAAGCCACCGTTGCAGCGCATGCAGGGATTGGGCGTGATGCCCGCCGCGTACCCCTGGACGAACGGATCGACGACCGCAGCGCGGAACGCCTCGCGCAGGTCGAGGGTGACGTGCGGCAGCCCGAGCGCGTGACAGGTCTCTCGTGCCCGAACGACCGCGTCGGGTGAGCAGCAGGCACGCTCGCTCGTCGGGCCCGCCGGGTCGAGCCAGAGCCGGAGGGTGACGCCGACCGCATCCGGACCGGCACGCACGAGCGCGACGGCGCTGTCGACCCCGCCGCTCATCGCGACCGCGACGCGTCCCGGCTTCGGCGTCGCACGGAAGACGCCCGCGAGGGCGTTTGCCACCGCGTCCGCGGCGAGCGTCTCCCCGGGAACCGCCGCCGCCTCGAGCAGCGTGAGACCCGCCAGAGGTCGCTCCATCCCCGGCGCCTCCGCCTCGACGATGCGCTCGCCGTCGACCACGAGCCGCGCGTACGCATACTCGGCCCCGCGGGCCGAGTCCCCGATCGCCTCGACGCTCATCGGCTCAGGCTAGCGCCGGGCAACGCCGCTGCCGTGCACGCGAAGGTCTCCCGCGGGTCACTACGCAAGCAATTACTCATACAGAAGGCATCAGACGAGCTGGGCGCCCGAACCGCGAGGGAGGTCAGGGGAGCCGGTCGCCCGGCTCCCCTGGGATCGGAGTGTCAGCCGCGGAGGTTGACCCTGAAGGACACGAGCCGGCGCGTGGACACGCCGGCGAGCAGGTCCTCCCCGCTCTTCCGCGCCCGGGCGAACACGACGAGCAGCTGCTGCTGCCCGCTCGCCGGGAAGTACCGGAGCTGACGCATCGTCAGGACGGCCCAGCCGTCCGCCGCCGAGGGCTGCTCCGTCGCGCTGAACTGCTGGTACGGCACGGCGGTCGCGTAGACCAGCGCGCCTTCGACCGAGCGACCCTTGCAGGCGCTCACGTGGAACCGGATACGGATCGTCCTCGTGCCCGGCGTGACCACGGAGGGCGTGATCTGCTGCTTGTCGATCTGGAGCCTCGCCGGCGGCGAGAGGTCGTCGATGTCGATCGCACCCGTGCCTGTGGGACACCCGGTCGTCGACGTCCCGCCCGTGGTGACGACGGCGGTCTGCGCGGACGTGACGGAGTTCGAGCCGCTCGCGTTCGTGCCGGTCACCTTGACGCGGAGCGTCTTGCCGGCGTCGGCTGTAACGAGCGTGTACGTGCTCTGGGTCGCGGTCGTGATGTCCGCGCACCCCGCCCCGGCTGCGTCACACCGTGACCACAGGTAGGCGAACGCGATGCCGGTACCGGTCCACGTCCCCGGGGTGGCGGTCAGCTTCTCCCCGACCACGGTCGACCCGGTGATCGTCGGCAGCGCGGTGTTCGGGGGCCCGGCCTGGGTCGTGACCGCCGCCGTCGCGTTCGAGACCGCCGGGGGCCCGACGCCGTCGCTGTTCGACCCGGTGACCCTCACCCGGAGCCGGAACCCCACGTCGCCTGCGGCGACGACGTAGGTCGCGGCGGTGGCGCTGTCGATCGGGGGGCAGTCGCTCCCGTCCGCCGCGCCACCGGACGGCGGGCAGCGGAGCCACTGATACGCGAAGGTCGGTGCCGGGGTGCCCGACCAGGTGCCCGGGTTTGCGGTCAGCGTCTGACCCTGGGCGGGGCTCCCCGAGATCGTCGGTTCCGCCGTGTTGGCCGGAATGTCCTGCTGTCGCGCCGAAACCGTAGGAACCAGTACGGCGACGACGGTGACCGTGGCGATTCCCGCCACCACTCTGCGCATCGTGAGGACGCGTCTCGCGGAGCTCGGAAGGAAGCTCATGGCTCCTCCTTTGTCGTAGACGGCATTCCGATTCTCTCAAGGGAGTTAGGCCGCAGGCGGCGATCCCCTCCCTTCAGGTTCCGTACGGCACGTCAGCGACGAGCTCGATGCGGTTTCCCCACGGGTCGCTCGAGTGCAGTCGGAGCGTCCCGGGGATCTCCTCCTGGGACGGCCGAGACACGACATGACCATGCGGCTCGAGCCGCGCTGCGAGCAGCTCGAGCGACGCGGCAGAGGAGACGCGGAACGCAGGATGGGCCTTCGTTGCGGGCGTGAACGGCTCGGCCACGCCGACGTGGAGCTCTTGGTCACCGACGCGAAACCACGCGCCGCCGCGGGCGGCGAGCAGCGGCGGCTTCTCGATCTCCTCCAGCCCCAAGAGCTCGCCGTAGAAGACCCGGGCATCGTCCTCGCAGCCCGGCGGCGCCGCGACCTGGACGTGGTCGAGCCCGACGATCACCGAGAGAGATAGGCGCTCGGCGCCCCGCGTGACCCCGGGCCGGAAAAGCGAACCCGCTTCTCCAGGTGGGTGCCCTGCCG
>Ga0207428_10005764_pt1 | contig 11496 bp, 9 predicted proteins | sample RhiMethybrSRZTD1_FD_187600 | JGI IMG/M metagenome (GOLD analysis project Ga0207428, IMG submission 187600) | Populus rhizosphere microbial communities from Tennessee, USA - Rhizosphere MetaG P. TD hybrid SRZTD1 (SPAdes) (version 3) | ecosystem: Host-associated > Plants > Roots > Rhizosphere >... | reverse complement strand
GGTTTGCCGATCCACGCTACGGCAGGTTCTCCAACGCCATGGGCTTGAGCGCCTCCGAGATGGACACGATCGTGAAGTGGGTAGATGGCGGATCGCCGGAAGGCGATCCGCGCGATCTCCCGAAACCCGCGGCGTGGGTCGAGGGCTGGGGCATCGGCAAACCGGACATGGTGTTCGAGCTGCCGATGCCTTTCGAGGTCCCGGCGCGCGGCGTCGTCGATTATCAGCACGTCATCGTCCCGACGAACTTCAGTGAAGACCGCTGGATTCAGGCGGCCGAAATCCGGCCAACCGAGCGGGAGGTCGTGCATCACCTCATCGCGTTCGTCCGCGAGCCGAGATCGAAATGGTTTCGCGGCCAGCCGGGCGGCGTCTTTTTCACGGCGCCGAAGGTCAGTACGGATGAAGAGACGGAAGCCGGCGCGCTGCCCAGCGATTTTCTGGTCGGCTACGCACCGGGCCAGCCGGCGGAGATTCTCGAGCCAGGGCAGGGGAAGCTGATCAGGGCCGGATCGGACATCGTGTTCCAGATGCACTACACGCCGCACGGCCATGCGCGGACCGATCGCACGCGGCTCGGCATCGTCTTCGCCAAACAACGTCCGAAAGAGCGTGTTCTAACACTCTCGGCCGTCAATAGCACGTTCAGGATTCCGCCGGGTGATCCGAATTATCGTGTCGATGCCAGCTTCGAGGTGGGCACCGACGTCAAGCTCGCCAGCCTGCATCCGCACATGCACGGACGCGGAAAGGACTTCGAGTACCGCGCGGTGTTTCCATCCGGCAAGACGGACATCCTGCTCAGAGTGGCGCATTTCAACTGGCACTGGCAGAACTGGTACAACCTTCAACAACCGATCGCGCTGCCGAAGGGTACCAGGATCGATTGCACCGCCCACTTCGACAACTCGGCGAACAACCCGGAGGCCGCCGATCCCGCCAAAGAAGTGACGTGGGGCGACCAGAGCTGGGACGAGATGATGATCGGGTTCTTCAACCTGGTCTTCGACGCCAGTCTCCCGGTTGACAAACTGTTCGTCAAGAAACCAAAGGCGGAGATCGCGGGCGGCACCCGTCGAATCATCGCCCTGGCCGAACCAGGCGAGACGATTCATCAGCCGTTCGCTGACGCGGCTATGCGCTGGTTACAGGAGACCGCGGCGACGGAAGGGTTCACGGTCGACTACATCCGCACGACGGATCCGATCGACGACGCCTATCTGGCCGCGCACGACCTGTTCGTACAGGTCAACTATCCGCCGTACCGCTGGACGCCGGTGGCGGAAGCTGCGTTCAAGAAGGCGATGGAGCAAGGGACGATTGGCTGGGTGGGCTTTCACCACGCATCGCTGCTCGGCAAGTTCGACGGATTCGAGATGTCGCCCTTCTTCCATCAATTCATGGGCAACATCGTGTTCAAGAGCTACATTCGTGACTTCGCGACCGGGACGCTCCGCGTCGAAGACCCGGCACATCCGGTCGTCAAAGGACTGCCGGCCGCGTTCACGATTGAGAACGACGAGTGGTACACCTACGACCGCTCGCCCCGGCCCGACGTGCACGTGCTCGCAAACGTCGATGAGAACAGTTATGTGCCGGCGCGCACCGTGAAGATGGGGGATCATCCCGTCATCTGGACGAATCCGCACTACAAAGCGCGGAACGTGTACTTCCAGTTCGGACACAAACCTGATCTGTTCCAGAACAGCGCGTTCAAGATGCTGTTCCTCAACGCGATTCGATGGGCCTCGGAGCGGTAGCCGAGCAGCGACGAAGGTCAGACGTGACTTGCGGCTGCCGCGGCATCGATGTCCAGCCCTGTCCCATCCTCACTGCAACCCACGCCGATTGTCACGAGGTACCGAGCGCCTTGCGCAGGACCTGGATTGCCTGCTCGATAGCCGCGGTCGCAGCTCTCGTCGCCCGGACGGGGTTCAGCATCATGAAGTCGTGGATGATGGCATTGTAGCGAACGCTCGTCGTCGGCACGCCAGCCTGGATTAGCCGCCGCGCGTACGCCTCGCCCTCATCGCGGAGCACGTCGTTCTCGTCGACGATCACCAGCGCCGGCGGGAGCCCCGCGAGCTGCTCCAGCGACGCACGGAGTGGTGACGCCGTGATGTCGCCGCGCCTGGCACGGTCCGGGAGGTACGCGTCCCAGAACCAGGCCATCCCCTTCGCAGTGAGGAACGGACCATCGGCGAACTCCCGGTAGGTGGCAGTATTCTGTTCCGCGTCGGTTACCGGGTAGTAGAGGGATTGGTGCACGAAACGCACGTCGCCGCGCTGCTTCGCGAGGATCGCCAGTACCGCGGTCATGTTGCCGCCGACCGAGTCGCCCGCGACGGCGAGGCGATTCGCATCGAGTCCCTTTTCCGCGCCCTGCGCGACGATCCAGCGCGCCGTCGCGTACGCCTGCTCGATCGCGACGGGATGGCGGGCCTCCGGCGAACGGTCGTACTCGACGAAGGCGACCGCGGCCTTGGTGCCCACGGCGAGCTCGCGAACGAGCCGATCATGGGTGCCGGCATTGCCGAGGATCCAGCCTCCTCCGTGCACATAAAGCACCACGGGCACGAGGGCCGGCGCGTTCACCGGCTTTACGATCCGGACGCGCACGTCACCGACCTCGGCGCGGACGGTGATCCACTCCTCGGCAACCTCAGGCTTCTCGATCGGCGCCGCCTGGATGTCGTCGAGAACCTTGCGCGCCCCAGCCGGACCGAGTTCGTAGAGAAACGGCGGCTTGGAGGTCAGATCCGCGATCTTCTGGGCCTCGGGCTCTAGGATAAGGTTCGTTGTTATCATGGGCTCCTCCTCTTGCCGTTCGTGAACTGCGGATTGGCGCCGACGGGCGATAGTACTCGTCCTTGGCAGGTTCACGACGAAGTCCTCCTGCAAACGCTGACGAGTCGGATTGAAGATACTCAAACTGATGAAGATTGAGCGCCACATCGGGTCGCAGAACGCGACCTGATGTGGCTCGCCTCAATCGCTCGCGTCATCGCCGTCGACTACCGCGTCGCGACCGCCACGCCGTTCGCCGCCTTCGCGATGAGGTCCGCAACGGCTCGCGGTTGGGACACGTAGACGGCGTGGCTCCCGTTGGCCTCGACGACGATCGAACCAGCGCGCCTCGACATGGCGCGCTGCGCGTCGGGCGGAATCATCCTGTCGTCGGTCGCGACGAGATACCAGCTTGGCTTCGTCTTCCACGCCGGGTCCGTGACGGCGCCGTTGAGCGCGTCGAGACCCCACGGGACCTGCGAGTCCGCCATGAATGCAGCCGCGTCAGCGCTCACATCCGCAGCGAACGACGCCTGGAACTTCGCCCGATCGAGCAGCAGGAAGCCGTCCTGGGGCGGCAGGATCGGCGGCACCGGCGCACCCGGCGGTGGGTTCTTGATCAGGGCCGACACCGACTCGCCGGTGTCCGGAGCAAAAGCCGCGATGTAGACCAGTCCCGCGACCTTCGGATCGTTCCCGGCTTCCGTGATGACGACGCCGCCGTACGAGTGGCCCACGAGAATCGCTGGACCGTCCTGGGCGGCCAGGGTCCGCTTCGTCGCCGCCACGTCATCCGCCAACGAGATCGTCGGATTCTGGACGATGGAGACGGTGTAGCCGTCTTTCTTCAGCGTGTCGTACACGCCCTGCCAGCCAGACCCGTCGACGAACCCGCCGTGTACGAGCACCACATTCTTGATACCGCCTGCTGCCTCTGACATAGACACCTCCTGATAGCCGAGCACCAGTGCTCTTTGGCTTGCCTTCTAGGCACCACCCTGTTCCGCGTCGATCCAACGGCGCAGGTACTCCGGACAATGGACGAGGAGCGCGCCCGCCGCTTCCACACGTGCCAGAAACGTCATCGCCTCCCGATCGACGAGCGTCACATCGGCAAGATCGAGAGAGATGTGGCGATTGGACTCTGTCGTCATCAGCGCCTCCAGGTCGGCGACATGACGGCTGTCCATGTCTCCGCTGAGAAGGAAGGTCACGCCCCGGCGAGTGGTCGAGCGGTCGATTCGATGTGTCACGCCTGCTCTCCAAGACTGCTGAACCCGCTCCCGGATCCCGTGACGCAACCCTACGCGGCGCCTAACCGAACGAGAGATAGGGAACCCCGCCGCATGATCGTCTGCGCCAGTGAAGAGCAACGCGAGCGCCAGCGCTAAATGATTGATTCGAAAGCGACGAGGCCGCGACTGTCGACTCCGGCCGGTCGCCATTTGGCGAATTCTCGCCATTCGCACCGGCGCCTTCGACCTCCCACGCCGTGCGCGTCGGACCGGATCGGTGTCACGGCAGGCGCCAATGCCTTGCCGCGTCTAGATTTTGAAACGGTTCTTGTTCAGACCGAGCGAACGGATCTTGGATTCGAGCGTCGACCGGGGAAGACCCAATTTCGCTGCGGCGCCAGACGGCCCCGACACACGACCTTTCGTCTCCGCAAGCGCGCCTTCGATCATCGCGCGTTCCCGGTCGCCGAGGGCGTCGCCCAAGGGCTGTGTGCTCGCCGGCGATGGCGTCGATCGTCCGGCCAACCAGCGCGAATCGACGGTCAGTACATCGCCATCAGAGACGATCACCGCGCGCTCAACCACATTCTGCAGCTCACGGATGTTGCCAGGCCAGGGATACGACTGAAGCAACTCGAGCGTCTCGCCGCTGATCCCTGTGATCTTCTTGCCTGCCCGCTTTGACAAGCGGTGAACAAAGTACTCGACGAGTATGGGAATGTCCGTCGGCCGTTCATGTAAGGGTGGGATCTCAACTGGGAAGACGTTCAGGCGATAGAACAGATCAGAGCGGAAGGCACGCTCGGCAATCGCCGTCTGGAGGTCTCGATTGGTCGCGGCAATCACCCGGACGTCAATGCGAATCGGGCGGCTGCCGCCAACTCGCTCGAACTCGCGTTCCTGCAGGACACGAAGCAGCGCCACCTGGGTATCTGCGGGCAGCTCGCCGACTTCGTCGAGAAAGAGAGTACCCCCATCGGCGAGCTCGAATTTTCCCTGTCTACGTTGCACGGCCCCCGTAAATGCGCCTCGCTCGTGACCGAACAATTCAGAGGCGATGAGCGACGCCGGAACCGCCGCGCAATTCACGGCCACGAACGGGCGGGCCGAGCGCGTTGAGCGCTTGTGAATCGCGCGGGCGACGAGTTCCTTGCCGGTACCCGTGTCGCCCGTGATGAGCACCGTGGAATCTGTAGGAGCCACCCGGGCGACCTGTTGCAGCACCGTCCTGATCGGCGCCGATGACCCGACGATTTCTTCGAACATGGACGCGCTGCTGATCTGATCGCGCAGCGCCGCATTTTCGTTCTTGACCTGCGCTTCGGCCCGCTTGAGGTCGTCGATATCGGCGCCGGTCGCGTACCATCGCGTCACGTTCCCGTCATCGTCCAGAAGGGGGTTATATCGAATGAGAAACCATCGGTACTGGCCGTCCGCAGCACGCCGAATTCTCACCTCACTCTCGAATGCTGCGCCGCGCGCAAGCCCCGCTCGCCTGGCATCGGCGAACGCTGCGATGTCGTCGGGATGGTAGACGCGTTCACGCCAGCCGTCGTGTTGGAAATCCTCCAGCGACAGACCGCCATACGTGAGTGAGAATCGATTGGCGTAGAGAAGCCGGCCTTCCGCACTGAAGACGATGATCGGCAGCTGAGTGGCGTCCGCCATCTGCCGTAGCTCTCTCTCGTCCTGACGCAGCTTCATCTGCGCCTGCTTCAGATCGTCGATGTCCGTATTCGCTCCGTACCACCCGAGCAGCGCGCCGGACGCATCGCGAATCGGCACCATGCGGATCAAATACCAGCGGTACGCACCGTCGAATCGTCGAAAGCGCGCTTCGGCCTCCTCCGGTTGTCCCGCTGCGAGGACGCGACGCCACGTGTCGAGCAGTCCCGGCCGATCATCGGGATGAATCACCGAGGCCCACCCCCAGCCCTGGCTGTTCTCCTGGGACAGGCCGGTGTAGTCCATCCACTGCTGGTTGACGAATTGAACAGCCCCGTCCGGCGCTGAGCGCCAGATGTGCGTCGGGATGGCGTTGACCACGCGAAGATCGGTGAGTTCCGGAGTTGTCACGGAGCCTTCTCGGGGCGACGCTACCACCAGCTATCGGCTTGGGCAAGCCGAGGAGGGGCCAGACGACTTGCTTGATCATCCGCCCGTGATCCGAGGACAGTTGTGGTGCCGACGCGGCATGTCATGGGTGTTGTGATGCCGGGCGTCTCTGAGGTGCCTTGCGTGAAGAGGATCGGATTTCTGTCCTTCGGCCACTGGACGCCGGCGCACCATTTCGAGGTGCGCACCGCAGCCGACGCCCTGCTGCAGTCGATCGAATTGGCAGTCGCCGCGGAGGAGCTGGGCCTGGACGGCGCGTACTTCCGCGTGCATCACTTCGCACGGCAACTCGGCTCGCCGTTCCCGCTCCTCGCCGCCGTCGGCGCCCGCACGAAGAAGATCGAGATCGGCACAGCCGTCATCGACATGCGCTACGAAAACCCGATGTACATGGCCGAGGATGCTGGGGCGGCGGACATCATCGCCGGCGGGCGTCTGCAACTGGGCATCAGTCGCGGATCACCGGAACAGGTGATCGACGGCTGGCGGTATTTCGGCTATGCGCCGCGTGACGGCGAGACCGTGCCTGACATGGCGCGGCGCCACGCCGAGGCGTTTCTCGAACTGCTGAAGGGCGAGGGCTTCGCGGAACCCAACCCCCGGCCCATGTTTCCCAATCCACCGGGGCTGCTGCGCCTCGAGCCCTATTCAGAAGGATTGCGCGAGCGAATCTGGTGGGGTTCGAGCTCCAACGCGACGTCCAAGTGGGCCGCGCAACTGGGCATGAATCTCCAGAGTTCAACCCTCAAAGATGATGAGACCGGCGAGCCGCTGCACGTCCAGCAGCGCAAGCAAATCGAAGCCTATCGTGTGGCGTGGAAGGACGCCGGGCACAAGCGTGAGTCACGCGTGTCGGTCAGCCGCAGCATCTTCGCGCTCGTCGACGACCGCGACCGGGCGTACTTTGGTCGCGACGCCCGCGACCAGGACCAGGTCGGCTACATCGACGCAAACACGCGGGCCATCTTCGGCCGCTCGTACGCAGCGGAACCAGCCGCGCTGGTCAAAGCACTCGCGGGCGACGAGGCTATCAAGGTGGCCGATACGTTGCTCCTCACGATCCCGAACCAGTTGGGCGTGGACTACAACGCCCACGTGCTCGACAGCATTCTCAAGTACGTCGCACCGGAACTCGGCTGGCGCTGACCGCGACCGCAGCCTCATCCCATCCGGCTGGTGAACTGGTTCATGTCGAAATAGTCGCGCCAGGCGTTGATCTTGCCGTCACTGACCTCGAAGGTCCCCATGACCGGCAGCTCGAACGACTTGTCAGGGAGCTTGAAGACGTCCACCCGCTCGGTCATCACGACCGGACCATCGGCGGCGATGTTGATCACGCGGAACTCGATGGCCTCGATGCCCGGCGCGCCAGGGCGGATGAACGAGGCGATCGTGCTCGCGATGGCCTCCCTGCCGGTGACCGGCGCCAGAGGGATATTGTGGTAGACGGCGTCGTCGGTGAAAAATGCGGCGAGCTCGGCGGCGCCGACATTGGCGGACCACGCCGCGCAGAACCTGCGCACCAACTCGATCGGGCTCTCCATCTCGCTCCTTCGGTCTTGTGACACGACTACCCATACCTTGAGAACGCTGCTGACACCAACAGCCGATTTGGGCCGCCGTGTCAACGGACGATCGCAGGCCGCGTTACCTGCTGCCGCCAGCTGCACCCTCGGCCAGCTTTTCCATTACGAGGTCCAAGCTGAAGCTGCCCGCCTTCTGGCTGGGCGGGAACTCCTTGAACGTCGCGAGGAACTCGCCGACGATGTGCTTGAGCATCGTGTCCTGTAACGATCCGCGCGCACGAGGATCGCGTAAGTTGGGGATGGAACCAAGCACCGATGGCATAGGAGGGGGAGCGTGACGATTCCGATTTTTCATGTTGACGCCTTTGCGGAGGAACCGTTTGCGGGAAATCCGGCTGCCGTGTGTTTGCTGGATGAAGAACGGCCTGAGAGTTGGATGCAGGCGGTCGCGTCGGAAATGAATCTGTCGGCGACGGCCTTCGTGCGGCAGATGGATCGAGGATACGAGCTGCGCTGGTTCACGCCGGCCGCGGAAATTGCGCTCTGCGGCCATGGGACGCTCGCCGCTGCGCATGTGATGTGGGCGGAGAAGGTCGTCGAGCGGGCCGAGCCTCTTCGCTTTCAGACGAAGAGCGGGATCCTGACATGCGAGCACACCGGCGACATCATCGAGCTCGATTTTCCGGCCACTCCGCCGACCGAAAGCGTACCGCCGTCGGGTTTGTTCGACGCACTCCACGTCGGGCCCGGCTTTGCCGGCAAATCCAGGTTTGATTATTTCGTTATGGTTGAGTCGGAAGTGATCGTTCGCTCACTCGAACCAGACTTCCACGCGCTGCGCGGCATTCCAGGGATCCGGGGAGTGATCGTCACCAGCACATCTCAGGATCCGCGCTTCGACTTCGTCTCGAGATTCTTTGCGCCGGGAGCGGGCATCGACGAAGACCCCGTGACGGGATCCGCACACTGCACCCTCGCCCCATTTTGGTCCGAGAGACTCGGTAAGTCCGCGATGACAGCGTTCCAAGCGTCGAAGCGTGGTGGCACGGTTCAAGTGCGGGTGGAGGGCGAGCGGGTTGTCCTGGGTGGAAGAGCGACAGGCATCCTTCGGGGCGAACTGAGCGATTATCCTGCTCGGTCCTCGCGGAGCGACTCGTGACCAGCGTGGCCTCGACAGTGTCACGACTCTCCTGCAGACCGTCTCTGCAAGACGCCATCGATGTCCTTTAGCAACGCGTCGATCGACGTCTTGCGGCCCGCTGCGTAGGCGACGGCCCACCGATCCGGTCCGAGCCGCGCGCGTTTGGTTCGGCCTGCTCGCGGAGATCCGAGCCGAGTCGTCGGCAAACCTGGCGCCAGTCAGGTGGTCACGGCGTCCAGAGCGCCCAGAATCCGCGCCGCCCACGTGTCGCCTCCCTCGGGTTTTCGTCGGAATATTTCGCGGGGCGAAGTGGTTTGTTCCGGTGTGGAGAGAGCCTTTCCTGTACACGCCTGAAAAGCGTCGATCGACCGTTGGGGCAATACGCGAGCGTTACCACCGACTCGACGCCACCGAACCATCCTCCATCAGTTGGCCATAATCGAGTCGAAGGGTCCGATCGCCCAAGTGGTAGTAGCGGTCGTCGTGGCTGATCACGAGGACGGTCTTGCCGCGGGCCTTGAGATCGGGCAAGAGGCGGCTATAGAAGATCTCACGATAGTGTGGGTCCTGGTCAGCCGCCCATTCATCGAATATGTAGATCGGTCGATCTTCAAGGAAGGCGGACAAAAGCGCGAGACGCTTGCGCTGGCCATGGGAAAGCGAGATCGTCGAGAGAACGCCATCAATAACCTGAACCTTCGCGTTCAGCTCGAGCTCAATGAGGTAGCGGTGGGCCCGCGCATCCAGGTCGGGGGCACTCAATCCGAGCAGGCTATCAAAGAGGTAAAAATCGGAGAAGATTGCCGAGAAGTGCTCGCAGTACCACTCGCGATTGCCATCCACGATCGGCAGTCCGTCGAGTCGGATCGTTCCCTCCTGCGGACTGTAGAGCCCAGTGATCACCTTGGCGAGCGTCGACTTGCCGCTGCCGTTGCCGCCCACGAGAAAGACAAGCTCTCCGCGGCGCAACGTCAAATACATCGGACCGAGCGCAAAGGCCTGCCCATCGACGTCTGAAGGGTACCTGAACGTCACGCCGTCGAAATCGAGCCGCTGCCACGTGCCGAACGTGTCTGAAGGGATGGTTTTCTCGGGCTCAGCAGCAGGTTGCGTCAGCGAGAGGCCGAGTGTCTGCACGTTGTTCAGCGCGATCCGTGCCTGCGCGAAGGTGGGCCACCCATCCGCGACGCCCCACACTGTGTTCATCATGTAGATCGTAGTCAGGAGATATCCGGTGAGCGTCTCGGCGGAGAGCTGCCGGCCGACGAGTGGCCCGAACAGCAGAGTGCCAAGCAAACCGTAGAAAAGGATCTGGGCCCACATGAGTGCGAGGATGTGGTACGAGATCCCGGCGAGTGTGTCTCGGCTGAACGTTCTCGTCGTCGTTTCGATCCGATCGGACAGAAATGCCTCTCGACGCCTGGCGTGCAGTTTCAGCTCCTTGGTTCCCTCGGTGAGCGTTCGGAAGTGTTGGAACAGAACGTTGCGGGTTTCACGAGCCTGTTCGAATCGACCGTATGAACGCCTGATAAGAACCTGGAAACAGAACGTGCCCAGCCCGACGAAGAGCGTTGCGCCTAGCAGGCTTGGCCACGAGAGCCATCCGAGATAGGCCCCACAGCCGATGAGCAGCGCGACATTCATCGCGAGCGACGGCACATTCTGTGCCGCCCAGACGAGCGTGGCGATGTCGTCGGTAAGCGTGGCCAGAATCCGCGGAATTCCTATCTGCTCGAGCTGGCGGAGCGGCGTCGCCAGTACGGCGCGGCTGAGGCGACTGCAGAGGTCACGGAGCGTGCGCTGGGTAAAAGAGTTGAGCAGAAGGCGCGACGCGGCGTTCAAGATCACCTTGGCTCCCACCAGCCCTGCGAATATCGCAAGGAGCAGAACCCGAGGGAGATTGGGCCGGTTGAGCGCGGTGTTGATCAACGCGATGAGCCCTGCCCCGCACGCGCCGCTGACGAGGCCGGCAACCACGGCACCGCCCGCCAAGTGCCATGAGCGTCGTGGAACGAGGCTGAGAACGGTCAGACGCGCCTCCTATGTGAAGACGAGATCCGGCCGCGCTCGATGCACGTCGTGAGGTACTCGGCCACCTGCTGGACGTTGGGCGCGTCCAGCAGGTTCCGATAGTCGCCGCACGGTACCGTGAAGACCTCGAGCTCCCCAGCAGCAAGTTCGCGCCATGCTCGCTGGTAGTCGTGAGCGATGGGGGCGCCCTCCGCGAACAGAACAACCGGGCCGGGGTACGATTCCGGCCGATAGTTACTGAGAGCGATCAGATTGGCTTGCACTACGAGCTTCTGGTTGAAATTGCCATGGAACAAGTTCCGCCAGGCGCCGATCTCGACGAGCAGCATGATCCGTTCGCGCAGATACTGCATCCTCTCCAAACCACCAAGGCGCGCGAGTGTCCGCGCGTAGCGGCGGAGCCGGTCTGTTACGGACTCGATGAGCGCCAGCGTGCGGCTGACGCGCTTGAACTGATAGTCGGGAGCTGCTGCCGGCGGCCAGGTGGCTATGAGCGCCAAGAGTCCGATTTCTTCTCCAGCGGCGCGTAGTTGCTGGGCCGCTTCGTAGGCCACGACGCCGCCAAAGCACCACCCGACGAGGTAGTACGGCCCTTCGGGCTGGATCTCGCGAATCTCTCGCAAAAACTCGGTCGCCATGTCCTCGATTCGGGTGAGAGGCA
>Ga0207428_10005757_pt1 | contig 11507 bp, 8 predicted proteins | sample RhiMethybrSRZTD1_FD_187600 | JGI IMG/M metagenome (GOLD analysis project Ga0207428, IMG submission 187600) | Populus rhizosphere microbial communities from Tennessee, USA - Rhizosphere MetaG P. TD hybrid SRZTD1 (SPAdes) (version 3) | ecosystem: Host-associated > Plants > Roots > Rhizosphere >... | reverse complement strand
CGGGCGCCACACCGTGTAGCCAAGTGGCTCGAGGTCGCGGCCGGTCTCCTCGTCCCAGGTCTCGACCGCGTAGCTGGCGGCGATGAGCGCGTCGGGGCCGCGATCGGCGCCCTTGCCGTAGGTCGAGGTCAGGTCGTAGGGCGCGCACACGACGGCGATCCGCGCGCGGTCGCCGGCGTCCGGCAGGCCGAGGAAGGTGGGGCGGTCGGCGGGGCGGCCGGCGGGAGGCGGGCCGGATGGCGAGCTCGGTGGTTGGTGTGCAGCAGGCATGGTCGCGGCGGATTCTGGCATAGCGGGGGGCGCGAGACGATGCCGATGCGGCTACAGGCTAGATGGTGAGCGTGATGCCCAGCGCCGCCGCCGATCGCGTCGACCGACACCGGTTCCTCGCCGTCGCCTGGGGCACCACGGCCGTCCTGGCCGCCATCTCCTTGGCGGGGGGCAGCGTGGCGAAATACCGCTGGGCGGCCCTCTTCCTGGTGCCGCTGATCTGGATCGTCTTCCTGCTGCGCGAGCGGCTCGCTCTGCGGCCGCTGCACTCCGCGCTGTTCGCCGTCGCGATGCTGGCGCACGACCTGGGCGCCTTCGGCTGGTACCAGAGGACGGTCGTCGGCCTGCAGTACGACTGGCTGGTGCACTTCTTCTTCGGCGTCGTGGGCGGCCTGATCGTGGCGAACGCGCTGCAGGTTCGCCTCGGCGTCCGCGGCTTCGCGGCCGGGCTGCTCACCGTGCTCACCGTCACCGGGATGGGCGCCGTGCACGAGATCTTCGAGGCCGGCAGCACCGCGGTCCTCGGCGCGGAGACCGGCATGCTCCACGTGGGGCCCGAGGATCCCTATGACACGCAGCAGGACATGCTGAACAACGTGCTGGGCGCGGCGCTGGCGCTGGGGTTGCGGCGGATGGGCCGGGGGCAGAGGGGCCAAGGGCAGCGGTTGTCGTAGCTGGAGTCGGGACGGCCGCCGGGTTTCGCGCGGGGAAGCAGCGGCGCGTTGACGGCCGGAGGGCCGGGTCGTCAGAATCGACCCCTTCGCTCTCATTCCCGAATCGTCCAACGGCAGGACACCAGACTCTGACTCTGGGTATCTAGGTTCGAATCCTAGTTCGGGAACCAGCGTGACGCGGAACGACGAACTGCGCCGGGCCACGCAACGCGAGGGGGGCGTCGAACGGCGCGCAGGGGCGCGGGCCTAGGGCCTGACGAGGCGGCCAGTTGACCAGAGGGCACTAGCCGGAACGGTGGGGGGCGTGCGAGAGTGCTCTCGGTCTCTCGTCTCGGGAGGTGAGAGCGCGCCGGTTGGCAAGACCTTCACGGACGTCGAGTGTGCCTGGTGGTGAGTCGGGTCCGTCGCGCCGGTCGCGGAGCGAGGGTACGAGCCGGCTGAAGATGCGCGGACGGGGACTGCTGATCGTCGTCGCCTGCTACCTGGCGATCGGCGCGCTCATCCTGTGGCCCGCTCCGTTCGGCGGGGAGCTGTTGTCGGCGTCGGCCACGTTCGTGCGCCATGGCCCGTTTCCGGACTCACTGCGCGCGAATTCGCCGGATGGCACGGCGATCCTGAGCGATTCGATCGAGCAGTTCGAGCCCTGGCTCCGCTACGCAGCCGATGCCTACGCGCGCACCGGCACGGTGCCCCTTTGGAAGGATTCCAATGCGTGCGGGGCGCCGCTGGTGGGCAACGCGCAGTCGGCTGTGTTCTGGCCGCCAAACCTCCTGGCAATTCTGCTCGGCGCGCCTTCGGAGTCGGTCGCCTGGACTGCGCTCCTCAAGTTCGCGCTGGCCGGTCTCGGAACCTGGCTGCTCGGCCGCCACCTCGGCCTGACCGCGCTCGGCGCGTTCCTCGCGGGCGCCGTCTACGCCTTCGGTGGATTCGGTGTCCTCAATCTCCTTCATCCGCACACGAACGTGTCGGCACTGCTCCCCTGGCTGGTCCTGTGCGCCGATCGCGCCACGCAGCGGCCCTCGGCTCGACCGATGGCGGCGGTGGCAGCGGTCGCCGCGTTCCAACATTTGGCTGGTCATCCGGAGACCGTATTCCACTGCCACGTCTTCGTGGTGCTGCTCGTCGGCCTCCGCGCCGCCGAGATCTCCGGCGGCATCGGTCACGCCCTGGCCTCTCGATCGCTCCTGATTCCCACTCTCGGGCTGGTGATGGGGGCTGGCGCGGCGGCGCTTCAGATCCTGCCGGTCGTGGAATACCTGCGCCTCAGCGAGTCCTGGGGCCTCCGAGCGAGTATGTCGCGCGGCTCGATCTGGCCGGCCGGGTACGGTTGGCTGGTCCTGACGTCGCTCGCCGCAGCGGTGCTGCTCGCGCGCCGGCTGATCGTGGCGACCAGCAGGTTGGCGTCGACCGCCATCGGCCTGTTCATCGCGTGCGTCGTGCTGTTCGTGAGCGCCCGGCACACGGGCTTCTTCTTCGACCCGCTGCTGCAACTCGCTCCGGACTGGCTCGGGACTCACGAAACCTTCCTGGGCTTCGGCAACTACGTGCTCGCGAACAGTGGATACGCGGGTGCGGCGGTGGCCATCGCGATCGTGGGGCTGATCGCCGGCAGGCCGCGCGCGATCGCGCGAGTCGCCGGTGCCACTTTCGCGCTCGGGTACCTGCTCGGGAACGCCCTGCCGGTGCTGTCGGGACTGCTCGAGCAGCTCCCGATGTTCGACGTGGCCGCCAACTCGCGCCTCGTGCTGTTCGCGCTCTTCGGACTGGCAATGCTCGCCGGTCTCGGGCTCGATGCGCTGTCCGCCCCGACGACAGGCGAGCAGGAGGGCAGGTGGCTGCGCCGCCGCTTCGTGCTCACGACGTCGGCCCTGGTGCTGGCGAGCGTCGTCTCCTTCCTGGTGTCGATCGCCTGGGGCGACAACCAGGTCATGGAGATGAGTCAGCGGATGCGAGGGGCACGGCCCATGCGGGCGGGCGCCGTCGACCAGCCGGATACCGACGGCCAGGTGCGACGCGTCGTCGGCTGGGTGGCAGCGGACGAAGGTGCTGGGCTGGCGGTCCTGCTCTTCGGGCGTGCCAGATCGTGGCCGGCGAAGCTGACCCCGATTCCAGCGGATCAGCGAGAGCGATTCCCGGGCCTCGACCAGACGACGGAGCCTGCCAGTGCATTCCTCGCGGATGTGCCGACGGACGTCCTTCCGCCAGGCACTCCGTATCGCGTGCTCTGCAAGGATCGCGGTGGCACGAGGCTGTCAGGCCAGCTCGACGTGCCGGACGGTTTCCCGAGGTGGCTGGTCGCCGCCGCCGCTCCCGAAGGCGCCAAGAGTCTCGGTGAGCTCGCGGGCTTCCTGATCGCGGTCGTCGCCACGATGGCGGCGTGCACCTCGTGTGGCCTCGGACGAGCGGCAGCGCGCGTCGTCCTTGTCGGAGTCGCCGTCGGCTCGCTGATCTACTTCGCCTACGACTATCCGCCGACCGTTCCCGCGCGGCTGGTGTTCCCGCGCTCCCACATTCTCGATGCGCTCGCGGAGCTGCGACCGAACGGACGCCACCTGACCTTCAAATCCGAGGGCCTGGCGATTCCGCCGGAGGTGGGGGCCGCCTACCGGCTCATGGAGCCCGTGGGCTACGACGCGCTGACGCCGAGCTCCCTCGCGAGAGTGCAGCGCGCGGCGATGGATGACTCGGCCAGGCCAGCCTCTGGGCACCACCTGCCGGCGAGCCTCGATGTGGACCGCCGGCTGCTCGGGTTGATGGCGGTGCGGGCCTTCGCTCATTCTGCGACCGTGCCGGTGCCCGGTGAGGAGCTGCTCTGTCGCGAGGGTGACTTCGTGCTCACGGCCAACGATCGGTATCTGCCGCGGGCACGAATCGTAAACCAGTCCGTGGTTGTGACGGACGACGAGGCCGCACTCACTCTCTTGCGCGATCCATCGTTCGACGCCGGAGACACGGTGGTCCTGAGCGCGCCGGCCGCGAGCGATTCCGGCAGCGAGACGCAGGCGATGGGCGGTCAGCCGGGATCCGGTTCCACCGGGCCGCGCATCACGGTGGACGAGTCCGACCGCGTGGTCGTCGACGTCAGCGGCTGCACGGGTGGCTTCCTGGTGCTCGCGGACACCTTCTATCCGGGCTGGACGGCGACCGTGGACGGCATGGATCGCGAGCTGCTGCGGGCGAACTTGGCCTTCCGGGCGGTGCCGCTGTCGTCCGGCGACCGGCTCGTGTCGTTCGAATACCATCCGACGTCGTTCTTGATTGGTTGCATCGTTTCGGCGCTCGGCTGGGCGATCATCTGTGGCTGCATGGTGATTGGCCGCCGACCGAGCGGTGGAGTTGCTGGGTGACCGGGCGTCGGCTCTTTCCAGGAGAGAGCAGCCGCTGCGTGGGGTGCCAGCGGGCGGCAGTTCGAATCCTGCTTGGTACCAGACGTTCGCAAAGTTCGAACGGGGAGCAATCTCGCACGAAGCCGATTGTTGGTGGACGAGCGCACTGACTTGGTCGCGGAGCCGTGCCGCGGAGACCGCTCCAACGCTGTTGCCATCACCAGGCCATCATTGGACGCGCCCGATTGCTGCCCCCGGTACGAGCCGTTTACGCGAATAGGGTCGTGACGAGACGCCGGTCCTGCGAGCCGTGACAAGTCAATCGATCCTCGGGTGCCGTGCGACCTGTGGCTGCAAAGTGCGCCAGACGAGCAACAAGGAGGGAGGTCGGTCATGCGTCGCAGCAAGCAGTTCCTGCGGGATGAGAGCGGGATGGAGGCCGTGGAGTACGGCGTGATCGCTGGGCTCATAGTGGTTGGAGCCCTCACGGCGATTACCGTAATCGGCATGTGGGTGCAGCGGACGCTTGGCAACTTCGACCACGAGCTGAACGCCGCGAGCGCGAAGACGTAGGTCATCGCCGCTCGGATGCCGCGCTGACCCGGTGCCAGCCAAGCCGTACACGATGAGTCGGCCGCGTCCGAATGGGGAGGTTCTCACCGGTTTAGCGGTGGTCGACGAATCGACGGATGAGGTGGCTCCTGGCGGGTGGCTCAGCCAGGGCATGGCGCTTGGAGGGGGGCGGAGCGGGCATTCCGGGCCGGGGGCGGCGTGGCGGGCAGTGGTCTGCCGAGTATCCAGGTTCGCCGATCGGCTGATGCTTGGCGACCAGTCGCTGCGGAACAGCGAACGGAGAGCAGGGCGAGTTCGCACGTCGCGCGATGGATGGGTGTCCAATCGTCAGGACCGTGCGGGAGAGAGCGAGTTCGCACGCAGCCGATTTTTGGGGAACCACAACGACGACATCGCGGCCTCCACTGCCGGCACGCGGCACACGCGGTGCCCGACTGCCGGCTGCGCCAGCGTAGCCGAGGGTCACCGGCCTTCGCCGACCAGCGAGGCCCGAGTAGCGGTGACCGTTGCGTGGGCGTGACCTCTCGACTTCAGTCCTGAGCCGCCCGCGCGCGCGGGCAAGCTTGGCCCACGAACAGGCGGCCAGTCGGTCGCACCGACCATCGGCTCGGGGCCGTCGAAGACGAGTTCGGTTTGACGCCGGTGACTGAGGGCGATATACCGGCGCCGTGCTTCGGGGGCTGTGATGCCGAACGCCAAGGAACGGCTGTGGCGGTGCCGGGCTCGGCCCGCGCGCTTTGGAATCGCCAGACGACCCCGTAGCCGCGCGCCCCTCCCGTCCCCGGAAGCGGAAGCACCACCGCTCTCACCAGAAGGATTCCGCGGGAGTCCTCCCGCCATCGCCACACGGAGACCGCCATGCCCTCCACCAACCGTCCCCAGCTCAGCGAGAAGGGCCTGCTCACCCCGGACAATTGCCTCGTCGCGATCATCGACCTGCAGCCGCAGATGCTCTTCGGCGTGAGCAGCCACGACCGGCAGTCGATCATCAACAACAACCTCGTGCTGGCGAAGGCCGCGCGCGTCTTCGACGTGCCCGCGGTGCTGACGACGGTCGAGACCAAGGGCTTCAGCGGCAACATGTGGCCGCAGATCCAGGCGGTCTTCCCCAAGCAGGCGCCCATCGAGCGCTCGACCATGAACTCGTGGGACGACAGGAACTTCGTGACAGCCGTGGAGAAGACCGGGCGCAAGAAGATCGTGCTCAGCGGCCTGTGGACCGAGACCTGCGTGGCGCTGCCGACGATCCAGGCGATCCACGACGGCTACGAGATCTTCGTGGCCGAGGACTGCTGTGGCGACGTGAGCCTGCTCGCGCACGACAACGCCATGAGGCGCGTCATCCAGGCGGGCGCGAAGCCGGTGACCGCGCTGTCGGTGCTGCTCGAGTGGCAGCGCGACTGGGCGCACAAGGGCACCTACGACGCGGTGCTGGACATCGTCAAGAGTCACTGCGGCGCCTACGGCGTGGGCGTCGAGTACGCCTACACGATGGTGCACGGCGCGCCACCGACGAAGATCGCCGACTACGCGGTGCCGGGCGCGACGGGCTCGGCCAATCAGCCCGCGCGGTCGCCGGCGCACGCCTGAGCAGCGGTCCCATGCCCGACGCCGCCCGGCCGGCCGACCTGGTGCTCACGGGGGGCCGGATCACGACCCTCGATCCGTCGCGGCCGACGGCGACGGCGATGGCCATCGCGGACGGACGCTTCGTCGCGGTCGGCGACGACGCCGAGGTTCAACGCCACCGAGGTCCATCGACGCGGGTCGTGGACCTCGGTGGCCGCACCGCGATTCCGGGCCTGATCGACTCGCACATCCACACGATCCGTGGCGGGCTGAACTACAACCTCGAGCTGCGCTGGGACGGCGTACCCTCGCTCGCCGACGCGCTCGCGCTCCTCAGGAAGCAGGCGCAGCGCACGCCGGCGCCGCAGTGGGTGCGGGTCGTCGGCGGCTGGAGCGAGTTCCAGTTCGCGGAGCGCCGCATGCCGACGCTGGCCGAGCTCAACGCCGCCGCGCCCGACACGCCCGTCTTCGTGCTGCATCTCTACGATCGGGCGCTGCTCAACGGCGCCGCCCTGCGCGCCCTGGGCTACGACGCGCGCACGCCCGAGCCGCCCGGCGGCCAGATCGAGCGCGACAAGAGCGGTCGGCCTACGGGGCTGCTGCTGGCCAAGCCGAATGCCTTCATCCTGTACTCCACGCTCGCCAAGGCGCCCAAGCTCGACCCGGCGGACCAGAAGAACTCGTCGCGGCACTTCATGCGCGAGCTGAACCGGCTGGGATTGACGAGCGTCATCGATGCGGGCGGCGGCTTTCAGAACTACCCCGAGGACTACCGGATCATCGAGGAGCTCCACGCGGCCGGCGAGCTCACGCTGCGCGTCGCCTACAACCTCTTCACGCAGAGGCCGGGAGCGGAGCTGGACGACTTCCGCAAGTGGACGAGCACGGCGCGCCCCGGCCAGGGCGACGACTTCTACCGCCTGAACGGCGCTGGCGAGATGCTGGTCTACTCGGCCGCCGACTTCGAGGATTTCCTCGAGCCCCGGCCCGACCTGCCGGCCTCCCTCGAGCACGAGCTGGAGGCCGTCGTCCGGCACCTCGTCGAGAAGCGCTGGCCATTCCGGCTCCACGCGACCTACGACGAGTCGATCCGGCGCTTCCTCGACGTCTTCGAGCGCGTCGATCGGGAGGTGCCGTTCGACGGATTGCGCTGGTGGTTCGACCATGCGGAGACGATCTCGCCCGAGAGTCTCGAGCGGACGCGGGCGCTCGGCGGCGGCATCGCCGTGCAGGATCGCATGGCCTTCCAGGGCGAGCACTTCGCGGCACGCTACGGCGCCGAGGCGGCGGCGCATGCGCCGCCGGTCCGACGGATGCTCGCGCTCGGCATCCCGGTCGGGGCGGGCAGCGACGCGACGCGCGTCGCCAGCTACAACCCCTGGGTCGCGCTGCAGTGGCTCGTCACCGGAAAGACGATCGGCGGCCTGCCGCTTGCCGACGCGGCGAACCGGCTGACGCGCGAGGAGGCGCTGCGGACGTACACGCTGGGAAGCGCCTGGTTCTCAGGCGAGGAACGCGACAAGGGGGCCATCGCCGTCGGCCGTCATGGCGACTTCGCCGTGCTGACCGCCGACTATTTCAGCGTCCCGGAGGACGCGATCCAGCGGCTCGAGTCCGTGCTCACGGTCGTCGGAGGGCGCGTCGTGCACGGCTCGGGGCCGTTCGAGGCGCTTGCGCCACCGCTGCCGCCGGCGAGTCCGAGCTGGTCGCCCGTCGCCGGCGCGGACGCCGCGCCCGCTGCCGGGCTCGCGAGCCCGGTCACGCGAACGACGGGCGGGGGGAGCTCGGACAAGGCCGAAGACAGTCCGCTCGCCCGCGGTCCAACGTGGTCCGACGGCTGCGACTGCTTCATCTTCTGAGTGGCAGCGGTCTCTCGGCACGAGGAGCCATCCATGCAGGTCTCGCGCGAGGCGGACGTTCCCGGCACGCCGGCGACGACCAGTCAACCGGTCAAGATGGTGCTGCAGCGGAGGGCACGCCCCGGTCTCCAGCAGGCCTTCGAGGCGTGGATTCGATCGCTGATGGACCTGGCGGCACGCTCGCCCGATCTTCAGGGTTCCAGCGTGCTCACGGCCGGGAACGAGTACTTCATCCTGCTGCGCTTCGGTGGCCAGGCGTCGCTCGATCGATGGATGTCCTCGCCCGACGTGACGGCGTTGCTGCGCGAGGCCGACGTCCTCGCGACGGCCGAGGAGGCCGTCACGCGTTCGGGTCTTGAGACCTGGTTCACACTGCCCGGACTCCCGAGGGCCGTCAGCGCGCCGCCCAAGTGGAAGATGGCCGTGGTCACTTGGTTCGCGCTCGTGCCTCAGGTGGCGGTCCTGGGTTTCCTGATTCCGGAAGAGTGGCCCACTCCGGTCGGTCTCGTGCTCGGCACCGCGATCCCGGTGTGCCTCCTGACCTGGGTTCTCATGCCGTGGTTGAGTCGGCGACTCCACCGCTGGCTCTACGTGGCCGAGACTCCGACGTAGTCGCGCTGGGGTTCCCCGGAGGATTCGAACCTCCGAACGTACGAACCGGCGGAACAGGGCAGTTCGAATCCTGGGTGGTTCGAGGGGGAACCCCTCGTGCGTAACGTGCGAAAGAGACAGAGTTCGCACGAAGCCGATTTTTGGTGAACTACTAGTTCCGGAACAGCGAGCGGATCGCGATCGGCCGCGCCGAGGATCGCCAAAGGGCGTGGAAAGGCGCGCACGTAGCGCCCAGCGCGACGAACGGTTGACCAGAGAGCCCTAGCCGGAATGGCCGAGGTCGTGCGAGAGTGCTCTCCGACTCTCCCTCGGTGGGCCGAGAGCACTCAAGTGGTCAACTGGTTGGTCAAACCGGGCCGGGCCAGCAGCGCGCGGAGCGTGTTCTCTGGTCAACTGCGCGTGCTAGCTGATCAACTGGACGAGAGCAGTGCGGCATCGCGGCCACGGATTGGCAGCAAAAGTAGCCGGCGACCGGAAAACGGTGGCCATCACACCGTGGCCGGGCACCTGCTCCGTCCGGCTCCGGTCACACCGAACTCACGCATTCAAAGTGGTTGGGGATTCATCCAGAGAGAAAGGCACGGTCATGATCTCGACTCGTAGCTGGCTCATCGGTGTTCCGACACTCGTTGTCGCCGCTGCCGTTTGCATTGGCCTCGCGTCGCCGCCGGCGTCCCCGGTCGCCTCATCAAGCCCAAGCGTCCGAGTCACGGACATGCTCCAAGCCTTGGCGACCGGCAACGTGGTCCTCGGGCCGGGAGTCTGGTCGTCCGACACGGCGCCGCAAGTGTTGACGGTGGCGGCAGGCTTGAATTCCGCCAACGCCCACTGGGTGACCGTCGCAAACGTCGGTTCAACGAGCATTGAAATCCGTGCTGCCGGAGGGCCGGCACTCGCCACCGTCGCCCCCCACGAAACGCGGGGTCTGCTGGTCCAGTACCTGCTTGGCCCTCCCCCCGCTGATGCGCTCGAGTTCGCTGCTACGGATGTGGGCTCTGGAAGCGAGACGCGGGTCGTGTGGGTCATTCGCGCTCAGTAGGCTTCAGCCGACAGGCCGCGGCGCAGTGTTGTGAATGTGGAGTTCCTGCGGGTTCCGCTGTTGACACCACCGCCGCCACGGACAAACTGGCGCTTGAGAGTCGGCAGTGCTTGTCTTCGCCTGCCAGGCGAGGATGTCCAGGTCGAACGAAGCGAGGAGGTCACCTCAAGATGGTGAAGAAGAGCAGGGGCGGCAGAATGACTGCGGCGAAGAAGCGTGCTGCAAAGGCACGCGGCGGACGAGGGCCTGTGAAGAAGCGCAAAGCAGGTCGAAATATCATGAAGACATAAGGGCAGACCGCTGGAGCGACTGCGGCCGCGAGCTCGGCCGTCGTCCGCGCCGCTGCACCGTGCCTCGGGCGTCCGTGCCGTCCACTGACGGAGGCGGGCGGGGCGTGGCTCGCTGGCCCGTTCAGCGGTAGGGCTCGAGGTGATCCGGCGCGCCGGACGGCCCTGAGGTGGCGTTGCGGCGGGGGGCCTTCTCATGGAAGAGCGAGTTCGCACGCAGCCGATTCCTGGTGGACCAACCCCCCCTCTACAGTCCCCGCCGCATCAGCGCCCGGTGGACCTGTGCCAGTGCCCGCCTCAGCCGAGTCCGAACCGTCTCGATCGGAATCTCCGTGCGTTCCGCGATCTCCGCCGGCGTGAGATCCTCGAAGAACCGCTGCCGCACGATGTCGCGGTAGTGCTCGTCGAGGTCCGCCACGGCTGCGAGGACCCGGGCGCGCAGGTCGGCGTCGAAGCGCACGTCTCCATCCGGCTCGACCGCGAGCCCTCGGGCCACCTTCGATTCGCGCAGGAGTCGCCGCTGATTTGCGCGCTGCGTCTGGAAGGCGAAGTTGCGCGCGACGGTGGATAGCCAGGCGTGGCCGAGGTAGCCGCTGCCGGCCTGCTTGAGCACCGCGAGCCAGGTCTCCTGCGCGAGGTCATCGATCACGTTCGGGTCGGACACGAAGCGGCGCAGTAGTGCGCGCACGAAGCGATCGTCCCTGGCGAAGCCATCGGGGTCGGGTGGGGGTGGGTCGGTCACAGTCGTGCCCTGCTCAATGCCGCCGATAGCGGCATCGGTTCAGCCAGCACCGTTCGGCCCTCGGCCCATGTGAACCGCCAGGGAGCTGCGCGGCATTCCCTGTTTGCCGGCACCCCTTGTCAGCGAGGAGCACCTCGACATGCTGATCCCAGCAGATTTGGCCGTCCTTCTCCAGCAATCATCGTTCACGCCCCGGCCGCGCGGGCTGCTCACGTTGTTCCAGGCCACCGGCTTCGTCGGTCCTCTGCTGGTTCTGCTCGGAGCCTCTGCGCTCGTGCTGGCCATCCGGCGCTGGATCGAGTTGCGACCCGAGCGCATGGCGCCGGAGCGCCTGCGGCAGAGTCTCGAGGCTGCGCTGCGCGACGGCTCGTGGCGCAAGGGCTTGGAGCTGGCCGAAGCCAGCGGGACTTGCCTCGGCGAGGTGGTGGCTGCGGGCCTGCAACTGCAGGCGGTCGGGCTCGACGAGATGCTCGCCAACGTCGAACGGACCGCTGTCCGGGAATCGCTGCGGTATTCCAATCGCATCGCCAACATCGCGCGCCTCGGCCTGATCATC
>Ga0207428_10005749_pt1 | contig 11519 bp, 5 predicted proteins | sample RhiMethybrSRZTD1_FD_187600 | JGI IMG/M metagenome (GOLD analysis project Ga0207428, IMG submission 187600) | Populus rhizosphere microbial communities from Tennessee, USA - Rhizosphere MetaG P. TD hybrid SRZTD1 (SPAdes) (version 3) | ecosystem: Host-associated > Plants > Roots > Rhizosphere >... | reverse complement strand
TAATCGGACCAGCCTTCGCCCATAGCGCCCGCTTGCGTTCCGCCCAAACAGCTCGTGTTTGCCGGCCCGCCGACCAGGCGATTCGAAACTCCATGTCCATACTCGTGCAGCACGACGTCGCCGTCTTCTCCGGAGCCGCGGTCGTCGTCCAGAGCCGCCGTTCCGCGTGTGAAGATGAACATCTGCATACGCGGGCGCTGTCCGTCGGGCGGAGTCCCGAAGTTGGCGTTGTTGGTCCCAGACCCGTCCTGCGCTTCTGCTCTGACCGAATCATTGCCGGCTCCACCACGCCCGAAGTTGTTCGTCTGGAAGTTGCCTGCCGATTCGGTGAACCCGAGCCGGTAAACAAAATCATGCATGATGTTATTGAAATAGAAGAGATTGGCCACCGTGGCCGCTCTTTCGGTCCGCGGATCAACGTCCAGAGCGAATGGGAAGGTGAAGTCCTGTATGGACGAGAAGGCGCGTCCGTTTTGAATGCCGGCTGCGGTAATCGCATCCGGTTGGTTATCCGCATTCGTGTCCAGATATGCATCGACGTTATTGCCTGTCGTCACCGTCGAGGTACCCATCCAGCCGGCGGCCGTGTTGATCGTCGTATCCCCGACGAAAGATTCGAGCGTGCGTTGGCCGAGCCCACTCTCTTTGAAGACCGTTCCCTGGGCCACGTCCGCGTATAGGTTGTAGCGATAGAGCATCGCCCCCGTATTCGCGTCGACGAGCATTTCGTACCATTCGTTCGGCCCGACATCCACGTATGAATGCCAGGCGAGTACGGCTCGCGGCCCGACGCGCATAATTCTCATCTCGGAGAGAATATTCTCCCGGCTCTCGCCGAGCGGGTTTCGATAAACGGCGCGGTCGCCTTTGGCCGACCGGAACTCCATCATCTCGAACGACGCAGGCGCCTGTCTGCCCGCGAGCTGAAAAGCTCTATGCATTCCTTCGCTCTCGGAAAGCCTTGGATTGGTATTGATTCCGGCGTCAGGAATCACCAGCCCTTCGTTGATTGAGATCACCTGCCCTTTGGGGTTGACGGCGACTTGAACCTGCCCTTGAAATACAGCGACGCCGTCGATCATTTGTTCGTAATTTAAGAAACTCGTGCCTAGGTCGTTATCCTCGTTCATCAGTTTCATCTCGAGGATTTGGTTTCTGCTGAGTCGGAACATACCCGGATGATCGGCGAGAAAGTCGCGCGCGATCGAATCCGGCTGGCCTGCTTGGGGAGCAGAGAGCGGCTCCTTAGTATTGATAACCATTTTCGGCAGACCGACATCGTTCATCACCACACGTAAATTTTCACGCGACTCGAGAGGAAATCGCTCACGGAAAGATTCAATAGCATTCTGCATCGCCTGTGAATCGGTGGCGGCGACCGCCACGCCCAATTGATTCACGATGCTTGGCGCTGCGGCGCGAATCTCATTGCGAATATCGTAGTTGCGCAGGGTCGCCTGGTTGATCGGTTGCTGTTCGGCAGTGCGTTGATTCGACGCCCCGGTCACCGAAGCCTGCCAGATCGCCGAGAAAAATATCGTTGCAGCCAGCAAAAGGTAGAGTATGTTACGCTTCATTTTGACCTCCTGATTATCGAACTGTGATGGGTACCTTAGCCACTTTCACATTCCGAGTGGCGTGTTTGAGCGCAGTCGGCGCTTGCGAATCCTCCCTCCTGTCTGTGTCACAGCCTTGTCTTGATCGCTCGCGACCAAGACATGCCCGCGACATCTGCGGGCCCGCACGGTGAAAGCGGCGCTCGAATGGGATGCAAGCCCCGTCACCGTAAAGTTGGTCACAGACGTTAAAGGGAACGTAGGGAAGAGCGGGTTGGTATAGCGAACGCGAGAATATTATAGCTATGAAGATAAATAAACAAGAGTTATGGAACCATAAATAAAAATCTAATAGCTCTCTACAGGACAAAATATGACTGACTGCGGCCTCGGGATTGGGTCTGGAACATAGACTCTCGCGCCATGATTCATAAGTCCGAAGCCTGGACCGGCGTCGTTTGCAGGCGCAACCCGAGTCGGCCAAGCAATGCCTGGTCGCGATTGCGCTCTGGATTGGGCGTGGTTAGCAGCCGGTCACCCATGAAGATCGAATTGGCGCCGGCCAGAAAACAGAGCGCCTGCGCTTCGTCCGAGAGCGCGAGCCGGCCGGCGCTTAACCTCACCATCGAGGCCGGCATCAGGATGCGCGCGGTCGCGATCATCCTCACCAGTTCTAAAGGATCGGCGTCAGGTTGTTCAGCCATCGGCGTGCCCGCGACACGCACCAACAGATTGATCGGCACACTTTCGGGATGCGGGCGCTGGTTGACGAGTTGCTGCAGCAGGCCGTAACGATCCTCGCAAGACTCGCCCATCCCGATGATGCCGCCACAGCACACGGTGACGCCGGCGCGGCGCACACGCGCTAGTGTCGCCAGGCGGTCTTCGTAAGCGCGCGTGGTGATGATCGAGCCATAGAATTCAGGCGCTGTGTCCAGGTTATGGTTGTAGGCGGTCAGCCCCGCCCGGGCCAATGCTTCGGCTTGCTCATCAGTCAACATGCCGAGCGTGCAGCATGCCTCCATTCCCAACGCGCGTACGCCGCGCACCATCTCTAGCACACGATCGAACTCCTTGCCTTGTGGCGCGTCGCGCCACGCCGCGCCCATACAGAAGCGCGTCGCGCCTTGCTCGCGCGCCTGCCGGGCCGCATCCAGCGTCTCGTCTACGCTCATTAGCGTTTGGCGCGTAACGCCGGTTTGATAGTGAGCTGATTGCGGGCAGTAGGCGCAATCCTCAGGGCAGCCGCCGGTCTTGATACTGAGCAGTGTGCAACCTTGTACCTCTGCCGGATTGTGATGGCGGCGGTGCGCTATCTGCGCCTGAAAGATCAGATCGGGCAAGGGTAGGTTGTGGATGATTTCGATCTCGCCGATTGTCCAGTCGTGGCGCAACGCGGCGACGTCGCTTGGAACCATGTGGAATATTTCTCCTTGATCGATATTCGACTTTGCCAAACGGCCCGCTTCATTATCAGAGTCACTCCGAAAAATGTCCACAGTATCGTTCGAGCAGACTGAGGGCGCCTCCGGAGGATGCGGTAGTAAATCGAAATTCTTCCAAATAAATTTGATCTCGATCCCGGAGCAGATAGCGGGGCGGAAGTTGAATTGAGCTGGACGAGTATGCAGTCGCAATAATATCTGCCAAACGGACTTGACCGATGCTCATTTGATTGGTAAATGAGCATACTATCTGCCGAAAAACTAAGAATAAATGCATGTTGTTTGACTGGACTTGTTGATGACCGGTCACTGGTCTGCATTGAAGTTACCCGTTTATCACGTCGCGCTGTTCTGATCTTGGCTTAGTGTCATTGCACTGAAAAGTTAACCCTTGCTGGATCAGCGCCGCGAGCGGTAGCGGGCGTGGCCCCTGCAGGACTAACCTAGATGGCGTCGCTTCCCCGTTGTTTGAGCGAGGCGTTATACTCGCTCCAGTTGCGGATGCGGTAGGTGGGGATTCTTCACGACATAAAAAACAAACAACGTCACGTCGTCCGCAACTCTTTACTCAGACAGGAAGATGTCAGGTTGGAGTAAAGCGCACGCCCGCGAAAGAAGATTTTCTGTACTCCGCCGCTTGCCGAAGCGGGATTCGCTGGCGCCAGGCGCCTGAACCACAGCCTCGACTGAGGGCAAGACATGAAAGAACTTTTGACCATTCGTGATTGCTTCAAATTACTCATGTTGGCGGCAGTCGGCGGAATAGTCGTGATCTCCGGCGCCTTGCCGCATCGTTTTGCCTGGTCCGTCAAAGCCACGCAGTCAGCGGACGCCGCCAAAATCGAATTCTTCGAAGCGAAGGTTCGTCCCCTGTTGGCGACGCGCTGTTACGATTGTCACACAGACTCCGCCAAAGGCGATCTTCGTGTGGATTCGCGTGAAGCGATGCTGAAGGGCGGGCGGCGCGGTCCTGCAATTGTCATTGGCAAACCGGAAGAAAGCCTGCTCATCAAGGCTGTGGCGCACACGCACGAAACGTTGCGGATGCCTATAGGCGCCCCGAAGCTCAACGACCAGGAAATCGGCGATCTGTCGCAGTGGGTCAAAGACGGAGCTTACTGGCCGGCGGCGACAGTGGCGAAAAACGATTATCTTATCAAGCCCGAACACAAAGCTTTCTGGTCATTTCAACCAGTTCGCAATCCCGCCGTTCCAACCGTCAAAGGCAAAACCGGGAATGCGCCGACCCCGGTTGACGCGTTCCTGTTGGCTAAACTCGAAGCCCACAACCTGACGTTCAATGCGCCCGCGGACAAGCGCACATTGATTCGTCGCGCGACTTATGATTTGACAGGCTTGCCGCCAAGGCCGGAAGAGATAGACGCCTTCCTCGCCGACCGGTCTTCCGGCGCCTTTGCGAAAGTAATTGATCGGCTGCTGGCCAGTCCGCATTACGGCGAACGTTGGGGGAGGCATTGGTTGGACGTCGCGCGTTATTCCGATACGGTCGGGATGATTGACGCCGGGCGCAACACTCAGGGCTGGTTTCCGTATGCGTACACTTACCGCGATTGGGTGATTCGCGCCTTCAACGAAGACTTGCCGTACGATCAATTCATCCTTCAACAACTGGCGGCGGACAAATTGCCGAACAATGATCCGCGCAATCTGGCCGCGCTCGGTTTTATCAGTCTGAGTCGCGGCGGTTTAGGCGTGAACCAGCACGAAAAAATTGATGACAAGATTGACGTCGTCTCGCGCGGGTTGATGGGGCTGACTGTAAGCTGCGCTCGCTGCCACAATCACAAGTTCGATCCGATCCCTACCAGGGATTACTACTCTTTCTACACGATCTTCAGTAACTCGCGCGAGCCGAAAGAGCTTCCGCTGCTCGACCCCAAGGCCGACCTCACTGTCTGGGAGTCCGAAGTCAAAGCCGAGGAGAAAAAGGTCGAAGCCGAAATCGCGAAGCTGCGCGAGAACCGCTATCCGAAACTGAAAGAGTTGTACCGTACCGCGCCCGAGGTCGCGAAAGGTCTGCGCGGCGTATACGAAGCGCGTGAACTGAATAAAGACGACGAGCTGGAAAAGTTCGCGCGGGAAAAAGATTACAACGCTTACATGCTGAAACGCTGGCGCGCCTATTTGCAGAAAACGGGCGAAGATGGCGTCTGGGCGATTTGGCGCAGGCTGGCGTCGATCCCCGAAAAAGATTTCGAAGCCAAAGCTTCGACCGTTTGGGTTGGAATGGAAATGAATGGAATCAACCCGGTGGTGGTCAAGGCTTTCCAAAAAGTTCCCGCGTCCATGCGCGATGTGGCGGAGACGTATGGGGCCTTGCTGGCAACATATGACAAAGCCGAACAGCTTAAAGATGCGAACGAAGAGGTCTTGCGGCAGGTTCTGCGCGGCCCAGACTCTCCCGTCAATTTTCCGTTCAGCGATTACGACAGCGTGCGCCTTTCGACGGACAAACAAAACGAAGACGGCAAGCGCCGCCCGCTCGAAAGCCTGGTTCTCACCCAGGCCTATCGCGGCGCGCCGCCACGCGCGCAGGCCGTCGAAGACGTTCCAGATTCCAAACCCGGCGCGGTCTTTCTACGCGGCAAGCCTGAAAATAAAGGCGAGGAGGTCTACCCGCAATTTCTGCTGATCCTCGCCGGCGAAAATCGCCGACGCTTCACCCAGGGGAGCGGCCGGCTTGAACTCGCGCAGGCGATCGCGAGCAAAGACAATCCGCTGACCGCGCGCGTGCTGGTGAATCGGGTATGGATGCATCATTTCGGCCACGGTCTGGCGCGCACGCCGAGCGATTTCGGCGCACGGGGCGAGGCGCCGACGCACCCCGAATTGCTTGATTATCTGGCGCGCTACTTTGTCGAAAACGGCTGGTCGATCAAGCGGCTACACAGGTTGCTGATGCTATCGCGAGCGTACCAGCAGAGCAGTCAAGACAACGTCAGGGCGCGCCAGTTCGATCCTGAAAACGTATTGTTATGGCGTATGAACCGTCGCCGTTTGGATTTTGAAGAATTGCGCGATTCTTTGCTGGTCGCAGGCGGCAAGCTGGATCGCACGACGGGCGGTTTGCCCGTGAGCGCGATCGCATGGCCTTATTCCAATCGTCGCACGGTCTATTCGTTCATTGATCGCGCGCTCGTCCCGAATGATTTTCGCGTCTTCGATTTCGCCAGCCCCGACGCGCACAGCCCGCAGCGCTACTTGACCACCGGTCCGCAACAGGCGTTGTTGATGATGAACAGCCCGTTCGTGATCGAACAGGCGAAAGGCTTGATGCAACAGCCTGAAATCGCTTCCGAGAAGAATCCACGACGGCGCATTATTATGCTGTATCGCCTGCTCTACGGGCGCGCGCCGAACATCGATGAAATCATGCTCGGTCTGAAATACGTGACTGATCCGGCGAACAACGCAGCCACAGGAGTTACGATTGACGAACAGAAAAGCGGCGCGTGGCAATACGGACAAGGCGATTACGACGAGGAAGCGCGTCGCGTCAAAACATTCAAAACGTTTGAGTGGCGCCTGGACGGCGAATGGCGCAACACTCCGATGCCCGGCGACCCGCGTACCTCGCCCGCGATTTTAAATAGCAAAGGCGGTCTGACTTACGACGGTAAAAAGAATGCGCTGATTCGTCGTTGGGTCGCTCCATTCGACGGGCGCGTTTCGATCAGCGGCGTACTCGAACAAAACTTCGAGAACGGCTGCCGCAAATGCGAAGGCGTTCGGGGGATCGTCGTTCCGAGCCGGCTCGGGAAAACGACCAATTGGACGGCCGGGCAGAACGGAACCGAAACCGCCGTCGATGAAATCGCCGTCCGGCAGGGCGACACTATTGATTTTATCGTTGACGCCAGCAAAGGCGGTTCCGGCAATGGATTCAAATGGGTGGTGACGATCAAGCGGTTGGACGGAAACGCCGAAGAATGGAATTCGCTGCGCGACTTCCGTCATCCGTCCGTGGACGCGCTCGGCGCCTGGGAACGCTATTCACAGGCGCTGTTAGCGGCGGCGGAGTTCTTGATGATTGATTGAAACAGGAGTGAGTTATGTCAAAGCATAAGGCGAATCCTGAAGATCGTTTTCTGACACGGCGTGAACTGCTCCACGCTTGTGGCATGAGCTTTGGAGCGCTCGCCTTTGCTCAACTCTTTGAGCAAACCGCCCATGCCCAGGACAAAGGCTTCGCCAATCCGCTGGCCGCCAGGCAGCCGCATTTTGCGCCGAAGGTCAAACGCGTCATCCATCTGTTTATGAACGGCGGGCCGTCGCAGGTGGACACCTTCGATCCAAAGCCGATGCTCACGAAATATGACGGCAAGCCGCTGCCGATTCACCTCAAGACCGAACGTAAAACCGGCGTCGGCTTTGGTTCGCCCTACCAGTTTCAGCGGTACGGACAAAGCGGCATCGAAGTCAGCGAACTCTACCCCAATGTCGCCAGGCACGTAGACGATCTGTGTGTCATTCGTTCGATGCGCACGGATTTACCCAATCACGAGCCTTCGTTGTTGATGATGAATTGCGGCGACTTGCGGCAGGTCCGTCCGAGCTTTGGTTCGTGGCTGACTTACGGACTAGGCACGGAAAATCAAAACCTGCCTGGCTTCATCGTGCTCTGTCCGTACGGCTACCCGGTCAGCGGCACGCAAAACTGGACGGCCGGTTTTTTGCCTTCGGTCTATCAGGGCACGTACATTGACACCAAAGAGACCGAAGTCGAGCGCCTGATTCAGCACATCAATAACAATTCCACCTCGCGCGAGCAACAGCGCAAACAGCTCGATTTACTCGCCGCCTTGAACCGGCGCTACCAGAAACAGAGACAGGAGGACTCGTTAGTCGAAGCGCAGATTCATTCGTACGAACTTGCGTTCCGCATGCAGGCCGAAGCCTCCGATGTGTTTGATGTGAGCAAAGAGCCAGAATCTATCCGGCGGATGTATGGAGAAACGCTATACGGGCGGCAAACGCTCATAGCGCGGCGCTTGATTGAACGCGGCGTGCGCTTCGTGCAGATTTGGCAGGGCAAGGACCAACCCTGGGACAATCATGAGTATCTGGCGTCGAGCCACAAACAACTTGCGCAGGCGACCGATAAACCGATCGCCGCGTTGCTGGCGGATTTAAAGCAGCGCGGAATGCTGGACGACACGCTGGTGATATGGGGCGGAGAGTTCGGACGCACGCCCGTAGTCGAATTGACCGGCGCGTCAGGAGGCGCGGACAGAGCCGATTGGGGGCGCGATCACAACAACCACGGCTTCACGATGTGGCTCGCCGGCGCCGGCGTGAAGAAAGGCTACGTGTACGGCGCGACGGATGAATTCGGTTTCGCGGCGGCGGAAAATCCGATTCACGTTCACGATTTACATGCGACGCTCTTGCATCTACTGGGCTTCGACCACGAACGCTTGACGTATCGTTACGCCGGGCGCGATTTCCGCCTGACCGACGTCCAGGGTGTAGTCGTCAAAGACCTGCTCAAGTGAGGAATGGCGCGGTTTAGAAGGTCTAAATGAATGACAATCGCGCACAACCTGACGCGCCGGCCAGCGAGGACGCGCGCGCGCCGAAAAAGAAGCGATATGTCGCGCTGATGATCGCGTGGGGCGACAGCGGCTGGGCCGCGCGGATGACCGAAGTCGCGAGCGAACACACGCAGATGCTGCGTCCGTATCGGCCGTCGAACTCAAGCTGACATAAAGATGAAACAAGTCTTCTGGCTAGCTGTCATTGCGCTGTCGCCGCAATTCGTCTTCGCAGCCAAACCAATCTCTATTCACGCAGACTTTGAGGGTGGCGCGCTGGGCAGGATTGTCCGAATGGCGGAAGCGCATTTTCGTTGCGGCGTGAAAGGTGAGAGCGATCAGGATGGGCGCAATCGCCAGGCGAACTGGTATTACTTTCGCGTAGATGGCGCTAAGGGTCAGGCGCTCACGCTAGATTTAGTTGATTTGCCGGGCGAGTACAACTATCGCCCCAACCGGGGCGCGGTCACGGGCGAAACCTTACCCTGGTACAGCGAAGACAACCAACACTGGCGGCCCATCGAAACCGCTGAATACCACGCCGATACGCCGCTGCTGCGGATTCGCCTCAGGCCGCGAGCGAATAAAATCTGGATCGCGCACGTCCCGCCATACGCCAATCAAAAGTTGCAACGTTTGCTCGATGAATTCAAAAGGCATCCCGACTTGCGCGAACAAATCGTCGGAAGGACTGTGCAAGGCCGGGCGATGTTGCTGCTCACGATCACCGCTGAAAGCGAACCTGTTACGCAAAAGAAAGTCATCTGGTTGATGTTTCGCCAGCACAGTTGGGAGGCGAGTTCTTCATGGGCGTGCGAAGGCGCGTTACGCTTTTTGCTTTCGGCCGATCCGGTCGCGGTACAAATGCGCCGAACGGCCGTCTTCAAGATCTTCCCGCTCTGCGACCCCGACGGCGTGGCGCGTGGCGGCGTGCGTTTCAACGCGCACGGATTTGACCTCAATCGTAATTGGGACGCTGTGGACGAGACGAAAATGCCGGAAATAGCGGCGCAACGAAAAGCCATTCTCGATTGGGTGGACTCGGGCCGGCATGTGGATATGTTTGTCTCGCTGCACAACACTGAAACCGCGGAATACCTCGAAGGGCCGCCGGACGCGGATGGTCGCTACAGCGCATTGACACAGCGATTATTCAAGCTGCTTTCCGAAAGCCCAACCTTTGCGCCGACCGGTCCGCCACGATCCGCCGAGGCTTCGACGACGCCAGGCAGGCCGGGGCGGATGACCGTGATTCAAGGTTTATACAAAGACCGCCGGCTTCCGGCTTTCCTGATCGAACAAAGAATCACCGTGCATCCGAAACTCGGGCGACAGCCAACCCCCGAAGACCGCCTGCAGTTCGGCGCCGATTTGGCGCGAGCGATGTGGAAGACCGTGACGCAGTGATTCGATGTGGCGTTGTCGCGCGAATTATCTCTTTACAGCGGTTTTCAAATGGATGAATAGCCACCGCAGGGCACAGAGAACACAGAGAAATCATTATGTCCTCTGTGTTCTCTGTGCCCTGCGGTGGCTAACAGTCTTCAAACATTTGAAAACTGGTATAAGGCGAAGACTTCTTTCCATTTTATAAAGCGCGTTTGTGTGTATCGAAGCTTCGGCGCCAACCATCAACCACCACATTTCCCTACTTTGCTGAAGCGCGGAACGTTGCGTCTGGGATACCAACGTCGAACTTGACTTCTTTCACTTTCCCGACGACGCGACCCAGTCATCGCGCAGGTCATGGAGTTTTTCGTATCTCAAGCCAGCGCCTCACGAATCACGTGGCCATGCACATCTGTGAGACGGCGGTCTGCGCCATTGTGATAATAGGTAAGCCGCTCGTGATCCAATCCGAGCAGGCTCAAAACCGTCGCATAAAAATCATATACCGTGGCGATGTTCTCGACCGCTCGCCGTCCAAATTCATCGGTGGCGCCGTAGCTAACGCCGCCTTTGACGCCCGCGCCGAGCAACCATACGGTGAAGCCGTCCGGGTTGTGATCGCGGCCTGTTGTGCCTTCCTGATGCGTCGGCATACGCCCGAACTCGGTAGTCCAAAGCACGAGCACGTCGTTGAGCATGCCACGCTGTTTCAGATCTGTGATCAAGGCCGCCGTCGGCTGGTCGAAAATCGGGCAATGACGCTCGTAATCGGTCTTCAAGGTGCGATGCGCGTCCCAATTGAGCAAGCCGTCAATGCCGCTCGCCCGCGAAGCGCAAAAGAGACTGACGTAGCGCACGCCGCGTTCGAGCAGTCGCCGCGCCAGCAAACAGTTGCGCGCGTATCCGGCCTTCAACGCATTACTGTCCCCGGTCCCGTAGAGTTTGTGGATGTGCGCCGGTTCACGGCCGAGGTCTGCGGTTTCGGGCGCGGCTAACTGCATCTTAGCGGAGAGTTCGTAGGCCGAGATGCGCGCGCGCAATTCACCCTCGCCGGGATGGCGCAGCGCGTGCGCGTCGTTCAGCCGCCTCAAGAAATCGCGGGTCGCCTGCTCTTCGGCGTCGGCGATCTGCGCCGGGCGACTCAGATTGCGGATCGGCTGATGCGCCGCCAACATCACTGCCTGGTGCTGCGCCGGCAAAAAGCCGCTCGTCCAATTCGCCTTGCCGTTGGGAGGCTCGCCTCGCACGTCAATGAGCGCGACGAAAGCCGGCAGGTTGTCGTTGAGACTGCCCAGCGCATAACTTGCCCACGCTCCGGCCGCCGGAAAACCTTCGCGCACAAAACCGGTGTGCATAAAGACGCTGGCCGGCCCGTGCGTATTGGAGCGCGAAGTCATCGAATGAATAAACGCAATCTCGTCGGCATGCCTGGACATGTGCGGCAGCAAAGTCGAAATCGGCTTGCCGCTCTGCCCGGCTGGCGCAAACGGCCAGGGCGATTTCATCAGATTGCCGTTCTTTCCTTGAAAGGTGACTTCCCTTTCCGCGCCCGGCAACGGCGCGCCATCGTATTT
>Ga0207428_10005746_pt1 | contig 11522 bp, 9 predicted proteins | sample RhiMethybrSRZTD1_FD_187600 | JGI IMG/M metagenome (GOLD analysis project Ga0207428, IMG submission 187600) | Populus rhizosphere microbial communities from Tennessee, USA - Rhizosphere MetaG P. TD hybrid SRZTD1 (SPAdes) (version 3) | ecosystem: Host-associated > Plants > Roots > Rhizosphere >... | reverse complement strand
GAGCTCGTTGCCGCCGGTTGCGGCCGGAACGAAGCCGAGATCCTTCAGGCGCTTGCCGGTATCCGGAAGCGAGAGCGTGGAAACAGCTGCCTTGTGCAGCGTGTCGACGATCGCCTTCGACGTTTTCGCCGGCACCATGAGTCCGCCCCAGGACAGCATCTCGTAGCCGGGAAGCGTTTCGGCGATCGTGGGAAGGTCCGGCAGCTCTTCCTGGCGCTTCAAGGATGAGACGCCCAGCGGCCGCAGCCTCCCGCTGCGTATGTGCACGAGGCCCGTTGCGATCGGCGTGAAGTAGACGGAAGTCTCGCCCGACAGCACGGAGGTCAGGGCGGGTCCGCCGCCAGCGTAGGCGACGTGCAGCATCTTCACCTTCGCCAGGCCGTTGAACAACTCCGCCGAGAAGTGGGTGCCGCTGCCGATGCCCGCGGAAGCGTAGGCGAGGTCTCCCGGGCGTGCTCTTGCGATGTTGATGAGATCGCGCACTGATCTTGCAGGCAACGAGGGATGCACGGCCGACACGAACGACGAGGTCGCGAGGAGCGTCACCGGCGCGAAGTCGCCCAGGATGTCGTAGTTGAGCTTCTTGTACAGGCCGGGATTGATGCTGTGGTTGGTGTGGGCGTAGAACACGTTGTAGCCGTCGGCAGGCGCCCGTGCCGCAACCTCGGCTCCGATATTGCCTCCGGCGCCCGCCCGGTTATCGACGACGATCTGCTGGCCCAGTGCCTGCGTGAGCCCGTTCGCCATGATCCGGGACACCGTGTCCGGGTTGCTGCCCGCCGAGCTGGCGACGATGATTCGGATGGGCTTCACCGGATATTGCTGCGCGCAGACAGCTCCGGGAACGGCAGCCGACACCGCCGCGTACAGCACTAACCACAATGCACCACCTGGCGTCGCCATTGTTTTCCTTCCCGTGTTATTCGCGGATGCCGGCATCCTTGATCACCTTGCGCATGCGATCCATCTCCGTGCGTATCGCTGCCGCGAGCTCGTCGGGCGAGCTGCCGACGACCTCCGAGCCCGCGTGGAACAATCGTTCCCTCGCCTCGGGTGTCCCGAGGAAGCGCACGACCTCGTGGTTCAGCCGGCTGATGATCGCCTCCGACGTCTTCGCGGGCGCCAGGAGGGCACCCGACGACGTCGCTTCGTATCCTGGCAAGCCCGAGGCGGCGACCGTCGGCAGGCCGGGGAAGAGCTCCGAAGGCCGGGCGCTGGTGATCGCGAGCGCTCGCAATCGACCGGACTTCACATGAGGCATTACGGAAGTCGCCGTGATGAAAGTCATCTGGACCTGGCCGCTGATGAGATCGTTGATCGCCAGGCCCGCGCCCTTGTAGGCGATGCGCACGATGTTGACGCTGGCGAGCGCCTTGAAGAGCTCTCCCGCGAGATGGGAGGCTGTCCCGTTCGTGGACGATGAATAATTGAGCTGCCCCGGCCGCGCCTTCGCCAGCACGATGAGCTCCTTCACCGACTTGACCGGCAGCGAGGGATGCACCGCGAGGACGGCCGGCGCCACGTTCGTCATGGCGATAGGCGCGAAGTCCCTGAGCGGATCGAACGTGGTTTTCTGCATCAAGGTTACGAGCCACAGGACGTTGCTCGTACCGATCAGCGTGTAGCCGTCCGGCGGCGCCTTCGCCACGAGCTCGGCGGGCACGATGCCGCTCGACCGGTTGTCGATGATGACCGGCTGGCCCAGCGGGCCGGAGATGCCCTGCGCGATGAGGCGCGCCACGAGGTCGGGGCTGCCGCCCGCGGCCGAAGTCACGATGCGAATCGGGCGGGTGGGATAGGCCTGGCCATAGAGGCTTCCTGTAGCGAGAACGCCAGCCGCGACGGCTGCGATCAGGACGAACGAGGGCATCTGGAGACGGGATCGGGGCGTGACTTTCCGGTGCGTATGCGGCGGGTGCTCAGGTGCTGGCCAATCGCCGCAGCGCTCGAATGTCCCGGATCTTCTCGACGTTCCACAGCGCCGTGATGAGCGCGCGAGAGCGCTGCTGTCCCAGTACCGGTGCCATCAGGTCGAGCGCCTTCTCCTCCTCGTCCGCGCGCGTGAGCGGATCTTCGGAAGTCCCTTTGGCGGCCATGGTCTGGTGCGCGAGCCTGCGTCCGTCCTTCAGAGTGATCTCCATCACGCAGCGCCAGCGGCGCTGCGGGTCATTCAGCTTCGGGTCGCCCACGGCTTCGACCCTGCGGCGCAGCGCCAGGACGTTTGGACTCTTCATCCTCGTGTAGTCGTGCGCCGACTTGAACGTGACGGTGCCGTCGAGCAGCATGACCGCGAGCAGGTGCTGGACGCAGATGTCCGGCATGTCGCGGTTGTTCACGCTATGGAGGTCCTTCTCGGGCATGCGCGCCACCAGCCGCTCCACGTCGCCGCCCTTGAAGGCGTGGTCGCGCATGAGGTCGCGCAACACGTGCAAGGGGCCCTGTATCGGTCCGCCGGCGGGCCAGCGCTTGATGCCGCAGCGCAGTATCTCGAAATCCCTGCCCAGCCCATTGCTGAGCCGCGAGCGGTCCGCTTCCGGCGCAAATGCGTAGAAGAAGCTGCGCTCACCGGTAAAGACGTCGTCCACGCCCGTAAATCCCGCGGCGGCCATGAGCGCTGCGGTCGCGCCGTTGTGGGCCGGCATGCCGGAGAGCGAGGCCTTCTCGATATGCTCGGCGTCGCGGTAAACAGTGGAAAGCCCGGCAGCCTGCTGCGCGGCGTAGGAGAGCAGGAATCGCGCCTGGCGCGCATCGAGGTTGAGCAGCGCACCGGCTGCGGCGGCGGCGCCGAAGATCCGTCCGAACGCGCTGGGATGATGGCCGGTGCGCCGGAAATGCACTTCGTCCGCCGCCAGCATGATCCGCGCACAGACGTCGTAGCCCAGCACGATGGCTCTCAGCACGGTCCTGCCCGGCAGGCGGTCGCGCTCGCCGATCGCGAGTGCCGCGGGAACCACGCCGGAGCCGGGGTGGGTGCGCGACGGAGGATGCGTGTCGTCGGTCTCGTCGGCGTGCGCCAGCATGGCGTTGGCGAGGACCGCGTTGGGAATGGAGGTGACGATCCGCGTGCCGACGACGCCAGCTTCAGGATTGCCGCCACGCGCCTTCACGTATTCGATCGCCTTGCGGCCGGGCAGCAGGCGCGAGCCGGAGATCATCGCCGCGTAGGTATCGACCAGATGCACCTTGGCACGCTCCGCGACCTCCCGTGGCAGGGGTTTTCTGATGGCGTTGGCGATCCACGTGCTCAGCTCACGCATTGCCGGGGAGATTTCCGCGCGCGACGCCTTCATGAGGACTCCGTTCCGGAATACGGGCGCCTAGATTCCTGCCTTCGCGGGAATGGCGGGCTTGCTCTCCGCGCTTGCCTGGAGCTTGGCATCCCGCCGCACTGCCCGCGGCATCGCATCCTGTCCTTTCGTCTCCTTCACGTTCTTCCATTCCGGTCGCGGAACGCTGTACAGCTCGCCGAGCCTGGCGTAAGCCGTTCCGGACAGGCGGCAGATGGGATCGAGCAGCCGTGGATCGACGCGGCCGTCCTGCCAGACAGAGGGGTCGACGTGCGCGTGCACGATGCGGCCAAGCACGATGTTGGTCCTGTCGTCGGTCACCACTTGCACCAGCTCGCACTCCAGGTGTGCTTTTCCTTCAGCCACGCGCGGTGGTAGCACCTTGGCGGAAGGCGCCGGGGTCAGACCCGCCCAGCCGAATTCGTCCTCCTCGCGCGGGAAATCGCCCGAAGTGAAGTTCATCCTCTCCAGAAGATGCACGGTGGCGATGTTGGCAACGAACTGCCGTGTTTCGCGCACGTTGGTCAGCGTGTCCTTGACGCCGGTCGAGCCGAAAGCGACATAGAAGGGATCGCTGCCCATGAGATTGAAGTAGGAGTACGGCGCGAGGTTGCGCACGCCGGCCGCCGAGACGGTCGAGATCCAGCCGACCGGCCGCGGAATCACCAAAGCAGTCATGAGCAGATAGAACTCACGCGACTCCCAATCTCCGGGTGCGACCTCGAGGGGCCGATCCAGTACTTTCGGCGGAGCGTTGTGCGAAGCTGCCATCTTGTTGCCTCCCTGCGGATAGGGCGTTCCAGGACGCCAGCGGCGAGGATACCAGCCCCGGGAATACATCGGACGTTTCGCGGCACGCGTGGAGTCCGATTAGTGGGCGCTAGTGCTACTTCCAGGGTTATTGATTCATACTTGCCTTTCTTGCTGCCTACCCCTCCAGGAGGAGACCATGCCCAAAATGACCGGAAGCCGCTACTTCGCCGAGGCCATGCGCGGCTACGGCGTCACCAACGTTTTCTATATGAATTCCGTCGCGAAGAGCGCCCTGGAGGAAATGGGCAAGCTCGGCGTGAAGACCATCGTGACACATGGGGAGAAGGCCGCAGCGTACATGGCCGACGGCTACGCCCGGGCGACGCGCCAACCGGGCATCTGCTTGAGCCAGGACATCGGCTCGACCAACCTCGCGGCGGGACTCCGCGACGCGCGCATGTCGGGCGTGCCCGTCATCGCTCTCACAGGCGGGCAGAACGATCAGCCGCGCTACCGCCATGCGTACCAGAACGCGGAGGACGATTCCGCGTGGGACGGAGTGACGAAGGCCAATTTCACCGTCAACACAGTGAAGCGCTTCCCCGACCTGCTGCGGCAGGCGTTCCGGACCGCGACGGGCGGCGCTCCCGGGCCCGTCCATCTCGAACTGCGCGGCAACGCCGGCCAGGTGCTGGATGACGAGGGCGATTTCGATCTCGTGTTCGAAAAGCGCTTCGCGCAGTACCCGGCGTTCCGGCCCGAGGCCGAGCCCGACTCGGTGAAAGCAGCGATCGATGCGTTGAAGCGCGCCGCGAAGCCCATCATCGTCGTCGGCGGCGGCGCGGTGGCTTCCGGGGCCGGTGGGGAGCTGCTCAAGCTCGCGGAGAAGCTGCAGATACCGGTTGCGACGAGTCTCCACGCGAGAGCGCTCGTCCCGGATAGCCATTCTCTCGCCGTCGGCGTGCCGGGCAGCTACTCGCGCTGGTGCGCGAACCAGGCGGTGGCGGCGGCGGACCTCGTCTTCTTCATCGGCAGCCATACCGGCGGCCAGGTGACGAACGGCTGGCAGATTCCGAAGATCGGCACGCCGGTTATACAGCTCGACATCGATCCGGACGAGCTGGGGCGCAACTACCCGAACACGGTCTCGCTCCACGGCGACGCGAAGGTGACGCTGCAGAAGCTGATCGACGCCGCGGGCAGCGAGCCGCAGCGGCGCGCCGAATGGCTCGAGCAGGTGAAGAGCTACGTGGCGGACTACTGGAAGGAATCGGATCCGCTGCGGAGCTCGGACGCGGTGCCGATGCGGCCCGAGCGCATCGCGAAGGAGCTCGGCGACTGGCTGCCGGCCGGCGCCACGCTCGTCGTGGATACGTTCCACGCGGCGATCTGGACGGCGCAGATGGCGCAGTTGACGAAGCCGGGCCAACGCTACCTGCGCTGCGGAGGCTCGCTCGGCTGGGCGTTTCCCGCGACGCTGGGTGCCAAGGCGGCGATGCCGGACAAGCCCGTCGTGGGATTCTGCGGCGACGCAGGCTTCTACTACCACATGGCCGAGCTGGAGACGGCGGCGCGCGCGAAGTTGAACGCCGTGATGGTCGTCAACAACAACTATTCGGGCGGCGTGATCGAGAACGCGCAGTTCGAGCGGGCGGTGAATTTCGCGAAAGTGGCGGAGTCCATGGGCTGCGTCGGTTTCCGCGTGGAGAAGCCGGCCGACATCAAGGGCGCGCTGGAGAAGGCGCTCGCCGCGGGCAAACCCGCGGTCGTAGAGCTGCTGAGCGACGCTGCGATCAGGGCGAAGCGGGGCTGGGTGCCTGCGGCGGTCAGCGGAGAGTAACGACAGGATTCGGGATTCAGGATTCGGGATTCAGAGTCGGGTTCCACAACTCACTGACTCCTGGATCCTGACTCCTAGCGGAGCCTTATGCAGATCACCGACGCACAAGTCCATATCTGGAAAGCCAACACGCCCGAGCGCCCCTGGCTCGCCGGGCAGGAGGCGCATCGCGCGAAGCCGCTGGAGGTAGACGAGCTGCTCACTGAAATGGACGGCGCGGGCGTGTCCCGCGTGGTCATCGTGCCGCCGACCCTGGATGCCGACCGCAACGACCTCGCGCTGGACGCCGCGCGCCGCTATCCCGAGCGCTTCGCGGTGATGGGACGGCTGAATCTCGATTCTCCGGGAGCACGCGAGAGAATCCCCGGATGGAAGAATCAGCCCGGCATGCTGGGCCTCCGTTTTTCGTTTCAGCGTCCCTGGCTAACGCCGCTCATCAAGGAGCGCCGCATCGACTGGATGTGGGAGGAGGCCGAGAAAGCGGGCGTGCCGATCATGCTCCTGACCACCCACGACCTCGCGTACCTGATCGACGAGGTCGCGGGGCGCTTCCCGCGACTGAGGATCGTGATGGATCACCTCGCGCTGCCGGCCGGCAAGACGGACGAGGAGGCCTTCCGCGACATCGGGAAGTTGATCGCGCTCGCCCGGCGGCCCAACATCGCGGTGAAAGCGAGCACCATGCCGCTCTATACGAAGGACAGCTATCCGTTCCGGCGCATACATCCCTACATCAGGCAGGTGTTCGACGCCTTCGGGCCGAAGCGCACGTTCTGGGGGAGCGATCTCTCGCGCCTCCATTGCCCGTACCGCGAGTGCGTTACGATGTTCACCGAGGAAATGTCCTGGCTCAAGGGCGGGGATCTCGAATGGGTCATGGGCCGGGGATTGAGCGAGTGGATAGGCTGGAAGTATTGAAGGAGATCATATGACCAACGCCACTCTGAGCTTTGATCACGTTCATCTGGTTGCGAAGGATCCGCAGGCCACCGCCCGCTGGTACGTCGACAAGCTCGGCGGCGAGATCGTCCGCAGCGGTGAAGTCAAAGGCGCACCGCAGGTCTACGTGTCCATCGCGGGCGCACTGGTGATCGTGCGCGGCCAGCGCCCCGCCGAATCGGCTGGGCAGAAGCCCGGCCTGCAATGGGGTGTCGATCACTTCGGCCTGCGCGTGAAGGGCGATTTCGACGGCTTCTGCACGGGACTTCGCGGCAAGGGGGTCACCTTCAGCCTCGAGCCGGTCGATTTCAACCCGACCACGCGCATCGCGTTCATCAACGCGCCGGATGGCGTGAGCATCGAGCTCCTGAACAGGAAGGATCAGGCGTAGGGCAAGGCGGAAGGCGGAAGGCGAGAGGACCTGCTGCTCATGAAGGGCTGGTATTTACGGGCGCTATCCGTTGCTGTCCTCGCTGGAGTGTCGGGAGCGGCCGGCGCGCAGGAATCGAAGGAGTCCGTCTACCCTGCGCGCCCGGTGCGCCTGCTGGTCCCGTTTCCGCCGGGCGGCACGCCTGACATACAGGGCCGCATGCTGGCCGACGCGTTGCGCGACCGCCTCGGACAGCCCGTCGTGGTGGACAACCGCGCCGGCGCGAACGGGGTGATCGGCATGGAGATCGCGGCGCGGGCTCGGCCGGACGGCTATACGCTCATCATCGGCACCGTCGGCAACTGGGCGGTGCATCCGCATCTCTACCAGCTCACCTACGACACGGTCGCGGATTTTGCGCACGTCATCCATGTCGCCACCACGCCCGGGGTCCTGATCGTGGCGCCGGGCAGCCCCGTAAAATCGGTGAAGGACCTGATCGCGCTGGCGAAGCAGAAACCCGGCGAGCTGAACTACGGCTCGGCGGGAGTGGGCGGCTTCGGCCACGTGTCTGCGGAGTTGTTTGCCGCCATGACCGGGACGAAGTTCACGCACGTGCCCTACAAGTCGTCCGTGACCGCGATGCTGGATGTCGTGTCCGGCACGCTTCAGGTGCTGTTCAACAGCGCGGCACAGACGATTCCCTTCATAAAGTCCGGCCGCGTGCGCGCGCTTGCCGCCACGAGCGCGACGCGCGCGCCCCTGCTGCCGGACCTGCCTACCATCGCTGAGGCCGGAGTTCCGGGCTACGAGAATTCCACCTGGTCGGCGGTCGGGGCGCCCGAGCGCACGCCGACCGCGATCGTGCAGCGGCTCAACCGGGAGTTGAACGCTGCGCTCGCGACTCCCGACATGCGGGAGCGGCTCGCGGCCATCGCGTCGACCGTGACCGGCGGCACGCCCGAGCAATGCCGGGACGCGATCAAGGTGGAAGTGGCGAAGTACGGCAAGCTCGTGAAGGCCGCCGGGATAAAGGCGGAGCGAAGCGGGGGCGGCTAGTGCCATCACAACGGCCCATCAGGTTGCTTCGCACCGCCACGCTCGAGATCGCCTACGAGGAGTACGGGGTGCCCGCGGGCGCGCCGGTGATACTGCTCCACGGTTTTCCTGACGATCCGCGGGTGTACGACGGCGTGGTCACCGCGCTCGCGCAATCGCGCTTCAGGCTGATCGTGCCGTACCTGCGCGGCTATGGCCCGACGCGTTTTCTCGACCAGGCCACGCTGCGCTCGGGGCAGCAGGCCGCGCTCGGTAAGGACCTGCTCGACCTGATGGACGGGCTTTCCATCCCCACCGCGATCCTGGGCGGCTACGACTGGGGCGGGCGCGCGGCGTGCGTCGTGGCCGCGCTGTGGCCCGAGCGGGCGCGCGGCCTCGTTACGATATGCGGCTACAACATCCAGAACATCGCGCAGGCGCGCAACCCCGCGAATCCGGACCGGGAGCACCGCCTGTGGTATCAGTGGTACTTTCAGACCGAGCGCGGCCGCGCCGGGCTCGCGGCGAACCGCCGCGGCATCTCGCGCCTGCTGTGGGAGCTGTGGTCGCCGAACCTGAGGTTCGACGACGCGACGTTCGGGGAAACGGCGGCGTCGTTCGCCAACCCCGATTTCGTGGACGTCGTGATCCATTCGTACCGCCACCGCTTCGCCGCGGTGCCGGGCGATCCGGCGCTCGAAGAGATAGAGCGGCGTCTCGCGGCACGGCCGGCCATCACGGTGCCCACGGTCTCGCTGCATGGCGCCAGCGACGGCGTGCATCCGCCGGACGAGACGGAAGGGCACGCGCGGTTTTTCTCCGGCCGCTATCGCAGGCAGGTCGTGCCCGTGGCCGGGCATTTTCTGCCGCGCGAGGCGCCGGATGCGGTGGCGGAGGCCATAATGGAACTTGCGGGCGGTGAGTAGCCGATTTTTGCCACAGAGGACACAGAGTTCACAGAGAAGGGCTTTCTCCCATCGAAGCGAGGTTTTCCTCTGCGTTCTCTGTGGGTAATTTGGGTTTGAGCTGATTTCCGGGTAAACCAAAGGAGGCGACATGAAAGTCAAAGCTGCGAACGGTGTAGCGCGGATACTCAAGCAGGAGGGCGTGAAGTGGATAAGCTGCTATCCCACGAGCCACATCAACAACGCGCTCGGTGAGGAAGGCGTGCCCATTTACATGATGGGCGAGGAGCGTTTCGGCGTTGCCGTTGCCGACGCATTTTCGCGGGTGACCTGCGGCAAGCGGATCGGCGTGTGCACTGCTATGGCCGGCTTGAACGCGGCCGGTATCCAGATGGCCTACGGCGCGATCGCCCAGGCCTGGGAGGATTCGTCGCCCCTGCTGGTGCTCGCGGAAGGCGTGGGCACGGGCGGAAGCCGTCACACCCACTTCAATATCGCCGAGGCGCTGCGCCCGGTCACCAAGTGGGTCGGCGAGGTCGATCGCGCCGACCTGGTGCCCGACTACATGCGCCGGGCCTTCACGCAGCTGCGCTCGGGCCGCCCCGGCCCGGTGTTGCTGGTCGTGCCGAAAGACCTCGGCGAATACGACGAGGCGCAATATCCCTACACGCCGGTGAAGGGCTGGCGCACCGGTCCCGACCCGGACGACGTCAAGGCGGCGGTGAAGGCCTTGCTTGCGGCGAAAGATCCGCTGCTCCACGTCGGAGAGGGCGTCTACTATGCCGACGCCACCGAGGAGCTCAAGCAGTTCGCGGAGCTGACGCAGATGCCGGTGTTGACGACGCTGAAGGCGAAGGGCAGTTTCCCCGAGAACCACCCGTTGTCGGTCGGCGTGCGCGGTTCACATGCGGCGCACTTCCTCAACAAGTGCGACCTCCTCTTTTCCATCGGCTCGAGCCTGTTCCCCAACCGCTTCAGCCACGCCGTTCCCGCGCCCGAGAAGAAGACGATCATCCAGTGCACTGTGGACACGCTGGACATCAACCGGAGCTACGAGACGAAGCACGCCGTGATCGGCGACGCCAAGCTCACGCTGCAGGCGCTGATCGCCGAGGTTTCCAAGGTCGGGGTCGGGAAGAGGAACGGGGCGGTGGCCGAGGAGATCAAAGGCGCGAAGAAGGTATTCCAGGACAAGTTCCGTCCGTTCATGGAATCCAACGACAAACCGATGAACCCCTACCGCGTGATCGGGGACCTCATGAAGGTGCTCGACCCGAAGCAGTCTTTCGTCACGGCAGACTCGGGCAACACGCGTGACCAGACGAGCACGGTGTACGAGGCCCAGATCCCGCGCGGTCACCTGGGCTGGGGCAACGTTTCCACGCTGGGGTTCAGCTTCGCGGGCGCGTTCGCAGCCAGGCTTGCCTATCCCGACCGCCAGTGCGTCAACATCACGGGCGACGCCGGCGTGTGCTACATGATGGGGAGCTTCGAAGCGGCCGCTCGTTACGGCGTCGGCATCACCACGATACACATCAACAACGGCGGCTACTCAGGCTACGGGCCGGGTTTCTGGGGCAAGGGCCACGATCCCTACACCTGCGTGGTGTCACCTCACGAGAAAGCGTGCATGGCGTCGATGGCGCGCGCCGTCGGTTATCACGCCGAAGACGTGAGCGAGCCCGCGGCGGTCATCCCGGCGCTGAAGCGCGCGTTCGACGAGAACGCAAAAGGCAAGCCGGCCTTCCTCGAGTTCATTTGCTCGCACCACCCGGTGCACGGCGGATGGGTGGGGAGGGGGGAGTAAGCCGGAAGGATGAGGGATGATCCGTGGAAGCTGCGCTGGTGCGCAGCTTCCGAAGGATGAAGGCGGAAGGATGAAGGATGACCTTGCTCGAGATGCCCCGACCTTTCGTCTCCTTCGGTCGGAGACAGCCTCCGGCCGTACGGCAGTGAAAGGCCGGGACATTCATCTGTCACGCGAAGCGTGAGGTCATCCTTCCACGTTCATCCTTCATCCTTTTCAGCGTAGCGGCAGGTCATCCTTCCACGTTCATCCTTCATCCTTAGAAGTACATCTTCTCCCCGCCGTTGACGTGTATCGTCTGCCCGGTGATGAAGGTCGCGCCGGGACCGCAGAGGAAGCGCACGGTCGCGGCGATTTCCTCCGCTTTGCCGTGGCGTCCGAGCGGGATGCGGCCCTCGGCGCCCTTGCGCGCCGGGCGATGAGCGGCGCGTGAGGTGTCTATACTGCCGGGCGACACGCAGTTCACGCGTATGCCGTACTGCGCCATCTCCAGCGCCAGCGCACGCGTCATGCCGGCCAGCCCGTTCTTGGCGGCGGAGCCGTGCACCTTGCCGATAAGTCCGGACAGCGCCCCGTCGCCGCC
>Ga0207428_10005744_pt1 | contig 11524 bp, 11 predicted proteins | sample RhiMethybrSRZTD1_FD_187600 | JGI IMG/M metagenome (GOLD analysis project Ga0207428, IMG submission 187600) | Populus rhizosphere microbial communities from Tennessee, USA - Rhizosphere MetaG P. TD hybrid SRZTD1 (SPAdes) (version 3) | ecosystem: Host-associated > Plants > Roots > Rhizosphere >... | reverse complement strand
AGGGCCGCCAGCACGTCGACCCGGCTGCCGAGCGCCGGCAGCGTGCCGAACAGGACGCCGGTGAGCACCGAGACGCCGAGCGTAAACGCCAGCACGATCAGATCGATGTCGATTTCGCCGGTGCGCGACGTGAAGCGGCCGACGAATCGCGTCAGCATGCCGATCGTTCCGTAGGCGAACACCACGCCGACGATGCCGCCGCACACGGCGAGCAGCGTGCTCTCGGTGAGCAGCTGTCGTACCAGCCGGCCGCGGCCGGCGCCGAGCGCGGTGCGCATCGCCAGCTCGCGATCGCGGCCGAGCATCCTCGCCAGCGTCAGGTTGGCGACATTGGCGCACGCGATCAGCAGGATCATTCCGGTGATGCCGAGCAGGATCAACAGCATGTCGCGCGCGCCGCTGGTCAGCGCATCGCGCACTTCGACCGCGGTCGCCTGGAATCCCGACTGCTCGGGCCGATAGACCTGCGCGTACTGCTTGTCCTGCGTGAAGGTGTGGCAGATCGCGCCGACGGCGCTGGCCGCCTGCTCCGATGACACGCCCGGCTTCAGCCGGCCGAACACGTTCAGACCGGCGAAGATGCGACGGGTGCGCGCGATGTTGTTTTCCGCGGCCGCGCGGAACGGGCATGCCAGCACCGGCATGTAGACGTCGTTCTCCTGCGGGTAGTGCGGCACGTTCGGCAGCACGCCGATCACACGATGCGGCCGATCGTTCATCTCGAAGACCTGGCCAACGATGTTCGGATCGCCGCCGAACTTCGTCTGCCAGTAGGTGTAGCTCAGGATCAACACCGCCTCGGCGCCCTTGACGTCGTCGGACTGCACGAACGTCCTGCCGTGGATCGGCTTGATGCCGAGCAGATCGAAGAAGTCGTGCGAGACGACGCCGGTGTTGACGCGATCCGGCTCGCCGCGGTTGATCAGATCGAAACTCATCTGGTGGTACTCGACCAGCCCGTCGAACACGCCGGCGCGCGATCGATAGTCGAAGTACTCCGCGATGGCGATGCCGGTGTTGCGCCGGCCGGACAGCGGCGCCGACTGCTGCAGCACGACGAGGCGATCGCCGTGTTCGTAGGGCAGCGGCTTCAGCAGCACGCCGTTGATCACGCTGAAGATCGCGGTGTTGGCGCCGATGCCGAGGCCGAGCGTCAAAATCGCCAGCAGCGCATAGCCAGGACGCTTCAGCAGCGCGCGCCCGCCGTAACGCAGATCGGCGAACAGCGTCTCGATCCAGCTGACGCCGCGGGCATCGCGGGTCTCTTCCTTGTGTTTTTCCATGGGACCGAAACTCCTCAGCGCCTTCAGGCGCGCGTCTTCCGCGCTCATGCCGAGGCGGATGTTCTTCTCGGTTTCCATCTCGATGTGAAAGCGGACTTCCGCGTTGAGCCCGCGATCGAGATCGTCGTGGCGAATCAGCGCATTAAGTCGTTTCCACATCCAGGATCCTTTGGACGGCGAGGGTCATCCGTTCCCACTGCGCCGTCTCCTCCTTGAGTTGACGCTCACCTTTCTTCGTCAGCTTGTAGAACTTGGCCTGCCGGTTGTTCTCCGACGCGCCCCACTCCGAATCGATCCAGCCCGCGGTCTCGAGACGCTGCAAGGCCGGATAGAGCGAGCCCTGGTTGACGCGGAGCACGTTCTCGGAAATCTGCTGGATGCGCTGCGAGATGCCCCAGCCATGCTGCGGACCGAGGGCGAGCGTTTTCAGAATCAGTAGATCGAGCGTGCCTTGCAGAAGGTCGAGTTTTGCCATTAGTGATTACTTCCCCGTTACCGCTGGTAGCTTGCGTTGGGTCCAATCGACGCGGGATCCTTCAGCGATGCGGTGAGCTCGGCGGGCGAGATCAACAGCCCCGGCGTGACGGCCGCCGCGACGGCGAGAGCGGTGAGTATTGTCGACATCCGACATGAGCATTCCCGGTCTCTTGTCGAATGTCAACAGGAGGACTGTTCTTTGTTGGGACGAGCGGTGGTGCGGGCGTCAGTAAATGAAAGGAATCATCCGCCAGGTGCGCGCGCAGAACTCGGCGTACTCGGCGCCGCGCGCGCCGGCCGCCATCAGTCTCTCCTCCTCGCGCGCCGAAATCACATAGCACGCGATCATGAAAACCGCCGTCAGGCCCAGGAAGATGTTGTGCGTGGCGACGGGCGCGGCGAGCCACGCCACCGAGTACGAGAGATAGATCGGGTGCCTGATGATCCGGTACGGCCCCTTCGTCAGGAAGGTGTCGCACTTCGGGGTGTAGACAAAGGTGCGCGTCATCGGCACGCGGCGCGCGGCTTCGAGCGCGGACAGGAACAGCGCCAGCGCTCCCGCGTACATCGCAATGCCGGTCAGCGCCCACGCATCGCCCGCGCTATCGAGCACGAGCAGCGCAAGGCCATGCGTGACGCCGACGAGGACGCTGATGTCCTGGAAGAGGCGCTGCAGCCGGGTCAGCGCCGGCGGCTGCACGAAGAAGTTCTGCAGCGCGACGGCGAAAATGATCAGCGTCGCACCGCCGGCGCCGGCGAGAATCCATTCGAGCAGCGTGTCCGGAGCTTGAGCGGGCACGCCTTATTCTATTCGCGGCCGATGAACGGGATGAACATCCCCGTCTTCCGGCGGTAGGCGCGGTACTCCTCGCCGCGCGGGCTCGCGAGCCAGACCCGCTCTTCACGCGCCGCGGCAAGCACCGTCGCGGCCACCAGCGGCATGGCGACCAGATACAAGCGGAGATCCTGGATGGCCATCGGCGCGGCCAGCGCGCCCAACAGGTAGCCGGAGCCGAATGGATGCCGCACCCATCGATAGGGTCCGTCCGTAATCAGGCGATCGGGCAGCGGGTGGTCGACGAACGATCGTTGCAGCCGGGTCCGCTGCGCCGCTTCGATCGCCGAGAGATACAGCGCGATCGACATCAAGTACATCAGGATGCCGATCGCCGCGAACGTATCCGATCGCGGCGTGAGCAGGAGGACGCCGGCGACCTGCAGGATCGCCAGCACCATCGAGCCGTAATGCACGGCGAGCACCCAGGGCGGTCGAGGCCCGCGTTCGAAGTAGAGGGTCAGCCCGACGGCGAAAAACGTCACGGCCGCGGCGGCGGATCCGGCCAGCAGCCAGTGAACCAGCGTGTGCGGAAGATGCACACTCAATGCGACGAGCGGCCCGCCAGCAGGCGGGCCAGTGGCGGCAGCAGCATGCCGGTGCCGAGTTTGTAGGTACGGTACGCCTCGCCGAAACGATCCTCGAGCTGCCGTTCTTCGCGCCGCGCGGCGACGGCATAGGTCGCGATCGCCGCGACCGCGAACACCGTGATGAGCGGACCGTGCGTGGCCACCGGCGCGGCCAGCCACGCCATCGAGTACGCGACGTAAAACGGGTGGCGGATCAGCGCGAACGGTCCTCCGGTGATGAGCGCCTTCGGCATCGGATCGTCCACGAGCGTGCGCGGCAGCGGCACGCGGCGCGCCGCCTCGAGCGCGCTCAGGAACAGCAGCGTCGCCGCGACGTACATCGCGATGCCGGCGATCGCCCAGTTCGGGCCCGCGGAGCCGCGCAGCACGATTGCGCCAAAGTGCGAAACCGCGAACGCGACACCGACGTCCTGCAGCGCGCGGACGCGCGGGCTGTTCGAGCGCGCGTCGACGAAGAAGTCCTGCATCGCCACCGCGATGATGATCGCCGTCGCGAGTGCCACGGCGAGCAGCACCCAGTCAAGGGGTGTTTGCGGTAAAAACTGCATCCAGCGAGGGAATTCTATAGAAACTGTGCAAACGGCCGATACAAATAGATGAGCCGCCGCCGTCTTGCGCAGATTGGCCCGTGACGGCGCGCCTGCAGTGGGTTTTTGGCTGATTTTGTCGCAACTGACCTGGTGTGACCGCGCTCAAACCGATGACGATTCGACGATTTATGCTGTTCGTCCGGACCTTCCGTGAGGCCCGCCGCCTCGGTTTCACGCTGGTGGACGCGATGCGCGCGGCCTCCGTCAACTCACACTCGGCGTAACGCCTCGATATTCCTTCGTCCTTACGCGGCGTGCGTCCGGATCACGTGCACGGCGAGCGCCACGCGTCCGGGCAGCGAGAGCTTGCTGTAGATCGAGGCCAGGTGACGCTTGACGGTCTCGGTGCTGATGCCGAATTCCTGGGCGATTTCCCTGTTGCTCAACCCCCGCGCGATCGCTTCCGCCATCTGCTGCTCGCGGGGTGTAAGTGATTCAACGAAAATCCGGTTCGACGACTGCGTGATCATGGCCGCCCTCCGTGCTTATAGACGGGCCACGATCACGGTTTTCCAGGTGTCTGGTGACTAGCGGGTCACCGACGCCTTCTGGCCGAATCCGAAGTTCATGCCCAGCAGCGTCACCAGCGGCTTGGCGCCGGTCGCCTTCTGGAAGTCCTGTCCGAAGGTCCCGTAGAGAATCAGGTCTTCCTTGATTCGGTATTCGAGAAGGCCCACCGTCCGATTCGAGTCAGCCGCTGATTCCGCGCTTGCCCCGGTTGCATCCGGGGCCTTTCGGCGCAACAACTCGAAGGAGGCGTTGAATTGTTTCGTCGGATGCCACACCAGCCGTCCGCCAACGTCAACGATCGAACTGGTGTCCGGGTCCTTGAGCACGCGCGCCACGCCGATGAAATCGAACGATGCCTCGCACGCTTTGGCGCATCGCAGCTTGCGATAGGCCGGCGTGATCCATGCGCCCCAGCGCTTCGCCGCGGCGTTCTCGGTGTTGTCGCCTGGAAAATCCCACACCTGTCCGGCAGCCACGGTCATGAAGAAGCCGATTCGCTGAGCATCGAGCGCCTGGATGCGAAGCGAGGCGGACGTAATCGCGGCCTCGGTCTTGTCGATCTCGGACTTCTTCCTGGCGACGTCGCGTTCGGCTCCAGCGACGAGTGTGATCAGCTCCGCCCGCCGCGAATCCGCGGTGACGTTACGGCGTTCATTGTCCAGTGTCTCGAGGCGCTCTTCGAGCGCTTCCAATTCACGATCCTGCGTGAGCAGCATCGCATTCTTCGCATACAGATCCGCAAGACTGGCCACCATCGTCGGATTCGGCTGGCCGTTGAAGATCTTCGTGTTGAAGCCGATCGCCAGCTTCGTGCCCAGCGGATCCGCTTCCTTCGTCAAGCCGGGAATCGGCGCGGTGGCCACGGAAATCCGCAGCGTCTGCGCGATGGTCTGCGGCACCTTGGCGTGCTGGTACTCATCGAACGACAACGTCTGGTTGGGAAACATCCAGAACGGCGTGATCTCGAGCGCGTAATCTCGTGGGATTCCTTCTGAGCTCGATAGTTTGTTGACCAGGTTGAGAATGAACGCCTTGCCGCTTTCGGGGCGTTCGATGGCGGTCGGCGACACTTCCAGGAGGATGAACGCCGGCGTGGTGGGAGCCGACAGCTCGTCGATCGTGACGGTCTGCGCGGAGATCTCCGCGGCGATGCCGAGGATAAAGGCGCATACGAAAACCATTCGTCTCATCGCGGGCCTCATTCCGTGAATGTGAAGGTTGCCCTGAATCGCAGCGGCATCCCGTTGGTTGGGACGGAGCCCTCGGCATCGAAATTCTGTGCCCTGGTTCCGCCGCGCAACTGGTACTGCACGGACATGTCGTTGTGCGCGCTCATCACGTCGTTGATGATGCTGCGCACGTTCAGCTTCTTGCCGACCAGCTCCGCGCCGGTGCCGATGAACAGGCTGCCGATATCTCCGGATGCCGTGACGATCGGCTTGGTGCCGAGAAGAACCTCTGTGGTCCCGGTCTGGCCTTTGCCGATCTCCAGCGACAGGAACACGTCTTTCGTTCCGACCTTGTAGTCCGCGGCCGTCTTGACTGCTTCAGGCATGCTCGCCTCCTAGTGGGGAGACGGACCGTTCCGGAAAATTCCGGATCTGGCGGCGATGACCACACTGACAAGTGCGACCGCGCCGCCGATCAGGAGGATCGCGTCGGTCATCCACGCGTAACCGATGTCGGCGAGCTCGATGACTGGAAGAGGAGGGAGCATTGATCGCCCCTTGAGCACGTCAGGCAGCGTGTCGAGGGCAAGTCCGTCCATTGGGGCTCCTTGGTTCCGGCGTGTTTCAGCCGGTCACCAAGGAGACGGACGGATTCTGAGTTTTCGCGGCTTAAGTGGTTGTTGTCGCCCGGCTACACTTCATTTGGACATACCTCAGTGCGGCAGCGGGATCGACCATTCCGAATCGACACTTGTTCGGCGTCTTGACCGGAGCGCAAGTAACACAAATCGCTTCCTGGATTTGGTCTGGCGTCGCGTTTGGGCACACGTGAAACAAGACGGCCGCAAGGCCAGTCACGAACGGCGCCGCATAGGATGTTCCCGAACTTCTTGTAAACAAGTTGTACGGCGGCGAACAAGTCTGTGTGTATGCAGATTCCACCTGCAGACCCAGCGCAACCACCGGGGGAACCTGAATACCGTTAATCAGCTCGCTTCCTGAGTCCTGCAAGATTGTTCCGTCATGCGCGCAGTAGCCGACGGAAAATGCGTAAGGACTATCAGCCGGACTGACAACCTTGTTTGCGGAATTGCCGCTTGCGACAACAGGAAGGGCCCCTTGAGACCGTACATACTTGAAAATGTTGTCCTGCAGCTTGATTGGTTGTGGCGCATAAAGCGAGATGTTGATTACCCTGCAACGAATGCTCTTGTGCGTGAAGACCAACATCGAATTGTAGAACGCATCCTCTAACGTGACTTGCCCCGCTTCGATAATGTGCGTCGGTGCAGTCGGAGCCACCCCGACCCGCAGACCACTTGCGATCCCGGTGACAAACGTGCCGTGGGCAACGTCATTGGGTGAAGGGTGGACGTTCGCGTCAATGAAATTCTTGGCCCCATCAATCCAAAGGTGGGTCTTGATTGACACCAGGGCGGCATGTCTTGAACAGACACCATGATCAATGATCCCGATCGGTGTGCTGATCGCGGTTTCTGCCTTCGTGGTCAGGTTGTATTCCCTGATGTCCGACACGTCCTCGTCCTTCAAGTCGAGCGTGTAGAGTTCCTGCGCCGGCCAAGCCGTGGCGTTGACCCGGTCGAAGACCTTCGTGTCGAATCCGTCGTCCGCTTCAAACGACACCGCGCCGATCGGACTCAACCTGAAGATCGTTTCGAGGCCGAGCGAGTCCAGGATGCCAACCACATCCTGCTCAATGCCGGGGCCGTAGCGGAGCAGGTATCTCACGGCTAAAATCCCGGCGGGCAGAAGACAGGGTCGCTGTCCGAGCAGCCCACCGGAAGGGGCTTGAGCCGCTTCGGCCAGAACGGTGTCGGCGAGCCCTCAAGAAGCGAAAAGTAATGGCGGCAATGCTCGGCTTCGGTTTTATCGACGCCAGTTGAATCTGTGAGCATGTTCCCAAGCCACACCCGCAGGGGAACTGCCGGCTTAAACGGAATCTCCTTGCCATCGACCTTCACTTCGAATTTCGTGACGTCGGCTGTCATCGCGATGATGTCGTTGAGCCGCCAGCGCCTGGTGTGAACGTTGGTCCCGTCGGTTTCTTCCCAAGTGACGTTCGGGTGCTCGCACATGGTTCCTTTACGACCAATCGACTCAAACGCGCCATTTGTGAAGGCAAAATCATGCTTGCACCCAGACCGCCACCGGCGCAGAGGTTTTCCGGCATTGGTTGCGGGGAACAAACGGTCGATCCCGCCACTAAGTGCCGTGCCCGACGTCATCGTGATCTTCAAACTGCTGCTTGGCCGATACAGGGTATGTTTGTCGAAGGTAAAGCGCGTTTCCGGCAACGCCCAATCCTTCCATTCCTGAGGTTTGGGCCTGTCGGGCCCCACTGTTTGCAGGACGTTGTCTTCCACGACAACGATTGGTTGATGGTGCATTGGCTCGTTGACGAACCCGATGCTCACCGCGGAGGCGCTTTCCTCGACAAAACAAAGCCCTAAGAAATAGGCTTCCAGCTTCACTTTGCTTTGTGCGGCAGCGCTGCTCGGGAGTGCCGCGACACCGGCGGCAGCACTGGCGGCACGAACAAACTCACGACGGGATAGTCTCGACATTCGTCCTCCTAGGAAGTCGTTCGCTTCTGTTGAGCAGCAAGTGGAATCTCGGTGGACTGCAGGGTCCAGGCGGCCCACGCAACGTGTGACATCCCGGATGCAATTGCTTCACGTTGCGCTCGGGCGAGGCTCCGAGCGGGCGTTTCATCAGATGACAGAGCCGCGTAAAAGAAGGTCATGAATCGTTTCGTCTCGGCGTCTGGAACAGCCCAGAGTGTTCCCATCACGTTCGGCACACCCGTCGACTGGAATGCGCGGCCCAGGCTCGACGCACCCTCACTGCGAGACATTTGCCCTGTCGACGTTCCGCATGCCGAGAGCACCACCAGCCTGAGCGCGCGAGTGTCCAGCTGGCGAAGGTCGCTGGAGGTAATCCATTGCGACGTTCCTGAACTTGACGAGAGCTGCAAGCGAGACATCGCAGGAAACTCGAGATTCGCCAAGGCGTGGCTTGCGAAATGCAGCACCGATGCATTGCGAATCGACTGCCTCAGGTTTTCCGCGGTGGCGTCGGCGCCCTCCAAGACAATCGACTCGGGAAACGCGGCGGCAGCCTCCCGCGATTCAACGAGAGCGCCAGGTAGCGGCGGCAGTCCCAGCTCCCTGTCGCCGTCGCTGACTGCGACGGCAACGAGTCGCTCGAAGCCTCTGGTGATTCGCGCGGTAACGCTGAGGATGCTTGGCACAGAGGCCACGGCGGCATCCTCCACAACGAAACGAGAACGATTGCTGTCGAAGAGTGTGCCAAACGAGACGCGCCTCAGTGGGCCGTCGGCCGAAATCCACAGTTCCTCCACATTCGTCAGCGCCAACGGCGCGACGACATGTGAAAACAGCCACGCCGACTCCGTCCGCCACGGGGCCGAGTCGCTGTTCTCTGCGCTCTGTAGAAACGCCGAGACGTGGGCTTCGAGCTCATCGGCGCTGACGGTAAGAGTCGCAGCCTTGATTCCATCGTGGCGAATGACCCATACCAAGACGGCCTTGGAAAGAACGAAATAGCTCACCACCGCGGCTTCTTGAGGCAAGTGCCTCTGCAGGTCAGCAATGGCCCCGCCAGCAGCGTGATCCGATCGCAACAACAAGCGCTCACTCAAGGATCGCGACTTACTCTTCTCGACGACTTCGAGCAGGTCCGCGACATCATGATGGGCGAATCGAACGGTCACGAGATCTCGATAGGCATTCCATTGCTCGTCGGCATGAGAGATTCGAGTCTCGTCGTCGGGCGGAAGCGAGGACCGCTCCGTTTCGAAGGCGTCAACGCTTGCCGTCAGCGTGGCGATCGCTTCATCTGGTTTTCCCGCCAGCGAAAGCGCACGGCCTTTCAACATCAGCAACCGCGGCACTCGCATGAAGGCTCGGTGACTGTTGAAAAAGTCAATCGCGCGATCGGCACTCGCGATCGCGGTCTCGTGGTTGAGAGAAACGGCGACTTCGGCTTCGGTCTGCGAGACCTCCGCATCAAGGCGTGCCCGGATGGCGGCATCGGCGACGGCATCCACCTTCGACCGCGCCTCAGATGCCGCGTCAGAGGCCTCGCGGTCACGGCCCATGAGCGTCAATGCTCTGGCACGAAACTGGTGCGCTTCGATGAGGCCTTCCGGCGCTCCCCATCGAACGGCATGAGCAAGAGCTTCATCGGCGAATGCCAGTGCTGTCTCAGGCAGTTGGGAACGCACAGCCTTGTTGGCGGCACTTGTTAGAACCGTGTGATACCGGCGATCACCCGTAAGCGGCCCAAGTTCTTTGAGCGCGGCAACCGAGTGGCGCCAAACCTGGCGGTAATCACCCAGGTACAGATAGGCAGACGACAACAAATTGCGAACCGCCGCCTGGTTCTCACGCTCTCCAAGCTTCGAGAACTGCTCGAGGGACAGGCTGTACTCCGAAATTTGCAGCTGGTGGTTGCCTCCGAGTGTTCCGGACAGTCCAATCATCCAGTGCGCGCGGGCGGACAGGGCCAGGAACTCACGTGAGCGGGCCTCCTGGAGCAACGCTCGCTGCGTTTTTCTGGACTGCTCGAATTGACCGCCGTAGTACTGCTGAATTCCGAGATAGTGCCTACACCATAGGCTCATGGGATTCGCTGCGAGACGAAACGCTTGTTCCGCACGCTCAAAATGGATCATGGAGTCCGCAACCCTATTGGCCTCGTATAGGTGTCGTCCGTCTCGATAGTTGCGGAAACCATGAGCCATCTGAAGCTTCGACATCTGATCGGCGTGGTCGATTGCAGCAATGACGTCCACAAGGAGCCGATCAGCGGTAACAGCTGCGAGCGCACTGGCAATCGAACGCGCCTCTGTTAGCGAGCGCGCTGCGCGTGGATCACCTGTTACATACTGGTCGCCCCATTCCGTAAGGACGTCGTCTTCGACAAATTCGCGCATCTGCTGGGCGTACGACGCCACTTCACGGACGAGACCTTGATCATCGGTTGCCGATGCCATGGCGGCGATGCGCTGCTTGTCCGCATTCCAGTTGGCGCCGCGCTGTGGCCGTTCAAGATCCGCCAGCCTTCGTCGCGCTTCCTGGGCCCACGGCGAATCGGGGTCCAACTGCAAGTACTTGTTCCACGCCTCCTTTGCTTGTTCACGCAGGTTCAGTTCCGTGAGAACGACTGCTCTATTGAAGGCCGACTCACGGTGCCGAGAATCAAGTTGGAGTGCGCGATCGAATGCCGCGAGTGCGCGCGGAAGGTCCTCTGTGGTCCCGTTCTTGTTCGCGCGTGCGACGTACGCCGCCCCCAAGTCGCTCAGAACTGCGCTTGAAACATCAGGGCGACGGCTACTCGCCTCGAGTGTGCTGATCGCTCCGTCGAGATCGCCGAGAACAATACGCGCAACTGCCCAGGCGTGCTGAGCGTCGCTGCTTTGATCCGCTTCGGCCGCGCGTCGCAGTTCGCCGGCGGCTGCCAGCAGTTCGAGATTGTCTTTGACGGTGTCGCCGGAGCCGCGAGTTGCATCGCGCACCGGACCGTACTTGAACCCCCCGGCAAGTCGCGCATCGATGTACCGCTCTTCACCCACGGCGGCAATTAGCCGCTCCAGCCGTGGATCGACGGTCTCACCTCGCAGGCGTCTCAACAGATCCGGCTGCGTCCAAACCACGAGGACGATGGCCGCGGCGGCCGCGAGCACGCCGCCGGCGATCACCCATCGCCACGGGCGCGGCTCGGGCACCTTGACGGCGTCGAGCGCTTTCATCGTCTCTACCAGCACGGCGTAGTTGTCCGGATCTGCGGCAAGCTGGGCCTCGACGGCGGCGCGTTGCTCTGGGGTGAGACGCTTGTCGATATATGCCGCCAATAACTCGGGATCGAGGCTTCCGCCCGCCATGGGTTCGTTGCTCATGCGCCTCCCCCGGCGTTCGTGGACGTAGACGGACCGACTTTCGCTTTCCCCACGTCACCCGGCGGAAAAACTGCACCCATCTCGACGGCCGGGTTGCCGAACAGCTCGCGCATCTCCTCGGCCGTGACC
>Ga0207428_10005742_pt1 | contig 11526 bp, 8 predicted proteins | sample RhiMethybrSRZTD1_FD_187600 | JGI IMG/M metagenome (GOLD analysis project Ga0207428, IMG submission 187600) | Populus rhizosphere microbial communities from Tennessee, USA - Rhizosphere MetaG P. TD hybrid SRZTD1 (SPAdes) (version 3) | ecosystem: Host-associated > Plants > Roots > Rhizosphere >... | reverse complement strand
ACGTGGTCCTTCGTGGCCGCGACCGCCGTCTTCTTGGCGGCGTCGAACTCGGCGCGGAGCGTCGGGTCCGTCACCGAGGCGAACGCGCGCGTGACGTCGTTCTCGAGGAACGAGATCGTCCCTTCGAAATCCCCCATCGCGAACTGGGTGAAGAGCTGGGGCGGGTTCTTGAGATTGAGCCGCGCGTTCGCGAGCTGGCGCGGCACCTGCTCGAGTCGTCGGGTGAGCGAGCGCATGCGCTGGTCGAGCGGCTCGTAATCCACGGTGATCATGCTCAGGAGCGCGCCGCCATAGTTGTACTGGCCGGGGTCGTTCTCCCAGCCCCTGAGCTCGGTCAAGTAGTTGAGGTTGCCGTTCATGCCCGTGCGGAGGAGGTCGTAATCGATCCGGGTCGCCGGATCGAGCTCCTCCCGGCGGATCCCGTCGAGCTCCTTCATCGCGTCCCGCACCCGCTCTTGCTCCGACTGGATCCGCTCCGGCGTCCAGTTCTCGAGCGAGTCGTCGTAGTCGTGGATGCCCCACGAGGTCGCGAACGACGGATTGAACGCGTACCCGGCCATGAGGTAGCGGCGGGCGAGCGTCTCGAATGCGGCCTTCTCTTGGGGACTCGGCTGCTTGGCGCAGGCGAGCGAGGTGGCCAGGGCGAGCGTCACAGCGAGGGCGAAGCGGGTCTTCGTGGTCATGGAGTTCCTCCGGACTCGGCTCCCAGGGATCGCGGGACCGTACCACGCGCGCGGCGGAAAATCATTTGGGCCGCGGCGACCAGGAGGAAGGCTCCATAGATCCGCGACAAGGTCTCCCCTCGGATGTGGTGGGCGGCGAGCGCGCCCAGGAAGCCGCCGGCCGCGCCCCCCGCCATGGTCGCCGGGATCGAGGAGCGCGCGATCCGGCCGCGTGCGGCGTAGCTGATCACGCCGGCTATGGCCACCGGCACGATGACGAGGAGGGAAACGCCCTGGGCCTCGTGCTGTCCGATCCCTTCGCCCAGGACGAGCGACGGCACGACCAGCATGCCCCCGCCCACGCCGAGGAAGCCGGCGAGCGTCCCCATCCCGAGGCCGAGTGCGACGTTCGCAGCGGCGGGCCAGAGTGAGCCGGCGCGTTCGTGGACGGGAGGGAACGCGAGGATGCGGATCGCGGTGATCGCGATCAGGACGCCGAAGCCGAGACGGAGGGTCTGTCCCGACGTGCGGGCCGCGATGGCCGATCCGAGGAGGACGCCCGGCACCGCGCCCGCGGCGATCGTCAAGGCGAGGACGAGATCGAGCCGGTCGCTTCCATAGTACTTGGCCGATGCGGCGAGCGCAGCCGTCACGATGAAGGCGAGCGACGTTCCCTGCGCCTCGTGCTGGCCCATTCCGACGAAGCGGACGAGGAGCGGCACGAGGAGGAGCCCTCCGCCCACGCCCATGAGACCGCCGAGCGTGCCCGCGAGGAGCCCAAAGGCGAAGAGGAGGAGCGTGCGATTCATGGTCGGCGCACGCTAGCACATGTCCCGCGCGTTGACATGGGGAAGCGCCGGTCGTTAGGCTCCTTGGGCCCGGGCCAGGGCACGGATCCTCCGCCCCCTAGCCCCGCCCAGCCCGAATGTTTCCCCGCCGCCAGAACATCCGTCCGCGCATCGTGTGGACGCTCGCGTTCCTCGTCGCGCTTCTCGTGCTCGTGGACGGCGCCATCTTCTTTTCCCTGAAGACGTCCCAACAGCTCCTCGACCAGGAGCTGGGGAAGCGGCTCCAGGGAACCGCGCACATCGCCGCGCTGCTCGTGGCGCCGGAGCAGTTCGAGATGCTCTCCCTGGCCGGCGCGGACACCTCGGCCGCTGCGGACACGGCGCTCACCGACTTCTCGATGAAGATGGATTCCCAGGAAGCGGCCGATGCGGTGCGCGCCGAGTGGACGCGGCTCGCGCAGAGCGCGGGGCTCTCGAACGTGGTCCTCGTGGACCGGCACCGCCGCGTTCTCCTCCGCCTCCGCGATCCGTTTACGTACGAGCCGGACGTGGTCACGCTCGACCCGGTTCCCATGACCAAGGCGCTCATCGGGCAAGCCTCGCACTCACGGCTCTATTACAAGGACGGCCAGTATCTGCGCTCGGGCTACGCGCCCGTCCTGACGCCGGAAGGCGGGGTGGTGGGAGCCGTGGCGGTCGAGGGAGGGTCCGAAGCGTTTCAGCCGCTCCAGCGGATTCGCGCATCCGTGGCGGGCGTGGTCGTGCTCTCGTCCGTGCTCGTAATCCTGATCGGCCTCGGCTTCGTGCGCACGGTCGGACATCTCTCGCGCATGGAGGACAATCTCCGGCACACGGACATTCTCGCGTCGATCGGACAGGTGTCGGCGGGCGTGGCGCACGAGATCCGGAATCCACTGGCGGTGCTCCAGGGGGCCTCGTCGAGACTCAAGCGCCACGAGACCCGTCCCGAGGAGCGGGTGGAGCTCCTCGGGATGATCGACGAGGAAGTGAACCGGATGAGCGCGTTCGTGAACAACTTCCTTCATCTGTCGCGCCGGCCCAATCTGGAGCCGCAGGAGTTCGAGCTCCGCCCCGTGCTCGAGCGGTCGCTCGAGATGCTGCGCGTGGAGCTCGACCGGGCCAGCGTCACCACGGTGGTCGAGTGGAACACGGATGGGTCGATCGTCCTGATCGGGGACCCGCTCGCGATGCACCACGTGTTCCTCAACCTCGCGCTCAACGCCCGGGACGTGATGCCCTCGGGGGGGAAGCTCATCATCCGGGTGAGCGAGAAGCGGGGGGATTTGAGGATCCAGTTCGAGGACACCGGCCCCGGCGTGCCGAAGGACCTCCGGAAGAAGATCTTCGACGCCTTCTTCACCACCCGGGCCAAGGGGACGGGGCTCGGGCTCGCCTTCGTCGATCGGATCGTATCCGAGCACGGCGGATCGGTTACAGTTGGGGATGCCCCAAAGGGCGGCGCCATGTTCGAAGTCCGGCTCCCCCTCGATGGTCCCTGAGCCCTACAATCGAAGAATCCCCGAGCCACCGGAAGGTATGGAGCATGCCCGAACGCATCCTGGTCGCTGAAGACAAAGAGAACCTCTGCCGCCTGATCGAAACGACCCTGTCCGAGCAGGGCTACGACGTCTCGATCGCTCTCGGGGGGGACGCGGCGATCCACGAGATCCAGGAGCACATCTTCGATCTCGTCATTTCGGACATGCGGATGCCGGGCGCGAGCGGCGTGCAGGTGTTCCGCGAGGCCCGCCAGCAGGTCTATCTGCCCGACGTCATCCTCATGACCGCCTTCGCCGACACGCGCGAGGCGGTCCAGATGATGAAGGAGGGGGCGACCGACTACATCATGAAGGACAACCTCCTGGAGGAGCTCCCGGTCCGGGTCCGGCAGGTCCTGGATCATCGGAAGCTGCGCCAGGAGTCGACCGTGTTGAAGACGCGGATCGAGAGCCTGCGCGAACAGATCCCGATCCATCGCTTCGACTCGATCGTCGGAACGAGCCTCCCCATGCGCGAGGCAAGGAGCCTGGCCGAGCGCGTCGCGCCCACCGACGCCAACGTGCTCCTGACGGGAGAGAGCGGTACGGGGAAGGAAGTCTTCGCGCAGGCGATCCACGCGGCGAGCCACCGCTCCGATGCTCCCTTCGTCCCCGTGAATTGCGGCGCGCTTCCCGAGACGCTCCTCGAGTCGGAGCTCTTCGGGCACGAGAAGGGGGCGTTCACCGGCGCGATTCGCACGAAGCCGGGTCGCTTCGAGGTCGCCGAGGGAGGGACGGTCTTCCTGGACGAGATCGGCGAGCTGCCGCAGAGCATCCAGGTGAAGCTGCTCCGCGTGCTCCAGGACCGCACGTACGTCCGCGTGGGTGGGGAAGACATGCGCCGGGCGGACGTGCGGATCCTCGCGGCCACGAACCGCGATCTCGAGGAGATGATCCACCACGGTCGCTTCCGCGAGGATCTCTACTACCGGCTCAACGTCTTCCCGATCCGCCTGGTCGCGCTGCGCGAGCGCCGCGAGGACATCCCATCCCTCGTGGGGCACTTCCTCCTCATGCAGGAGCGGACCATCGACGAGCTCTCGCCCGACGCGCTCGAGTACCTGCGCCACTACGACTTCCCGGGCAACATCCGCGAGCTCCAGAACCTGATCGAGCGCGCCTGCATTCTCGCCGGGCGCGGCGGCCGGATCGAGCGGCATCACTTCCCGCTCGGTCGCGCCCGTCAGGTCGCGGATCCCGCCGATCTTCTCTCGCTGGGGCTGAGCCTCGAACAGATCGAGAAGCGGCTCATCAGGGAAGCCCTCGACCGCGCGCAGGGGAACAAGACGAAGGCGGCCACCCTCCTCGGCATCTCGCGTCGCGCGCTCTACTCCCGGATGGAGAGCCACGGGATCCCCATCGGCGGTCCCGAGCCCGAGGGAAGCGAAGCCCCGGCGTTCTAGACCGGGACGCGCTCGCGTGCCCGGGCCTGCCTAGACCCCCATACGGTTCGGTACATCTGCGGTACGCACGCGTCCAGCGTGGCATGGCTGCTTTCTAGCCGGGGCCGAAACGCGCGTCGGCGGCGCGCGGCAACGACGTGATCTCCCATCGTTTGCGGTCGACCCTCTTCCACCCCGTCTCGGGCCCCGAACGCGGCATGACGCTTGCGGTAGCCGAGGCATGCATACGCCGGATTCAGTACCCCCCCGTGATCCGTAACGCCGACCGGACCGACCAACATGGAACGTGTGCGGATCACGTTAGCGCTGGCAACCGCCATGACCCTGGGCTCTGTTTCTCCCCTCGGGGTGACGGGCCAGCGCCTAGAGACGAGGGCGGGCCGAGCGGCACCTAAGGCAACCGGCACTGCTGCTGTTTCGAACGCCGCCGGCCCTTCTTCGTCCATCTCCACGACTGACGCCCCGCTCAGCGAGTCGGAGAGCATCCGACGTGAGCTGACCCACACCGATCGCCTCATCGCGGTCCTCAAGCCCAAGATCTTTCGGACGGGGAATACCCAGGCCCAGAGCCGGTTCGGCGAGGCCGTGGCGCGCGAGAAGGACGCGCGCGACGCGTTCGGCCGGAATTTCTATGCCCGGGCCACGCGTTTGACGCGCGAGGCCCGCTCGCTCGCGCGGGAAGCCGCGGTGATGGTCGGGCCCCCCGAGGAGGACCCGGTCTGCGTGGCGCGTGCGATCGACAACGCCGAGGATGCGCTCTCGCTCGCGCGCGACGTGTTCGACCAGGGGGCGAACGGGGAGGTGTGGCGCCGCTATCAAACACTCCGTGGGGACCTTCAGGAGTCGCGGCGGCAGCTCGAAGCCGGCGACGCGCGCGTGGCCTATCGCCAGGCCGTGCAGGTCCGGGACGGCGTGCTCGATCTGTTACAGGATAGTCAGAACCTTCCGGTTCCGGCGTCGACCGCCGAGCGCGCCCTCAAGCAGGCGCAGGAAACGTACGATCGCGCGTCTCAGGAGCTGGGGACCAGTCCGAAGGAAAATGCGCTCAAGTGGAGGCGCGAAGCGCAGGGGCAGCTCTCCAAGGCGAAGAGCGCATTCCAGCACCGCGATTACCGGGACTCGATCCTCCACGCCAAGCTCATGGAGCGTAGCCTGGACGAGGCGATCACGGCGCAGCGAAACGCGGAGCCGAGGAGTAACGGAGGGGTCAGGACGGCTCGCCGCGCTGCCTGATGCGCGGGCGGACCGAGACTAGGAGCGGCGCACCGAGACGACGGTCACGTCGTCGGTCGGCTTGGGGCGGCGGCTGAACTCGCGGACCCGCTCGATCAAGGTCTCCACCATCTGCGCCGGCGTGAGCGCCCGCGCTTCCCTCAAGAACGCCATCAAACGGTCCTCGCCGAATTCTTCCTCGGCCAGGTTCCTCGCCTCCGTCACGCCGTCGCTGTAGAAGAGGAGGATGTCGCCGGGACCCATCGTCACGGTTCCCTGTGCGTACTTCGCCTCCGGCATGATGCCGAGGAGGAGCCCGCCCTCGGTGAGCGTCTCGATCTCGTTCGTTCCCGCGCGTAGGAGATACGGCGGGTTGTGGCCGCCGTTCACGTAACGGATCGAACCGTCCGCGGTGTCGATCTCCGCGAGGACGAGCGTGATGAATCGCTCGCCGCGCACGTTCTGGTAGATGGATTTGTTGAGCCGCGTCATCACTTCGAGTAGCGGACGCTCGGTCTCCACCTGCGCACGCACGCTTGCGGCGAGGTGGGTCATGAGGAGCGCCGCCGGCATCCCCTTGCCGGCCACGTCGCCCAGGCCCACCACCATCCGCCCCTCGCTGCCGTCGACGAAGTCGAAGTAGTCGCCGCCGACGTTGAGCGAGGGGATGTTCCGCCCCGCGACCTCGATCACCCCCTCCACGCGCGGCTCGTGGGGGAGGAGCGCCTGCTGGAGCGCGGCGGCGCGGCGCAGCTCTTCCTCCCGCTCGAGATCCTTCTCGTGGGACTCGGTCTCACGGATCTTGACCGCCGCGAGATGGGCGATGAACGTGAGGAGTCGGAGATCGCCCTCCTCGAAGGGAGCCGGCGCCGCCACGTTGTCGACATAGAGGAGGCCCAGCACTTCGCCGTCGTGCCAAAGCGGTGCGCACATGGCGGAGTGGATCCGCTGGCGGATGACGCTCTGCTGCTCCTTGAACCGCGTGTCGCTCTGCGCGTCGCTGGTCAGGATGGCCTGGCGCTGACCGACGGCCATGCGCGCGATGCTCCGGCTGACGATGATCTCCTCGCCGGCGCCGCGGCCGCTCTGGGACACGGCCATCGTGACCAGGTCGTCGTCGCTCGCGCGGCGGAGGAGGATGGCGGTGCGGTCCGCGCGGAGCACGTCCGCGGCGAGTCCGACCACGAACTGGAAGAGCTCGTCGAGCGGGCGGTAGGCGAGCAGCGCCTGGCCGACTCGGTCCATCGCCTGGAGGAAGTTGCCCACGCGCTCCGGCGAGAGGCTGGAGCCGAACGAGCGGGTGTCGAGCGCGACGCTCCCGCTCGAGATGTCCTCGAGCGGCACGGCGTGCACGTTGACCGGCGCCGCGATGTCCGCGACTCGGGCCGAGACGCTCGTCTCGTGGGACGGCGTTTCGCCCGCCTTGTTGAACGAGAGGTGGACGCTCCCCAGGTGGAGCTGGTCGCCGGCCTTGAGCGGGTGCGGCCCTTCGATCTTCTTGGTTCCGAGCTTCGTCCCGTTCTTGCTGCCGAGGTCCTGGATCCAGAACGATCCGTCGCGCCAGAAGATCTCGGCGTGGTTTCGCGAGATCGATGCGTCGCTCAGGAACACACGGCACTGCGGCGAGCGCCCGAGAGTGCAGGGGGCGTTCTTGTCCAGGAGGACGACCTCGGGCTCGGCGCCTGGACGTCGGATTTGAATCTGGTAGTCATCGGTGGCCATGGCGCGCTAGTCTCCGGCGTCCGGCTCCGAGTTGCAACCCGTAAGCCAAGGAGGCATATGCATCGGAACTTCCGGGTCGCTCGCGCGTGCGGCGTGGAAGCCGCACGAGACTTCCAGTGGAATGAATACGCGCCCTTCGCTTGGATCCTGGGCGCCCAGCTCCTCTTCCTCCTCCTCGCTTTGAATCTCGGAACCACGATCGGCATGGGCACGGCCGGCGCCGCCGTGAAGCTCTTCGCCGGAGACGCGCCGCTCCACTATCCGACGTTCTTCCTGTACCTGCCGAACTTCAATTCCTGGGTCGAGCTGTTCCTCTATACCTTCCCGGGCTCGATCCTGATTCCGATCTCGATCGCGCGCATCCAGGCGCCGATGGATCCCGACCTCCAGGGCGCGGGGTTCAAGGGGCGTGTGAAGAGAGCGTGGCTGCCCACTCTGGTCGCGGGGATCCTCACCCTCCTCTTGCTGGGCGTGTGGCAATGGGCCTTCAACGTGGCGCTCGTGCCGCTCATTCGCGCTTCGTTCCCCGGGCTCCAGGCGAATGCCGGGATCTGGGCCGCGAGCCTCATCGGCGCCTACTGCCTGAGCGCCCTCTTTCTTTACGTTCCCATCCTGGCGCTCCAGCCGGACACGACGCTCGTCAAGGCTCTGCGCGAGGGCTTCCGCGAGGGGCTCAGGCTCTTCAAGTGGACCATTCTCTACATCTTCATCTTCGCGCTTCCCGCGCTGCCGTTTCTCATGGCCATCCAGCTCGGGACGGCATTCATGGCCGAGCGGATGCGGCCCGAGATGATCGCGGTGGTCATCGCGATCTACGCGATCCTGATCAGTCTCGCGACCTACCTGACCTATGCCGCGGCGGCCCGTCTCCACTGGGCCTCGCAGGTGGAGGAGGCGTGAACCGGTCCCCTGGGATCACCCGCGTTTCGCGCTCGTGGCTCATCCCCGTGGCGCTGACCCTGGCCCTCTCAGGGTGCGGTGATACGTCCCTCCGCTCGACCCGGTACCGGGCCGAGCAGCTCTTGTGGCACGCCGACCTCACGGAATCGGCTGTGCTGCTCAGGGACGACTATCCCGACTCCACCACGCTCCTGGGCTTGCGCGCGCCCTACCTCGACGTCGCGAAGAAGGTCGAGGTCCCACCGCTCTCGGCGGCCACCTCGAAGGAGGAGAGCACGCTCGCCATCGATGTGATGCGCCTCGTCGGCAACTCGAACCTCCAGGCCGCGCGGCTGGCGGTCCAGGCGAATCGACCCGACCTCGGCATCGAGAACATGAAGCTCGTCCAGGCCATGGCGGGGAACGACACCCTCATGCTGCGCCGTGCGGACTTCTTCCTGGTCGGCACGCTCCGGCAGTACAAGCGCTACGAGGAGGCGGTTGCACTCATGAAGACGATGCTCGAGCGCTACCCGCCGATCACGCCGCAAACCTCGAAGGACGAAGACGCGATCCTCGCCATCCCCGAGTCGATCGTTCGCCTCTATCGCGACCTGAACGACAGCACCCGGGCCAACGCGGCTCTGAACGACGCGGGGGCGTACTATCGCCGCGTTCTCGCGACGCCGCACTCCCCGATTCTCGATGCGCAGGTGCGCGCGCGTCTCATCCGGGTGGAGCTGGAGCAGGGCGACTGGAACGCCGGGCTGCGCGACGTGGCCATTCTTCGCCGCACGGCGTCCGCGTCGCCGGCGCTCAAGGACCTCGAGCCCGAGATCCGCTATTCCGAAGCCAAGCTCGTCATGATGCACACAGGGAAGCAGAACCCGAACGAGGCTGTGGCCCTGTTCGAAAAAGTGGCGAAGGACTTCCCCAAGTCTCCGTTCGCCGGCCGCGCACTGATGGACGCGGCGACGGTGCTGGAGCTTCACAATCGCTTTCCGGAGGCCCTCAACTACTACCGGCAGGTCACCACCTCCTACGGCAACCAGCCGGACATCGCCCCGCCGGCCACCTTCCGCAGGGCGATGCTCGAGGACAGGCTCGGCAACTGGGAGCAGGCCAAGAATCTGCTCGACGGGATCCCGGTTCGCTATCCGGAGACCATGGCCGCCCTGGAAGCTCCGATCGCCATCGCCAACCGGTATGCTCGTATCGGGCAAGGGGATGCGGCCAAACAGGCCGTCCGAAAGGCCATCCAGACCTATCAGGGGCTGATCCAGCGGGATACGACGTCCGGATATACGCCGCTCTACCGGTGGAGCATCGTACGGTGCTATGGGCTCCTGGGAGACGATCAGGGCGTGCTCCGGGCGGTGGACGAGATGGTCCGCAGGGATATGGGCCATCCCATTACAGCACAGGCACTTCTGCAAGGTGCTCGAATCGCTCACCAGGCCAAGCAGGATGACCGGGCCCGGGTCTACCTTCAGAACTACGTGGTCAACTACCCCACGAGTCCGATCCTCGCGGACGTCAAGAAGCAGCTGGCCAGGATTCCGGCCCGGGGAACCGCCACAAAGACCGGCAGCTAGCCTGAAATTTCCGTTTGCAATCGTCACGTGCGTTTTGCTATAATCCTTCAAGTTCCGCAAACGAATAGCTTGCCCTGGGCTCTACGGGGGTCGTTCCCAGCGCAAGTAAGTCCGGTGGCCTCGCTGTTCCCCGCTGGGAGGCAAATCGAATTGGGGGGTTTAGAATGATTCGTGGGGCAGTGTTACTTGCTGCTGTTGCGGCGCTTCTTGGCGTCAATACGGCATACGCGTTCGGACCGATCGACATCACGACTGCTGGCACGACTGCCACCAGCTCCGTGGACGGTACGATCTGGACAAACGAAAACCTGATCCAGACCGCTGGAACAGGCGTCATCGAGCCCTTCCTCCGTTTCCAGAAGAACGACACCGAGATGGGCATGAACACCGATGCGCAGAACCCTCCGTACGACACGAAGGCGGGCATCTGGACGCACTCGATCACGTACGGTCAGCTCGGCATCGTGAACAAGGGCGGCATCGATTACTACGTCTTCACGCTCGACATCAACGAGAACAACGGGCCGTCCGAGCTTCTCACGATCGAGGAGCTTCGCATCTACTCCGTCGACGCGGCCGCTGGTGGCGCTCTGGCGGATGAGGCTGCCGTGCAGGGTGGGGCTGGTTCGACGCTCCACTACAATCTCGACGGCACTTCGGATCAGACGGTCTACACGAACTACACCGTCTCGAACACGGGCTCCGGCGAGAGCGACGTCGACTTCTACATCCCGGTGAGCTTCTTCGCGGGTGCGTCTTCGACGGACTATCTGTACATGGTCATCAACGCCGGTATGTCGGGCAACACCGACGGTCTCGATTCGAGCGACGGCTTCGAGGAAGTCCGTGCGTTCTTCGGCACCACGTCGAGCAGCTCGACGACCTCGAGCTCGACCTCGAGCACGACCAGCAGCAGCACCACCTCCACGACGTCGACCTCGTCGACGGCGCCGGAGCCTGGCACGATCGCGCTCTTCGGCATGGGCCTCATCGGCCTCGCCGCGGCGCGTCGCAAGAAGTAAGAAGCTCTAGCACAGCATCATTCAGAACCCCCGCACGAGCGGTGGCGCAAGCCACCGCTCGTGTTTTACTTTGGGCCGGTTCCCTTGCGTCTGGAACGCCCTGTGTGGTACCATATAGGTAACCGCTATGTTCATAGAACCGTGCAAGTTACCTCGTCGCATCTGGAGGCGCTCTTGAAGGACTTCCAGCCGTCCCAGATCCGCAACATCGCCCTCGTATCCCAGCACGGAACCGGCAAGACCTCCCTCGCGGAAGCGCTCCTTTTCCGGACCAAGGCCATCACTCGGCACGGGAAGATCGAAGACGGCACGACCGCGCTCGACTTCACGCCCGAGGAGATCCACCGCAAGATCACGATCAGCCTGGCCCTGGCTCCCGTCGAATGGCGGGGAGTCAAGATCAACCTGATCGACACGCCGGGCTACGCTGACTTCGTCGGAGATTGCGTCGCCGGCTTGTGCGCCGCGGATGCCGCGCTCTTCTGCCTGCGCGGCGCGGCCGGCGTCGAGGCGAGCACGGAGGCGATCTGGGAGCGCGTGCACGAGCGCCACTGTCCGGTGCTCTGTGCGGTCACGATGATGGAGAAGGAGCACGCATCGTTCTCCAAGGTCGTCGAGGCCGCGAGCGACCGTCTCGGGATCCGCTTCGTTCCCGTGGCGTGGCCCATCGGTGAGGCCGACAAG
>Ga0207428_10005741_pt1 | contig 11527 bp, 13 predicted proteins | sample RhiMethybrSRZTD1_FD_187600 | JGI IMG/M metagenome (GOLD analysis project Ga0207428, IMG submission 187600) | Populus rhizosphere microbial communities from Tennessee, USA - Rhizosphere MetaG P. TD hybrid SRZTD1 (SPAdes) (version 3) | ecosystem: Host-associated > Plants > Roots > Rhizosphere >... | reverse complement strand
CCTTCGAAGGACAGCCGGACGCCGTCGCGCTTCTGCAGTCAGCCGAAGTGGGCCTCTAATCCGCCCCTAAGCCCAACTGGCTTAGCGGACTTCGAACCCTGCCTCGCGGATAGCGGCCTTGACCTGGGACATCATGTCATCCGGGCCCCAGTGGAAAATGGACGCGGCCAGCACGGCGTCCGCGCCGGCCTGCACGGCGGGCGCGAAGTGCGCAGGCTCGCCGGCACCGCCGGAGGCGATGATGGGAACCCTGACGGCAGCCCGGACCAGCCGGATGAGCTCGAGGTCGAACCCGTCCTTGGTGCCGTCGGCGTCGATCGAGTTGAGCAGGATTTCCCCGACGCCGCGGTCCGCGGCTTCCTTCGCCCAGGCGACGGCGTCGATTCCGGTGCCCTGGCGGCCGCCGTGTGTGGTGACCTCAAAGCCCGACGGCGTGGGCTGGGATCCGGGGCGCGTGCGGCGGGCGTCCACGGACAGGACCAGCACCTGGGAACCGAAGTGGCGCGTGATCTCGTCGATGACGTCCGGCCGGGCCACGGCTGCCGTGTTGATGGAGGCTTTGTCCGCGCCGAAGCGGAGCAGTTTGTCCACCTCGGCCACGCCGCGGACGCCGCCGCCGACGGTCAGCGGAATGAATACTTCCTCCGCGGTGCGCCGGACGACGTCGAACGTGGTTTCCCGGTTGCCCGACGATGCTGTCACGTCGAGGAAGGTCAGTTCGTCCGCGCCGGCGTTGTCGTAACGGTGCGCGAGCTCCACGGGGTCTCCGGCGTCGCGGAGCCCTTCGAAGTTAATGCCTTTGACCACGCGGCCGGCATCGACGTCCAGGCACGGAATAACGCGGACGGCTACAGCCATGACTTCTCCTGTTGTACTGCAGAGGTTGCTTTTGGACTGCCGGCGGGGCGGCGAGGGAGGAAGCGGGTCAGATGCGGCAGGCGTGGATGCTGCTGACCAGGATGGCGCGGGCGCCGAGGTCGTACAGCTCGTCCATGATCCGGTTGGTTTCCTTCTTCGGCACCATGGACCGGACGGCGACCCAGTCCGAGTCGCGCAGCGGCGAAACCGTGGGCGACTCGAGTCCGGGGGTAAGCGCGGCAGCCTGTTCGACGAGTTCCTTGCGGATGTCGTAGTCCATCAGCACGTACTGGCGTGCCACCAGGACACCCTGGAGGCGGCGGATGAGGACTTCGATTTCCTTCGCCGTGCCGTTCGCGGCGCCGCCCTCGCCGGTGCGGCGGATGAGGACTGCTTCGGACTTGAGGATGGGCTCGCCGAAGATCTCCATGCCGGCCGCTTTGAGCGTGTTGCCGGTCTCGACGACATCCGCAATCGCGTCAGCGACGCCGAGCCGGACGGAGGACTCCACGGCGCCGTCGAGGCGGACCACCCTGGCCTTGATGCCGCGGTCCGCCAGGTAGTCGCGCAGGAGGCCGTCGTAGCTGGTGGCGAGGCGCTTGCCTTCGAGTTCCTCCACGCCGGAGAAATCGCCGATCGGGCCGGCGAAACGGAAGGTGGAGGCGGCAAAACCGAGCGGCAGCAGTTCCTCGGCCTCAACCTGCGCGTCCAGGAGGAGGTCGCGGCCGGTGATGCCGACGTCGAGCGTTCCCTGCCCCACGTATACGGCGATGTCGCGGGGGCGGAGGAAGAAGAATTCAATGTCGTTGTCCGGGTCCACCATGACCAGCTCGCGGCTGTCGCGGCGCTGGCGGTAACCCGCCTCGGACAGCATCGCGGAGGCGGCTTCGGACAGGGATCCCTTATTGGGTACGGCTACACGCAGCATTGGAGGTCTTTCTGGGGTTGGAAGTCTTGGATCAGCAAACGGGCCACGCGGACGCGGCTACAGATGCTTGTAGACGTCTTCCAGGCTGAGTCCCTTTGCAAGCATCAGGACCTGCAGGTGGTACAGGAGCTGCGAGATCTCTTCGGCGGCGTCTTCGTCGGATTCGTACTCCGCAGCCATCCAGACTTCGGCGGCTTCCTCCACGACTTTCTTGCCGATGCCGTGGATTCCGGACTCCAACTCGGCAACGGTGCGGGAGCCCTCCGGACGGGTGGCTGCCTTCTCACTGAGCTCTGCGAACAGCGTCTCGAAATTCTTCACGCCCTCCAGCCTACTTGCTCCGGGCCGGACGCCGCCTGTCGGGCCGTTGCATGACGGCGGGGATGTGAGCGAAGACACACGGCGTGCGTGTTCGCCTCCATCCCCGCCCGGCGCATCAGTACTGCTTGAGCAGCAGTGCGGTGGTCAGCGCGGCCGTGACTGCCTCGTGTCCCTTGTCTTCGGTCGAGCCCGGCAGGCCGGCCCGGTCCAGGCCCTGCTGTTCGGTGTCGCACGTCAGCACGCCGAACCCGACCGGGACGCCGGTGTTGACGCTGACGTCGGTAAGTCCCGATGTCGCAGCCTGGCAGACGTACTCGAAGTGCGGCGTTCCGCCGCGGATGACGACGCCGAGGGCAACGACGGCGTCAAAGTGCGGTGCCAGCCGCGCGGCGGCCACGGGAAGCTCGAAGCTGCCCGGCACGCGGACCACCGTGGGCTCGTTGATGCCTGCGTCCTTGGCGGCCCGGAGGGCTCCGTCCAGGAGTCCGTCCATGATCTGCGTGTGCCAGCTGGCGGCGACGATGGCCAGCTTCAGCTGCGAGGTCTCCGCAGGGTTGAGGGTGGTGAGGTCGATCTGGGGTGCGCCGTGTCCGCTCATAAAGTGATCCTGATCCGTTCAGTCTTGTTCGTGTTCAAAAGTGTTCGTGCCGCTGCCGGGCACTCCCGCCGTCTGGGCGTCCAGTGTGAGCAGGTGGTCCATGCGGTCCTTCTTGGTCTGCAGGTACCGGATGTTCTGTTCCCGGGAGGGGACTTCGGTGGGGACCATCTCCACCACTGTCACGCCGGCCTTGGCCAGGCGGTTCTGTTTGTCCGGATTGTTGCTCAGCAGCCGGATCTCATGCAGGCCCATTTCGGCCAGGATCTGCGCGGCGGCGTTGTAGCACCGCGCGTCAACCGGCAGTCCGAGCTGTTCGTTGGCCTCGACGGTGTCGAAGCCCGCCTCCTGCAGGGCGTAGGCCTTGATCTTGTTGGCCAGGCCGATTCCGCGGCCTTCCTGGCCGCGGAGGTACAGGAGGGTTCCGCCGTTCTCCTCGATCAGCTCAAGGGCATACGCGAGCTGCTCGCCGCAGTCGCAGCGGTAGGAGCCGAAGACGTCCCCGGTCAGGCATTCCGAATGCAGGCGCACCAGGGGCGCCTTGCCGTCCTTGGGAGGGTTGGGCGAGCTGACCGCAAGGTGCTCTGCGCCCGTAACCAGATCGGTCCACGCCTGCGTCACGAAGTTCCCGAACGCACCGGGCAGCTGGACCACGGGGCCGGCACTCACGGGGTGCGGTGTCCGCCCGTTGCTGCTGGCCTCCGTTGCTTGAGATGCCGTCATCGTCTTACTCCTTCTCCGGCCGGACTCGCTTCCGGACTGCTCTCCTGTGAAGATACACGGTCGTTCGCCTCCAGGTAGGCCACGAGGTCCTCAATCGAAATCAAGGGGCAACCGTGCTCGGCGGCGAAAACCCGCAGGCCGTCCAGCCGCATCATTTCGCCGTCGTCGTACACCACCTCGGCGATCACGCCCACCGGTTCCAGTCCGGCGAGCCGGCACAGTTCCACGGCCGCCTCGGTGTGGCCGGGGCGTTCACGCACTCCCCCCTTAACGGCCCGCAGCGGAAAAATATGCCCGGGGCGTGTCAGGGTCTCCGGGCCGCTGCCCGGATCGGCGATGACCCGGGCAGTCAGCGCCCGGTCCGTGGCCGAGATTCCGGTGCTTACTCCCGTGGCGGCGTCGCACGAGACGGTGTAGGCGGTGCCCTTCGCGTCCTCGTTGACCTGCACCATGGGAGGCAGTGCCAGGGCGTCGGCGCGGGAACCGTCCAGCGGAACGCAGATGACGCCCGAGCTGTAGCGGATAGTCCATCCCATCAGGGCCGGAGTGGCATGCTGCGCCGCGAAGATGATGTCCCCTTCGTTTTCGCGGTCCTCATTGTCCACCACCAGCACGGGGCGCCCCGCTGCGATCGCCCGGACTGCGTCCTCGATCGGATCGAGGGTCAGGGTGCCCGGTGCGGCCGGGTCAAGCCTTGCTGCTGCGCTCACTGCTGGTCCTCCGTCACTTCGGTGCCGCGCCCGCTGAAAGCCAGGAGGCGTTCGGTGTACTTCGCCAGCACGTCAACCTCCAGGTTCACCCTGCTGCCGGCAGCCTTTGCGCCCAGGCCGGTATCGGCGAGCGTGGTGGGGATGAGGCCCACCTCGAACCAGGGCGCGGTTTCGGCAGCGGGGCTGACGGCGGTGACCGTGAGGGAAACGCCGTCAATGGCGATGGACCCCTTCTCCGCGATGTAGCGTGCGAGCCTCAGCGGCACACCGAACCGCAGCCGCTCCCAGTTTCCCTGGGCCTCGCGCTCAAGGAGTTCGCCCACCCCGTCCACGTGGCCCTGCACGACGTGCCCGTCGAGGCGGCCGCCGGCCGGAACACAGCGCTCCAGGTTGACGGCGTCGCCCTCGGACAGTTCACCGATGGTGCTGCGGACGAGGGTCTCCCCCATGACATCGACGCTGAAGTCCTTGCCGTCGATCGCCGTCGCCGTGAGGCACACGCCGTTGACGGCAATGGATCCGCCCAGCGGCAGCCCGTCAGCGGTTCCGGGGGCGTGCAGGCGCAGCGTTGCGCTTGTGTCGCCGTTCCGGTCCACGGACAGGACCTTCCCCTGTTCGGCAATAATTCCGGTGAACATCAGTAGCCTCCCATGGCTGTGCCCGCTGTTGCGCGGGCCGGTAGTGAATCGGTTGAGGTTGACTGGGCCGCTGACGGCGGCTTCGTTGTTTCCAGTGGTCCGGTTGCCTTTTCCGGCAGCAGGTGCAGCCGGAGGTCCCTGCCCAGCACCTGGACCGCGCCGCCGGAGGCGGCATCCCACTCCCAGCGCTGGGCTTCGGCGAGGGTTCCGATGCCCAGGCCGTTGAGCGCGGGCGTCCCGGAGCCAAGCAGCGTGGGCGCCAGGTAGACGATGAGTTCGTCCACGAGTCCTTCGCCGAGGAAGGCGCTCAGGATCCTGGAGCCGCCTTCCACCATGACGTGCCGCGCCCCCGCTGCAAACAGCAGGGCCAGGGCTTCATGGGGATCCCGCGTGGGCAGGTGCAGGACCTTGCCGTCGTCGCCGCGAACCGCGGCGTCCGCCGGAACGTCGCGAAGCCCCATGACGGCCCGCAGCGGCTGCTCGCCCGCGGCTTCGCCGTTCGCGTCCCTCGCCGTGAGCCGCGGGTCGTCCACCAGGACTGTCTGCGTGCCGACGAGGATGGCGTCGATCCGGCGCCGGATGGCGTGGTTGTCGGCCAGCGATTCCGGGCAGGAAATCCACTGGCTCGTTCCGTCCTCGGCAGCTATCCGGCTGTCCAGGGTCTGGGCAATGTGCAGGGTGACGAAGGGGCGCTTCGCCTCGACGGACTGGAACCAGCGGCGGTTCAGTTCGAACGCCCGCTCGGCTGCCAGCCCGCTGCGCACGCTGACGCCGGCCGCGCGGAGGGTCGCGGCCCCGCCGGCTGCGGGATCGTGGGGGTCGTCGACGGCGTACACCACGCTGGTGATTCCGGCGTCAATAATCGCCTGCGCGCAGGGTCCGGTGCGGCCAACATGGTTGCAGGGTTCGAGCGTGACCACCATGGTGGCGCCGCGGAGATCCACGCCGGTGCTGATCGCCGTCGCTATCGCGTCGGCTTCGGCATGGGCGGTGCCGGCGCCCCGGTGGTAGCCCGCCACCAGGTGCCGGCCGTCAGGACCAACGACGACGGCACCCACCAGGGGATTGGCACCGCGCGGGCCCTGCAGGGCCGCGTCCAAGGCTGCGTCCATCGCGGCGGTTTCGGCGGCGCTGAAGGCGTGGATCGGCTGGCTGCCCACTATGACACCGCCGGTTCCGGCGACACGATACGGGTGTCCATGCGAGTGTGTCGTTCCTTCCCTCTAGAACCTCTAGGCTCCGGGGGTATACGACAGCGAAATGCTGCGACGTCCGTGGGACGTCACAAAATACAGCTGTACGCGCTTCTCTCATCCAGACTTTAACTGTCGGTACCGGAATTTCACCAGTTCAACCGTCCGCCGGGCTTTCCGAGGAAAACGCCGGCTCGCGGGTCGCGGACTGTCACCGCCGGTTCGGACTTACACCGACCCCGGAGCACGTAATGTGTGTTGCTATTGTGGCACAACCTTGCGGGTGGTCCGTGTATTCCCAGCAATGGGCTGTCACAGAATCCGTAACGTTGCCGTACGCGGATATGGCCGGCCGGCCGGCCGCGGTTCCCGGTTGAACGGTTCCCAATTGGGCCGTTCCCGGTTGGACGGTTCCGGTTGGACGGTCACGGTTGGGCGGTTCGGGTTGGACGGTTCCGGTTGGACGCTGCCGGCCTAGACGGTGCCGGCTTTGCGCAAGCGGTCAATGGCCTCGGACGGGTCGGCTGCACCGTAGACGGCCGATCCGGCGACGAACACGTTCGCGCCGGCCTCCGCGGCACGCAGGATGGTTTCCTCCGTGATGCCGCCGTCCACCTGGAGCGCAACATTGACCCCGGACCCCTCGATGGCGGCGCGCGCCCGGCGGATCTTCGGCAGGGTGAGGTCCAGGAACGCCTGTCCGCCGAAGCCCGGCTCCACGGTCATGATCAGCAGCATGTCCAGTTCCGGGAGCATGTCCAGGTACGGCTCCACGGGGGTGGCCGGGCGCAGGGCCATGCCGGCCTTCGCTCCGCGCCCCCGCAGTTCCCGCGCCAGCTTGACCGGGGCGATGGACGCCTCAGCATGGAAGGTCACTGAAGCCACTCCGGCATCCGCGTACCCCGGGGCCCAGCGGTCCGCGTCGGCGATCATGAGGTGCACGTCCAGCGGAACCGGGCTAACGGCCTGGATCCGCTGCACCACGGGGAGCCCGATGGTCAGGTTGGGGACGAACTGGTTGTCCATCACGTCCACGTGCACCGAATCGGCGTTGCTGATTCTCTGCAGCTCGGCTTCCAGGTTCACGAAGTCGGCGGAGAGGATGCTCGGGTTGATGCAGCACTGCGGCATGCGGGGTCCTTTCGCGGGGTGGGGAAGTTCAGGGCTTCTTGCGGATGAGGGCAAGGAACATGGCATCCGTGCGGTGAATGTGCGGCCACAGCTGGGCCGTGAGTTCGTGGCCGGCGTCAAGATGCCCGGTCAGGCTGACGGCATCCAGCGCGCTTCCGGCGTCCAGTAGTTCGAGGTCATCGCGCTTGCGCAGTGCGTCGCTGACCACCGCCGTGGTCTCGGCCGGGTGCGGCGAACACGTCACGTAGGCCACAACCCCGCCGGGTTTCACCGCGTCAAGGGCCGACTTGAGCAGGTCACGCTGCAGCGGTCCGAGGTCAACGAGGTCCTTGGGCGTGCGCCGCCACCGTGACTCAGGCCGGCGGCGCAGGGCGCCGAGTCCGGTGCAGGGCACGTCCACGAGCACGCGGTCGAACGCTTCCGGCTGTTCGCTGCCGACTTCCCGGCCGTCTCCGGTGCGCACCTTCCACACGCCGGACGGGACGGCGGACAGTGCCTGGCTGACCAGTTTGGCCCTGTGCGGGGCCGGTTCGTTGGCGAGCAGGGTGGCGCCGCGCTCATTGGCCAGCGCCCCGAGCAGGGCGGCCTTGCCGCCGGGGCCGGCACACAGATCCAGCCAGGCTTCGGTCCCGGCCGGGCCGTTGGCTTCCGCGTTGCCGCCTTCCGCACCGGTCAGCGGCAGCGCAGCCATGGCGCGGGCCACGAGCTGGGAGCCGACGTCCTGGACGCGCGTGGTGCCCTCCCTGACCGAGGCAAGCCGGCCGAGGTCGCCGCCGCTGGACATCGCGGAGCCTTCGACGAGCTCGCCGGGCGTGGCTCCGTTTTCGAGGGCCTCGTCCAGGCTTCCGAGCCCGGGAAGGGCCACGAGGTTGACTACCGGCGCGGCGTTGTCGGCCTCCAGGAGATCGTTGATTTCGGTGACCGGCCTGCCGTGGGCCACGAGGGACTGCCTGAAGGCACGCACGATCCACTCCGGATGGGCGTACCGGACCGAGGCCACTTTGGTCGGATCCTGCTCGTCGCTGAGCAGCAATTCCAGCCATTCGTCCAGCGTGTGCGCGGAGACCTTGCGCAGTACGGCATTGATCAGGGCGGAGGGTCCTGCCCCGATCACGGCACGGGCCAGTCCCACGGTCTGATCGAGCGCCGCGTGCGCCGGCACGCGCATGGCCAGCAGCTGGTGCGTGCCGATGCGCAGGGCATCGAGGACGGCCGGGTCCAGCTGGTCCAGCGGCCTGTCCACGCATCGTGCCAGGACTGCGTCATACGTGCCCTGCCCGCGGAGGGCGCCATAGCTCAGTTCCGTGGCGAAGCCGGCATCGCGCTTGTCCAGGCCGTGGTGCCGGATCCTCGCCGGCAGGACAAGGTTGGCGTACGCGTCTTCGGCCGCCACGGCACGCAGCACCTCGAAAGCGACCAGCCGGGCCGGATCGGCCCGGCGGGTGCGCTGGGACGGCGCGTTCTCCGTGTAGCTGCGCTGCGGCCCGCGGTTGCGCTCCCGGCCCTGCGCATCGCGCCGGCTGGCACCGCCGCCCCGCTGGCCGCCGCCTTGGCCGCCCTGTCCCGCTCGCTGGGGCCCCCTGCCCCGGCCGCTGCCGCTTGTCCCGGACTCGCTCATTCGAACACCACGCTTTCAAGGGAAGCTTGTCCGCGGGCCCAGTCGGCCGCGGACATCATTTTCTTGCCGGCAGGCTGGACCCGGGTCAGTTCTACGGGGTGCGAGCCGGTTCCCACCAGCACGCTCTTCCCGTCCAGAGCGAGGGTGCCTGGCGCCTGCGCGGCGGACTCGGGCCGCAGCAGCACCGGCTCAAGTTTCAGGCGCTGGCCGTCGAACGTGGTCCACGCCCCCGGCTCCGGCGTGACGCCGCGGGCGCGCCGGCCGACGGAAAGGGCCGGTTCCGACCAGTCGATCCGGCCGTCGTCGATGGTCAGCTTGGGCGCCAGCGAAACCTCGCCCTGTTGCGGCCGCGGGGAGGCCGCGCCCGACTCGACAGCGGACAGCGTCTGGGCAAGCAGCACGGCGCCGCTGTGCGACAGCCGGTCCAGCAGCGCTCCGGAGGTGTCGTCGGGGCGGACGGGTTCGGTCAGGGTGCCGATGACCGGGCCGGTATCCAGCCCCTCCTCCAGGAGAAAGGTCACCGCTCCGGTGATGTCATCACCGGCAATGACCGAGCGCTGAACGGGCGCAGCACCGCGCCAGGCCGGCAGCAGCGAAAAGTGCAGGTTGATCCAACCATGCGGCGGGATGTCCAGGGCGGCGCGCGGCACAAGTCCGCCGTAGGCCACGATGGCGGCCACATCCGGACGGACTGCCGCAATCCTGCCGGTGACTGCGTCGTCCACACGCGCGGCGTGGATGACTTCCAGTCCAAGCTCGGCGGCACGTGCGGCAACGGGCGACGGCGTGAGCACACGTTTGCGCCCGATCGGGGCGTCCGGCCGGGTCAGCACCGCGACGACGTCGAAGCCGGCGGCGACGAGCGCATCAAGTGACGGTACTGCTACTGCCGGCGTTCCCGCGAAGAGGACCCTCATCCGGCAGCGCCAAAGCTGCCGCCGCCGAAACTGGAGCCGACGGTCTTGGCGCGCTTCGCCGTCGTCCGTTCCGTGATGGATTCGTAGTTGGCGTTGCGGATGGAGCGCAGCGCTGCCTTGCGGTCCTCGCCCTCAAGGCGGTCCGTGTAGAGAACGCCGTCCAGGTGGTCGGTTTCGTGCTGGAAGCAGCGGGCCAGCATTCCCTCCGCGTCCACTGAGACGGGGTCGCCGTTGACGTCCACCCCGGTGACCCGGGTGGCGCGGTAGCGGCGGACGGGGAAGCCGAGGCCCGGGATGGACAGGCAGCCTTCCACTTCGTCCGGCTGAAAGTCATCGCTGTTTTCCAGCACGGGGTTGATGACGTGGCCCTCGACGCCGCCGATCCGGTAAGTAAACACCCTGAGGCTGACGCCGATCTGGGGCGCGGCCAGGCCGGCGCCTTCCACGTCTTCCATGGTTTCGGTCATGTCGGCAACGAGCCTGGCCAGCTCCGGCCCGAATTCCGTGACAGGGTCGGCAACCGTGCGCAGCACGGGGTCACCGATGATACGGATATTCAGAATTGCCATGTGCAGTCATTTCCTCACGGTGGGCGTTTTAGGGATCCAGTCCAGTTTAGTTGCTGCGGCCGGACCGGCGCCGCCCCGGACCGCGGCTCAGGTCAACAGGCTCACGTGAACACGGGCGGTGCCACCGGCAGCAGCGCAGGTCCTGCACTGCCCGTGTCCGCGGACATCTCCCACACACGCCGCAGGGCGCAGAACTTCCACCAGTGGTGCCGCAGCACGTCCGGGTTCGCCCTCACCGGGCGCACCTCTGTTTCGCCGATGGCGACCGCGAGCAGCACCGGAGAATCACCGTGCCCCCACGGTTCCCACTCCCCCGCCACGGCATCCACCAGGCTTTCCTCAGCCTTCATGCCCGCGACGAGCTGCATGACCACTTTGTCGTCCAGCGGCTTGACCTGGCCATCGCGGGTGGTTCCCTTGGTCTTGTAGTCAATGAGGCAGGTCCGTCCGTTGATCCGCGCCACGAGGTCCAGCGTTCCGGCGTACCCCACCGTCTTGTTCCACACAGTAATCTCCGGCGCCAACGGTTCGACGCGGAACAGCTCCCACCATTCGTCGAAACGCGCCGCAAAGGCCTCTTCGCCGTTGGACGCCAGGGCTTCCCGCGTTTCCTTCATCCGGTGCGGCCTGCCCAGTGCCCGCAGCGCAACCTGTTCGCAGTAGTTGTGGACGCGGTCGCCGCGCTGGGCGGCATCGTCGCGGTAGGCCTCGGCGGCTTTGGCTGCACGGTTCACGGCCTGCCGTACCTTTGCCGGGCTGCCGAGGATTTCGGGAAGCGACGGATCCTTGGCGAGACTGCTGGCGCCCATGTAACCGAACCACCCGTCCAGCCCGTGGGGCTGCTGGCCGATGACTGTGGTGATGGACGGAACGGAGAACGCTTCCGTGGTGGAGCGCGCGTACATCCGGCCGTATTCCGTGGCGTGGGCGAGGAGTGGATCAGTCATGGCAAAACTCTTTCACGGGGGGCTGACAATAAGTCCGGAAACAGAAAAGTCCGCTCCGCCGGGTTTTATCCCGGGCGGAACGGACCATTCATCGGTGGGCGATACTGGGTTCGAACCAGTGACCTCTTCGGTGTGAACGAAGCGCGCTACCACTGCGCCAATCGCCCCGATGCATTTGAATGCTAGCCGACGATGCGGGGTTTACGGAAATCGGACCTTCCCGGCAGGGGACCCGCAGGGAAACCTGGCTGCACGCCGAACACCATGGGCCACCGAATTACAGGCCTGTAATTCGAAAATTTCCCTAGAATTCAAGGAAGTAAGGGGGTCCGCGTGACTGTGCCGTGCCCCGATTTGGAGATTCCCTGAACCTCCTATA
>Ga0207428_10005737_pt1 | contig 11529 bp, 11 predicted proteins | sample RhiMethybrSRZTD1_FD_187600 | JGI IMG/M metagenome (GOLD analysis project Ga0207428, IMG submission 187600) | Populus rhizosphere microbial communities from Tennessee, USA - Rhizosphere MetaG P. TD hybrid SRZTD1 (SPAdes) (version 3) | ecosystem: Host-associated > Plants > Roots > Rhizosphere >... | reverse complement strand
GGTACTACTGGTTCCTGCTCGGCTGCGTGATGGTAGTGATGGTCATCCTCTACTGCATCAGCGAGTCGAGGACCGGGCGCGCGTGGAAGGCGTCGCGCGAGGATCCGCTCGCGGCGGAGCTGATGGGCATGCCGGTCAACCGGCTGAAGATCATGGCCTTCAGCATCGGAGCCGCGATCGCGGGGCTCGCCGGGAGCGTCTTCGCCGCGGCGCAGACCGGCGCCTTCCCGCAGAACTTCGGCACGCAGGTCCTGATCCTGATCTACGCCGTCGTGATTCTGGGCGGCACCGGGAGCCTGACCGGGATGCTGGTCGGGGCGATCGTGATCATCGCGTCGAACCAGGTGCTCGACTCGACCTCGCCGCCGAACGTCGCCCGCGTGCTCTTCTACGTGGCACTGATCGCGGCCGTCTACTTCACGATGCGCCGCTCCTGGGTCAAGATGCTGATCGCCTTCGCGGGGACCGCCGTCTTCGGGCTCGTCGTACACGCGATCGTGGACGCGGTCTGGTCCCGTGGCACGGCAGGTCACGTCACGTCCGGCGGCTTCCTCACCGGCGTCATCCGCCACTGGGTACTGCTCCCGACGAATCCCGGCCGCCTCGCGGTCTACGGCTACCTGCTGATGATCGTGTGCGTGGTCGCGGTCGTGCAGCTCAAGGGCTGGTGGCGACTGATCGTGCTCGTGCCGACGCTCTACCTGACGGCGTTCGTCTGGGAGAACCTGCTGGTGCAGAACCCCGCGGTCACGCGCTACGTCCTCTTCGGCGCCCTCCTGATCGCGGTAATGACGATCCGCCCGCAGGGGTTGTTCGGGACGGCAAAGGTGGAGATCGGCTGATGGCTGCTCGACTGCTGGAGCTGAAGGGCGTCTCCAAGGCGTTCGGCGGGCTGCAGGTGATCTCCGAGCTCGACCTGCACGTGGACGAGCACGAGATCGTCAGCGTGATCGGGCCGAACGGGGCGGGCAAGACGACCCTCTTCAACCTCGTCACGGGGGTCTACGCGCCGGACGAGGGAGAGATCCTTTTCGACGGCGAGTCGATCGTGGGCCTCGCCCCGAACAAGATCACGCGCAGGGGCGTCGCGAGGACGTTCCAGACGCTGCGGCTGTTCCTGAACATGACCGTCAAGGAGAACGTGATGGCCGCGGCCTACGGACACACGCGCGCCGGGGTCCTTCGCTCCGTGCTGCGCACGCCCGGGATGCGCCGGGAGGAGCGCGAGATCGCCGCGCTCGCCGAGGAGAAGCTCTCGTTCTTCGGCGAGCGGCTGATGGGCTACCGCTGGAACCAGCCCGCCTACTCGCTCTCGTACGCCAACCGCCGCCGGCTCGAGATCGCGCGCGCGATGGCGACGAACGCGAGACTGCTGCTCCTTGACGAGCCCGCAGCCGGGATGAACCCCGCCGAGACGCAGGAGATCACGCGGCTGATCGGCCAACTCCGCGAGAAGCTCGGCTACACGATCTTCGTCATCGAACACGACATGCATCTGGTCGAGGGCATCTCCGACCGCGTGGTCGCCCTCGACCACGGCGTCAGGATCGCGGAAGGCTCCTTCGACGAGGTCGCGACCGACCCGCGCGTCGTCGAGGCCTACCTCGGTCTGCGCGCCCAGGAGGAGGCGGTCTGATGGCCACAGAGGCCAAGCCGCTGCTGCAGTTCGAGGGCGTCCACACCTACTACGGCCAGATCCACATCCTGGACAACGTCAATCTGCAGGTCGCGGCGGGCGAGCTCGTCTGCCTGCTCGGCGGGAACGCGTCGGGCAAGTCGACCACGCTGAAGACGACCCTCGGGATCGTCAAGCCGCGGGCGGGCCGGGTGTTGTTTGCCGGCGAGGACGTGACCGGCGAGAAGACCAGCTACCGGATCGGCCGCGGCATGGCGATCGTGCCAGAGAACCGGCGACTGTTCGCGCCGATGACGGTGCGCGAAAACCTCGAGATGGGCGCCTACCTCCACGGCGGCGGGGCGAAGGAGGACTTCGACCGCGTCTACTCGCTGTTCCCGCTCCTTCACGAGCGGCGCAAGCAGCTGGCGGGCACGCTCTCGGGCGGCGAGCAGCAGATGGTGGCGATGGGGCGGGCGCTGATGTCGCGCCCCAAGCTGCTGCTGATGGACGAGCCGTCTATGGGGCTCGCGCCGATCCTCGTCGAGCGCAACTTCGAGATCATCCAGCAGGTGCACGAGTCCGGGGTCGCGATCCTCGTCGTGGAGCAGAACGCCAACGTGTCCCTCTCCATCGCCGACCGCGGGTACGTGCTCCAGACGGGTCGCATCGTGCTCTCGGGCAAGGCCGCTGAGCTGCTCGAGCACGAGGATCTTCGAAAGGCTTACCTTGGCCGTTGATGTCGCGTCTCTGCCGGGGCGTATCCGGCACCGCTTCCCGGTCTTCGACCAGCGGGTGTACATCAACAGCTGCTCGCAGGGCGCGCTCTCGGACTCGGTGCGCGACGCCTACGGGCGGTACCTCGACGACTGGGACGAGCACGGCGCGCCGTGGGAGTACTGGGTCGGTCGGCTCGAGGCTGTGCGCGGCGCCGTCGCGTCGCTCGTGAACGCAGACGAGGACGAGATCGCGGTGACGACGTCGGTGTCGGCCGGCGTCAGCGCTTTCGCCAGCGGCCTGCGCTTCGACGAGGGACGCGACACCGTCGTCGTCAGCAACTTCGAGTTTCCGACGATCGGCCAGATCTGGCACGCGCAGGAGCGGCGCGGCCTGCGGGTCGTCCACGTCCCCGCCGAGGCGGACGGGACGATCCCGCTCGAGCGCTTCGCTGACGTGATCGACGAGCGGACGGCGCTCGTCGCCACGACGCACGTCTGCTTCCGGAACGGCGGTCGGCTCGACGTCGAGGGCATCGCCCGCCTGGCGCACGAGCGCGGCGCGCTGGTGCTCGTCGACGCCTACCAGACGGTCGGATCGCTGCCGATCGACGTCCGCGCGCTGGGGTGCGACTTCCTCGCGGCGGGGGTGCTGAAGTACCTCCTCGGCTCGGCCGGGCTCGGCTTCTTCTACTGCCGCCGCGAGTTGGTCGAGACGATCGAGCCGACCGCGACCGGCTGGTTCGCCGACCGCAACATCTTCGAGATGGACATCCACGACTACTCGCCGGCTTCTACGGCGCGCCGGTTCGAGGCGGGTACCCCGCCGGTACCGTCGACCTATGCGGCGATCGCCGGGATCGAGCTGATGCAGGAGATCGGGATTGCCGAGACCGAGGCGCATGTGCGGGAGCTGAACGCGCTCCTTCGCGACGGTCTCGACGAGCTCGGCGCGACCGTCGTGACGCCGCGCGAGCCGGAGCTCAGCGGTGCGTTGCTCTGCGTCCGCTCGACGGACGTGGACGCGCTCGTCGCGGCGCTCGCGGACGCGGGCATCGTCACGTCGTGCCGAGACGACAACCTGAGGATCTCGGCCCATTGCTACAACACCGCCGAGGACGTCAACGCGGTCGTCGACGCGCTCGCCGCGCGCCGCGAGCTCCTCGGTTAAAACCAGGGACTGTCCCTGGAGGTGGGGCGAACGGGGCACGGCCTTCGTCAGGAAGGTGTGACGATTTCTCCACAGGCACGGCCCAAATGGACTCGGGTTACGCCCGTACGAGCGGTTCGCGCCGGCAGAATCCACACGGGAGCCGGGGCACGACCATCGCCGAAGCACCTCGACGGCGTGCGCCCGCGATGGCCTTAGAAGATCTTCGACGGGAGGCCCGAAAGCGGGATCCCGCCGTCGGGGCCGACGAGCCACGTCTCCTGCATGTAGAGGCAGTCGTGCCCGTTGTCGGCGATCGCGTGCGGGTGCATCGAGAAGACCATGTTCTCGCGCAACTCCGTGTCGACGCCCTCACCGATCTTCGGGAACTCGATCATCGTCATGCCGATCGAGTGGCCGGTCACGTGGCCGAGCTTGTAGCCACGGTCCACGAAGCCCTTGGAGACCGCGCGGTGTGCGTCGTGGGCGGTGTTACCCGGCCGCAGCGCGCCCTTCGCCGCCTCGAAGTACTCGTCGTAGGCCTCGTTCATGCGCGCGACCTCGTCGTTCGGGATGCCGAGCGCCCGCGAGACCTCCACCCAGTGCCCACCCGGCCCCGCGATCTCGAGCGACGGGATGCAGAACTCGCCGAGCATCGTCTCCGCCCGGGCGATCGCGAACTCGGCCCCGACGAGCACCATGTTCATCGTCAGCCGGCCACAGCCCTCGGCCACGAACAGCTGCTCGGCCGGCGCCAGCACCTCGGCGGCGCTGCGCCCGGGCGCGTAGGCCTCACGGAACGCGTGGAAGCCCTCGGTGTTGATGCGGACGCTGTCGCGCACCGACTCCAGCTCCTCGTCGCTCTTGACCGCCCGCGCGTGGTCGAACTCGACGTCCCAGTTGACGAGCTCGCAGGCGCCCGCGAGCGCGGCGTAATCGCGCGGCGCCATCACGTAGTCGAGCCCGTAGACACCGACCCGCTGCCCGCGCACCCGGTCGGCGAGCCAGTTGCCGGGCCGGTCGGCGAAGACCTGCTCGTCGATCCAGGTCGCGCCGTGCTCGCCGACGTAGCGAGCCTCGCTCGGGAAGACGATCGCCGGCTCGCCCTCGCGCGGCAGCAGGACGTAGGCGTACCGGTGCACGATCTGGAAGCCCGAGAGGTACGTCACGGCTCCCTCGAAGCCCGTGTACTCGCTGCCGCAGACGAGCGCCGCATCGAGCCCGTCGCGCTCGAGGGCCGAGCGGATGTTCACGTAACGCCGTTCGACTTCAGCCGGGCTCACCACGACTCTTCCAGTCCCTTCACGAGAGCGAGTATCGCCTCGTTCAGCGGCGTCGGCACGCCGAGCTCGCGGCCGAAGCGGACGATGCCGCCGTTGAGGTAGTCGATCTCGGTCGCGCGGCGAGCCTCGACGTCCTGCAGCATGCTCGCCTTGTGGTCGTACGCGACGTCCGGGCGCGCGGCATGGTCGATCAGCTCCTCCGGGTCGGCGTCGAGCACTATTCCCTGCGCGGCGGCGACCGCCTTGCCCTCGTCGACGAGCCCCGAGACCAGCTTGCGCAACGCCGCGTCCTCGCACACGCGCCCGTGCGTGAGCCCCGTCAGCGCCCCGATCGGGTTCGTCGCCGCGTTGAAGATCACCTTCCGCCACTGTGGGCCCCGCGCGTCGGCGACCGCCTCGGTCGGCAGGCCCGCGCGGGTGCACGCCTCGGCGAGCCGTTCGACCTCCTCGAGCGGAGCCGGGCTCGGCTCGAAGGGGCCGAGCGTCGTGTCGCCCTTCACGTCCCATTGCACGTGGCCGGGCTCGACCACGCGGCCGGCCGGGAAGGTGGTGCCGCGGATCACACGCGCTACGTGTCGCGCGAGCGCCTCCTCGTTGCCGAGCCCGTTCTGGACGGTGCAGACCGAGCCGTCCGCGAAGGCGTGCGCCGTGGCCGCGATCGCCGGCTCGGTGTGCATCGCCTTGGTCGCGACGATCCCGAAGTCGCAGGCCGGGAGCTCTTCCGCGTCCGCCGTCGCCCGTAGCCGTCCGACGACGTCGCCGGCGCCCGAAAGGCGCAGGCCGTTCGCATTGATCGCGTCGACGTGGTCGCGCGCGAGGTCGTACGCCCAGACCTCGACGTCGTCGAGCTGCGCGAGGTTCGCCGCGAACAGCGACCCGACCGCTCCACACCCGACCACGCAGACCCTCACGGCGCGCCCTCCGCCCGCCGCGGCCACCACCTCGGCAGGCGCGCCTCGCGTCCGCCGGTGATACCCGAGGGACGCAGCACGAGGATGAGCGCCATCAGCGCGCCGAGCACGACGGTGCTCGCGCCGGTCGGGACGTCGACCGTGAGGCCGAGCACGTGCACCCCGGTCTCGGCGTTGACGAGGAACGAGTCGAGGCCGCTCACGAGTAGCGCGCCCACGACGGCGCCGAGCAGGCTGTTGGTGCCGCCGACGACGAGCATCGCGAGCGTGAGGAACGTGAGCTCGAGGTAGACCTGCTCGGCCGTGATCGTGCCGAGCTGGTGCACGAGCAGGCCGCCGCCGAAGCCGCAGATCGCGCCGCTGAGGCCGAACGCCCACAGCCGTTGCCGGTGGACGCTCACGCCGACCGCCTGCGCCACGGCGGCGTCCTCGCGCGTCGCCCTGAGCAGCCGTCCCTGGCGGCTGAGCTGGTACAGCCAGGCGACGACGATCGCGACCAGCGCGCCCCACATCGCCTGCACAAGCCCGGTGGTCTCGGGGATCGACGTCATCGTCCCGGGCCCCGGGCCGATCTTTTCGTAGTAGAGGAGCACGTTGTGTGTGATCCCGAGGACGGCGAAGGTCGCGATCCCGGCAGCCAGTCCCGAGAGGCGCATGAGCGGGAGTCCGACGAGCAGCGCGAACACCGCGCCCAGAGCTGCCGCCAACAGCAGCGAGACGAGGTTGCCGGTGGAGTGCCGCTCGAGGAACGGGAACAGGTCGGGCAGGATGTTGCGCTTCACGCCCGGCGGGATCGTCAACAGCCCCGCCGCGAACGCGCCGACAGCGACGAAGCTCATCTGGCCGAAGGAGAGCACACCGGAGTTGCCGACAAAGACGTAGAGCCCGACGACGATTACCACATCGACCAGGGCGGTCAGGAAGTAGATCTCGTTCGAGCTGGAGGCGAGGCTGCCGAGGCCGGTCACCGCGAGTACCAGCAGCAATGGGACCACGAGCCCGACGAGGCGGTTCGCGAAGTTCATGCCCGCTCCACGGGACGCGCGCTCGCGGGTGCGAAGAGGCCGTTCGGGCGCAGCAGGAGCACGGCGATCACGGCCAAGAAGACGAACGAGTCGACGTAGACCGTCGCGTCGGTCGGGAGCTTGTCCGTGAAGATCGACGTCGCGACCCCGATCGAGAACCCGCCCAGCGTCGCAGTCCACAGCCGGTCGAGCCCGCCGACGACGACACCGACGAGCACGATGATCGTGTCCCGCAGCGCGAACGACGGCACGACCAGTGGGGTCTGGATCACGAGGATCACGCTCACCGCCGCAGCGAGCACGCCGGAGAGGACGACCGCGAGCGTGATCACGCGGTTCGCGTTCACGCCGAGCAGGCGGGCGGTACGGAAGTCGGCCGCCGCGGCCCGCATGTGGAGCCCGACGCTCGTGCGCTCGAGCATCACCGTGAGGCCGACGACCGCAAAGACTCCGCACGCGATCGCCACGACCGTGACCCAGCGGACCGTGGCGAACCTCCCGCTGTCGGCGACGGGATCGAAGAGCCCAGGGAAGATCGTCGCGACCTTCCCGAGCGAGCCGAACTTCATCAGCGCGATCGCCTGCAGCAGGAACGCAATCGCGAAGGTGGCCACGAGCATCGTCGCCGGCGGCGCGTTGCGAAGCGGGCGGAAGACCGCAACCTCCATCAGCAGTGACAGCGCGATCACGACCGCGAAGCACGTCAGCAGGCTCGCCCAGTCCGGCCAACCGTGCTCGCTCGTGACCGCCAGCGAGAACGCGCCGGCCATGATCAGCTGGCCGTAGGCGAAGTTGACCAGCCGCATGACGCCGAACACGAGGCCGATCCCGACCGCCATCAGCGCGTAGACCGATCCGAGCGCGAGCGCGTTGAGGGCCGTCTGCAGCATCACCCGAAGTACGCGGCGACCAGCCGGTCGGTGGCGGCGGCGTCGGCGGGGCCGAACGTCGCCCGGAGCTCGCCGCTCGCGAGCACGTAGGTCCGATCGGAGAGGGCGACCGTCCGTTGCGCGCGCTGCTCCACGAGCAGGGTCGTGACCCCGCGCTCGCGGATCCGCGCCAGCGCCGCGAACACCGCGTCGACCACCGTCGGCGCCAGGCCCAGCGACGGCTCGTCCAGAAGGATCAGGTCCGGCTCCGCCACGAGCGCCCGCCCGATCGCGAGCTGCTGCTGCTCCCCGCCGGAGAGCCCGCCGCCGAGACGCTTGCGATAGCGCCCGAGGACCGGGAACAGCTCACGCACCTCGCCGAGGACCTTCGAGCGAGAGCCACGCCGGCGCGCGGCTGCGAAACCGAGCTTGAGGTTCTCGTCCACCGTGAGGTGCGGATAGATCCGACGGCCCTCGGGAACGAGCGCGACACCGGCTTGAGCGATCTTCTCGGGAGCGCGCCCCCGGATGGAGCGGCCCGAGTACCGGATGTCCCCACGGGCCGCCTTGACCAACCCCATCACCGCGTGCAGCGTCGTGCTCTTGCCGGCGCCGTTCGGGCCGATCAGCCCGACGATCTCGCCGCGGGCGACGGAGAGGCTCACGTCGCGGACCGCGGGGACGCCGTCGTAGGCGACCTCTAGGCCCTCGAGCTCGAGAATCGCGTCAGGCATCGGGCTCGGTCTCCACCGCGGTGTCACCCAGGTAGGCGGCGGTGACGTCGAGGTTGCCGCGGATCTCCGCCGGCGTCCCGGCGGCGAGCATCCGGCCCTGGTCGAGGACGTGGATCCGGTCGCAGACCGCCATCACCAGCGTCATGTTGTGGTCGATCAGCAGGACGCCGGCGTCGAAGTCGTCGCGGATCGAGCGCACGACGGCCTCGAGGTCCGGCACCTCCGCCTCGGGCAACCCCGCCGCGGGCTCGTCCAGCAACACGAAGCGAGGGTTCGACGCTAGCGCGCGGGCGACGCCGAGCCGCCGCTCGTCTCCGTGCGGAAGCGTCGCGGCCGGCCGGTCTGCTCGATCGCGCAGCGCGAGCAGGTCAAGCAGCCGGTTTGCCCGCCGTCGCGCCTCGCGTGGTCCCGCGCGCACGCCGAGCGCCGCAACTTCGACGTTCTCTCTGACGCTGAGGCCGCGGAAGGAGCGGCTGTGCTGGAAGGTGCGGGCGAGCCCTTCCCGGCCCCGGCGGTTCGGGCGCCAGCGGGTGATGTCACGACCCCGAAGCTCGACTCTGCCGGTGGTCGGGAAGTCGAAGCCGCTGATCACGTTGACGAGCGTCGTCTTTCCCGCGCCGTTCGGTCCGATCAGCCCCACGATCTCGTGCCGGTGCAGCTCGAGCGTGACCTCCTGGAGCGCGTCGACGCCCTCGAAGGACCGAGAGACAGCGGTGGCCCGGAGCGTGTCTCCGGGCCACCGATCTTGCCGGGGCGCTTCCTGCGCCGGCACCTAGCCGATGTTGGCCGGCTTGCCGGCGGAGATGCTCCCGACGTACTTGCCCTTGTTGTTCTCCACATTGATCACTCGATACGGACGGCCGAAGACCGTGTGGAACTTCCGCGAGAAGCTGATCTTCCCGGAGATCGTCGGCAGGCTCTTGAACTGCTCGAACTTCTTCGCGAGCACGAGGCCCTTGGTCGAGCCGTTCGACCGCTTGACCGCGGTGACGAACGCGTCGATCGCGGTCGCCCCGGTGACGAAGCTCCCGGTCGCGGGCGAGCCTTGCTTGGCCTTGATCTGGTTGAACAGCTTGCGGACGGCAGGATTGGGGTCGTCGCCGAAGATGGACGCGAAGGTGACGTACCAGTACTTGGTGACCTTCGGGTTCTTCGGGTACCAGTTCGTCCCGTCACCTGCCCAGGAATTCATCAGCGGAGTGTTGACGCGGAGGCTCCGCAAGCCGGAGACGAGCGCGGGCCAGTCGCCGAACGTCGTAGAGGTGACGATCACCTGCGCGCCCCTCGTCCCGCGGATCCGGTTGACCAGCGCCGGGATCTGGTTCTGCCCCTGGACGAAGCTGTCATCGCGCACGACCTTGCCTCCGAGCGCCTTGAAGCGGTTCTTGAAGGCGGCGGTCACGTTCCTGAAGTAGACCAGTGCCTTGTCGGTGACGACGATCGCCTTCTTCCACTTCTTCTTCTTGAAGGCGTATTCCGCCATCGCCGCGCCCTCGTCCTGGGCGACGTTGCCGAAGCTGAACGCGAGCTCGCCCTTCGGCCCGAAGCGCTTCCGGCCCTGCTGATCGGTGCCGATGCACGACCCGAGCGCGAGCTTCCCGTGGTTGATCGCCTCCTGGGTCGCGGGCGCTGCGAACTCCACGTCACACGTGACGAGGAGGGCGACCGCTCCCTTGGCAAGCAGCTTCTGCGCACATGCCTTCGCCTGGGAGTTCGGCGGATTGACGATCTTCGTGTCGCACTGGAGGATCCTCAGCTTCCGCCCGTTGATGCCACCCTTGGCGTTGATCCGCGCCGCCTCGAACCTGGCCGCGAGCAGGGCGGCGCTGTCGAAGGGTTTCATGATCCCCGAAAGATCAACGGCCGCGCCGATGATGATCGGTTTCTTCGCCGCAGGGGCGGCGTGCCCCCCGGTCGTGCCCACGATGGCGGCAACCGCCACAGCCACCGCCAGGAGCGCGACCAGAGCACCCCACCTTGTCGCTCTTCTCACAACACCCTCCTCTTGTCTATGACCCAACGCCCCGCCGCAAGCCCTCACCGGTATTAGACCGCTGCGGAGGCGACGGGTCAATCCGCTGCCCATGAGGCCTCGCGCGCCTTGACGAGCCGGTACATCGCGGCATGGAGCGGAACCGGGACGCCGAGCCTCTCGGCCTCGCGCACCAGCGCGCCCGTGATCTGGTCGATCTCCGTCGGCCGATGGGCCTCGACGTCCTCCAGCATCGACGGGTAGTGGCGGCTGCCACGCTTCGTCGCGAGCACGTTCATCTCCCACGGGTCCTCGTGCAGCTCGACGCCGGCTGCCCCGGCGACGCGCTTGCCCTCCTCGACGAGGTCGAAGACCAGGTGGCCGAGGTCGCCGAGGTGCTCGCGTTCCGCGAAGTGCTGGTCGTGGGGCAGGCCGGTCAGCGCAGCGACGGTGTTGACGGTGGCGTTGAAGATCAGCTTGGACCACTGCGCGGGCCGGAGATCCTCGAACGGCCGCGCCTTCAGGCCCGAGGCGACGATCAGGTCGGCGGTCTCCTCGACGAGGGCGTACGGCGTGTCGCCGTAAGGGCCCAGCCAGGTCTCGGTGTCGAGGATGTACTCGACGTGCGTGTCGGCGTGGCGCGTGCCGCTCATGAACGTGACCGCCGAGATCACCCGCCGGCCGGGGAAATACTCCTCGGCCCCGAGGCCGTTCTGGACGGTCATGACCGCGGCCCCTTTCCAGTAGCCCTCGAGCCGCTCTGCGACAGCGGCGAGCTCCGTGCCCTTCGTGGCCACGATCGTGAGCTCGGGCTCGGGCAGCTCTCCCGGGTCGGTCGCGGCCTGCACGCTCGAGGTGAGGTCGCTCCGGCCGGAGACCCGCAGGCCTTCCTCGTTGAGCGCACGGGCGTGCTCCTCCCGCCGGGCGAGCACCGAGACCTCGCAGACGCGGCCGAGGTGGCCGGCGTAGAGGCTGCCGATCACCCCCGCGCCGACTATGCAGACGCGGTCGATACCACCCTCCGCAGCTGCTGCGCGCCGCGCGAGGCCACCTCGTGCGGGTCCTCCCGCCACAGCGACCCCTCGAGCTCGGCGTCCGAGAAGATCTCGAGGTCGAAGAAGCCCTCCCAGCGGAGCGCCTCCAGGATCGGCCCGAAGTCGACGACGCCGTCGCCCGGCAGCACCCGGTCGTTCGTGTTGCGGGTCGGCTCGCGCCAGTCGGCGAGGTGCACGCCGCGGATCCGCTCGCGGTGGC
>Ga0207428_10005736_pt1 | contig 11529 bp, 9 predicted proteins | sample RhiMethybrSRZTD1_FD_187600 | JGI IMG/M metagenome (GOLD analysis project Ga0207428, IMG submission 187600) | Populus rhizosphere microbial communities from Tennessee, USA - Rhizosphere MetaG P. TD hybrid SRZTD1 (SPAdes) (version 3) | ecosystem: Host-associated > Plants > Roots > Rhizosphere >... | reverse complement strand
GCCGCCGACCCGGCCGGGCCAACCGCCGACGACATTGAGCGTTCAACTCCATCGCCATCCGCCAGGCTGACGCCGCCGAAGCGGCGGAAGACGCTGGGCTTTGCGATCGCGGGCCTGCTGCTGTGCACCTGTGCGACGTTCGGATACGTTCGATTGGGACGCGAGCGCGCGAAGCCGTCGGCCTCTCCGCGCAGCATCGCCGTGCTCCCGTTCAACCACCTCAGCCCGCGGGCGGGTGACGAGTATCTCGGCGTCGGGTTGTGCGACGTCCTGGTCACCAAGTTGAGCAGCCTCGGGCAGCTGATCGTGCGGCCCACCAGCGCGGTGCTCAAATACGAGGCGCCGGGTACCGATACCGTCGCCGCCGGACGCGAGCTCCGCACCGATGCGGTGCTCGAGGGCAGCCTGCAGCGTGACGGCGACCGGCTGCGAGTGACGGTGCGCCTCATCAACGTCGCGGACGGCGCGTCGATCTGGGCCGGGACCTTTGACGAGCGGTTCGGCGACCTCTTTAAAGTGCAGGACGCGATTGCGGGAGATGTCGTGCGGGCGCTCGCCGGCACGCTCGGACAGGACGATCGCGAGCTGCTCTCCAAGCGCTACACCCGGAACACCGATGCCTACCAGCTGTATCTGAAAGGCCGCTACTTCTGGGGAAAGCGCACGGAAGCGAACGCCCGGAAGAGCATCGAGTACTTCGAGCAAGCCATTGCACTCGATAGCGGATACGCGCTCGCCTACAGCGGGCTTGCAGATGCCTATTGGACCCTGCACTTCCTGAGTCAGTCGCCGAACGTCGAAGATTTTCCGTCGCGTGCCAAAGCCGCGGCGGTGAAGGCGCTCGCGCTCGACGATACCCTTGCCGAGGCGCACACGTCGCTCGGCCAGATCAAGGAAGTCTACGACCTCGATTTCGGCGCGGCGGAAAGGGAATACAAGCGCGCCCTCGCGTTGAATCCCAATTACGCCGTGGGACACCAGCGCTATGGGTTTCTGTTGAACAGGATGGGCCGGATCGATGAAGCCAAGAGGGCGTTCGGCCGTGCGCTCGCACTCGATCCGCTGTCCCCGATCATCAACACCGATGCCGCCCGCCCGTTCATCGCGTCAGGGGACTACCGGCGGGCGATCGAGCAGCTCCATGCGGCGCTCGAGATCGATCCGCACTTTCCCCGTGCGCACAATCTCCTGGCGTATTGCTACACCGACCTGGGGAGGTACGACGAGGCGGCCCGCGAGGCGCAACGGGCCGCCGAGCTCGCCGGGCCGCCAGGGGCGTCTTCGCGGCTCAGCTACCAGCTCGCCTACATCTATGCGACTGCGGGACGCCCCGCCGACGCGCGACGGGTCCTCGAGCACCTGGAGGCATCGGCGTCCGCGAGCGGCTACCAGCTCTACTTCCATGCACTTGCGTACGTCGCCCTCGGCGACCATGACCGCGCGTTCGTCTTCATCCAACAGCTGTACGAGACGCGGAACATCGATTTCGCGGCGCTGAAATCCGTTCCCGCGTGGGACGGCTTGCGAGATGACGCGCGGTTCCAGGCCTTGATGCGCCGGTCGGGGCTCACACCTTGAGCGCCGCCGGCGCGGACGCAATTCTTCGCACCGGCTGGCGCTCCCGGTGGCCCCAGTCGTATCCAGTGGAGAGATGCGGACCGCCGAGCAATCCAGCGCCGCTGACGTGGAAGTGACGGTCGCGCCCACACGAAGTTCCTGACCGTCGCGGAAAGAACTGTCCGGGATTCGAACCTCACTGTTGCGCGTAGTGCAAGGTCTTGGCGATGTCGACGTTAGCCCCGGGTCTGACCGATCCGGTTACGTCGCGGACAAACCGCTGAATCGAATCGACCCGACAACGTGCTTTGGTCCAAAGACCTTGCGCACGACGATCCTGCAGGCCTTGGGCGACCGACCCGCCCGTCAGGACTGCTCTTCAGATGTGATGCCGAAGAAGGCGCGGCCGTGCCAGGCGCCGGCAGCTGGCCGTTCCCAGCGGCCGCTCCGCACGTCGCCGACGCTGGTGACGGTGTTGTCGAAGACGATGGTGTCGAGCGTCACGCTGCCGGATCCGGCTAAAGCCGCGAAACGATGCCGCGGCACATGGCGGATCTCTCCGCCGTCGCGGTAAGCAACCGGCCCGTGGTCGACGAGATCGACGCCGAGCGCCGATCCGAGCCGATCCATCCGGCGTACCAGCGCGTCAATGGAGCAGCCCGACACCCCTGCCGCGGCCTCGTCCGCCGCCACCATCAGAAACCGCTCGTGGCGGAGGTCGCGTGCCGCGGTCAGCGGCACGCCGTGCGCCGCCCATCCGGCGATGAAGGCGTCGGTTTCCGCCAGTACGCGCTCGCCTTCGGCTACCGAGAGCGGACGAGTCGCGGGAAAGATCCAGAGCCGGGCGGTGTCCGGCATCGCGTCAAATGGCAGGCAGGGCATTGACTGATCCTATCCGCTCAACATGAGCCTGTCGCTCCCTGGCCAGGGTTTCCGCTCACCACGAGGACGCGACGCCGGAGGCATGCGGCAGATCCAGTACACTGCGCCCTCGTGTGGACTCGACGGCTCGTGCCGGTGCTCATGGTGTGTGCATTCGCGCCGCCTGTGGCGCAGCGGGCAGCGCCGGAGATTAGCCGCGAGCGCTTACGCGCGGACTTGGAGTTCCTGACGTCCCCCCGGCTGGAGGGGCGTGCCAGCCTGACGCCGGGAGCCGCTGCAGCGGCGCGGTTCATCGCTGGCGAGCTCGGCAAGGCGGGCGCGCAGCCCGCCAGCGGTGATTCCTACCTCCAGCCGTTCGACCTCCAGCCGGTTCGCCTGGACCGCGACCGGACGCTGATTGTTGTGCGGCGCCCCGGCGAGGAAGCGCGGTTCTCACCGATAGCTGTCGCCTTTCCGGATCCCAGGGCCGGCTTGGCGCTCACGCTCGACGTCGTCTTTGCCGGCTACGGCATCACCGCACCCGAGTTCGGCTACGACGACTATGCGGGCGTGGACGTACGCGGCAAGGCGGTCGTGATCTTCGATCACGAGCCGCGCGAGGACGATCCGGCCGCGGTGTTCCACGGGAGCGGGTTCACGCTGCATGCGAACGCCTGGACGAAGACGTGGACGGCCCAGCGGCACGGCGCCGCGGCGGTGCTGGTCGTCACGGAACCGGTCAACTCGCATCGCACGGCGCCGCGTCCTCCCGGCCGCGCCAACGCAGCACCTCAGGCGCTCGTGCAGGGTGAGCTGCGCATTCCCCGCATCACGATTCCACCCGAGGCAGCGGCGGTTCTGCTGAAAGGGACGGGGCGAACGCCGGCCGACCTGCAGCGCGGAATCGACGGCTCGATGCAGCCGGCGTCGCGCCCATTGAAGGACACCCACGTTCGCGTGGAGGCAGCCAACGCTGGCGGGACAGTTCAGGCATCATGGAACGTCGCCGGGCTGCTCCCCGCCAGCGACCCCCGCCTGCGCGACGAGACCATCCTCGTCACCTCGCACTATGACCACCTCGGCGTGCAGGACGGCCTTCTGTATCCGGGCGCCAACGACAACGGGTCGGGGACCGTGGCGATGCTGGAGGTGGCGCGCCTGCTCGCCGGCACGAGCCTGGCCCGCAGCGTCCTGTTCGTGTCGTTCGGATCGGAAGAGCAGCTGATGCTCGGGTCGTATCACTACGTGGCCAAACCGCTGCGCCCGCTGTCCACGACGCTCGCCGTGATCAACCTCGACATGATCGGCCGGCGAGAAGAGCAGACCCAGGACAGCGCGGGAGCTTACGAGATCACGGCCGGCCGCTCCGATCAGCTGAACATGGTCGGCGCGGTCTACAGTCCCGACCTCGCGAGTGTCCTGCGGCGCGAGGCCGCCGGAGCCGCCGGGCTTTCGCTCAGCGACAAGTTCGATCGCGACTCGTCGACGCGGGCCCTATTCCGCTGCGACCACCTGCCGTTCCTTCAGAAGGGAATCCCGGCAGTCTGGCTGTTCGGCGGCTTCCATCCCGGCTACCACGAGCCCGTGGACACCGTCGATCAAATCGACTTCGACAAGATGGCGCGCACCGTCCGCCTCACCGTGGACACCGTGCGGGCGCTCGCGTCGACGGCCGCGCCGCCGCGCTTCCGCTACCCTGACCAAGACCCGAGATAGGCGCGACAACCCGTCCCACAGACCCGTAGTGTCCCGCGTCTCCGGCGATTCCGGAAGCCGGATCCTCACGCTGCTCGTGCGGAGTAGTTCAGCAATCCACCAGAGAGAGACAGGAGGTTCTCTGGACCTCCACCCTCCTCGACTTCGCGACGATTCAACCCACTCTGGATCAGCGGATTACGGCAGCGGACAGAGCCATGCGCCGGTGATTTGTAGTCCACCGTAGTCCAATTGCAAGCCTCCGCTTGTGCGGCAGTAGAACAAATGAGCAGATTTGAACTGGAAATTTGGAGGCGCCGTCCGGATTTGAACCGGGGATGGAGGTTTTGCAGGGCCATCCCCGGTGGTTTCCTCACGATCCAAGTCGCGGACGATCCCGCAAGAAATCGAAGCCGTTCAATCGGCTACCCCGATGGTCGCGTCGAGCACGTCGTGTTCGGCGTTGGTTGAAATTGGGCGCCGTCAGTTCGTCGCGGGCACAATTGGGGCACATCTCAACGATTGAATCGGACCGAATTGGCTACCCGGCTTCGGCGGTGACCCGATAGAACACAAGTGCTCGTTGAAGAGGAACCTCTCGCGATTGAGTGCTCCGAGTCCGAGGTTGAACACTCCCTTCGGCGGACTGCCTTCTTCGCCCTGTCAGACCGGATACAACCTGCACGACGAGCTTCTGAGACGCCACACTAGCCGTCGTGCAGTACGCGCGCGGGATCGATGCGCGAGGCGCGTCGGGCCGGCAGCCATCCTGCTACCGCGCCGATCGCCGTGAGGATGGCGATGGCAGCCGCGAGCGTGACTGGATCGCGAGGCTGCAGGCCGTACAACAGGGTCGACACGAACTGCGTCGCCCACAGGCTCGCGGCCACGCCCGCGATCGTGCCCACGCCGATCAGGATGGCCACTCGCCCGAGCACGAGCGCGACAACCCGTTCAGGCGCGGCGCCGAGCGCCATCCGAATGCCGATCTCGCTGCGGCGACGGCTCACGGTATAGGAGGTGATGCCGTAGAGGCCGATCCCAGCAAGCAGCAGCGCGAGGGCGCCGAAGAATCCGGAGAGCCATGCCACGACCCGTTCCTGGACGAGCGACGCGTTCACCTGATCGGCGAGCGGCCTGAACGTCAACGTGACGTCGCCATGGATGGGCGTCAGCGCAGCCGCGAGCGGTCTGATCAGGAGGATCGGCGACGCGCTCGCCGTGCGCACGCTCAAGGACATGACCGACGGTGCCGCTTGCTGCATGTACGGGATGTAGATCGTCGGCGGAATGGCTTCGCGCAGGTCGCGGTACGTTGCGTCCTTGACGTAGCCCACGATCTCGCGTTCGACGAACGGACGGCCGGACTGCGCCTGGCGGACGCGTGCGCCGATCGGATTCCTGCCGCCGAGCAGTCTGCGCGCGAAGGTTTCATTGACGATGGCGACGGGCGGCGCGTCGGCGGCGTCGGCGCTCATGAAGTCGCGGCCGGCCAGCATCGGCGTGCCGTACGTGCGGAACCAACCGGAGCTGACCCGGTGGAAAGAGGCGATGCGGTCTCCCTCGGGCAGCGGCGGACCATCCGGCACCTCGATGCGCGTGCTGGCGGCGCTCCCGCTGACCGGCGTCACGGCCGACAGCGCGGCACTCTCCACGCCCGGCACCGCGGCGGCGGTGTCGAGCGCACGCCGGAACAGCTCGAAGCGCGCGGCCGACTCCAAACGCGCTGGCAACGGGTTGATACTGGCGATGAGCACCGGGTTTCGCTCGAAGCCGAGATCGCGCATCGCAAGCGAGGCGAACGTCCGCACGAACAGGCCGGCGGCGACGACGAGTACCAGCGAGAGCGCGACCTGACCGACAACGAGCAGGTTGCCCAGACCGAAGCGGGGCTCGCCAGCAATGCCTCGTCCTCGCGCTTTGAGCGCGTCGTTCGGCTCGACGCGCGTGCCGCGCAGAGCAGGGGCCATCCCGAACAACACCGCGGTGGCGATCGCGACGGCCGCTGTGAACCCGAGGATCCGCCAGTCGATCGACAGCGTGAGGAAGACGTTGTTAACGGAGGTCGAGAGCTGACGCACCAGCAGGCGGCTGCCCCACTGCGCGAACGCCAGGCCGAGGATCGCGCCGGTCGCCGAGACGAGGAGGCTCTCGGTGAGGAGCTGGCGCGCGATTCGCAACCGTGACGCGCCGAGCGCCACGCGGATGCTCAGTTCCTGCCGTCGCGCGGTGGCCCGGGCGAGCAGTAGGTTGGCGATGTTCGCGCAGGCGATTAGCAGCACCAGCGCCACCACCACCATGATCGCCGCCAACGGCTGCCGATAGCGCTCGCGAAGTCCGGAGCCGCCGGTGGCCGCCGGCACGAGGGCGAATCCTTCTCCGAGGAAGCTGTCTCGCTCCCGCTGGCTCAGCTCCTGCGGCATCGTCGCTTCACGAATCTGCGGGAGCACGCCTCGCAGTGCCGCTTCGCCCGCCTGCGCGGTCTGGGACGGCTTCAAGCGGACCATCATGTTGAGCCATCCGCTCGAGCGGCCATCCAGTTTGGATTCGCCGCCGTACAACAACTGCTCGGTGCCAATCGGGATGGCCACGTCGAACGTGCGGCCGACCTCGACGCCGAAGAATTGCGGCGGCGTGACGCCAATGATCGTGAAAGGCACGCGTTCCACGGTCAGCGTACGGCCGATCGCGTCGGCGGCGCCGTCGAAGCGGCGCTGCCAGAAGCCGTAGCTGATGACCGCGACCGGCCCGTCCGGCGCGCCACCGCGGCGGTCGTCAGCTTCGGTGATGGTGCGGCCGAGGACGGGTGGCATGCCCAGCAGCTCGAACATCCGTCCGCTGACCCACAGGCCGTCGACGATCTCGGTCTGTCCACTGCGCGCCAGATTGAACCGCGCGCCCGCCCATGCGAACGCGCCGTCGAAGAGGCGCTCGCGCTCGCGGATCTGTTCCCACATGGGATTGGACCAGAATGTCCGGCGCCCCGCGGCATCGCGGAGCATGACGAGCTGGTGCGGGTCCCTCACCGGCAGCGTGCGGAGGAACAGGCTGTCGAGAATCGAGAAGATGGCCGTATTCGCCCCGATCCCGAGCGCCAGCGACAGGATCGCCATGAGCGACACGACGGGCGTGGATCTCAACGAGCGAACCGCATCGCGCAGGTCGTGCATGCACCCTCCGAGTCGGTTGCGTCAGCCGTTGGACGGCGGACGCGTGCGGATGGTTAGGCGCGCGTCGAGGCGGGGCGAGGACGTGCCGCCTCCCGGCCATTCGTGCCTGGCGAGCCAGCCGTCTCCCTGCATCACCGACGGCCCTCCGCGTCGCCAACGGACCGGAACCGTTGACCCAAACGTCTGCCGACTTGATGCTCGCTAGTGTCGCGCGTTTTTGTCAGGGGATCTCTGACGCAGCAGTCAATCAGCTTTCCGCCCACTACTCATATCCCCTTGCCATCAACGATCGTCACGGCGCGGCGCTTCGCCCCTGGAAGCATCTGAAGAACTCGCGACACTAGCGGACGCAAATCGTCAAGACGGTTGCTCCGTGCAACCAGCACAAGAATCGCAATGTCGAACGAGGACGGCTCTTGCTGGTGCGAGAGATTGCGGTCAGCCGTGAGGAAAACGTCGAACTGCCCAACGGCCAGGGCGAGCAATTCGCCATTTCGCTTGCTCGCCCACTCCATCTCTGGAGCGGTTCTCACATCGTGGCCGACGAGCTCGCGTTTGAGACGTCTCGGAAGGCACTCGTCAAGCAGGACGCGCACGAGCGAGGAGCGCCTCCTTGGCTTGCTCCAAGGCCGCGACGGCCTGCTCCCTGGTGACGGTCGGGAAGTCCTCCAGGAACTCGGACAAGGGCTGCCCTGCCTCGAGGTAATCGAGTAGCGTTGCGAGCGGCACGCGAGTGCCGACGAACACGGGCGTGCCACCCATGATCTCCGGGTCGCTGTGAATGACCGGGTCGGTCTGCTGCATCTCGCTCGCCCCCTGGTTGCGGTCAGCGTCAAAGTCAGTTTATCGCAGCCCTCGGCGCGTGGTACAGGGGACAAAAGGGGGGACAACGCCTCGGACCTCAGTTGTCCCCCTTCAAGCCGCTGAACTAGACGGCGGATCCGCGATGGTGATGGTGTCTCGTTTCAAACGACGCTGAAGCCGCAACCCGCTCGCGCACGAGAAGATGCGCTCTCGCAGTCATCGGGAATGCGGCGGCGCTCTATGCCGCCGGGGACGCCGCCCGGATGGTGGTGGAAAGCGAGCTGGGGGCGTGAGCGACCCCCTCTGCCACCCCCGGGGGGCAGCCCCGGACCCCTTCAGACGGGGGTCGCTCACGCCCCCGCTTGTCCGGACGAATGTGACCGCGCAGCGTGCTCATGAGAGGTCTCGGTCTTCCCGGAAAACGAGCGCCTCATCGTGTTCGTAGTCTGGTCAGATACTGCGGAATCAGAGAGCGCTGCGCGTGACGTTCAACTCTGGGCCGAGTCGATCGCAGATCGTATCGACACAAGACTCACCGATGAGCACCGCCGTGAAGACGCGCGTGTGCGACTTCGTCCGGAGGGAGTCGTCTTCGCGTCGAGAGACGCAGCGACGGACAATACGTCGTTCCCTGTCGGGAAATTCCGCCGTACCCGCGATACAACGATCATGACCGAGCGAAGAAGAAGCGATCTTCACGATTGACAAGCGGCGTACGGAGGCCTATCTTCCGAGAAGATCTTCGTGGCCGTCCGCCAGCGTTCGTTGGCGCACGCGACGGAAGCGAGGACTGCTTCACACACCGCGCCGCAATGGGCGCGCAATCGATTCTGAGTCGAGGCGCGATCCATCCTCTGAATTTCACTGCAGCGGTTCTCAGCTCACCGCGAAGTTTCGGACGGCCATCACGTCGTCAATTCTGGTGCTCGCCTCGCGCTCGTCAAGGCTCTCGCTACGCTCGACCCGCGGAACGCGGGCTTCGGCCTTGACGAATCGCTCGGTCGAGCGCGGTCCTGGCACTTACGCGATGGCCGACGAGGATTCCGTTCATCAACAGGAGGGCGATGCTGAAGCGAAGAACCTCGCGAGGTGGCCGGCTCATGGACCTGCGGACGGCAGCGGCGTATCTTGGCTGCAGCTATTGGACGTTGCGCGATCTCGTGCTCAATGGACACATCCCCGCCGTCCGCATCCCGAGCCCTCGCGCACGCGATGGCCGCGTCATGCGACGAATCCTGATCGACTCGCGCGATCTGGAACGGCTCATCGAACGCTGGAAGGAGGTGGGCGATTCAGCACCTAGCCCGACGACCACTATGCATCCGTAACCACGCGTAAGGAGGCACCAATGGGTATGACGTACAAACGCGGCGCCGTCTGGTGGGTCAAGTACTACCGGAACGGCCGGCCAATCAGGGAGTCGAGCCGCAGCGGCAAGGAATCCGACGCGATCACTCTACTGAAGCTCCGTGAAGGCGACATCGCGCACGGCCTGCCAGTGAATCCGAAGCTGAATCGAATTCGCTTCGACGAAGCGGCGGAGGACGTCAAGACAGAGTACGCCGTGAACGGACGACGCTCAGCCGACGAACTCGAGCGACGGATCCGGCTGCACCTGGTTCCGTACTTCGGCGGCCGACGCCTCGCGGCAATCACCACCGCCGATGTGAACGCGTTCATCCTGAAGCGCCAGAAGGACGTAATGGTCGTCGGCGAGGACAACGAACGCGAGGAACGGAGGTATTCGAATGGCGAGATCAACCGCGAGTTGACGACACTGAAGCGAATCCTGAACCTGGCGCGGCAGAACGGCAAGTTGATGCACGTGCCGCACGTCCCCATGCTCAAGGAACGAAACGTGCGAACGGGCTTCTTTGAGCGCGAGCAGATCGAGTGCATCCTCTCTCACCTGCCGCCTGCGATTCGCCCAGCGGTGCAGTTCGCCCACATCACCGGCTGGCGGATCCCCAGCGAGGTGCTGAAGCTCCAGTGGCGGCACGTCGACTTGGAAGCCCGCGTCGTCCGCCTGGACCCGCACACGACGAAGAACGACGAGGGTCGGACGTTTCCCTTCACCGACGCACTCGAGCGGCTCCTGGAGGCTCAGAAGGCAGAGCACGAGCGGTTGAAGGTCGAGGACGTGATCTGCCCGTGGGTGTTCAACCGCTCGAACCGCAAGGCGAAGGGCAAGCGGATCACGACCTTCATCAAGGCGTTCAGAGCCGCCTGTACGAAGGCGGGCTGTCCGGGTCGGATTCCGCACGACCTGCGGCGGACCGCCGTGCGCAACCTGGTGCGCGCCGGCGTTCCCGAGCGCGTGGCCATGCAGATGACCGGGCACAAGACACGCTCGGTGTTCGAGCGCTACAACATCGTGTCCGACGGCGATCTGCGCGACGCCGCCGCACGGCTCGACCTCGCCCGTGATCACAAAAGCGAATCACACTCTCCCTGCCGCCAGCCGCTCAGCAGATCCTGCACGTCAGATTTCTTAAGGAAATTTGGAGGCGCCGCCCGGATTTGAACCGGGGATGGAGGTTTTGCAGACAGGGCCGGGACGTCTATCTTGTTGATTCGTCCTGCTTTCTGGTCGGCCCTACTCCCCCGCTTTCCCTGGTGTTTGGGCGCGTTTGTTCCCAAATTGTTCTCAGGATCGATCGAGCCGATCCTCTCGTCGAGAAGTCCCTCGGCCCTGAGCGAGTGCCGCCTTATGCCTGCCACGGGTCGACGACCGGGACATCGAGTCCCTCGAAGTGGCGGGTATTGCGCGTTGCGATCGTCGCACGCCGCGCTTGCGCAATACCGGCGATCAGCGTATCGCGCAGGTCGACGACACGGCCGGCCCGCTGGCGCTCGGCAGCAAGTTGGCCGGCCGTGGCCGCTGCCATCTCGTCGAGGTTCAACACGCGGCTCGAGAGGTCTTCGGTGAGCACGCGGTCGAACGCACGTTCCAGGCTGCTGCGGCGTCGTCCTCTCGGCAGGAGCGCGAGGCCGAACCGCGCTTCGGAGACCGTGATGCTCGTGACCCAGATCGAGTCGGAAGGCTGACGATCCAGCCACTCCACCACGACCGCATCCGGCGTCGTCCGCATCAACGCTGACAACACGTTCGTGTCGAGGACGATCACGACTGGAACTCCGCGGCGATCGCCGTGGCGCCTCGCAGTTCGGGAAGGTCCGTGCTCAACCCCACTCCGCGGAAGCGCTGGGCAATCCTGGTGCCCAGCTTCGGAGCAGGCTCGGGGCGCTGCTGCACCGCTGCACGCAGAATGTGCCGTACTTCATCCTCCATGCTCCGCGCATGCCGCTTGGCCCGCTGTTTCAGCTTCTTCGCAACATCCTCCTCCAGGTTCCTCACCACGAATTGAGCCATTCGGCCTCCGCTGTGATGATATCACGATATCGCTCTAGCGCTGCTGATTTCGGCATCGTCAGTTGCTTG
>Ga0207428_10005731_pt1 | contig 11538 bp, 13 predicted proteins | sample RhiMethybrSRZTD1_FD_187600 | JGI IMG/M metagenome (GOLD analysis project Ga0207428, IMG submission 187600) | Populus rhizosphere microbial communities from Tennessee, USA - Rhizosphere MetaG P. TD hybrid SRZTD1 (SPAdes) (version 3) | ecosystem: Host-associated > Plants > Roots > Rhizosphere >... | reverse complement strand
CCTGCACACGTTCGGCAACCCCACCGAGGAACCCGCTCAGATCCTCGCGATCAGTGCGGGGAGCTTCCCGGACGTCGTCGCCTACCCCGAACACGGATATGCGTGGGTGGCGACTCGCGATCCCGATCCCGAGCTGCTCGCGAGGGGCGGTGACCCAGGCATCATCGCTCGCTTCGAGATCCCGATCGAGTAGATCGCGCGGGTCTCGCGCTCATGCCGAAGCTGGCGCTTTGCAGGAGGTTCAGAGGTGGGCCGTGAAGGATTCGAACCTTCGACCTTGGGATTAAGAGTCCCCTGCTCTACCAACTGAGCTAACGGCCCGTCGGCAGGCGAGTATAGCCACCGCATTTAGGCTCTCCTCAAACGCGAAGAGAGGAGAGTCATGCCCTTCGAGCTTCCACCGTTGCCGTACGACTACGCGGCGCTCGAGCCGCACATCGACGAGCAGACGATGCGCCTCCACCACGACAAGCATCACCAGGCCTACGTCGACAACGCGAACAAGGCGCTGGCCGGCACCGAGTGGGAGGACAACTCGGTCGAATCCGTGCTCGCAGCGCTCGACGCGATGCCCGAGGAGATCCGCACCACCGTCCGCAACAACGCCGGCGGGCATGCGAACCACACGCTGTTCTGGGAGATCATGAGCCCCGACGGCGGCGGCGAGCCCGAGGGCGACCTCAAGGCCGCGATCGACGACACGTTCGGCTCGGTCGACGAGTTGAAGGCCCTGGTCAGCGACGGCGGCGTCAAGCGCTTCGGCAGCGGCTGGAGCTGGCTCGTCCACGACGGAACCGGCCTCGCCGTGTACTCCACTCCCAACCAGGACAGCCCGATCATGCAGAGCGACGAGCCGCTCCTCGGCATCGACGTCTGGGAGCATGCGTACTACCTCAAGTACCAGAACAGGCGCCCGGAGTACCTGGAGGCTTGGTGGAACGCCGTAAATTGGGCCGAAGTAGCGAGCAGGTTCGAAGGGGTTGGCAAAAGCCCCCGCTAAAGGGCACTCTTTAGCGGCCGATACAGGCACAGACCCCTCTTTCGAGGGAGGTGCATGTGGATGAAGAGGACTGCGGCCGCAACATTCCTCGTATCGCTCCTGCTCGCCCCCGGTGCGTGGGCGGCCGGTGATCCCGACGTCGCAGCCCTTCAGGTCGGGCTTCGTCAGCGAGGGTTCTACGGCGGCACCGTCGACGGCGTGCTCGGCCCGGGCACGGTCTCGGCCGTGCGCCGGCTTCAGCGGCGCGCGCGCCTGGCCGTCGACGGCGTCCCTGGACTACGCACGAAGCAGGCTCTCGGCCGGTTCGGGAGGAAGCCTCGTCTCGGCGGACGGACTCTGGCTCCGGGCTCGCGCGGCTGGGACGTCGCGGCGCTGCAGTTCGCAATGGCATCGCACGGATTTCCTTCCGGCAGGCTCGACGGGCACTTCGGCGCCGCCACGGGCAAGGCGCTCCGCAAGTTCCAGCGGTGGGCGGGCCTAACGGCCGACGGCGTCGCCGGGCCTGCGGTTGTCGCCGCCCTCAGGGCTGCGCCGCCGAGCTGTCCCATCTCGCTGGAGTCTCCCGTGGCGTCCGCCTACTCCGACGTCTTCGGCCCCCGCGGCAATCGCTTCCACACGGGCATCGACTATCCCGGCCAGTCGGGAACGTCGGTCTTCGCCGCGGCGTCGGGCCGAGTCACGTTCGCCGGGTTCAGCCTTGGAGGCTGGGGAAACCTCGTGACGATCTCGCACGGAGGCGGCACGCGGACGATGTACGCGCACCTCTCACGCGTGGGGGTCCGTGTCGGCCAGTACGTCCAGTCCGGCCGGCGCATCGGCCGGATCGGGTCGAGCGGGAGCTCCACAGGGCCGCACCTGCACTTCGAGGTGCGGGTCCGAGGTGCCGCTGTCGACCCGATGACCGGGCTCTAAGGCGCCGACCAGGCGGCGCCGCGCGACGGCTTTACGCGGCGGACTCGCGCGGCAGCTCGAAGTGGAAGCAGGCGCCGGACGGCTCGGCCGGCTCGTAGCGAACGTCGCCGCCGAGCGCCTCCGCGTAGGACTTCGCGATCGCGAGGCCGAGGCCGGCCCCCTGTCGGCTCGGCGTCGATCCCTCAGCCTGTGAGAACCGCTCGAAGAGAAGGGGGACGAAATCGTCGGGCACGCCTGGGCCACGGTCGACGACGACGAGGTCCATGACCTCGTTCCAGTGCGTGCGAACCTCGATCGGTGGCTCGCCGTACCGCAGAGCGTTCGACAGGAGGTTCCCGATCACTCGCTCGAAGGCGTGCGGGTCGGTGACGACCTCGAGCGCGGGCTCGACGCCGACGTCGACATCGTCGACCCGCTCGGGTGCGATGCGGGCCAGCAGGTCCTCGATGCGCTCACGCGGGTGGAACCGCTCCGGCATCAACGCGAATGCCTGGGCGTCGAGCCGGGAGAGATCGAGCAGCTGATCCGTCAGCTCGGCGAGCCGGCAACTGTGCTCGTAGAGCGTCTTACGAAGGTCGGTGAGCTGCTCGGCTGCGAGCTCGTTCCCGCGGAAGTGGAGTGTCGTCGCGATGCCGTGGACGACCGAGATCGGGGTTCGCAGCTCATGGGACGCGAGCGTGACGAACTGCGTCTTGAGCTCGTCAAGCTTCTCCAGCTCGGCGAGCCTCTGCTCGAGCCGCGCGATCGTGGGGTCGGCCGACGCCAAGGCGAGTGAAGGCAGGCGCGGACGGAGCGGCCGTCCGCGCTGCCGTTCTCCCTCAGGCTGGGGGCGGGCCCTCTTCGACGTAGGTCGACCGGCGACGGCCTCCCATGCCGCCCCAGCTGGACCAGAACATCATCGAGAGGATCAGCCCAAGCGCGCCGATGACGATCAGGATGACGCCGATGGCGTCCTCGCTGATGCCTGCAACGTCGCTCTGCAGACCCCAGATCAGAATCGCCCCGACGGCGATCAGCAACAGGCTTACTCCGAGTCCCATTTGATGCCTCCTTTTGGCGGGTGCGTCGAGCGGACGCCCTACGCAACCGCTGCCTGTGTACCCGCTCCGGCCCCGCGACTAACTCGGTAGGCTCGCGGGCGGTGCGCGCCGGGTCCCTGATCAAGGTTCTCCTGGTTTCACTCGTGTTCGCCGCGCTTGCGACGGCGGTCGCAATCTTCATCCCCTGGCTCCCGGAACAGTCGTCGAAAGAGGCGGAGCGGATCGACTTCGTCTTCTGGTTCGTGACTGCGATCTGCATCGCGATCTTCGCCGTCGTCGCGGCGATCAGCGTCTACTCGCTCTTCAAGTTCCGGGCCCGGCCGGACGACGACTCCGACGGCCCGCCGATCCACGGTCACACCGGGATCGAGATCGCGTGGACCGCGATTCCGCTCGTCCTCGTGGTCGCGATGATCGCCGTCAGCTCCGTCGTGCTGGTGCGGAACGACCGCGTGCCCGACAACGCCTTGCGGGTCGAGGTGTGGGGCCAGCAGTTTGCCTGGACGTTCCTCTACCCGCCTGCCGGGAAGGTGCCGGGCGAGGACAAAATGGCGTGCGTCGAGCGCGACGCTGGGAGGATCGTCGATGGCTGCAAGGCGTCGCCGAACCTCCAGCTTCCGGTCGACCGCTCGACGCGTCTGTACCTCTCGGCCCGGGATGTGATCCATTCGTTCTGGGTGCCCGAGTTCCGCCAGAAGCAGGACGCAGTGCCGGGCATCACGACCGAGATCACGATCACGCCCACCAAGACCGGCAGCTACCGCCTGATCTGCACCGAGCTCTGCGGCCTCGGGCATGCGCTGATGCGGACCCGGGCGATCGTCACGTCCGCGGCCGACTTTGAACGCTGGTTATCGTCGCGCACCACTCCAGGGGGCATGAGTTGACGACGGTGCAGGACCACACCGAGGAGCACGACGTGCACGCGGCCCCGCCGCGCCGGCGAACCGGGCTCTGGCGGCTGCTGGCGCCGGGGTGGCTCCGCGCGATCTGGATGACCGCGCTCTTCGGCGCGCTCGGCGTCGGCCTCGTCGTCGGCCTCCGGGCCACCGCCGGCTGGCGTCCGATCATCGACTGGGAGCCGATCATCACGGCAGCGTTCCTCACCGCGGCGCCGCTCGGATTCCTCGCCGGCCTCGGGGCCTTCGACTACTGGCTTCGCTGGGCTTTCGGGTTCCCGACGCAGCCCGAGGACCACTCCGGTCACGGCGCCAAGCGGTGGACCGACTACTTCCGGATCAACACCGACCACAAGGTGATCGGAATTCAGTACGTCGTCACCACGGTCTTCTTCTTCCTCGCAGGCGGGATGCTGGCGATGCTCGTGCGCGCGGAGCTCGCGCGGCCCGAGGCGGACTTCGTCGATTCTCAGACCTACAACGAGCTCTTCACGGCGCATGCCGCGCTGATGATCTTCCTGTTCGTGATCCCGGCCTTCGCCGGCCTCGCGAACTACGTGCTGCCGATCATGATCGGCGCGCCCGACATGGCGTTCCCGCGCCTGAACGCCCTGTCGTACTGGCTGCTGCCCATCGCCGGGACAATGATGTTGACGAGCTTCTTCTTCCCCGGCTTCGGCGCCGGCTGGACGAACTACGCGCCGCTCTCGGTCGATCAGCCGTTCGGAAACGTCTTCTTCTCGATGGCGGTCCAGTGGGCCGGTGCGTCGTCGATCATGACCGCGCTCAACTTCCTGGTCACGATCATCACGATGCGGGCGCCGGGGATGACCTTCTGGCGCATGCCGCTCCTCGTCTGGGCGAACTTCACGACCTCATTGCTCGTCGTGATCGCGACGCCGTTCATCGCCGGATCGCAGTTCTTCGTGATGTTCGACCGCGTCATGCACACGCACTTCTTCGAGGTGGTCAACGGGGGCTACCCGCTCGGGTACCAGCACATCTTCTGGTTCTACTCGCACCCGGCGGTCTACATCATGATGCTGCCCGGCTTCGGGATCGCCTCCGAGGTGATCTCGACGATGTCGCGCAAGCCGATCTTCGGCTACCGGCTGATGGCCCTCTCGCTCGTCGCGATCCTGATCCTGGGCTTCTCGGTCTGGGCCCACCACATGTTCGTCGCCGGGATGGCGCCCTGGTTGCGGATCCCGATGATGATCACCACGCTGCTGATCGCTGTCCCCACCGGCATCAAGGTCTTCTCCTGGCTCGCCACGACCTGGGAGGGGAGGATCAACTTCGCGACGCCGATGTTATGGGCGATGGGGTTCGTCTCGATGTTCGTGATCGGCGGCCTGTCCGGGATCTTTCTCGGCGCAGTCCCGATCGACATCGCCACCTCGGACACCTACTTCGTGGTCGCGCACATCCACTACGTGCTGCTCGGCGGGTCGTTGTTCACGATCTTCGCCGGCTTCTACTACTGGTTCCCGAAGATGACCGGACGGATGTACAACGAGATGCTCGGGAAGGTGCACTTCTGGATGACGTTCGTCGCCTTCAATGCGACCTTCTTCCCGATGCACATCATCGGGGTGCAGGGCCAGCCGAGGCGCGTCTACACCTACGAGGATCAGTTCAGCAACTGGAACATCTTCATCTCGATCTCGTCCTTCGTCCTCGGTGCCTCGTTCATCGTGTTCGTCTACAACATGGTCGTGAGCTGGGCGCGCGGCCCGCGGGCGCCGGCGAACCCGTGGCGGGCCAACACGCTCGAGTGGCAGGTCTCCTCGCCGCCGCCGACATTCAACTTCGACGAGATTCCGCAGGTGGTCGGGAATCCGTACGAATACGGCGTGCCCGGCGCGAAGCATGCGATTCTGAACGGCGATCGCGAGGCGGCGACCGAGACGGCGACCGAGGAAGTGCGGCGGTGAGGCACCTGCTCGTGGTCGCGAACGAGACCGTCACGGGCGGCGGGCTGATCGACGCCGTCAAGCGGAAGGCCGAGGAGCAGGACGTCGAGCTCGTCACCGTGCTCGCACCGGTGTCGACCCCCGAGGCCGGGTACGTCGTCTACGAGGACACGCGGCGCGCGGCCGCCGGTCGGCGTCTCGATCGCACGCTTGCCCAGCTGCGCGAGGCCGGCATCCCGGCACACGGGCTCGTGCTCGAGACCGACCCTGAGTCGGCGGTCAGGGACGCTTTCGGGATGCTCGATCCGCCTCCGACCGAGGTCATCGTCTCGACCCACCCCATCCAGAAGTCGGGCTGGCTGCGCAAGAACGTCGTCGACAGGATCAAGAAAGCCGCGGGTGACGTCCCCGTCGAGCATGTCGTCGCCGACGACTCGGACGAAGAGGGGATGCGCAACGTGCTCGTGGTCGCCAACGAGACCGTCGTCGGCAAGGCGCTGATCGACCGGATCCGGGATCGAGCCGAGCAAGGCCCGGCGACCTTCCTGATCATCTCGCCGCAGAGCGACCCCGGCCAGTCCGCCCATCCCGAGGCCGAACGGCGGCTTCGGCGCGCCCTCGCCGAGTTGCGCGGCGCGGGAATCGAGGCGCACGGGCAGATCGCGCACCCCGACCCCTACACGGCGGCAATGCAAGCGATCGAGGACGAGCGGGTGGACGAGGTCATCGTCTCGACGTTCGAGCCCTCACGGTCGCTGTGGATGCGCCGTGACCTCGTCGAGCGGCTGAAGAACGACGCCAAGGTTCCCGTTGAGCACGTCGCGATCGCGCCCGAGGAAGTCGGTGCGGACCCGCCGGTGGTGGCGGCCGAATGAGCGCTCACGCCGAAGCCCACCACGGTCTGCACCCGCCCGAGGCGCACAAGAGCTCGCGGGTCGATGCGCCGACGCTCGGGATGCTCCTCTTCATCGCCTCGGAGATCATGCTCTTCGGGTCGTTCTTCACGGCCTACTTCTTCATCCGAACCGCCGGGAACTCGGAGTGGCCGCTCGAGCCCTTCCACCTGCCGGTCTTCGTGGCCGGCGTGAACACGGCCATCCTGGTCACCTCGAGCTTCACGATCCACTGGGCGCTCCAGTCGATCAAGCGCGGCAACCGTGCGGGCCTCCAGGCCGGGCTCGTCCTCACCCTTGCGCTCGGCTCAACCTTCCTGATCACCCAGATCCTCGAGTACGCGCGGATCGGGTTCTCGCCGGCGGACGGCGCATTCGGCACGATCTTCTACGGGCTGACTGGCCTCCACGGCGCGCACGTCTTTGTGGGGCTGACGATCCTCACCTTCGCCACGATCAGGGCGTTCCGCGGTCACTTCAGCGCATCGCATCACCACGGTGTCGAGATTCCCGGGATCTATTGGCACTTCGTGGACGTAATGTGGATCGTGGTGTACGCGACGATCTACTTGCTCTAGGCCCATGAGAAACCCGTTCAGGAACGAGGCCGACGCATTTCGTATCGTCCTGCTCGCGGTCGGCTACTTCGCGTTGATCGTCATTGCGGCCGCGATCAACACGTGGCTCGGCGTCGCCGTCTTCGTGCTGCTGACGCTCCTGGCAATCGCCTGGGTCGTGAGGGCGCGCCGCGAGCCCCCGCAGCGGGCCGTGATCCGGCCGAGCGCGCCGGGCGAGCGCCGCATCCTCGTGATCGCGAACGAGACGGTCGGCGGGTCCCCGCTTCGCGACGTGATCCACCGGCGGGCGGAAGGCGTCGAAGAGCTCGTCCGCGTCGTCTGCCCGGCGCTGATGTCGCCGGTTCGCTACTTCGCGTCGGACGAGGACGGCCCGAGGGCGGCGGCGCAGGAACGGCTCGAGCGAAGCCTGGAGCGGCTGCGCGAGCTCGGCGTCGCCGCGGAGGGCGAGGTGGGTGACGCCGATCCCCTCCAGGCGATCGAGGACGGGTTACGAACCTTCGGCGCCGACGAGGTGATCATCTCGACGCACCCCGAGGGCCGCTCGGTGTGGCTCGAGAAGGGCGTCGTGAGCGCCGCGAGGGAGCGCTTCGACGTCCCGATCACGCACGTCGTCGTCGATCTCGAAGCCGAGGCAGAGCGCGAGCAGGTCGACGCGGAACGGGCGTAGAGCTCCTGCCAGATTGATCCTGGAAAGCCCGGTGCGCTACGCCGCCGTGGGTGGTCCGAACCAGGTAGTCAGCGAGTCGGGCAGCCCCGCGTACGTCGAGTCGTCTCCCACCCAGGCGACGTACCCGTCGGGTCGAATCAACACGGCCGTCGGAGCGGTGACCTCGCCAAGTACCGGAAGCTCCCACAGACCTTCGTGCCGGGCGTCGACCAGCTGGACCCGATCCGCCCACGGAGTGATGTCGAAGCCGCCGGGCTCGCCGAGGTTGAGCAGCACCGGGCGGGCATCGTGCAGCAGGGTGATGAAGCGCAGTGGGCCGTTGGCGGTGACCAGGTCGAGATCGGGCATCCGGCGCCCGAGCAGCGGGTGCCCCTCGCCAAGGTCGTAATGGATGTCCAGACCGGACATCATGGCGGCGAACCGTCGGCGAGGCTCGTCCATGCCGAGGAGCTCGGACACGGTGTCGCGCAACGCCTCGATGCGATCGTCGACGCGCATGAGCGCGACCTGCGCCATCGTGGTGCGCAGCACGCGGGCAGCGACCGGGTGGCGCTCGGCGTGGTACGTGTCCAGGAGGCTTTCCGGCGTTGTCCGGTGCACCACCTGGGCCAGCTTCCAGCCCAGGTTCACCGCATCCTGCACACCGGTATTGAGACCCTGTCCACCGACCGGGGAATGCACGTGGGCCGCGTCGCCGGCCAGCAGGACCCGTCCCTCGCGGTAGGCCGCGGCCTGCCGGGTCATGTCGGTGAACCTGGAGATCCAGGTTGGACTGTGGATCCCGTAGTCGGTCCCGTAGACGGCGACGAGCCCCTCGCTGAGGTCGCGCAGGGTGGGCTCGCTCGTGCCGACGTGCGACTCGGTCAGCATGACCCCAACCGTCCCGCCTGGCTTGTAGACGACCTCGCCGTCTTTGATCTCGTACTCGACCTTGCCGAGGGCGTGCATGCCCGAGGGAGTGCGGCGAATGCCCAATTCCGGCTCCTCGGTCATCTCGACCTGGGCGATCAGGCTGCTGGTCGTCGCCTCCCACCCCTGGAACTCGATGCCCGCTGCTTTCCGGACGACGCTGCGTCCTCCGTCGCACCCGACGAGGTACTCCGCGCGTAGCGATCGGCCGTCGGACAGCTCGACGTCGACGCCGGCGTCGTCCTGCGCGAAGCCCGTCACTTCAAGCTCGCGATGGATCGGCACCGCCAGCTCGCCGACCCAGCCGGCCAGTATGCGCTCGATGTGGTTCTGCCACAGCCCGAGCCCGTAGGGGTGTCGGGTGGGGAAGTCGCTGATGTCGAGCTGGACGCCGGCGAACCCGGCGACCTGGGCCTTCTGGCCCTCCGAGAGAAACCGATCGGCGATTCCCCGCTGATCGAGAACCTCGATGGTGCGTGCATGCAGACCGCCCGCACGCGAGCCGGCGAGGTCCTGGCTCGCGCGCCGCTCCACGATGACGACGTCGACGCCCGCCAACGTCAACTCGCCCGCCAGCATCAGCCCTGTCGGACCGCCTCCGGCGATCACCACCGCATGCTCGGTCATCGCCACGAGAGCGGCACGCGCAGTCGCTCGCCGCGAGAGTGCGTCGTCTTAACCGCGCTCGGAGACGTACCGGGCGAGCGCGCGGATCTGCTCGTCGGAGAGCTGCTCGCCGAAGGCCGGCATCCCGCCGCCGCCGTTCGTGATCTGCCGGACGGCTGCCTCGAACGTCACCTGCGCCTCGTCGAGGTTCGGCCCGACGGTGCCTGAGGTTCCTGCCTTCTCCAGCGTGTGACACGAGCCGCAGTTGCTCGTGAACATCGACTTCGGATCGTCGCCACCGCCGCCCGCGGCCGGGCCGCCTCCGATCGATGCGTCCGGATTGGCGGCCACGAGAGAGACGTAGAGCGCGACCGCGTCCGCGTCGGCGTCGTCCAGGAGATCCTCCGGCATCGGCGGCACCGGGTAGGCGATCTGCCCCCGCACGACCTCCGCGATCGCGTCGTCGGCGAACCCCTCCTCGCGGGAAGCCGCGAAGGCGTCGTCGAGGTTGGGCCCGCTCGACGGGTTCTGCACGGGGTTCGACCCGTTCGTCCCCGCCTCCCTCAGCGTGTGGCAGCCCCCGCAGGTCTGCTGGAAGATCGCCTTGCCCTGGGCCGGATCCGCTGTCTCCGGGACCATCCCTTCGGTCCCGCAGCCGGCGACCGCGAGCGCGGCGAGAGCCAGAAGAGCGGCGCCGACCGCCCGCAATTTAGGCCGAGGGCTGGGTCGCGGACCCGATGCCGGAGACCGCCTCGTCCCGGCTCCCGTAGATCGTGAAGACCCGGTCGAGCCCGGTGATCTCGAAGATCTTCGTGATGTTGCGGTCGCTCGAGACGAGCGAGAGCTGCCCGTCGTTCGTCCGGAGGCGCTTGACCCCACCGACGAGCACGCCAAGGGTGGTCGAGTCGATGAAGGTCGTGTTCGAGAAGTCGACGACGACCTCCTTGGCACCCTGGTTGATCACCTCGAGGAGCTGCTGCTTGAACTCCGGCGCTGTGTAGAGGTCGACCTCGCCGGTCAGCGAGATGACGTACGACGAATCGCCCAGCTGCTCGGTATTGATGTCGAAGTTCACGCGCCGCACCCTCCCTCTATCGAAAAGCCGCCGTGAGTCTAGTGGGTCGCGTCGTTACTGGTTCTGGGTTTGGTTCTTCGGGTTCGCGGCGTCGCGGAGGGCGGGAAGCTGTGCCTTGACCGCGGGCGCGCTGGCCGAATCGGGCGCAACCTCGAGGTACCGCTCGTACGCCGTGATGGCTGCCTTGAGGTCGCCTGCTGACTGCGCAGCCTGGCCGAGCTGAAGGAAGATCAGCGGCTCGTCGGCCTCCTGGTTGTCAGGCGTGACCGCCACGAGCTTGTTGAGCACGCGCGTGGCGTCCTTGTAGGACTGCTGGGCGCCGAGGAACGCGTTGTTCAGCTGCTGGTTGTACTTCTGGGACTCGAGCGCCGTGATCTGCGGGTTGGCGAAGGCCTGTCCGAATGGGCTCGAGGTGCCCGGGCTCAGCACGTCGCCCCCGGTCAGCTCCGTGAGCTGCGCTCGGGCGATCACTCCCTGCTCCTCGTAGGTGCGGGCTTGCGCCATGTGCAAGGCGCCGAGTTGGCGCAGAGCCTCTCGGTCGGTCGGGCGCATCTGGACGTAGCGCTCGAGCGGCGCGATCGCCTCCGCGCTTCGATTCTCGCGCTGGAGGGCGGTGGCGAGGTCGCGGTACCCCTGAGGGTTGTTCGGCTCGTCCTTGATCTTGTCGTTGGACTCGTCGACGCTCGGGCCTGCGTTCGACGTCTGGGCGAGCCCCTGGAGGACGTCGCCGAGCCCGGTTCCCGGGATGGAGCCGCCGACGTTGAAGATCACGTAGCCCAGCCCGAACACGATCGCCAGGAAGACGAACATCCACTTCGCCTGCCGGCGCAGGCGGGGGAAGAACATCGTGTCTTCGTAGGTCGCGACCGGTGTGCGAGCGGGCGTGTTCGGCCGGGGATTCGGCCGACGCTCTCGCTGCTGCCTGTTGCGCCGCTGTGCTGAACGTGCCATTGCAGGCCCTAGGGTAGCGACCGCCAATCGAACGACTCGCCGATCGAGTGCAATCGGTCCCGGGTCGTGCGTCGCAGAGAGAGGTCACTCGG
>Ga0207428_10005725_pt1 | contig 11552 bp, 8 predicted proteins | sample RhiMethybrSRZTD1_FD_187600 | JGI IMG/M metagenome (GOLD analysis project Ga0207428, IMG submission 187600) | Populus rhizosphere microbial communities from Tennessee, USA - Rhizosphere MetaG P. TD hybrid SRZTD1 (SPAdes) (version 3) | ecosystem: Host-associated > Plants > Roots > Rhizosphere >... | reverse complement strand
CGGCGGTGTTGGTCGTCGCGCTGGGTATCGCCCTGTGGGCGCCATGGCGTTCGGAGAAACCAGTCGATCGGCCACTCGTGCGGCTCGACGTCGATCTGGGCGCAGATGCGGCGTTCCCGACCTTCAACAATGGAACGAGCCTGGCGATCTCGCCCGATGGCATGCGGCTGGTGTTCATCTCGGACAATCGATTGTTCACGCGCCGCCTCGATCAACCGACGGCCACCGAGCTGTCCGGTACGCAGGGAGCCTCCCAGCCGTTCTTCTCGCCTGACGGGCAGTGGGTTGGCTTCGGCGCCCGCGGCAAGGTCCATAAGATCTCCGTCGACGGTGGACCCGTCGTGCCGGTGGGAGCCATCGACGGGGTCTTCAACGGCGCGAGCTGGGCGGAGGACGGTTCCATCTTCGTGGGTGATGCCGCAGGGAAGGGCCTGCTTCAACTGCCAGACGCTGGAGGTCCAGCCAAGATCCTGGCGCCAAATGACGGCCCCGAAGTAAAGCTTCAACCGCAGGTCCTGCCGGGTGGGAAAGCGCTCGCGTTCGTCGCCGGTAACCCCTCCACCGGCGTGGATTCGTACACCATCGAAGTCCTGACACTGGCCGATAACCGCAGAAAGGTGGTGGCCCGGGGCGGTCAATCCCCGCGTTATCTGGCATCGCCGGACGGGACCGGCTATCTGGTCTATGTCAACAGAGCCACGCTCTTTGCGATCCCGTTCGATCTGGCCACTCTTGAAACCCGCGGCACAGCCGTGCCCGTGCTCGACGACGTCGCCTACGGCTTCCAGACGAATGCTGGTCTCTTTGCCGTCTCTCGCGCGGGCACGCTGATCTACCGCAAGGCGCGGAGCGCCGCTGCGGCCATGACGACGATGCAGTGGATCTCTGCATCAGACGGGGTCACGAGCAAGAAGGCGCCACTACGGGCGACGCCCGGCGCCTATCAAATGCCTCGATTGTCGCCGGACGGCCACCGGATCGCGTACGTGATCTCAGAGGGAGCGAATCAGGACATCTGGGTCTTCGATCTACAGCGGGACGCCCCCAGGAAGCTGACGTTCGGCGGCGTCAACCAGTCACCAGTCTGGAGTCCCGACGGCCAATACATCGTGTTCGAGAAGATCGGTCAAGGCCTCTTCCAGGCGCGCGCGGACGACGCCAGTCAACCACAAGCACTGATGCCACGCGTCGTCCCCCAGCTTCCAAGCTCGTTCATTGGCAAGCAGCTCGCGTACTTTGAAAAAAGTCAGATCTGGACCGTGGCGCTGGAGGATCAGGGCGGTCAGTTGAAGGCTGGAACGCCGGAGCAGTTCATCAAGAGCACTTTCGGCGACCAGTGGCCGGCGATCTCACCAGACGGCCGCTGGCTGGCGTATCAGTCGACCGAATCAGGAAAGTTTGAGGTGTTTGTCCGGGCATTCCTACCGTCCGCGACGTCCTCAGGCGGCCAGTGGCAGGTCTCCAACAACGGCGGGGTTTTTCCGCGCTGGTCGCGCACCGGACACGAGCTGGTGTACCAGTCGGGCGATCAATTGATGACCATCAGCTACACCGTGAACGGCCCCACGTTCATCGCCGGCAAACCCCGCGTGTGGATGGCCTCACTCAGCGGCGCGCCTGGCTACGGTTGGGATCTTGCCCCCGACGGCAAGCGCGTTGTGGCGCTGATCCCGGAAGGCACTGCCAAGGCCCCGCCGCCGGAGCACGAGATCGTGATGCTCCAGAACTTCGCCGACGAGCTGCGGCGGCGCGTGCCGCTCGGGAAGTAGTGGGCTACCGCATCGCCGGGTGTCCCGCGAATCGGGTCTCGTACGTCCAAGACGACTCGTAACGGTGACACCCTCTTGGGATTCGAACCACGAACGTTGTCATCAAGTTGCTGAGAGGATTGAGCTTCGGAAGAACGACGACAATTCTTCGCTCGGACGATGCTGGGAGAGTCGAGTTCGAAAGGAGGCGTAACTGCGTGGGACGTGGCGCTTTGAACCGAAAGCGACAATTGGCTGGGTGTCAGGGACGATTTCCGCAACTGGTTGCTGACAGCCGCGTGATGATTTTTCCCATTGCGCCTTTGAACCTCTGGCATCTACCGTTGCGAGGTATGTCCGAAATTCGTATACATATTTCGGACGAAGGTTGAGGTGTTGGGCGGCAGGACGGGTGGCCCCATCCGGATCGCGCGGTCGTTGGATCGCCGCGCGCACCTGACACCGAGTAACTTCGAGGAGGTGATGCGATGCGACGTCTATTGATGCTCACGCTCGCCCTGCTCATTGTCGGCGGGCTCGCCTCCTGTTCGCGTGCGACGCCCCAAGCCGATAACACGCGTGCAAACCAGGCAGCCGGTGGCGACACTGCGGTGTTCCGCGGCGACATTAAGCTCGACATCCGCGATTCCAAACCCGACTGGAACGCATTCCTGCCGCGGAAGGCGTCGGCGGGCTCGCCAAACGTGCTGGTGATTCTCTACGACGACACCGGCATTGCCGCGTGGTCAGCATACGGCGGGCGGATCAACATGCCGACGCTGGACCGACTGGCCAAGAACGGGTTGACATACACGCAGTGGCATACCACGGCCGTCTGCTCGCCAACGCGCGCGACGATGCTCACGGGGCGCAACCACCACCGCAGCGGCTTCGGCTCGATCTCCGAGTCGGCCACCGGGTTCGCCGGCTACAGCGGGCGCATCCCCGATGACACCGCGACGGTCGCGACCGTCCTCCGCGACGCGGGGTACGCCACGTTTTGGATCGGAAAGAACCATAACGTTCCGGTCTTCGCGTTCGACATGGCAGCGTCGCGGAAGTTTTGGCCACTGGGACTGGGCTTCGACCGGTTCTACGGATTCATCGGTGGTGAGACGAACCAGTGGTACCCCGCACTCACCGAAGACAACCGCACCATTGCTCAGCCCGCACTGCCAAAAGAGGGTTATCACCTCTCGAAAGACTTGGCCGATAAGGCCATTTCCTATCTCGCGGACGCGCATCAGTCGCAACCGGACAAGCCTTGGTACATGTGGTACAACCCCGGCGCCAATCACGCGCCGCACCACGCGCCGAAGGAGTACATCGACAAGTACAAGGGGAAGTTTGACGACGGTTACGAGGCGTATCGCGTGTGGGTCCTGGCGCGGATGATCGAGCGCGGAATCATGCCCAAGGGAACGCAGCTCACGCCGCTGAACCCGATGGCAAAAGGACGTTTTGCCGAGAGCGACATGGTGCGTCCGTGGGATACGTTGTCGGCCGAGGAGAAGCGGCTGTTCTCGCGGATGGCCGAGGTCTACGCCGCGTTTTCTGAATACACGGACGTGCAGGTGGGGCGGGTGGTCGACTATCTCGAGCAGTCGGGTCAGCTCGACAACACGATCATCATGTATGCCGCCGATAACGGCGCCAGCGGCGAAGGCACCCCGAACGGCTCAACGAACGAGAACAAATTCTTTAACGCTTACCCGGACGATCTCAAAGAAAACCTGGCGGCGATCGACAAGCTCGGCTCGCCCGATACCTACAACCACTATCCGACGGGATGGGCGGTCGCGTTTTCCACGCCCTTCAAGATGTTCAAGCGCTATTCCGGGTACAGCGGCGGGACGGCCGACCCGCTGGTGATCCACTGGCCGAAGGGGATCAAGGCCAGGGGCGAGGTGCGAAACCAGTATCACCACAGCACCGACATCGTCGCGACGATCCTCGACGTTGCGGGGGTCGCGATGCCGGACACGGTGAACGGCGTGAAGCAGGCGCCGCTGGCGGGCGTGTCGATGCGCTACAGCTTCGACGACGCCAGCGCCGCGACGAAGAAGCAGATGCAGTACTACGAGATGCTCGGCACGCGAGGCATCTGGCACAACGGCTGGAAGGCCGTGACAAACCACGGCCCCCTGCCGTCAAACCTGGGCCAGTATGACCAGGACCGTTGGGAGCTCTACCACGTTGACGAAGACCGCTCGGAATCGGCGGACGTGGCCGACCAGCATCCCGAGAAGGTCAAGGAACTGGCCGCGCTGTGGCTCGACGAGGCGAAGAAGAACAACGTGCTACCGATGATCGACATCTCCATCCCGGCGCTCCACCCGCTTGAGTACAAAGCGGCGGTGCCAGCAGACGGAAAGTACACCTACTATCCCGGCACGACGGAGATTCCGGAGGCGTCCGCTGCCCCGACACTGGGCCGGTCGTTCAAGTTCGCTGCAAACGTCGATCTGACGGCCAAATCACAGGGAGTGATCGTCGCCCAGGGTGGGCGCTTCGGCGGCTATTCGCTCTTCATCAAGGACCGGCGGCTCACCTTCGTCTACAACTTTCTCGGCATTCCACCCGAGCAACGGCTCAGCATTCCCGTCCCTGGTGCCGGCACGCACGCGATCGGCGTCGAGTTCATCAAAGAGAAGATGGGTGGGAACAACGAAGTCCTAGGCACGATGAAGCTGTCGGTCGACGGCAAGGTCGTCGCCGAAGCGCCGTTCCGCACGCAGTCGGGCCATTACGCGCTCGCTGGCGAGGGACTGAGCATCGGCTCTGACACCGGCGACGCGGTCAGTCGCGACTACGAATACCTGTTTCCGTTCAGCGGTGGCCGGATCGCCAACGTGATCTTCAATGCCGTCGCCGATGCGCCGCCGACACCCCGCGCCAGCCGCCTGCGCGACTGAGCGGCACGGCGTTCGTTAGAGACGGTAAGAGCGAGAGAGTTTTGGCTGGGTGTCAGGGATGATTTCCGCAACTGGCTGATCCGTGTGGCCTGATGCAGCCGATGCAACACGATTCGATACTGATCGTTTACGCACGGCGTGCAATCCCCTCGGATGTCAGAGGGTACCGCACCCCGCAGGTGGTGCTCATCGCGAGAGCCCTGACCCGTATCGTGCCGTCAATGCTCACTCCTTGTACAAGGCCGCGCCGACAGTGCTCGATACCAGTGCAGATACGAGATAGAGGGCAGAGCTCTTGAGAAACGATTGTGGTGTGTGCAGACCCAATGAGACGAGGACAACGGCGAAGATGACGACGACCAGCCAGAGCATCATCCCGCCAATGACGGCGGTTCGCGGACCTGGACCGAACCGCGGACGAATCGCGGCGTAGGTAAAGACGAGCAAGATGCCCCAGACGAAATCGGTGGCGGCGAATAGAGGGATCCAGGCGGTTGCCGCTTCCTCGGTGACGCCTAGTCTCGCCTGCATCGACGCGAACTCGCTCGCCATCAGATAGACGGTGATCAGGAGATCGAATCCATTCGCGACGAGACCGGCCGCGAGGCCGGCGACGACGACCCGTCGCCAGTTGATTGTGGTCATCGAGCCCTTCCTCCTGCGTGCAGATCAGACTCTTGCTCGTGCCGTCTCCCCGCGCAACCGGGGCGTGCGTCCCCAACAGTCCCGCCACCGCGATCGACCATTGCCTGGCTCCGAACTTGGGCATGCCCCTCTGTTCAGCGTTCGACGCACTCGTCCACAGTGGATGCCGCCGATTATCACCGGTTCAGTCTTACCGACGGCAGCTGTCACGTTCAACGAATCGGCAAGAGCTTTCTGGGATTCGAACCGAAGTTGAACAGCTGAAGCCTTTGGCGGGGTTGAGTTTGCGGACGTGCGAACAGCCGGCCGCCATCAATTGAACGACAAGGATAGCGTTCGAAACACTCGCAAACGCCTGTAGCAGGTTGGGTTGAGGGGTGAAATGAGAATTGGCTGGGAGGCAGGGATTCGAACCCCGATAAGCGGAGTCAGAGTCCGCTGTCCTACCGTTGAACGACCTCCCAGTAGGGTTTGAACCTTTAATTATACGTAACGCCCCGAACCCACGGCAAGGAGCCCCTCACTTCTTCTGCTCGGCGGGAGTGAGCGAGTTCATGATCTTGCGAAAGGCGTCGCGGCTGGCCTCCGCCACCTTGCGGTCCGCCGTCTCCCCGAGCGTGACGACGATCACCGTGAAGAAGTGCCGCGGCCCCCGCATCACGGAGATAACGACTTCGTACGGGCGTTTGTCGCCCGGCACCTCGGCGTCGAAGGCGCGCATCGTCGCCTTGTCGATCCCCGCTCCTGACGCTCGCTTCACCTCGTCGTTCCTGTAGGTCTCGCGCTTCAGGACGACGTTCATGTTGTTCGCGAGACCCGAGGCGACCTGTTCGTACGCCCTCTGGAAGGGATCCTTCTCCCGAAATGGCGGCAGCGTCACGCTGGCCGACTCGACCTGGATCGTCGCGGCGGCGGACTTGTCTTCGCGGAAAAGGATGTAGAGGCAGCCTTCCCGGCCTTCGGGAGTGTCCTGCAGGTTGGTTACGAACCAGCCGTCCGGAATGGTGACCCCGAACGTCTTCAGCGTGCAGCCCGCCGGCAGCTTCGCGAGATCCGGCTGCTGAAGAGCGGCCATCGTCATCCAAACACCGAACGCAAGGATCATGGCGGACTCCTCATCGGCCGGCTGCGGTGCGGCCGTGGGCAAGATAGCACGCCCACCAGGAACAGCTTTCAAAAGTGAACTTGCGTCCACATCATCTCGAGGCTAGACTCACGCCTCTCTTCTTAAAATTCGTTCAGCCTTGGAGGTACCGGGTATGAAGGTGCGCCCCCTCATTAGCGTACTCGCGGTAGTGGTGTTTGTCGGTGTCGTGGCTACTTCGCTGTCGGGTCAGGGACAGGTCAATGACACTCGGGAAGATGGCCGGCGTCTCTTCGAAAAGGAGACTTTCGGCGGCAACGGCCGTACCTGTCTCACGTGCCATAGCCGGAAAACAGGAACCGTCTCGCCCGAGGACGCGCGCGCGCGGTTTCAAGCCAATCCCCACGATCCGCTCTTCGTGCACGACGGCAGCGACGATGGACTCGGTAACGGCGTGACGCGAATGCTCGCCGATGCCACCGTTCTCATGAAGATTCCGTTGCCTCCGAACGTTCGACTCGCCGATTCCACCGACCGGTTCGTGATGGTGAAGCGCGGCATTCCGACGACGCTCAACACGCCGGCGCTCGACCCCGTGCTGATGCTCGACGGCAGGCAACTGTCGCTGGAACTCCAGGCAGGGGGTGCGATTCATGATCACGCCCAGGCCACCGACCCTCCCACCTTGAACGAGCTGGAACTTATCAGGCAGTTCCAGTTGAGCGAGGCGTTCTTCAGTTCGTCGGCGCTGAGGAGCCGGGCCGTGGGCGGCCCAGGTCCGAAGCTGCCGCGAGGCAACACGGATTCGGAAAGGCGAGGGCGCCGCTTCTTCGAGGATGTTCCGCCGAATCCGGCCGATGGCTTCAAGCCCGGTCTGTGCGCGCACTGCCACAGCGGGACGCTGATGAATCAGACCAGCGAGTTCGCGCCGCTCTTCTTCGGATTACCGGTGAAGACCGGCACGCGTTTCCAGGACGTCCTCGTCTCCTTCTTCAATGAGGCCGGCAACCCCGTCAGAGAGTTCATCTTCAACGAAGGCGCTCCGAACGAACGACATGTGTTCAGTCCCGACCCGGGGCGCGCGCTCATCACCGGCCTGGTTGACGGTGACCCCTTCGCCGGCGACACCACGTTCGAGAATACGAACGCATTCAAGATCTCGCAGCTGCGCGGGATTCGGAACACCGCTCCCTACTTCCACGACAACTCCGCGAAGACCCTCGAGGCCGTGGCGGCGCACTACACGAAATTCTTCGCCTTCGTCACGGGAGGCTTCATCCAGTTGACGCCGCAGGACGAGGCGGACATGGTGGCCTTCATGAAACTGCTGGATTGAAAAACCGCTGACACTGATAGAGCGGGGGCGACGAGCCCCCGCTCACTGGCGCTGAGGACGACCCGCCGTCACCAGCGCTCGACGAGATCGCTCAACAAGCAACGCGCCTCCGCGACGCTCGGCGAGCAGTTCGTGGCCGGGGCGGTTGCAAAGAGTTTTGCCGAGCCGTGAGACACTAACGGCCGCGAACCGACCATTCTTCTTTTGTGAACTACCAGGGAGACGACATGAACTACTCACCAAAGATCCTGCTTGGCCTGCTGATGGCCTGCCTGCTTCTGGCGCCTGGCATCGGCACGGCCCAGCGCACCAACGTGGCACGCGAGTTTCCCCTTTATGACAACGGCGGCAAGCCGGACATGGTGATGGATCCGCAGCGCTTCGTCGCCCAGATGGAGATCGTCGATCGCAGTTTTGAGCCGACCGACTGCGCCATCGCCGAGGGGGTGGTTGGCGGCAGCGGCTACAGGCGTCTTCTGCGATTCGACACCGTGCTCATGAACCGCGGCGGCGGCGATCTGGTGGTCGGGGATCGGGAAGACCCGAACAATCCGTATGCGCCGCACTTTGTGTACCACTCGTGTCACGGCCATTTCCACATCAAGAACTTCTCGACGTATGAACTGCTCACGCTCGACGGTGCGTTGGTCGTCGCCGGCACGAAGCAGGGATTCTGTTTCGAGGATTCCTTCAAATACGAAGACGGCGGCAAGAGCAACGGCTACGACTGTCACGATCAAGGCATCAGCGCCGGCTGGGGCGACTGGTACTACAAGCAGCTGGTGGGCCAGTGGATCGACATCACCGGCGTTCCGGAGGGCAGGTACATCGTTCAGGTCAGGTTGAACACGGGGGATTCGGCGCCCCTTTTCGATGAGGGCGAGAACCGTTATTCGAACGTGACGCGAGTCGTCATCGACATTCCGAATCCGAGGAAGAAAGTCGCCACCGTGAATTAGCGGCGATGATTCACGTCACCGATGCGATATCGATCGACGAGCGTGACGTCGAAGAACGCTTCGTCCGCGCGTCGGGACCGGGCGGGCAGAACGTCAACAAGGTCGCGACCGCCGTCGAGTTGCGCTTCGACGTCGCGGCCTCGTCGCTTCCGCACGACGTCAAACAGAGATTGATCGCGCTGGCGGGCGCCAGGATGAACGCGGACGGCACGCTCGCCATCGACAGCCGCGAGTACCGGACGCAGTCGCAGAATCGGGATGCCGCTCGCGCGCGTCTGGTCGCGCTGATTCAGCAGGCCGCGGTGAAGCCGCGGACCCGGCGCAAGACCAAGCCCACATCGGGAGCGCGGGAGCGACGTCTCACGACGAAGAAGATGCGCAGCAGCGTGAAGGCGTCGAGAGGACGCCGTCGTGACAGGGACGATTGATCGAGCTCCCGATCAATTGATCGCGTGCTGCAGCCGCGCCATGTCGCGGTGATCGCGGGCGATTCGCAGATCGAGCAGCCGCTGAAGCATCCCCATCACCTCATCGAGCGGCGGACCGCTCGAGGTCACTCCAGCGGTGTGCGCGCTGTGCGCGGTTTTCGACGGCGCTTCGACGTAGGCCTTGACCAGGCGTTGATGGTGAAACGCATACGCGGCGCCGTGCGCCTTACAGACTGAGAGGAATCGAGCCGCGTTCGCCTTCCACCCCGGCGTGGCGCCATGCGAGTCGAGCTCGCCGCTGAACGCCGCTAACAGGGAGGGCCGCCGCTCGAGCGATTCCAGGATGCGTTGATCGTCGGGAGGCACGTGACGCGCCTTCTCGCGAACGATCGCGCGATAGAACGGATCATCCATCGAGCACAGCCCGAGCGTGACGTCGATCTCGTTGATCGCGGAGAAGTCGCCCGCGTTCGCGCCGCGATAATCGACGTCGCCAACGCGATACGTCTTGAAGTACGGCCGGATGTTGAAGAAGAAACGCTCGACGTTCAACTGTTTCGCCAGGTCCTGGTTGAACCTGAGGACGTCGGCGAGTGCGGCGTCGGCTTCGTCAAAGAGATACGCCGCAACGACACTCGACACGCCGATGTTCGCGATGCCGCGCAGCGCCTCCGCGGCGCGGTAATACGCGAGCACGCCGAGCGCGTTGAAGCGGATGAAGATGTCTTCGTCCGGCAGTGACGTGAACGTGCGATACCGTCCGGCGATCGCTTCGTTGAAGAGCGATTGATGCGCGAAGACGAATCGCGGCACGACGCCAAGCGCGTCTCCGATCCTGGTCGAGACCGCCCACGCGGCCTGGCGCCCGCCTACTTCATCAGTCAAGGCGGCTTCATGCCGCTGGCAGGCGGCGAGGTAGTGACCGACGAGGCCGAGCAGCCTGTAGCTGGCGTGCGGATCGGCGGGGATGCCCGGCATCTCTGCAAGTCGCTCCATCAACGGTCCGCCTTGCCGGAGCAGTTGCGTCTTCAGCTCATCGACATCGGGGCGGCCGCAGATCACGTCGATGCGCCCGGCGAAATACGCCTCTTCGAGCGCGGTGTTGATGCGCACGAAGTCGCCGCGCAGCCAGGCATCGAGTTGATCGATCGCGTCCACGGATGTCACGGATTTCACGGAGGGCGATCGTCGCAGATAGGGTGAAGGCTGTCTTGAACAAAATTGCGGGGAGTGTTACGCGATCGCGGCCTGATATCGCGCCGGCGTGATGCCGAATTGACGAACAAACGCCCGGGTCATGTGGCTTTGATCGGCGAAACCCGAGCGGAGAGCGGCTTCGGAAGGCGACTGACCGGATGCCAGGTATTGTCTGGCCAGCCGTGCCCTCCGCTGAATCACATACGCATGTGGCGTCGCCCCGACCTCGCGCGCGAATCCGCGCAGGAGCTGAAAGCGGCTGACACCCGACAGCGCCGCCAGATCTGCGAGTGAAATCGGCATCTCCGGCGCATCTTCGAGACGGCGGACCGCGGTGATCACCGACGGCGATGCGCACGACGTGACCGCACCGTCGAGCCGATGTTTCTGCGAGACGATCATCAGGCAACGCATCAGGTCTTCTTCGACGGCGAGCGTGTCCGGACGATCTCGCTCGACGTGGGCAAACAGCCGCGAGACCAGCGTCGCCAGCCGGCGATCGCGTGCCACGGGCGGCACGATCAGCTCGCCATGGGCTTCCTGCGAAATCTCGCTCGCGACGAGCGCCGGATCGAAATACAGAATCCGCCAGCCTCGCGCTCCGGCTCCCGGCTTCAATGGCTCGCCGTCGTGCATCTCGCCCGGGTTGCACATGATTACGTCCCCGGCCTTCGACTCGACGTGCCCGACGAGGCTCCACGAGCGTTGAGCGCCGGAGGTCATGATGCCGATCCCGAAATGATCGTGGGAATGGCGGGGAAAGACGTGATCCGAGAAAAGTGTCATCGCCTCGATGCCCGGAATGCCGGACCGATGCTGGGCAACGCGATGGGTTCTTTTGATCACGAACCCGTAGAATAAGCCCGTGTTGCGCGTGGCGCCACTCGCCCTCGTTTTGACCGTCGCCCTGGCCGCGTGCGGCCCGACACGGGCCGCGCTCGAGAGCGACAACCCGATCCGTCCTAACGCCGCGCCGCCGTTCGGGATGGAGGAGTTCTTCAAGGACATGCCGCGCCAGCCGATCCCGGCGCGCGTGCGTCTCGGCCGATGGTTGTTCTTCGATCAGCGGCTGTCCGCGGACAACACGCTCTCGTGCGCGAGCTGCCATCAGCCGGAGTTCGCGTTCTCGCAGACGACCGCGGTGTCGACGGGAATCAACGGCGCCAAAGGCACGCGCAAGGCCCCGAGCCTCGTCAACCTCGCCGCGCGAACCGTGTTGCCGGACAAGCCGGACGACGTC
>Ga0207428_10005717_pt1 | contig 11560 bp, 9 predicted proteins | sample RhiMethybrSRZTD1_FD_187600 | JGI IMG/M metagenome (GOLD analysis project Ga0207428, IMG submission 187600) | Populus rhizosphere microbial communities from Tennessee, USA - Rhizosphere MetaG P. TD hybrid SRZTD1 (SPAdes) (version 3) | ecosystem: Host-associated > Plants > Roots > Rhizosphere >... | reverse complement strand
TCAGTTGATTTGCCATGGTCATCGTCTCAGATGTGATCCAGAAAGTCCTGCGTCTGCGCCAGCGACGCTTTGGTGCGGACAACGAAGATCCAGGTCGCAACCATGAAGTTGCGGAGAAACGCCAGGAACCATCCCGCGACGAATCCGGAGATGAAGCCCCACCAGACGCCGATGAGCGCCCCGCGCCAGGTCGTGTCGTACCCGTAGAAATACTGCGACACGAGATCGATCGGAATGTCGATCGGCCGCGCGATGATGTGGAACACCGTGACGGCGAAGACGACCATCGCCACCGTCGCGCCGACCGCGACGCCCAGCGCGCGCTTGTGCAACGGCGCAAACGCGCGCTCGAGGACGCGATTTACCGAATCGTCGGAAGGCGCGACCATCCTCAGCCGTGACTGGTGTGGTGAGCTCGGCTTCGCTGAGCTTAGCACGGAGTTCCGGATGACCGTCATGAGAGCACCTCGCGAACCTGCCGCCTGAACCGGACCGACCACAGCTTCCGCCGGAACCCTGCCGTGCCCCATGCACCGATCGCGCCCGGTTGCCGCAGGTAATACATGTCGAGACGCGGCATCAACATCGGGGCGTCACCGCGCCCGAGCGGCGCGAATCGCGTCGTGACCGCCGCCCTGAATCGCCGGCCGGCCAGGGCGGCGACGTCTGCGTTCGCCGCGCCGTACGGATACGCAAAATGATCGATGCGTAGGCCGTGTGCCAAGCTCTCGCACGCAGCCGTCCATTTCCTCTTCGATCGATTCCGCGGAGAGCGTCGTCAGTCTCGGATGCGTGCGGGTGTGCGCCGCGATCGTCACGCCTTCCGCGGCCAGGCGCTCGAGCTCGGCCCAGGTGAGCAGCGGCAGCGTTGGAATGCCCGGTTCGGTGCGCCCGCCCCACGTATTCGATCCGCCGACATGTCCGGTGACGACGAAGAGCGTCACGGGCAGACGCGCGGCGAGGAGCGCCGCCGCCGCGTCCCGGAAATTCCGGAAGCCATCGTCGAAGGTGATCGCGATCGAATCTGCGGGATCGTCGGGATCGAGCCCGAGCAGATCGACGAGCGGCAGGACGCGGACGTGACCGCCGGCCATCCACTGCACGTGCTCGGCGAACACGGCCGGCGGGACGGAGATCGGCGATCCGCTGTCGTCGATCGAGTGATACGTGAGGATGGCGCGCATCGATTTCCTCACCGGGCCCAGTCGGGTACGGGCACGCCGCGCCGCGCCGCGCGATCCTGCGCGGCCTCTGCCACGAGCTCGAGAAATCGCGACACCACCACGTCCTCGGACCATCGTTCGCGGCATGCGCGATATCCGCGCGCGCCGAGCTCCGAGCGGCGTTCCGGCGCCCGCTGGAGACGGCACATCGCCGCGAGCAGCTCGTCGTCGTTGTCGAACAGTTCCCCGGCGCCGGATTGCTCGACGATCTCCGGAAAGGGCCCGATTCGACGGGCAATGACGGGCGTCTGATACCGAAATGCCTCGATCAGCACGATGCCGAACGTCTCGAAGCCGACCGACGGCACGATGGCGGCGATGGCGTGCTGATAGTAGCGACCGAGGTCGGCGTTCGGCACGCGGCCGAGGAAATGAACACGCGGATTGCCGGCTGCCAGCGCCCGGAGCGCGTCCCCTTCGTCCCCGTCGCCGATGACGAGCAGGTCGGCCTCCGGATAGCGCGCGAACACCGGGATGACGGTCGCCAGCCCTTTGATGCGTGCCAGTCGTCCCACGAACAAAAAATACGGACGCGGATGCGGTGGCGCGCCGGGCGCGGACGGCGCCTGCTCCGGAAATGTCCCGGGAAGGAAATAGGGCAGCACCTCCATCGGACGTGGAAACCCGAACTCGCGATGCTTCCGGCGGCTGAACTCGCTGCGCGCGACGAACAGATCGACGTGGTGCAGCTGGCGGTCGAGATAGCCCGTGTATCGCCAGAGCTGCGGCGGACGGTGATGCGCGAGCACGCAGCGGAAACACTGAGGTCCGGTGCAGGCCTCGCGGTTGTGCCGCCAGAGGACGTGCGTCGGACACACGAGCCAGTGTTCCTGGGCGAGGTACATCTTCACCGCGTCGCCGCCGAATGAGAGGAGACCAGGGCCGCCGATCAGCGAAACGTTGTTGAACGTGACGACATCGAAGGGTGAATCACGGAAGAGCCGCTCGAGCCGCCGGCGATGCAGGACGGGCCGGCCGGCTTGCTGCGTCAGCAGCGGCGACACGATCCCCAGCCGGCTGCGAAGGCTGATGACCTCGACGTTGTCACGCGAGGGCGCCGGCGCCGACACCGGCTTGGGCGCGAGCGACTGATACGCGTCGACCTCATGGACGACGGTGACGTGGTGCCCGCGCGCAGTCAACGCGCGCGCGAGCCGTTCGACGTCGATTCCATCGCCGCCGAAGTTGTATGGCGGATAGAACGTCGTCGGCAGGCAAAAGCGAAGTGGCCGCTTCATGCGGCGGCCTCCTCGAGCGCGTCGAGCGCCGACCGGGCGCCGCGCGGCCAGCTCAGCGTCGCGGCGCGCGCCCGCGCCGCAGCCGACAGCCGGTGCCGGAGCACGTCGTCTCGCGCGATCTGCTCGATCGCGGCGGCGAGGCCCTGTTCGTCGCGGGGCGCCACGAAGAGGCCGCCGCCTTCGAGCAGCGACGGAAGCGGACTGGCCGTCGTCGCGATGACCGGCGTGCCGCACGCGGCCGCCTCGACAGCCGGCAGACCGAAGCCCTCGTTCTCCGACGGCAGGACGAGCGCGACCGCTCCCGAGTGGAGAAGCCGGATGTCCGCATCGGGGAGATAGCCGGGCCAGAGCACGAGCTGATCGGTACCGCACGCACGGATCGCGTCACGAATCGCCGCGAGATTGCTGAGGAACGCGTCACCCGAGAGCGCGCCGACGAGCACCAGGTACAGCGGTCGAGCCAGTCGCGACGACGCGCGATGGTGCGCCCGCACCATGACGTCGAGATTCTTGTGAGGACTGAAGCCGCCGACGTACGTCAGCCATCGCGCATCGGCCGGGAGACCGATCCGCCGGGCGATCGCGCCGATCTCGTCCGGCGACTGGCTCGGACGATAGTCGCCCGACGGCGCCTCGAGCGCGATCCGGATGCGCGCCGGTGGAATCCCGTGCACGTCGGCAATTTCGCGGGCGGCGAAGTCGGAGACGGTCAACACGAGCCGCGCCTGCCACAGCGCGAGCCGCACTTTGAGACGCCAGAACAGCCGCGCCCGGGCCGTCGGCAGCGTCAACAGCGGAAAGCGCTCGGCGATCGCGTCGTGAATGGTCACGACCGCCGGGAGCCCGGGCGGCAGCGGAAAGTACGTGTACACCGTCGGCGAGAAAAAGACGTCCAGCGGCTCTCGCGCGATCGCCCGCGTCAGTCGCAGCATGTCGACGGGCGATCGATAGCCGTCGGCGGATGCCGCCGTGGTGGGCGACGAGGCCTGCGACACCCGGACGGTCCGGACGTTGTCAGCCGCGAGGCGGAAGCGCGCGGCCGCGCGATCGTCGAGGAAACAGACGAACTCATGATCGCGCCCGAGCGCCGCCATCGCGCTCACCAGTTCGCGGGTGAAGCGCCCATAGCCGCGATCGTTCGCCCAGCAAGTCGCGTCGACACCGATCCGCATGGCTCAGGCACTTGCCGCCTCGCGTCGCGCCGGCGGCTCGAGCTTCTGCTCCTCGTGATACTCGTAGTCCGTGTTGACGTCCCAGATGTCGTGCGACGCGCCCTGCATGTTCCAGACGGCCATCATGGCGGCGAGCATCGAATGATCCTGGTTGTTGTACTTGTGCATGCCGTTGCGGCCGACGGTATGAAGATTCGGGATCGGGTCGATGAACTCACGCACCTTCTCGAGATGTCCGCGGTACGCGGCGTCGTAGATGGGATACGCCTTGGGCATGCGAATCACGCAGCCCTCGATGACGTCGGCCTGCGTCGCGAGTCCCAGCGCCTCGAGCTCGCGCCCGGCCTGCGCAATCAGATCCGGATCGCGGCTCTCCCACAATCCGTCGCCCTTGAAGCAGAAGTACTCGAGGCCGAGGCAGGTCGTGCCGGGTGTCGGCACCATCGCCGCGCTCCAGTTGTTGAAGTTCTGGATGCGGCCGACCTTGACCCCGGGCGTGTGAATGTAAATCCAGTTGTCGGGGAACAGCTTGTCCCGTTTCAGCATGAGCGCGACGACGAGAAAGTCGCGATACCGCAGGCCTTCGGCCGCCTGCCGCACCTCGGCGGGCACGGCGGGTGACAGCGCGCGCACCAGGCTGCGGACCGGCATCGTCGTGATGACGTGCTCCGCTTCGAACGTCCGCTCCCCGGATGGCGTCTTCGCGGTCAGCGCGACAACTCGGCCGTTCCGCAGATGGATGCGATCGACGTAGTGCTTCAGCAGCACGTCGTGCCCGCGCTCGACCACGCGATCGCGGCACATTTCCCACATCTGGCCAGGTCCCAATCGCGGGTACTGGAACTCGTGGATGAGCGTCTTGATCGTGGTCGGCCGCTTGGTAATCGACGTCGCCGACAGGATCGCCTTCGCGAGCGAGAGCCCCTGGATTCGCTGCGCGGCCCATTCGGCGCGAATCTCGGTGCAGGGGATGCCCCAGACCTTCTCCGTGTAGGTCTTGAAAAAAATCTCGTAGAGCCGGCGGCCGAACCGGTTCGTCACCCACTGCTCGAAATTCTCCTCGACCGGGTACGGACGATAATGCCATTTCACGTAACTGAGGAAGATCCGGAGCGCGTTGATCGGCCCCAGCCCTCTCAAGGCATTCCCGGCGCGGAGCGGATAATCGAAGAAGCGTCCGTTGTAATGAATGCGGGACAGGCGCGGGACGGAGATGAACTCCTCGCCCAGAATCTCGTGCCACAGCTCTTCGACGGGCCCGATCTTCGTGAAGAACCGGTGGCCGCCGATGTCGAACCGGAAACCCTTGTAGCGTGCCGTGCGGGACAACCCGCCCACGATGTCATCCGCCTCGAGGACGGTAACCCGCGACCGTCCTTCCTTCGCCAGTTGGTAGGCGGCCGTCAGACCGGCCGGACCGGCGCCGATGATGACGACGCGATCCCCGGGCGCAAGCTGGTGGACGTTCCGGGCTGTAGAAGGAGCGCTGCCGGTCGTCACACACGGCTCCACTTAGGTCGGCTTCCGGGCATCAGCGGCCGATACACAGCAAGAGTCGAACCGAAGGCCTCGGGCACAATTCGCAGAATCCGGGCAGATCTAAGGGATGCTTCGAGATAGCGCCCGAAAACCGGCCCCGTCTGTTCGCAACTGACGGAAAAAAGTCAGCTTTCCTACCGACTTTCGTCTACGACAGATCTAGCCGTAACCGGCGCCGGGCCGAAAAGATTCGTGAGAATGAACCCTGGGGAACGCGCGATATCCATGACGTTTTTGAGGCCGGTGGTAGGCCTTTTGCTCTGATTTCCCGCGTGCTCCCGCAAAGGCTGCCGGCGCGGCTGACCGCGACGGTGATAATTCCCTTCCACCGCAATCTTGCGCATCTGGCCTTGAGTCTGCCGGCGGCGCGGCGGTCGATGCCGGACGCTGAAATCATCGTCGCCGCCGACGGCGCCCGCGACGATTGTCGAGAGATTGCGGCCGCGAACAATGCACGCGTTGTCGAAGTGCCCGGACCGTCCGGTCCGGCGTGCGCGCGAAACCGCGCTGCGTGGGCGGCGACGGGCGACGTGCTGATGTTCGTCGACGCCGACGTCGTGGTCGCGCCTGACGCGTTGCCGGGCATGTTGAGTTTTCTTGCGAACCAGCCCAACGTCGCGGGCGTATTTGGCGCATACGACGAAGATCCGCCCGAGCCGAACTTCATGTCGCAGTACCGGAATCTCGCGCATTCGTACGTGCACCAGACGGGCTCGCGCGTCGCCGAGACCTTCTGGGCCGGTCTGGGTGCGGTGCGGGCGTCGGCGTTCCGCGCCGTCGGCGGCTTCGACGAGCGGTTCCGGCGGCCATCCGTCGAGGACATCGAGCTGGGCTACCGGCTCTCGCGCGCCGGATTCCGGCTGCGGCTCGAGCCGAAATTCCGCGGCCGTCACTACAAGCGCTGGACGCTTCCGGGCAGCGTCGCGATCGACATCGCGGCGCGCGGGATTCCCTGGGCGCAGCTGCTCCGGAAGTTTCACACCATGTCGAACGATCTGAACACGCGGATCGAGCTGCGCTTGTCGGTCGTTCTGGCCTACCTGTTCGTGGCTTCTCTCGTGGCGATGATCTGGACCCGGTGGGGCGGCCTTGGCGCGCTCGTGTCGCTCGCCGTCCTGGTGGTGCTGAATTACGACTACTACCTCTGGTTTGCCAGAAAGCGCGGTTTGTGGTTCGCTGTGCGTGTCATCCCGGCACATGTTCTCCATCACCTGTGCAACGGACTCTCATTCGTCATCGGCTCGCTGCTGTTTCTGTTCAGCCGCGCAGGAATCGTGCTTCCCGGAGCGATCCCTCATGCGGTGTGGACGCGCCCGCCCTCTTCCACCGCCGCGCTGACCGAACCGCGGCTCTGAAATGACTTCGGATTCCAGGACCCGGTTGCCGCTCGAGGCCATGACGACTCTCGAGCCGATCGACCGGCGCGCCACCGCACATCCCGGCGCCGCCACGGTTGATTTCCTGACGACGGCCTGGGTCCGGCGTGCGGTCATCATCGCGATTCTGGTCGTGGCCGGAACGCTTGCCGCGCGCGACCTGACCGACGAAGGCGCCGTGTCGCTCCAGGGCGACATGCCGCGCTACATGATGAACGGCGTTTTCCTCTTCGACTACTTCACCTCCGGACGGCCCTGGACCATCAACGGGTTGTTCCACTTCGCCGAACAGTACTACGCGCAATACCCCGCGTTGTCGCTCGGCCACCACCCGCCGCTCCTTCCCGTGAGCCTCGCGCCCGTGTACGCGGTGTTCGGCGTGTCGGTGTTCTGGTCGCGGATCGCGATCATCGGGTTCTTCTTCCTCGCGATCTGCACCTTGTTCTCGCTCGCGAGCCGTTTGTACGACACTCGAGTCGCGTTCTGGGCGACGCTGCTCTTCGCGACGAATCCGGCCGTCGTGAGCTTCGGTCAGGCCGTCCTGTCCGAGATGCCGATGCTCGCGCTCGTGCTGCTCGCGATGAACGCGCTCGTCCGGTTCCGCGACTCGAGCCGCGCGCGCGACTACGCGATGTTCGTGCTCTGCGCCGTCGGCAGCCTGTATGCCAAGCAGCTGGCGCTCTTCGTCCTGCCGGTGTACGTGCTGTTTCTTCTGGTCTTCATCGGATGGCGCCGGGTCCTCAGGCGAGACGTCATCTTGCTGACGCTGCTCGGACTGGCGCTCTGCATCCCGATCGCGGTCATCACCTGGGTGCTCTCACCATTCAACGTCGCCCTGGTCCGGTTCGTCTCGACGAACACCTCGAGCCGGCTTTCGCCACGACCTTCGGTGCTGTGGGCGATCGCGACCGGCCATAATTCGATGCTGCTCCTGGTCATCATCGCCATCGGCGCAATCATCTCGATTGTCCGTCGCGACCGGCGCGTCGCACTGAGCCTCGTCTGGATGACGTCGTCGCTGCTCGCGGTGATGTTCGTCACAGGCCGCGTCGATCCGCCGCGCTACGGGATGATTACGGTTCCCGCGTATTTCCTGTGCGCCGCAGGCCCGCTTGCCGTCTTGCAGTCGACCGCCGCGCGGCGGGTCGCGGTGCTGGCATTGTCGGCCGCGGTGGTCTGGCACCTCTGGATTGGCCGTGACCTGCGGCCGACGGGCGCCGACGGCTACGAAGCCGCTGCGCAATACGTCCTGACGCAGGGGTCGTCGCCGACCATCCTGTTCAGCGGACCGGTCGACACGGGGTACTTCGTGTTCTTCGTCCGGAAACACGACCCTGAAAGGCAGCACGTCGTCCTGCGAGCCGATAAGCTCCTGACGACGTCACGGATGGGCCGATCGAGCATCCAGGATCGAATCAAGGAGCCGCACGAGATCTACGCGCTGCTCAAGAAGTACGGCACGCGGTACATCGTCCTCGAGGATCATCCCAGTGACTCCCGCGTGATCGACTGGCTGAGAGAGGAAGTGAAGACGAGCCAGTTCGCCGAGCGGCTGCGAATCCCGATCGTCACCGCAGACAAGCGGCTGATCGGGATCAGCCTCGCGATCTTCGAATACCTGGAAGCGCAGCCGCCGGATCCCACTGCTCAGCTGGATTTGAACGTGCCGCTGGTGGGACGGCAGGTCCGCGTCCCGCTTGCGGACCTGATCGACTTCGATCGGCAATAGCCCGTTATCGTGCGGGCGGCCGGACGAGCGTCTGCCTGGGGCGCAGCGCGATCGCCGGCGCCAGGGGGACGGCCTTCTTCGACGGCTCCGGCACGACAGCCGGGGCCTCCTCGGCGAGGCTTCGGCTCTTCAGGAGGATCGCGCCGATCATGGTCATCCAGTACGGCGGCTCCAGCCCTTCGACCGTCACGAACTGCGCGGAGACCGCGAACCCGACAAGCCCCAGGATGAGTCCCGCCGCAAACAGCGCCGTGCTTTTGTCGACACCTGGACTTCGTCCGCGGGCGATCGGCCACAGCCGCTTGATGGTCAGCGTGTAAAACAGGAAGAAGAACAAGAAACCAGGCACGCCGACTTCGGCGGCCGTCTGCACCCACAAGCTGTGGGCTTCCTTGCCCTTGGGCCAGCCGAACTCGTCGGCGACCTGTCCCCAGTTGCGCGGTCCGACGCCGAGGATCGGCTCGCGGCCGATGACGGTGAAGCAGTCCTTCCAGAGATCGAAGCGGCTTTCCGCCGAGCCGTCGCGTTCTTCGCGAGGCGCGAACGTTGTCGCGAGCCGCGCGGAGAGCTCGGGGCCGGTGAGCATCACGGCAATGAGTGCGGCGGCGAGTACGGGTGCCAGATACTTCGGCCGCTTTGGAAAAATCCAGATTGCAGCTGCACCGACTGCGAGCAATCCAACGAATGCGCCGCGCGAGAACGTCAGCAGGACCGTATGCAGGATGACAAGCGTGATGCCTCCGGCAACCGCTTTCGCGATCAAGCTGGTCGAGGACATCGCCAGGGCCAGCGCGCCGCCGAGGACCGTCAGCAGGCTGATGCCGAACGAGTTGTTGTCCATGCCGCCGAAGCCTTCGGCGTTGGCGCGGTTGTACCCGTCGAGGTACATCCGGTTCATGTCCAGGCTCACGTAGCCCTGGCAGAGGATGATCACCCAGAGCAGCTGCTTGGCCTGCTTCTCGGTCTTGATCATCGTGATGCCGATCAGGAATGGCAGGAATGTCTTCTGAAACTCCAGCAGCGCGTCAGCCGCCGTGGCTCCGTCGACGGCCTGCGTTCCGGACAGCGTCGCCCAGACACCGAAGAGAATCAGGGACCAGACGATCGCCTTGGCTTTTCCGAAGCGCCACGATCCGAACCCCTGAAAGGCCCAGCCGACCAACAGCGGGACCGCTTCGAGCTTGCTCAAGCCGCGCATGTCGCCCGCCCATCCCCAAATCGCCTCGGGCCGCAGTACGGAGAGGCCGACGTAGATGAACAGGCCGGTCACCGGCTGGCGAAGCGAGATGACCGCTCCGACAAGGACGATCGCGTAGGTGATGAGAAGGCCCTTCATGCGCTCGTAGCCGCAGCTCTTGAGTCTAGCAGCAGCGGCATGGGTCCCCTCTATTGCAAGAGTCTTGCTGACAATCTCGTAACGCTGGCTGACGCTGACAGACCAAAAATCCACCTCGAAGATGACTATTTGTCCGGAGAAGCCGTCGTCTGACGCCTCGGGCGAGAGTCGGTTCCGGAAGGATCGCTGAAACCGGCCGTGCGGAGCGCTCGTTCCGGCGCAGGATGGCACGAGCTTGGCTACGGTCAGCGGCGTGTACAGCGGGCCGGCCGAGATCCAAAAGGCGTATCAAGACGATCGGGTCGCGCATGACTACGTCGCGCGCCGCTTTCAGACCCCGCTTGGGGCCCTCCTGCACAGGCGGCAGGTGCGGGCCGTGCAGCGCCTGATTCGAGATCAGGCGATCGAGCATGCGGCCGAGCTCGCGCCGGGACCCGCGCGCCTGACTGTGGACATTGCGGCGCTCGTGAAGTCGGTGACGCTCATCGACACGAGCGCGGAGATGCTGGCTGAAGCCCGCCGGCGCCTGGACGAACGCGGCATCGGAACACGCGCGCGGTTCCTGCGGGCTGATGCGTTCCGCCTTCCGCTCGCAGGCCGCTTCAATCTCCTCTATACCTTCCGGCTCATCCGTCACTTCGAGCGCGCCGATCGGGTGCGGCTGTATCGCGAGATCGCGCGCGTCCTGGCGCCTCGGGGGTGGCTGGTGTTCGACGCCGTCAACCGCGTCGTGTCGGAGCCCGTTCGTGCGCGCGCCCTCGCCGGCGAGTACGAACACTTTGACGCGCTGCTGCAGCCCGACGAGCTTCACGATGAGCTGCGCGAAGCCGGATTCGCCGTCGTCTCGCTCGTCGGCGTCGAGCGGCGCTTCTCTGCGCTCATGATGTGTCAGGTCTACGTCGCGCCGCGTTCGAGAGGGCTCGCGCGCGGCGCGATGGAGCTGCTCGATCGTCTCGGTGGACCGCCGCTCGAATGGATCGTCACGTGCCGGCGCGCGTGACGTACTGGACGGGAACGTGGGATCCGTCCAGGGAAGCGATTTCCAAGGAAGTCGCGGCTCTGCGGGTTGGCGATCGGTCGCTGGCTCCGGTCGTCTCGTTTGCGCCAGGACAGGCCGCGCGGCTGTCGCTGCGATCGCGCGTGCTGACGCTTCCGGGCGCGTGGTGGCCGGCGCTTCGCGCCGCGGCCGCGCTCGTCGAGCCGCTGGGCGACGTGACGCACGTCTTTGGCGGGCAGCAATCGTGGCATCTCATCCGCGCGCTCGGACGCAGGCCGATCATACTCACCGCGGTCGTCCCGCGATCCGGCGGCGAGTGCCTGCCGCCGTCGAACATCGCGCAGGTCGTCGTCGAATCCGAAGCGGCCATTCAGGAATGGATCGAGGCCGGCATCCCGCGGCAGCGCATCCAGGTCGTCTATCCGGGGCTCGATCTCCGCTGGTATTCGTCGCTGCCGCCGCCTGGAGGCAGCCGGCCGTCATTGATCTTCGCGAGCACGCCGTCGGATCCGGCGGAGCTCGAGGCGCGCGGTGTCGCGCTGTTGATCGAGCTCGCGCGGCATCGCCCCGACATCGATGTGCTCGTCCCCTGGCGCGCCTGGGGCGACGTTGCCGCGGCGCGGCGCGCGCTGGCGGCCCTGCGTCCGCCGGACAACCTCCTCGTCTCGTTCGGCGACTGCGCCGACATGCGCGCACTCTACGCGCGCGCGTGGGGGACGATCGCCTGTTTCGCGCCGGGCGCGGGCAAGATCTGTCCGAACTTCGTCGTCGAGGGACTCGCCTCGGGTCGTCCGGCGATCGTCACCCCCGGCGTCGGCATCGCGCGGGAAGTCGCGCGTCATCGCGCCGGTCTCATCGCCGATCGGTCGGTGCCGGCGCTGTCGGCCGCCGTCGACGAGCTGCGCGCGGCGTGGAGGCCGTTCGCCGACCGCGCGCGGGCGCTCGCCGAG
>Ga0207428_10005711_pt1 | contig 11566 bp, 9 predicted proteins | sample RhiMethybrSRZTD1_FD_187600 | JGI IMG/M metagenome (GOLD analysis project Ga0207428, IMG submission 187600) | Populus rhizosphere microbial communities from Tennessee, USA - Rhizosphere MetaG P. TD hybrid SRZTD1 (SPAdes) (version 3) | ecosystem: Host-associated > Plants > Roots > Rhizosphere >... | reverse complement strand
GGCGCTGCGGCCGGCTTCATGTTGTTGGCGTTATGCCTGTCTCTGCCATTCATAAATGGCACGACCTCGGTATTGCAATCGGGAATTCCCGAACAGGCGCCGGCGGCAACGCCGACCCCGACCCCGACACCGCAAGCCACCCCGGCAGCGGCGACACCCGCGGCGACACAGCCCGGAGCTAACACTTCGCCTTCCCCGGCAAAGTGAAGAGCTTTTGATTTTTGAAGTCTTACCCAAACGAGCCGAAGTGGCGGAACTGGTAGACGCGCACGTTTGAGGGGCGTGTGAGGTAACTCGTGGGGGTTCGAGTCCCCCCTTCGGCACCAAGTTCTTTAGTATCAATAGGTTACGTGATATGGATTCTCTGGAGATTATTATCTCCGTAAGCCGATTCATCGATGCCGACGGTGGGACTCGAACCCGCACGGATTATTCCCGACGATTCCAAGTCCTCAATCGCTGACTTCACCCAGTCTCACCAAACACAATAAACCAATATTTACCGGAATAGTGGGCCCGCAAAGTCAGCCATATTCGGGTAGGTTTCGGAATGAGATCACGTCATCCGACCAACAGAGTCTTGATCCGTTGGGCATGATAGCGAGACATGAATCTGTTCGCCCTGGTGGGCCGTCGTCATGCAGTGTAAACCTACCACCGCAGATTCATGCTTGAACCTCTCTTTGCAAGAAAAAGTGGTTGACTTTAGCCTTGACAGGGCTATAATTGCGGCCCTCTGCTAGACCTCTTTCATGCTGAGCTGCCCGCCTATTGAAAGAGGCCAACTCACCCATGTTTGCGACCAGGCGAGCATGCTTGGAGGCAGAGGTTTCGGCAGTCATTCTTAACTTAATAGGTCGCGAACCCCCGTCACTGAGGTGGTACTTGTTTTGGTACTGAAACCTCATTATTCATAGTCGGCCTGTCGATTAACTTTGTTTGCGTGACCCAAACGGATTCTGAACAATCCGTACGGATGGACTGTCATTACACGAATGTCCAAAGAACGCACACCAAAATCTACCCGAGTATTGGTACTCAATCTGCGCCCATCAGATGGCGTTGGTGCCACTCTGAGAGATATGTTGACACCGTACGTTAGGCCAGAATCAATTGACTACAGTTCGAGTGATTTCAGCAACGGGCAGTCTATTTTCAAGAACGGCGAAGTAGTGCGCCTGGTATCTCGTTCTAATCCCGCGATTATCTTTTTGGTCGCAGCGGCGAACCTAACAACACGCACCAGGCAGTTACTCGACTTGATACGAACTACCTCTCCGCCGATTCCGGTCATGGTTGTAATTGAGGCGGGTGAGCCGAGTGAGATGTTGCAATGGCTCAAGACCGGAGCTGCTGATTTTCTCACGGTTCCGCTCCGCAAGATCGATGTTCTCCCGAGAGTCTGGCGCTTGCTCGAACATGACAATCTGGATGATCCTGTGCGGCGATCACGAATGGCTAGGCAGGGAGTCGGCGAGTTGGTTGGCGAAAGCCACGAGTTTCTCCGGGAGATTGAAAAGATTCCTTCGATTGCGAAGTGCGACGCGAGCGTTCTGATTTCTGGTGAGACAGGAACGGGCAAGGAACTCTGCGCGAGAGCTATTCACTATCTCAGCCCGAGAAAGAGCCAACCATTCATCGCGGTAAATTGCGGCGCCATTCCAGCAGACTTAGTTGAGAACGAATTATTTGGTCATGAACCTGGCGCCTTTACGGGAGCGAAGACGTCACGGCCTGGATTATTTCAGGAAGCTGACGGCGGCACATTGTTTTTAGATGAGATTGACTGTTTACCTCTGCTTTCCCAGGTGAAGCTGTTGCGCTTTCTTCAGGAAAAGGAATTCAGGTCATTAGGTTCAACAAAATTATGCAAAACCGACGTGCGCGTTATTGCCGCGACAAATACTGACTGCGAAGAAGCTTTAAGGACCGGCAAGCTACGCCGGGATCTGTACTATCGTTTGAATGTCATTCCTCTGAATCTGCCATCGCTTAGGGAAAGGGGTGAAGATGTCTTGCTTCTTGCGCGTCATTTCCTGGTAAAGCATGCGACCCAACTCAACAAGCAGATTGTCGGGTTCTCGACTAGTGCGATGCGAAAACTCTATTTCTACGAATGGCCCGGCAACGTTCGGGAATTGGAGCACATTATTATGCGCGCGGTAGTACTTTCGGGCGGTGAGGTGATCCGCGCTGATGACATCACGCTCTTGGATCAAGTCGATCCGGCTCGATCAGAATCATTCCAAGAAGCCAAAGACAGAATAGTAGCGGAGTTCGAGAAAACTTATATTAGATCCTTATTGCTGAAATGCAGCGGTAACATTTCCGAGGCCGCCCGGATGGCGCACAAGAATCGTCGAGCCTTCTGGGAACTAATTCGCAAACATCACATCTCCGTAAAGAGCCTGCGGTCAAGCATCTCGTCAAGCGTTGGACGATAACGCCTGGGGTTAGATAAAATTGTCCTGACATAATTCCTCACTACGACGTTTGATGAGATCAGTCTCATCCCGATCAGAACAAATCATCGTGAAAAGAGGTGACAGCGGCTCAATGTGAGCTGTGGCGCGTTACTTGCGGTAAAGCGTCGGGGGAAGAGTGTAAGCAGTTTATGGCGAACCGATGGCTGATGAAGACCTGAACACTGTTTACCGCATCCTGAGATATTTGGTTGAGAACCCAAATGCACAAGACACGTTAGAAGGGGTCGTCGAGTGGTGGCTGCGCGAAAAATACACCAAGCGCAATATCATGAAAGTAACAAAAGCTCTCGAGGAACTTGTCAGTGCGGATCTGATTCTGCAGCGACACGGAAAAGAGTCGCGAATTTACTACAAGATTAATCCTCAAAAACTTAACGAGATTGAGGCGCTCCTTAGCCACAGCCGTACGCCGCGGTGCGTGCGGGGTTAAGTTCGAGTCGTTCCCAGAGGCAAACCTAAGGCGGTCAAAGCAGTTTATGGAATTGACTACTCGAACGCTGGTCCCGACTGAAGAGAAACCAACTCCGCGGATCCAACCAAACGGTTTTCATGAAACGGCTCAGGTGCTGGCGGCCTCAACCGAAACTGACTGGGACGGTTCTGTCGTTGCCGCATTGCAGCGTTGGAGTATTCCGGCGCTCCGGTTGGCGCTCGGGCTAATATTCCTTTGGTTTGGCGCTTTGAAGGTGTTCGGCGTAAGTCCGGTCACACCATTGCTCAAACAGACTCTCAGTTTCCTGGCCCTGCCCACGTTTACCATCCTGTTGGGAGTTTGGGAAATGGTTATTGGCACCGGATTGTTGTTGAAACTGGCACTAAGATATACGTTGTTTTTACTCTGTCTGCATCTGGCGGGAACCTTCATAGCTATTTCGCTGGCTCCGTCACTTTTCTTCCTGCATAGCAATCCCCTCGTGTTGACCGCGAATGGAGAGTTTGTCTTAAAGAATCTCGTTCTGCTGACAGCGGGCTTAGTGATTGGTGGCAAGGAGCTATCTCAATTGCCGGCGCGTTCAGAGCGAGCAGAGATCCAGACGAACGAGTGAACTAACGGGATCTTCTCGAACAAAGAGCCACCCCAACCCAAGTCTGCCCTAGGACAAAACTGTCCAACGCTATCCTGCTGAAGACTAAACCTTTATTCCGTGTCTTTGCGGAAGGCCCCCGGACAAAAACAACCTGCTCCAGACACAAATAGCTCGCCAGTCAAAGCATTCGCCTCTGGCATAAAGCTTGCCGACCAACATCTCGTTGGCAATCCAGCCCGCTTGCACGCCCAAATCAATTCGTAATGCAGCGGGGCAGTTTCGCCTTAGTCTCACGACGACCAAGGTTCAGCAGCGGAGTGAGTTTTGAACTGAAATCAAATCGGCAGGTTCTTTGACTCTGGCCAAAACTAGTTCGCAAATGCATCTGCATATCAATCGATTTACCTGGCGCCGAATCCGTGCGCTTACCCGGAGAAGCAATTGTCGCGTTGTTTGAGGCACACGTGGCAACGGATCTCAGCTTCAGCGGGTAATCCCGGATCAGCTCTTGAAGTCCACAAGGGAGAAGACATGACAAAAAGAACTGTCCTTACCACGTTAATTGTTTTGTTGGGGTTAGTCGCGCTCTGCATTGTGTTTGGCCCAAGAGGCTATCTTGTTCAAGGCACTTCCGCCCAGGGCACCAGGGACGCCAAAGCCGTAGCTGCGGTGAAACCCGCGACGACCTCATCTGCGCCTACAGCGGACGATAACCAACTGACTCCAAAGAGTCCCGCGGCGTACGATCCCAATTGGGAGCGTGGCGAATATCCCCAGGATCAGCGGAACAAATTGCTGGCGTTTCCGAGTCTGCGACCGGGCGACATAACACCCGTCAAGCTCTATCTGTACGGTGGACCGGGCGCCTCCTCTTTCGCTTCGATCGATGATGTGGCTGATTTCGGCGAGTTCTACAAACGGCTGAGCGATCAAAAGCCGACCGTTATGTCGCGATGGAAAGCCTATCTCGATACGCGGTACGAGTTCAGCGGCAATACCGATCCTGTCGTCACGATGGCCAGAGGCAAACATATTCCGGTCGGGCCGGTGGTGAAACTTCCTGAAGGAGTTAAGAGCTGGGAAGAATTGGCTAGTCTGACTCCTGCGGAGATTATCAAACGTGATCTGTTTCCAGAAGGTTTTCGACCGTTGGCGCACCCGCTGCAATCAACCGGCCACATGCTATTTCCGCAGCGTTGGTTGACCGCACATCCCGAAGATACTCGCTTCGATGTCGACTTTGATATTCCTGAGGCTTATCTTCCCGAGTTTCCGCCGCCGCTTTTCCTGACAACTCGGCCGGATCTCGGTGACGTATCTCGCGGTGAAGAAATTACCGAAGCCAATTACTACAGATTGCTTAACGGCGTTGTCACACCCGAACAATTAAAGGGGCTTGAGAAACTTGTGATCAAGTCGAACACGAGTTGGTTCAATCAGACCAAACATCGCCTGACAAAGCAGCCGTCGCAAGGTATTGCCTGCTTCGATTGTCATGTTAACGGCCACACGAACGGCGCCATCGCGATGGATCCTGGCACGCGCCCGACGTTGGCGCGCGCGAGAATCGATACGCCAAGTCTGCGGGGAAATAACATCTTTCTGATGTACAGCCTTAAAAGATCGATTCGTTCATTAGACCATTTTGCCGAAGTCGAAGAGTACTTTGACGGCGACATTGCCCTGGCGCAGCAGATTGGTGGTCGCGAGTTCAATAAGGGCACGACCAACGTCATGGGTGACTTCAACTCAATCATTGCGTTTCCACCAGCGCCAAAACTGGATCGGCTGGGCCGGCTCATTCCGGCGAAGGCGACGCCGGCAGAGTTGCGAGGTGAGGCAATCTTTTTTGGCAAAGCCCAATGCAGCTCCTGCCATGCAGCTCCGTATTTTACCGACAACCAGATGCATGATCTGCGAGTCGAGGAGTTTTATCCTGGCAGGGCGGAAGGGTGGGCCAAGACGTTTTCCCTTCGGGGGATCAAGGATTCGCCTCCTTATTTCCACGATGGCCGGTTGCCAACACTCGAAGACTCAGTTGAGTTTTTCAACATCATCCTTCAATTAAAATTGGAAGCCGCCGAAAAGAAAGATCTTGTGGCTTATATGCGCGCGTTGTGACGTGCCCACTGAGCTGCACGATTAATCAGCGCCCATACAACCTGGACTCCGGTGGGTTATCAGTGACGGGGCGCGCAAGCCTATAGGCGATGCCGCATGACAATTTTTTCTGGTCACAGTTGCAATTTGTCGGGGGAACATTCCATGAAATGGCAAAGTGCATTGAGAGCGACGTTACTCGTTTTTGCTTGTCTGTTGATTCAAGCTGAGGGCCTCGGTCAGAGCAATTACGCAAGTTTGAGCGGCACCATTTTTGATCCTCAACGCCAAGCTATTCCCAAAGCGTCGGTTCAACTCATCTCCACAAGTACGCGCTCGGTTAGGACAGTGACCAGCAACGAGCAGGGGATTTACCAAATTATTGCTCTGCTTCCGGAATCGTACACGCTCCACGTGCAGGCCGCAGGGTTTTCGGTTTCAACCCAGACCGTGCATCTTGAAGTTGGTCAACGGACGACTTGTGATGTGACTCTCCAAGTCACTTCAGTCACAGGCACCGTGAACATTCAGAGTGAGAGCATGAATGTCCTGCGAACAACTGACGCCAGTGTCGGTGAAGTGGTCGAGCGAACCTCGATTCGCAACTTGCCGCTTAACGGACGCATGTTGATCGACCTCGTGCTGACCGTGCCGGGCGCCCACGAAAGCCACGGAGCGCAAGCGGGCGACATGAGTCCGTTGTACTGGCGTCCGGGACAACGCTCAGCCGTAAGCATCGGAGGCAATCGCCCAAACGCAAATTATTTTCTGCTGGATGGCGCAACGAATACGGATCCCACGTTCAATACTCTAAACCTGAGCCCTTCACCGGACAGCGTCCAGGAATTTCAGGTCGTGACCGGAAGTTATACGGCTGAGATGGGCGGCGCGGGCGGCGGCCAAATCAATATTGCCACTCGCACAGGCACGAATGAATTTCACGGAACGGCTTATGAGTTCTTGCGCAACGACATTTTTGACGCCCGCGCATTTAATGACATGGATTCGTCCAGTCATCTGGTGCGAAACAACTTTGGAGCCTCGCTCGGCGGTCCGATCAAGCGGAACAAGAGCTTTTTCTTTTTCAACTATGAAGGGCTGCGGCATACAAAGTCGATGACTATGGTTGACACCGTGCCCACGGCGGATGAAGTCATGGGTGACTTCAGTATGGCCGGCGTCACCATCTATAACCCGTTCAGCGCGCGTCCGAACCCGACCTTTGATCCGACGAAGCCTATTAGCCCCGCCAATCCGCAAGTCATTCGCGATCCGTTTCCGGGGAACGTCATTCCGCAGAACCTAATCGATCCGAAAGCTCAGCTGTTCTTACAGAAATACATACCTCGTCCGAACCTGGAAATGGGCATGAATGGTTGCGGGATGACTATGATGGGAGTCCCGACCGTAATTGGAGGGGGCGCCGATTGCAACAATTATCTCGACGTGCGGAACGAACATCACGTCACCGATCAGGCCACGATTCGTTTTGATCAGACGTTCAGGCGGGGAGACAGTTTGTTTGCCCGCTACTCGTTTAACAGCGAACGCGGATTCATGCCGCAGAACCTTCCCGGCTTCGGCGCCAATCACGATAATTTGTCACAGAATGGCACCGTTGGCTGGAATCACATTTTCAACTCCACGATAGTCAACACGGGGACGATTACGATTTCGCGGCTGGCGATGCATCGCACTTCCGAGAACAGCTTCACTAACGACATCGTCTCTGAGCTGGGAATCACCGGAGTTGGTTTTGGCGGGCAAGGAGCATTCGGCGCCCCCTGGTTCGCGGTACAGGGTTATTCAGGAATGGGCGATACGTATATCGCGACACCCATGCACGCCTGGGACACTATTCTCGAAGCGCGCGATACGTTGAGTTGGCAGATCGGCAAGCATAGTCTGAAACTGGGCGGTAGCTACCGCAATTATATTTGGCCGATGTGGGGGTTCTTTCAGAATCGTGGCTTCTATCAGTTCACGAATGGTTTCACCACCCGAACAGCCACGAATGATGGTACCGGTTCCGCGCTCGCGAGTTACCTGCTTGGGTTGCCGGCCGTCAAGCAACGCCAGGCCGGTGTTCCTCAGATGCAACTACGTCAGTGGTACGCCGATGCTTTCATCCAGGACAGCTTCCAGATAACTCGTAACACGACAATTCAAATGGGGTTGCGCTATGAGTACATGAGTCCGCTCAAGGACATTCGCTACGCCAATACCAATCTGGTGTTCCAGAATGGCGTGCCCTCTGTCTTCATTGGCGGTCAACAAGGATATCCTGAAGGACTAACCAACGCTAACAAACTTAAGCTCGCTCCCAGGTTTGGCTTTTCGCACAGCCTGCCGGATCACGGCATCGTGGTACACGGTGCCTTCGGCATTTTCTTTACGCCCGTAGACATGAACACCTGGTGCAACCAGCGACACAATGTGCCTTATGTTTTTCCCGAAACGCAGCAGAGCGATAACTTCACTCCCGCGCCTGGTATTGTGGCTACCCATTTCAACTTCGCGCCGGCAGTGCTGGGCGTGACTACCGTGAGCTTTGCGGCCTTTGAGCTCAACCCGCCGGCCCAATACATCGAGCAATGGAGCGCCTCAGTCGAGAAGAGTCTCGGCAAAGAGACAACGTTGGAAGTTGGATATTTGGGATCGCATGGGCTGCACTTGCAGCGTTCTCATTTGATTAACAACGCCCCTCCCGGGCCCGGAGCGATCGGCCCACGGCGGCCGTTCAAGACGCTGAGCTTTCTGCCCGGCATGGTATTGCCGCAGGACATTATCGTTGCCAACACCACCTTTCCCGTGAGCGGAATCAACCTGCTGGAGAATTCCGCGCAAAGCTGGTATGAAGCAGGTTACGTCAATATCAGACGCCGGTTCGCCCAAGGGTGGACCTTCCTGGCTAACTACACATTTGCGAAGAATCTCAGCGATGCGCCTGACTTCCGGTCACCGATGTTTGAGTCGGCCGCTCCGCAGAATAATTCTGATCTGGCGGCGGAAAAGGGACTAGCGTGTGACATCCGCCATCGTTTCTCCTTGAGTACTGTCTACAACCTTCCAGCGTTACGCAAATCTGGTTTTGCGCGTGCGCTTACCAAGGATTGGCGTCTCTCAGCCATCTTCCAGGTTCAGAGCGGATATCCTCTTACCATCTCGGTTTTTGGTGATACCGCAAACGCCGGTACGTTGCTGGGCGAGAATCCAATCCGCGCCAACTACACCGGCCAGGCAATTTTTGGCCAAGGCACACATACCGCTGCTCAGTGGTTTAATCCCGCCGCGTTCGCCACACCGGCCGCTTTTACCTTCGGCAACGTGGGACGAAATACCATCTATGGCCCAGGACGCCAAACGCTTGACCTCGCATTACAACGCGAGTTTTCAATCACCGAAAAAATCAAGTTTCAAATACGTGCCGAAGCTTTCAATGCGCTCAATCACACCAACCTGGGCACGCCTAATCGGTTTGTGAATACGCCGCAATTCGGAACTATTACTGAAGCCGCTACACCGGCTCGTGAGATTCAGCTTGGTGCGCGCCTTTCGTTCTAACCGATCGGAGGTCGGCAATGGTAAAGCTAAATCACTTCACCCGAATCCTGCTGATGATCGCAACTGCTCTGCCGGGCATTCTTCTACCGAGCCGAGATGCATGGGCACAGGGTTGATTGCCGCAAGACCAGGGAGTGGTGGTCTTCAGCGTCAACTCCTGGGTAAAGAAAGATCCAGTCGAACTAATCAAGCTGAAGCGTTTCAGCTATGGCCTCTGCTGAAGGGGGAAGAGATCGCCAAAGCATGTAAGTGACCAGCTTACGCGCCGTTTACATGATTGGAACTGATGGCCGCATCATTTACTGTCATGAAGGGCCCGACGATAAGAACCTGGCATCACTGATTGAGAAATATCTTAAGGCGCACCCATCAACCTGAATCGCTTACCCTATCAGCCGGGCCATGGTTCGATTGTTGGCCGCCGGTTCTCTATTAAGATGAGAGAAACTATTACCGCGGGACAAGGTCCTCAGAACCCTAAATTTCAAATCGTCCCCGTGGTGGCGAGCGTCATTGGCATCGGCGTGTCCTGTCTGGTTCTGGGCGGATGGGCATTCAATCTTTCCGCCCTCAGAAGCGTGATTCCCGGCCAACCGCAAATGGTTCCGAACACGGCAATCACTTTTGTCCTGGCGAGCGTCTCGGTGGGGATGTTGTGGGCAGAGAAGCGATCTCAAAGCGCATACAAGTTAACTTGGATTTGCGCCGTCGCCGTCGTCCTGATCGGTTTGCTTACTCTCGTCGAATACCTTTCGGGCGGAAATCCGGGGTTTGATCGCTTATTGTTCAAAGAGAAATTATCCGCTATTGCAACAAGCTTTCCGGGCCGGCCATCCCCTCACACCGCGGTGAACTTTCTCATTATTGGAGTCGCGCTGCTATCGATGAGGACGCAAAAGGTCAGGGCCTACAGCCTGGCGCAGATTCTGGCGCTCTTGGTTGCCCTCGTCGCGCTCATGGCGTTGGTCGGCTACGTCTATCAGGTGGCCTTTCTCTACAGCATTAGCTCTTACACGGGGATGGCACTACACACGGCCGCGATCTTCGTGATTCTTAGCTTCGGCATTCTCTTCCTTCATTCTGAATGCGGTTTGATGTCATTCGTGATGAGTAATTCAGCCGGAGGGATGATGGTGCGGCGCCTTATGCCCGCAACGATTGTGGTCCCAGCTCTCGGTGGCGGACTCGTGGTATTGGGAGCCCGAGCCGGCTTTTACGACATGGCTTTTGGGACATTGCTCTGCGTGTGGGGCAGCATTCTAGTGTTGGCAACTTTGATCTGGCGCAATTCGAGAGCGTTGCATCGCTCAGACGCAAAACGCAAACAGGTCGAAGCGGCTTTAAGGAGCGCTTACGACGATCTGGAACTACGCGTCGAGCAGCGCACGGTCGAGCTTTCCAAAGTGAATGAGACGCTTAGAGGTGAAGTAATCGAACACAAAAAGTCAGAAGCCGCGCGCGGGCAATTGCTGCGCCAACTTGTTATTGCGCAGGAAGAAGAGCGCCGCCGCATTTCGCGCGAGTTGCACGATCAGATGGGTCAGCACCTCAACGCGCTAATGCTTGGGCTTAAGAACTTGAATGTTGCCTGCGGCAACGGTGCATCGCCTCATAAGAAAAGTTTTCATCGATTGCAAGACTTGACCGAGCAATTGATGGACAAGACCCATCACCTCGCCTGGGAGTTGCGTCCCGCCGCGCTCGACGATCTGGGATTGCAAACCGCGTTGTCGAATTATGTTGAGAAATGGTCGGAGCGCAGCGGCGTCGCGGCTGATTTTCACAGCCAGGGCTTGCAAAAGCAGAGGCTGCCGTCTCCAGTCGAAACCGCCGTCTACCGCATAGTTCAAGAGGCGCTGAATAACGTCCTCAAACATGCCGGAGCCAGTCGTGTCAGCGTACTGCTCGAGCTTCGCTACAACCAGTTGCGGACCATCGTAGAAGACGACGGTCAGGGCTTCGATGTTGAGGCAGTTAGTTTTGCTTCTGACCGAGCAGGTGGGCTTGGGATACTCGGAATGCAGGAGCGGGTCGCGGCAGTCGGCGGAAATCTGGAAATCGAATCGCACGCCGCAGCGGGCACGACGCTGGTGACGCGGATTCCAGTTTATGCGTTCTCTTTCGAGGAGGGATTTCCCGGTGAGTACACTGCGAATCTTTCTGGCGGATGATCACGTCGTCATGCGCGATGGCTTGAAGTCTTTGGTCAATGCTCAGCCGGACATGAATGTCGTCGGAGAAGCAGACAATGGTCGCACGGCCCTGATTCAGGCGAGTGAATTGCAACCGGATGTCATCATCATGGATGTCTCGATGCCGGATCTGAATGGTATACAGGTCACCGAGCGGCTCAAGCAAGTTTGTCAAAAGATTATGGTCCTGGTTCTG
>Ga0207428_10005709_pt1 | contig 11569 bp, 7 predicted proteins | sample RhiMethybrSRZTD1_FD_187600 | JGI IMG/M metagenome (GOLD analysis project Ga0207428, IMG submission 187600) | Populus rhizosphere microbial communities from Tennessee, USA - Rhizosphere MetaG P. TD hybrid SRZTD1 (SPAdes) (version 3) | ecosystem: Host-associated > Plants > Roots > Rhizosphere >... | reverse complement strand
GCTCCACTGCAAACAGTAGTGCTCGCCGTTCTCGATCATGTACTTGCTGTAGTCGAGCACACTGTCGAGACCCTTGTGCAAATAAGGTACGTGATAACCACCATCGAGGTAGTTATCGACAAACACCTTCCAGTTGCAATCGAAGTGATAATGACGACGCTCAAACCAGTGTAAATCTCTTAACTGCAACGCACCTGTTTGCGACGTGAGATCATCGCCGAGAAACTCCGCCAACGATTCCGGCACTTCCTGAACTGCCTTGACGAAGATCCAGTTTTCCCACTCCGCAATCTCCACCGACACGAGTCCATTCTGTGCACGATCGAAATCACACACGCCGGAAAAATCCGGAGTGCCTTTCAATTCACCTTCGAGCGAGTAGGTCCACCCGTGATACGGACAACGAAGCTGAGCGGCCTTTCCTTCCGGCTCAGTCATCACCGCCGCAGCGTGATGGCGGCAAACGTTGAAGAACCCGCGCAGCACTCCATCGTTTCCGCGCACGATCACAATTGGTTCACCCGCGATGTCAGTCGTGACGTACCGGCCGGGTTCTGCGACCTGATCTGCGCGCGCAGCAAGCTGCCATGATTGTGAGAAGACGGTTTCGCGCTCGAGTTCGTAGAAGTCTTTATTGGTGTACCACGACGCAGGGATCGTCGACGCCACATCGAGCGCCAGGTTCGGATCGTATTGATCGACGATCTCCCGCAATTGAGCGTTCATACGACGGGCGTGGCTGTTTTCCGTTTTGGATTGAAGAACGGCGTTTTCGTTACAGTGGCGCGCACGTTATGACGAACGGCTTCGACTGTGATCTCGAATTGCAATCGCGTGCCCGGTCGGGTGTGCTCGCGTCTGACAGTGGCGAGCGCAATCATGCGCTTCAACGTTGGCGACCACGTGGTGGTTGTGGCTTTGCCAACCTGAATACCTTCTTTGAACACGGGCACAGCGACGCGCGAAGCCATTGGTGAAATTGCAGGTGGCAGTCCAACCTCCTCGTAGAGACTCTCGACCTGCGGCCAATCGATCTCGAGGCCGACAATCTCGCGCGCATGACCCCGCTTCTTTTCTTCCATCAGCGCCGCCTGGCCCACAAAGCGATTCTTGTCCAGGTTCACAAGACGGCCAAGTCCCATTTCAAACGGCGAGTAGCGTTGTTCGTCAACGAGGGCTTTTTTACTGCTGTTGAAATCGACTTCGATCAAAAGCAGGCCTGCTTCGACGCGCGCGACGTCGAGCGCCAGCATTCCCGCGGGATGAATATCAAACGCGCGGCCCGACTCCATCAATGCATCCCAAACCTTGATTGCCTCATCAGACGCCATCCAGATCTCGTAACCAAGATCGCCCGTATAACCGGTGCGTGAAATCTCGACGGGCACGCCCGCGATAGTGCCTTTCGTCACGCGAAAGTATTTGAGGTTTGCGATGTCGGCGTCCTCCACGAGACTCTTGAGCAAACGGCCCGACGTTGGGCCCTGCAAAGCCAGCGCGGAAACGCTTTCGGAAATGTCTTCTATCTGCACGTCCATGCCGGTGGCGTTCTGAGTAAACCAACGCAGACTTGGATCGGCTGCGGTCCACCGATACGTGTTTTCTTCGAGACGCGAAACGGTGCCATCGTCGATCACTTTGCCACGCTCGTCGCACCACGGTGTATAGACCACCTGGCCCACCGTCACCTTTCGCATGTCGCGCGTGATGATGCGATCGACAAGGCGCGTCGCGTCTTTGCCGGTCAGGCGATACTTGTAAAGCGGCGAGATGTCGATCAACGCAGCGGCATTGCGGATGGCGTTGTATTCGTGTTCGTGATGCGGCTCGTAAGAACTGACTGCATAGTAACCAGACCACTCGCGATAGCTAAGACTTTCGCAGAGTGGAAATGTTCGTTCGTGAAAAGCGGTTCCAATAGGCATCTAGGCTTTGTTTTAGCTACCGTTAACAGCGGCAGGAGCAGTAGTCAGGAGCAGAAGCAGAGCAAACAAAATGTGCTCCTGACCGCTGCGCCTGCCTGCTGTTAATCTTTGCTGATATTTTCTGGTCTGTATTTGTCAGGGCGAGTGATTATAAGTATCCTAACGCATTTGCGGCAAGACACCTTCTTCGCAAACACAAACGTATGAATAGTAAATACGACGTCGTCGTGATCGGGGGCGGTCATAATGGTCTGGTGAACGCGGCCTATCTCGCGCGCGCCGGAAAGAAAGTGCTTGTGCTCGAACGAAGGCACGTGCTCGGCGGCGCCGCAGTTACTGAAGAAGTCTTTCCCGGTTTCAAATTCTCCGTTTGCTCTTATGTGGTCTCACTGTTGAGACCGGAAATCATTCGCGAGCTCGATCTGCCGCGTCACGGTCTCGAAATTCTTCCGCTCGATGGCACTTTCACACCGATGCCAAACGGCGATTATCTCTGGCGCGTTAACGATCACGCGCGCACGCGTCGCGAGATTGCGCGTCATTCGCGTCTCGACGCCGAGGCTTATGACGAATACGGCAAGGCCATGATCGAGATGGCCCACTTCGTGAAGCCGATCATGAGCATGACGCCGCCGGATCCGACTTCACTCGACCCGCGTGGTTGGAAGAATCTCGCGTTCCTTGGCCGTCGCTTTCAGAAGCTCTCCGATGAGGACAAGTACAACCAGGTGCAGTTGATGACGATGAGTGCCGTCGACTTTCTCGATCAGTGGTTCGAAACTGACGTGTTGAAAGCGACGATGTCGGCCTCGGGGATCATCGGCACGTTTCTCGGCGTGCGTTCACCCGGAACCGCTTACGTGCTGCTGCATCACTACATGGGCGAGATCGACGGCGCGTTTCGTTCGTGGGGATTTGCTCGCGGTGGCACGGGCGCGATCTCAAACGCGATTGGCGATGCAGCGCGTGAAGCCGGTGTTGAGATTCGCACAGAGGCGCCGATAGCAAAGATTCTGCTCAAGAGTGGGCGCGCCACTGGCGTCGTGCTTGAAAACGGCGACGAGATCCGGGCTGAAGTTGTTTCGTCGAGCGTGGATCCGCGTCTGACGTTTATGAAGATGATTGGCGAGGAGCACTTGCCTGACGACTTTTGCACCGATCTGAAGCGATACAAGTATCGCGGCTCGTCAGGAAAAGTGAATCTCGCGCTCGATGGTTTGCCGAATTTCAAGTCGCTGCCCGGGGCCGGAGCGCATCTGCGTGGCGCGATCTCGATCTCACCGGGCGTTGAATACATGGAGCGCGCTTACGACGAGGCGAAGTATGGGCGGTTTTCGCGCCGGCCATACATCGACATGGTGATTCCGAGTCTCACGGATCCGTCAGTGGCGCCGCCGGGCAAGCACGTGATGTCGTGCTTCGTGCAATACGCGCCGTACAACCTGAAGGAAGGAAACTGGGACGAGAAACGCGAAGAGTTTGGCAACACGGTGGTCGACACGATTGCCGAGCATGCGCCGAACATCAAGGAATTGATTCGCGATCGGCAGGTTTTGACTCCTCTCGATCTCGAACGCGATTTTGGTTTGTCGGAAGGAAATATTTTTCAGGGCGAGTTGACGCTGGAACAGCTCTTCTTTCTGCGCCCCGCGCCGGGATGGGCGCAATATCGAACGCCGATAAAGAATCTCTACATGTGCGGATCTGCGACGCATCCGGGTGGCGGGATTATGGGCGCCCCTGGACGTAACTCTGCGCTCCAGTTGCTGAAAGATATTTAGCCGCGGATCAAACGGATTTTTAAACGGATGGCATACGACGTCACAATTGTGGGTGGTGGGCATAATGGGCTGGTGGCCGCGTGCTATCTCGCAAAGAGTGGGTTGAAGACGCTTGTGCTCGAGCAGCGTGAGATTGTTGGCGGCGGTGCTGTTACTGAGGAGCTGGCGCCGGGGTTCCGTTGCTCGACGTTGGACCATGCGGCAGGACCACTATCGTCGCAAGTCGCCGGCGATCTGAATCTGTCGCGGCATGGGTTGGAAATGATCACGCCCGACGCGCGTGTGCTCGCACTCGCGCCCGATGGCAGACACTGCTGCATTTATAACGATGTTGGCGCGACGGTTACCGAGATCGAAAAATTTTCCGCAAACGATGCGCGAACCTACCCGGAGTTTGTGAATAGCTTTCAGCGTATCGGCCGTGTGCTGGCGCCGCTGGTCTCGATGACGCCGCCGTCAATTGACCAGCCGACTCCGACAGATTTGTGGCAACTCGGAAAGGTTGGGCTTGCGTTTCGCGGTCTCGGGAAGAAGGACGAGTATCGGCTACTGCGTTGGGGACCGATGGCGGTCGCCGATCTTGTCAGCGAATGGTTTGAGACGGAGTTGTTGCGCGCAACTGTTGCGGCGCGTGGGATTCACGGAGCCTTTGCCGGTCCATGGTCTGCGGGAACGAGTTTAGGATTGCTGTGGCAAGCGGCGATGGATGGAAGCGCAATCGCGCCGGCGTCGTATCCGAAAGGTGGCATGGGCGCTTTGACTCAGGCGCTGGCGAGCGCGGCTAAAGCTGCGGGTGCAGAGATTCGCACTTCGGCGCGTGTTTCGCAGATTAGTAATGCTTACGGCGATAAACCGAAAGTCGTGCTGGAGGCCGGTGAAGAGATTGAGTCGCGCGTGGTGGTTTCGAATGCCGATCCACGCACGACGTTTCTGAATCTCGTCGATCCGATCGATCTCGAACCGAATTTCCTGCTGAAGATGCGCAACTATCGCACTCCGGGTGTGGTTGCGAAGATCAATCTCGCGCTTTCGGGATTGCCGGAGTTTAGCGGTGTCAATCCCGGCGAAGCGGCGTCGAAGCTTGCGGGGCGGATTCACATCGGTCATGAGATCGATTACCTCGAACGTGCTTTCGATGCTTCGAAGTATGGTGAGTTCTCGCCGGATCCTTATCTCGACATCAACATCCCTTCACTCGGCGATCCGTCGCTCGCGCCGGCTGGCAATCACGTGATGTCGGTCCACGTGCAGTTTGCACCGTATAAGCTGAAGAACGGCGACTGGACTACGCGGGGTGAAGAGTTTGCAAATAACGTGTTCGATAAGTTGGAAGCTTATGCGCCGGGTATTCGCGACTTGATCGTTGCCGCGCAGGTGATCACGCCATTAGATCTCGAACAGGAGTTTGGTCTCAGTGGTGGGCACATTCATCACGGCGAACAAACACTCGATCAGTTCTTTACTTTCCGTCCGTTGATTGGTTGGGCGCAGTACCGCACTCCACTCAACCGACTCTACCTGTGTGGCGCAGGCACGCATCCGGGCGGCGGTCTTACAGGACTCTCAGGCGCAAACGCCGCGCGTGAAATCGCGCGAGACCTCAAATCAGGGAAAGTATGAGTAAGCGCAGCTTCGCAAGCGACAACAACGCCGGTGTGCATCCGGAAGTCATCGAGGCGGTGAAAGCCGCGAACGACGGGCATGTCGTCGCGTATGGCGACGATCCATTCACCGCGCGCGCGACGAAGCTGTTTCAGAAACATTTTGGCCGGGACATTGCAGTCCATTTTGTTTTTGGCGGCACTGGCGCGAATGTTCTCGGGTTGAAGGCGATCACCGAATCCTACCAGGCGATTATTTGTGCCGAGTCCGCGCACGTGAACGTTGATGAGTGTGGTGCGCCTGAGAAATTCACCGGTTGCAAACTACTCACCGTCGCGACACCTGACGGCAAGCTCCGCGTCGACCAGATCAAACCGCTCATGCACGGCATCGGTGTCGAACACCACGTCCAGCCTCGTGTGATCACGATCTCACAGGCCACTGAGATGGGCACCATTTATACGAAGAAGGAGTTGAAGGAGCTGGCCCGCTTCGCTCACGATAACGGACTATTGCTTCACGTTGACGGCGCGCGGCTATCTAATGCGGCGGTGAGTCTCAACGCGACATTGAAAGAGATCACGGCTGATGTTGGTGTCGATGTGCTTTCGTTTGGTGGAACGAAGAATGGAATGATGTACGGCGAAGCGGTTGTCTTCTTTGATAAGAAACGCGCGGCCGACTTTAAATACATTCGCAAGCAGGGAATGCACTTGCCGTCGAAGATGAGATTTATCTCAGCGCAGTTTGAAGCGCTGCTTTCGGGGGATGTGTGGCGACGCGGCGCTGCGCACGCGAATCGAATGGCGCAGTTGTTGGGCAGCGAGCTGGCCACAGTGCCGCAGATACAACTCACGCAACCGGTTGAAGCGAATGGCGTCTTCGCAATGATTCCGCGGAAGTACGTGCCGGCGTTGCAGAAGAGATATTTTTTCTATGTTTGGAATGAAGAGATATCGGAGGTGCGGTTGATGGCGTCGTTTGATACGACGGAAGAGGATGTGCGCGATTTCGTGGAGTTCGTGAGGCGGACGGTTAAATAGTTAGACAGGATTAACAGGATGTTTCAAGATGGACAGGATTCTATCTTGTAAATCCTGAAAACATCCTGTTCATCCTGTCCAACATTCCTCTCGCCGCAAGCACGATCAGCATCATCCAAAAAACATATCGAATCCTGAACAGCGCCCCAGCATTCACCACGACCAATCCGAGCGCTACCATCCCGATCGCTGCCACCAGCAACACGAGCCACATCTTCAGATTTCGTCGCTCCCGCCACACGCACAACCCAGCCGCGACATAAAGAAAATACATCGCCAGTGTTTCAACTCCACTCGCCAATCGTGACGCGCGGCCGAAGCTTCCCACTTCAATCCACATATTCGGGAACGGCGCAAAAAATCCGATCACAAAAGCGCGTGGCAGATACCTTACAACATCACCCGTGCTATTAAACTGCACATCCTCGTCGATATTTGTCGCCTGCGAGGTATACGAACGGAAGCCGGCCCTCCGACCCGACATCTGTTTGATCGTTGAAAGAATTGTCAGCGTCGTCACTGGCGGTCGCACTCCGGGCAGAGTCGTGCTTTCAAGACGCGAAGGGACGACGATCAGCGCTGCAATAATCAACAACATCGCGAAAGCGTTGCCTTTCACGAACTTCTTCGCCCGGATCATCCGGCCTGCAAGCATGATAAGAGCTATCGCGACCGCGACGATGACGACATTCCACATATTCCCGCGCGCCAGCCAAAAGAGTGTGACTAAGAGCGCGCCGCCGGCTCCGAGCAAAACCGCTTCGCGCCAGGCAAATTCACGGCCCAGCAACATTGTCAGCACAAGCATTAGAGCCAGCAGGCACAGGATTGAAAGCGGATCGCGGATCAGTTGTGTTGAGTGAAGTAAGAACGTTGGCCACACACCAACAATCGCTGCTGCCACTAGGGCTGTCTGCGCATCGAACAGCTCGCGACCGAGAAAAAAAACACAACTCAGAATTCCGAGGAAGTAGAAAAGATTCAGCGGTTCAGTGCCGAGAATGTTGTAGCCTAGAAGCCATCCGCAGATCATGAATGAGATCGAGTGCAGACGGCTGTGCAGCGGCGCCTTTGTGTTAAGCCACGCGGTGAAACCGTTCGTCTTCCATTGGTCAACTAAATCGATCGCAACTTGACGGTAAGTTTTGCCGTCGATGGCGAACGTTATCCCGATGCCGTTTTCATCGAACCTGGTCGGCAAGACGCGAAAGTGTCCGATGAGGAAGATCGCGGTGGTCAGAGCGACATGAATCGCGCCCGCGAGTATCAGGAATTTCCATTTGGAATTAAGGACCATCGGCGGAGGAGTGTCTCACGCAAAGACGCAACGGCACAAAAGGGCGCCTCTTTGGAGTGCGGCGGCCTGGCGCCGCTTTGTTATCGATGGCATCTGATCGAGGCCAAAGCGGCGCCCGGCCGCCGCACTCCAAGGAGGCGCCCTTTGCAAGGTTACGGGAATCTGTATTAAGTTCACGTTCTCGAAATAAACGAATGAGCAGTGTGCTCGATGACGTGATTGACGAAATTGAGCCGGCGCCAAACATCGTGTCAGTAATGGCGGGCACAAAGCCCGCGCTTCTACTGAGCATTGACGTCGGTACGTCAGGAGTGCGTGCGGCGTTGTTTGACGAGCGTGGCGGTGAAGTGCCGGGCGCGCAAGTTCGCAGTCGTCGCAGCGCGGCAGTGTCGGACTTCGCCGAGCTCGATCCGGACAACCTGGTCGATGAAGTTGTAAAAACTATCGATGAGTTGCTGACTTATCACTTCCACTCCGCGGCGCAGATCGAGTTCATTGCCATCTCCGCGTTCTGGCACAGCCTGATCGGAGTTGATGCTGCGGGAGTTCACACGACACCAGTTTTGACGTGGGCCGACACGCGCGCCACAGAATTCGCAAATCAATTGCGACGGGACTTTGATGAATCAGAGATTCACCCGCGCACGGGTTGCCGCTTCCATCCGAGTTACTGGCCCGCCAAACTTCTCTGGCTGCGCAGTGAGCAGCACGACAGGTTTCACCACACGCAATGTTGGCTCGGATTTGCCGAGTATCTTTGCCTGCGCCTATTCGGAGACAACTCGACGTCGATTTCGATGGCGTCTGCCACGGGCTTATTCAATCAGCGCGAGTGTGACTGGGACTGGGATTTTGTTGAGCAACTCGGCATCTCGCCCGACACACTACCTACTATTAAAACGCAAACGAACGCACGGCTCACAGATGACTTTGCGCGTCGTTGGCCTGCGCTTGCGGAAGCACGACTCATCAACGTTGCCGGCGATGGCGCCGCAAACAATATCGGCGCCGGTTGTAGCACAAGAGACAAGATTGCACTGATGGTGGGAACGTCTGGCGCGATGCGAGTTGTCTTTCAGGGAGAGCCTCCAGACAATCTCGCGCCGGGACTTTGGAGTTATCGAGCTTGTAGCCGTCGCGTCGTAGTTGGTGGCGCATTGTCGGATGGTGGCGGCCTTGTGCAATGGATCAATGAGTCATTGAAGTTTGTATCTGATGACATTGCAACACTCGAGCCGGACGGTCATGGATTAACTGTGCTTCCTTTCTGGTCAGGTGAGCGAAGCACCGGCTGGCTCGCTTCGGCTCGCGGTGGCATCTTCGGACTGAGACAACAGACGACGCCCATTGAGATCGCGCGTGCAGTACTCGAGGCGATCGCCTATCGCTTCGCCTTGATCGCTCGTGCACTCGACCCAATCGCTCCAAACGCAACGATCGCTGCATCGGGAAACGCGTTGCGTTCCTCGCCGGCGTGGTTACAGATCATCGCTGACGTTTTAGGCCGTCCATTGCTGCTCGGTGGCACTGCCGAGGCATCGAGTCGTGGCGCAGCCTTGCTTGCGCTCGAAGCGGTGGGCAAAATAGCAAACATTGAGGAAGATACATTTACGGTTGACCAGGTGTTCGAGCCTGACATGACGCGACACGCTCGCTATAGCCACGGACTCGCACGCCAGCAGGAACTCTACGAGCGAATATATCGAGGGAAATAGGAACAGGAGCGTATGCAGAGGCAGTTTTGCAGGGGCAGTTTGCAGGCGCAGGTTTTATTTACTGCGCCTGCTCCCTGCTCCTGATTCCTGTTCCTGCTCCGTTGACACAGAAACCCAAACCTTAGGAAAACCAATGAGCGCGCCAGTGCAGAAAGAAAACTCCAACATCAATCCCGAACTCGATCAGCTTTGCATCAACACAATCCGAGCTTTAACAATCGACGCCGTTCAAAAAGCCGAGTCGGGACATCCCGGCTTGCCGCTCGGCGCTGCGCCGATGGCGTACGTTCTGTGGACGCGTTTCATGCGTCACAACCCGCGCAATCCGAAATGGGAGAATCGAGATCGCTTTCTGCTTTCCGCCGGCCACGGTTCGATGCTGCTCTATTCGCTGCTCCATCTGACCGGTTACGACCTCTCGCTCGACGAACTGAAAAACTTTCGCCAGTGGGGCTCGAAGACGCCGGGCCATCCGGAGTACGGGCTCACGCCCGGTGTTGAAATCACCACCGGCCCACTCGGTCAGGGCTTTGCAAACGGCGTCGGCATGGCGATGGGCGCGGCACACCTTGCCTCAAGGTTCAACAAAGACGGTTTTCCCCTCATCGATCATTACGTCTACGCAATTGTTTCTGACGGTGACCTGATGGAAGGCGTCGCTTCAGAAGCAGCGTCGCTCGCCGGTCATCTCAAGCTCGGCAAGCTGATCTATCTCTACGACGACAATCACGTCACGATTGAAGGCTTCACCAGTCTCGCGTTTAGTGAAGACGTGCCGAAGCGTTTTGAAGCTTACGGCTGGCACACGCAAACAGTCGCCGACGGCAATGACCTCGGCGCTATCGAAGAAGCAATCAAAGTCGCACAATCAGTTACTGACAAGCCGAGCTTGATTTCCGTTAAGACAGTTATCGGATTCGGTATGCCCACGCAGGGCACGCGCAAAGCTCACAGCGACGCGCCCGGTGATGAGGCCGTGCGCGAGACCAAGAAACATCTCGGCTGGCCCGAAGACACGCAGTTTTACATTCCCGAGGAAGCCCTCGCGCACTACCGTGAAGCCGTTCCACGCGGCGAGCAACTCGAAGCGGAGTGGCACGGCCTCGTCGAGCGTTACCTCCAAGGTCACTCGACGGAAGGCGAACTCTGGCGTAACACCATGAGCGGTGAACTGCCTGCGGGCTGGGAAGATCATCTGCCGAAGTTTGAAGATCCAAAACCGGTTGCGACACGTGTGGCGAGTGGCGAAGTAATCAATGCCCTTGCGCCCGTGTTGCCGATGCTCATCGGTGGCTCTGCGGACCTCGGGGTCTCGAATAACACTGACATCAAATCGAGTCACAGTTTCGAGGCGGGCGAATACGACGGTCGCATCCTGCATTTTGGCGTGCGCGAACACGCGATGGGCTCCACGTTGACGGGAATGTCGTTGAACGGTGGCTTGATCCCGTATGGCGGAACGTTCATGACGTTCTCCGACTACATGCGTCCGGCGATTCGTTTGGCGGCGTTGTCGGAAGTGCAGGTGATTTACGTTTTCACGCACGACTCCATCGGTCTTGGTGAAGATGGGCCAACACACCAACCCATAGAGCATCTTGCTGCGTTACGAGCGATCCCGCATCTGTTTGTGATTCGTCCGGCCGATTCCGCGGAGGTCAGTGAAGCGTGGCGCATCGCAATCCTGCGACGCTCGGCGCCGACGGCGTTGGCGTTGACACGACAGAAAGTGCCGGTGATCGATCGCAAGCGTTTTGCAAAGGCAGATGGATTGCGACGCGGTGGTTACGTCCTGGCAGATGCTGAAGCGAATGGAAACGTCGTTACACCAAAACTCATTCTCATCGCCACGGGATCGGAGGTTGGATTAACGCTGGAGGCACGAGAAAAATTACAGGGTGAAGGCGTACCGACGCGTGTTGTTTCGTTGCCGTGTTGGGAATTGTTTGAGGAGCAAACCGCCGAGTACCGTGATGAGGTTTTGCCGCCTTCGGTGACGGCGCGGCTCGCGGTTGAAGCGGGTGTGCGACAGGGTTGGGAGCGTTATGCTGGAGCAGCCGGTGACGTTATTTGTCTCGATCGCTTTGGGGCGTCGGCGCCCGGGGATGTGGCGCTAAAGAATCTTGGATTTAATGTTGATAATGTTGTTAGTCGCGCCCGGAAGCTCACGGGCAGTTAGACAGGATTTACAAGATTTTTCAGGATT
>Ga0207428_10005708_pt1 | contig 11570 bp, 8 predicted proteins | sample RhiMethybrSRZTD1_FD_187600 | JGI IMG/M metagenome (GOLD analysis project Ga0207428, IMG submission 187600) | Populus rhizosphere microbial communities from Tennessee, USA - Rhizosphere MetaG P. TD hybrid SRZTD1 (SPAdes) (version 3) | ecosystem: Host-associated > Plants > Roots > Rhizosphere >... | reverse complement strand
CTGATTAGCGCCTTCGGGCAGCGCGTCAATGTAGCACGCTATGTCACGAAGTGTAGGCATAATGAATCCCCGTCCAGGGAGTCGTTAATTTCCTCATCCATAAGACCTGTTCATTGTTCATTGTTCGTTTGTCATTTGTCATTGTTGAATGGCGCAGCTCCGGTAATGACAAATGAACAATGAACAATGAACAGGTCTTATGGATCTTACCAATCATACTCACTGAAACTGCACCTTGCACGTCTCGCCCGCCCGGACCTTTGCCCCCGCAGCGGGAGACTGGCGAAAGGCCAGTCCTGACCCATTCAGACTGATCACCAGATTCATCTGCGCGCAGGCTTGCGTCACCGCGCGCACCCCGCGTCCGCGGAAATCCGGCATCACGAAGACCCTTTCTGATTGCGGATCGCGGATTGCGGATTGCGGATTTGGATTCTGGGATTGCAAATTCTCGGAGCCGATAAATCCGCAATCCGCAATCCGCGATCCGCAATCAGAATCCTCGCCGCCTTCCGACTCGTACTCTTTCGACAACGCGGCCAGGGAGTCGCGGAACGCTTTGTCGTCGGGCGGAATGACGTAATCGCCCAGAGCGGCTTCGGCGATCAGGTTGAAGACCGGCGCGGCGACGCTCCCGCCCTGGTGGTTTCCTTCCGGCTCGTCGACCATCACGACTATGGCCAGGCGCGGGTCGGCGGCCGGGACGAATCCCGCGAACGACGGCATGTATTTCGTATGCGACATCCTTCCATTCTCGACCTTCTGTGGGGTGCCGGTCTTGCCCGCCACAGAGTAACCCGCCAGGTTGATCGCGCGGCGGGCGGTGCCGTGCGTCACCACACGCTCCATAAGCCTGACCATCATTTCCGCGGTCCGCTCGCTGACGACTTGTCGCGTTTCGATCTTCGGCTCGTACAGCGCGCGCCCGTCCTGCGCCACGATCTTCTTGACGACATGGGGTTTGACCCACACGCCGCGATTGGCGATCGCGCCGACCGCCGCGACGATCTGCAGCAGCGTGACCGACACCTCCTGGCCGATGGCCACCGAACCGATCGAATCGATGCGCCAGTCTTCGAGCGGGTTGACAATGCCCCGAGATTCGCCCGGCAGTTCGATCCCGGTCTTCCGCCCGAAGCCGAACTGCGAGATGTATTCGAAGAATTTCTCCCTGCCGAGCCTCTGGGCGATGCGGATCGCGCCACCGTTCGACGATTTGGCGAACGCGTCTTCAACCGTCAGAGCGCCGTAGGCGTGCGTGTCGCGTATGACGCGCTTGCCGATGGTGATCTGTCCGCCGCCGCAGTTGATCATGTCATCCGGCTCGAACAGCCCCTCTTCAAAAGCTGCCGCGTAGGTCACGACCTTGAAGATCGAGCCGGGTTCGTAAGGCCAGCCGATGGCGCGGTTTGCGCGCGACGAGTCGTTCGCGCCTTCGGGACGCTCGTTAGGGTTGAAGGTCGGGACGTTGGCGAGCGCCAGGATCTCGCCTGTTTTCGGGTCCATGACTATCGCGCCGGCGCCTTTAGCGCGGGTCATCCGCACTGCCTCGTCGAGCAGGACCTCGACCCTGTGCTGTAAGACCGCGTCAATCGTCAGGACGACCTGCGCGCCGTTGACCGCCGGGGTCTCGCTTCGGTTGTAGGGCCGCCCCGCGGCGTCCCTGTCGAACGCGATCTCGCCGGCTTTCCCGCTCAGCAGGTCGTCGTATTTCTGCTCGACGCCGGCCAGTCCGTTGTCGTACGAGTCGACGTAACCGATCACGCTCGCGGCCAATGAGTCGTTGGGATAGAAACGCTGGCTCTCTTTTTGAATCGCGACTCCTCGCAGATTATTTTTGGTGACCGCCTCGCTGACGGCCCGAGAGGTCTCGGGGTCGAGTTTGCGTTTAAGCCAGAGGAAACTCGAATCCCCGGCCAGCCTCTTCAGTAGTTCGGATTGATCGAAGCCGAGCAGCGGAGAGAGAGCGCCGGCGGCTCTCTCGCGGGCGGCCTCCTCCTTGAGCTGCTTCAGATCGACGTAAACCGAATCGGCGATGGCGCTGACTGCGAGTTCGCGTTCTTCGCGGTCGACTATCGGACCGCGCGCGGCGACGACCTTGACTTCCCTACGCTGGTTGAGCGCGGCGCGCTCCGAGTAGTGGTCATGCCGCGCCACCTGTAACCACATCAGACGCCCCATGATCATGAACATCCAGACGCACAGAGCCGAGGCTATCCAGAGCGCGCGGCGGCCCGCGTCGGCGGGCTGCCTGGTCGGACGCCGCGTCAGCTGTCGGATCTTGCGATGTCTAGTTCGTTGCATCTTCATGGGAGCCGCCTGATGGGAGCCGCCTGAATTAGGCCACAAAACTTTTAGTTAATTCCGTAAATAGAATTTCAGCCACGAATGAACGCGAATCCCTTTTTCGATGACCGCGTAGTTTCCCGCCTCTTGCCCCCATTTGTGAAATTTCGTGTTCATTCGCGGCTGAAATTCCTTTATCCGTCGCATCCGAGACATTCGCGTTCTACCGCCGCGCCGATGGCGTCTGGCGCTGATTCTGCTTCTTCGTCTTTACCACATTCGCCCTTGCCTTGTTTGCCGCGCTCTCGCGTTTCACCGCGTTCACTTTCACGATCTTTACAATCTTCGCCGCTTTTCCAGTCTTCACGCCCCCCACAACCTTCGCTTGTAAAGCTGGTCTGCCCGGCCTGATCGAAAGAGGGGCATTGTTAACCTGACGGTCGCCCTGACCGGCCCGAGGCGACGGAACCGGGGAAACGACCCGCCGGGCCGAAGCCTTACTCAGGTCCTCTTCCCTCTCCAGTTTGAGATGGTCGAGTCCGTTCCGCATGCCCGTGCGCTCGATCTCGCCGGCGCTGAGAGCGCGCTGTTGATCGCGCGCCAGAAATTTCTGCTGACTGGTGTATTCATCAAGCTTCACCTTGAGCTGTTCTTCAGCCTGCGCGATTCTGTACGTGTTGATCTGCGAGCGCAGCGCGAACACGAAGCCCGCGGCGAGCCCCACACCGATCAGGATCATCATCCACATAACTCTAGCCCCGCGGCCTTCGCTTCGACGCCGAACTACAGCGCGGCTTGATATCCACCTTGAATTCTGACGCGAACGGGGAACACCCGCCTCCACGCTGAACGCCCCCAACGCCTTTGACGACTTCGCCGGATTTTTCGACCGGGCCTGGCGTTTGGCTACGGCGCCGTTGCGGACTCTTGGCAGGTATCGCGGTGTTCTCATTTCCCACACTCCTCTGGATAAACGGCGAATAGCGCCGCTATTTTTTTCCTTCTGTCGAAAAGTGACTCTTTAGATAGAGCCTGACTTACACTTATTGACCGTGGGGATTATGCTGTTGCTGCGCCGCGCCGATGGCCGTCCCGGGCGTCATCAAATCTTCTTACAGGCGCGCAACTTCGCGCTGCGAGAGCGCGGATTATCAGCGATTTCAGCAGCGCCTGGCTGAATGGCCTTGCGCGTGAGTATCTCCACACGCCTTACCGCTCCGCATCGGCACTCAGGCTGGTTGGGGGGGCACAAGCAACGACCAGACTGAAACCTCAGGGCCTGTTTGATAATCCTGTCTTCGAGCGAGTGAAACGTAATGACCACCAACCGCCCACCCTGTTCGAGCGCGTCAACCGCATCGGCGACGAATTGATCCAGCCCCTCCAGTTCGCGGTTTACCGCTATGCGAAGCGCCTGGAAAGTTTTTGTCGCAGGATGAATGCGCCAGTGACCTTTCGGATGAATCGCTCTGACAACCAAATCGGCAAGCTGCCCAGTAGTCGTAATGGGCGCCACGTCCCGCTCTCTGACAATGCGACGAGCTATGCGCCGCGCGGCACGCTCTTCACCGTATTCAAAGATGACGTCGGCCAATTCACGCTCGCTGAGATCATTAACTAAATCGGCCGCTGTCAAATTCTGTGAACGATCTATCCGCATATCCAATGGGGATGTGGCCACCGGGTATGCGGATCGATCGGTTGGTGAAGTTACTGACGACGATGGGGATTCGGTAAAATCTTTACCGGAACGAAAGCTGAAGCCGCGCTCCGGCGCGCTCAATTGATATGATGAAATACCGAGATCGGCCAATATGCCCGCAACCGTCTCGATTTCTTTTTCTGCAAGAACCTCTTTGATCAGGCGGTAATCCTTATGCACCGCCATAAACCTTTCGCCGAACTCCGCCAGACGCCCGCTCGCCAACTCTATTGACTCCGCGTCACGGTCAAACCCGATCACGCGGCTGTTCGGCGACGCCCTCAATATCAACTCACTATGCCCTCCCAGCCCAAGCGTCGCGTCAATGAACAACCCTCCGCGAGCGGCGTCGAGACCCTCAAGAGCCTCCTGGGTCATCACAGGGCGATGGAGTTCCATAAATTCAACAGGAACGGGGGGAGGAGACGCCTAAGCGGCACAATCTCTTTTCGGCGTCTCCTGAACCGGGCGCCTCAAATACCTAGCCGCGCCAGCGCCTCCGCGTCCTCATCCGTATACGGCTGCGCTTCCAAGCGCGAGCGGCGGAAATTTTCGGCGTTCCATACTTCCAAATATTTCAAATATCCGAAGACCATCACCTCGCCCGCCAGGTTCGCTTCGTTGCGCAACATCGGGTAGATTAAGATCCTCCCTTGCCCGTCCATCTGCTGCATCTGCCCATAATAGTTAGCGCGATCCAGAAACTTCCTCGCTGCCGGAATCATCGAGGGCTGATCGGATAACTTATTTTCAATTTCCTCCCACTCCCGTAGTGGGTAAATCCGCGCGCAATCCCCAAGTAAACTCGTCACATAAAAATCGTCCTGACTATACTTCTCATCGAGATAGCGTTTGAATGAGGCCGGGATTTTAATCCGCCCTTTGTCATCCATATGCGCGCTGTAGCTACCTCGCAGCATCTCATTCCAATCTCTCTTCTAATTTCTTTTTTTAACCGCTTATCTAACCACTATTTTCTATCTTTTACCACTTTAGACCACTTGAATGCGGCGTATAGTATGCCAGCGATTAAAAGGTGTCAAGGCATTTATCTCCATAAAATCGTTGATTCACGACTTGAAGTCATAAATGCTAAAGGGTTGAATCTTATAGCTAGTACAGATTTGCTCAAAATGGTGTCAGATTGGCGCACATCGTCCTGGTTCGTGGCGCGTAACGCGCTTTGTGAGCAAAGGCCAGTTGGTGATATAGTTGCGCGCACTTTACGCCTGGGGCAGGTAGAAGGGCAGTTTTTCGGGAAATGAACCCACTAATACAATTGATCGGCTTCGGATTGCTGGCGGCAACTGGAAATATAATCGGCGGTTTTTTAATCACCGGGTCACGCGCAACCAGTCAGCGTATGCTCAGATATTTGATTGCGCTCGGAGCCGGTTTCATGCTCGCCGCAGTCTTTCTGGAGGTGATCCCGGAGATCGCCCTGCAATGGCAGGGGAGCCTAATAAAACCGATGGGCCTGACGCTGGCAGGCTATTTACTGATCCAATTCGTCGAACACACCATCGCGCCCCACTTCCATTTCGGCGAAGAGACGCATTCCGACGAAATGATGCGCCGTGGAGTGGCGACCACCGCGGTCATAGCGCTTTCGGTTCACACTTTCTTTGACGGCGTTGCGATCGCTTCGGGGCTGCTCACGAGTTTCCGGCTGGGATTACTTCTCTTCATAGCAATACTCTTGCACAAAATTCCCGAAGGCTTCACGGTGGCTTCAATCGCGCTTGCTTCGGGGCGCGGTAATCAGGCGGCGATGCGCGCGACCTCGCTGATCGCCGCCGCGACCTTCGCCGGAATAGTTCTGACATTCGCAGTGCAACCCGCTGTCAAATTCACGCTTCCCTTCTCGGCCGGCGTCACGCTCTACGTCGCCGCGTCCGACTTGATTCCAGAAGTTAATCGCAAAGGTCATAAAGGCGCCGACCTGGGCGCGTCTCTCCTGGTCTTCGCCGGCGCCGCAATCTTTTACCTGGCCCATCTGATGTTGCACGGCGTGCTTGACTGAGAGCCGAGATAGGACTTATAGGACTCATGGGACTTATAGGGTTATAAGTCCCATGAGTCCTATAAGTCCTATAAGTCCTATTTCAGGATGTTCCCGAGGATTTTGGAGAATTCTATGAACGATCCCACGATCATTACCGACCGTTTGGACGAGTTGCAGCAGGAATGGGAAGAGAAAAGTCTCGAACCGTCGCTGCGGAAGATGCCGGAAAGTCAGGCCGAATTTACGACCGTTTCTCTGAAGCCTATCGGCCGGCTCTACACGCCGCGCGACGTTGAAGACATTGACTTCGAGCGCGACATCAATTTTCCGGGGGCGCCGCCTTACACGCGCGGCATCCATCCGACCGGCTATCGGGCGAAGCCTTGGACGATGCGGCAATTCGCCGGCTACGGCTCGGCGTTCGATACCAACCGCCGTTTCAAATACCTGCTCGAACACGGACAGACAGGGCTTTCGACGGCCTTCGACCTGCCGACGCTGATGGGTTACGACTCCGACCATCCGTTCTCCGAAGGCGAGGTCGGCAAATGTGGCGTCGCGATTTCGTCGCGCGAGGATATGGAAGTCCTCTTCGACGGAATCCCGCTCGACCGGGTGACGACCTCGATGACGATCAACGCGCCCGCCTCGATGATATTCGCCTTCTTCCTGGCGGTGGCCGAAAAACAGGGGGCCGAATGGCGCGACGTCGGCGGCACGCTGCAGAACGACATCTTGAAAGAGTACATCGCGCAGAAGGAGTGGATCTATCCGCCGCGTCCATCGATGCGGCTGATCACCGACACGTTCAGGTTCTGCGCCGAGCGGATGCCCAAATGGAACTCGATCTCGATCTCCGGCTACCACATCCGCGAAGCCGGGGCGACCGCAGCGCAGGAACTGGCCTTCACGCTGCGCGACGGAATCGAGTACGTCGAATACGGCGTCCGCGCGGGCCTCGACGTCGACGAATTCGCGCCGCGGCTGTCGTTCTTTTTCAACGCGCACAACGACTTCTTCGAAGAGGTCGCCAAATACCGCGCCGCGCGCCGCATCTGGTATCGGGTGATGACCGAGCGGTTCAATGCTAAGAGCCCGCGCTCGCATCAACTGCGCTTCCACGCGCAGACAGCCGGCGTCAGCCTCACGGTGCAGCAACCGATCAACAACATCTCGCGCGTGGCGATTCAGGCCCTGGCCGCCGTGCTCGGCGGCGCGCAATCGCTGCACTGCGACGGCTACGATGAAGCGCTGGCGCTCCCGACCGAGCGCGCGGCGCTGATCGCCCTCCGGACTCAACAGATCATCGCTCACGAAACCGGCGCGACCAACACCGTCGACCCGCTCGGCGGCTCGTACTTCGTCGAGAAGCTGACCAGCGAACTCGAAGAAGAGGCCTGGGACTATTTCCGCAAGATCGACGCGATGGGCGGAATGGTCGAAGCCGTCGAAGCCGGGTTCCCGCAGAAAGAGATTCACGAATCGGCCTACCGGCACCAGCGCGCGGTCGAGCGCGGCGAGAAGTTGATCGTCGGCGTCAACGCATACCAGATGAACACCGACGAACTCGGCGAGCCGAACATCCTGCAAATCGACGAATCGGTGGCGAGGCTGCAGGAAGAGCGCCTGGCGAAACTCCGGGCCGAACGCGACAACGCCGCCGCGCGGCGCGCCCTCGATGAATTGAGGCGCGGCGCCGAAGACCCGGACGCCAACACGATGCCTCTGCTGATCGATTGCGCGCGCGCCGACTGCACGCTCGGCGAAATGTGCGACGCGTTGCGACCGGTATTCGGCGAATACCAGGAGCCGGACTTTTGATCGCGGATCTTGGGTTGTGGATTGCGGATCAGAGAAAAGGGAAGACCTCGGACGTCCCGCCAATCCACAACCGCCTGAAACCAGGACGGCCACGAAAACCTACGGTCAGATGTTCAAATTCATCGCTGTTTTGTGATGCCCGGAGGGCTGCGCTACAATCACTTTGATCTGCTGGAAATGAAATGCTGTTGCAGTTATTTTCGCGTCATTATTCAACGCATCCAAAATTTTCCCGAGCTCATAATCGAAAGGAAATCTTTATGAACAAAGCTCACTGCTTCCTGCGTGTGGCGCTGACGTTTGCGCTCGCGCTGTCAGGCGCTGTGGCTTACGGGCAGGGCGGACAGGAGCCGTCCTCACCGAAAAACGGGCCGAAAGAAGGCCCTCCGGCGGCGAAGCCCTCGCCCGGCAAGACGGTCAACGTCAATTTTAAAGACGTGAAATTGAAGAACGGCCTGCGCGTGTTGCTCGTCGAAGACCACAGCGCGCCGGTCGTCTCCGTGGCCATCACCTTCGACGTCGGCTCGCGCAACGAGCGCAAGGGCCGCACGGGTTTCGCCCACCTCTTCGAGCACATGATGTTCACGGGCTCCGAGAACGTCGGCAGGAACGAATACTCGCTGTGGATCGACACCAACGGCGGCTCGAACAACGCGACGACCAGCGAAGACCGCACGCTCTATTACGCCACCGTGCCGTCGAACCAGCTCGACATGATTCTCTTCCTCGAATCCGACCGCATCCGCGCGCTCGACGTGACGCAGGAGAGCCTCGACATCCAGCGCAAGGCCGTTCAAGAAGAGCGCCGGCTGCGCGTGGACAACGAGCCTTATGGCAAGACCGAGGAGAGGTTCCAGGAAGTGATGTTCGACAACTTCGCCTACAAACATTCTGTCATCGGCTCGATGGAAGACCTGAACGCGGCCAGCCTGCAGGACGTGAAAGAGTTCTTCCGAATTTATTATGCGCCGAACAACGCCGCGCTCGCCCTGGTCGGTGATTTCAAGGCTGACGAGGCGCTCGCCAAGATCAAAAAATATTTCGAGGGCATTCCGTCGCAGCCCGCGCCGCCGAAAGTCTCGACGACCGAGCCTGAACAGACCGCCGAGCGCCGCTTCGCGGAAGAAGACCCTTTTGCGCGTCTGACCCAGTTGCTGATCGGTTACAAGGGCGTCGTCTCCAACACGCCGGACGCCCACGCCCTTCAGGTTTTGAATTCGGCTCTGTCCGGTGGGCAAAGCTCCAGGCTCTACCAGAAACTGGTTAAGGAGAAGGAGCTGGTCACGAATGTTTTTGCGTTCCCGAGCCCGTTCCGCGGCGGCGGCTACTACCAGATCACCGCGATGGTCGCGCCTGACAAGAAGGTCGAGGACGTCGAAGCCGCGATAAACGAGGAGATCGAGCGGTTGCAGCGCGAACCCATCGCCGATTGGGAGTTGGACAAGGCCAAGAACTCGGCGCGGCGCGGTTCGATCCAATCGCTCCAAAGCTCGCTCGGCACGGCGATCCGGTTGAGCGAATACGCGGTCTTTTACAATGACCCGGGCCTGATCAACACGCAATTCCAGAAATTCGCCGCCGTCACCAAAGCCGACGTGCAGCGCGTGGCGCAGAAGTATCTGAAGCCCGCCAACCGCACGGCCGCCGTTACAACCCCGGCGAAACAGCAGCCCTGATAGGGCGTACAGGACCAATAGGGCCTCTAAGTCTTAAATGTCCTATTAATCAGAGGAAAGCAATGAGACGAATATCCGGAATGACGACGGCGCTGGCGCTCGCCCTGGCCGCGAGCGTCGCGCTGGCTCAACAGCCGCAGACGCTGAAAGGCGTGGTAATTAAGGGCAAGACGCCCATTAACAAGGAAGTTCTGAAAGTCGCGATGCCGAAGGCCTATGAAACGGAGCTCGGCAATGGGCTGCGAGTGATCGTTCTCGAAAACCACAAGCTGCCGACCTTCGCGATGCAGATGGTCGTCATGAGCGGCGGGCTGAGCGACCCGGCCGGTCAGCCTGGCGCGGCCCAATACGCCGCAGCCATGCTGCGCGAAGGGACGAAGACGCGATCGAGCAGGCAGATCGCCGAGGCGGTCGAATCGCTGGGCGCGACTCTCAACGCCGGCTCCGGCCTCTCGTCGCCGATCAGCCAGATCACGGCAGGCGGGCTGATCGAGAACTTCGATCAGATCATGGAATTGTTCGCTGACGTGATCCTGAATCCGAGCTTCCCTGCAGACGACCTGAACAAACTGAAGACCCGTGCCGCCGCGCAACTACGCGCCCAACGCTCGCAACCGGGATTCCTGGCCAACGAGATGTTTTTGAAAACGATGTACGGCGCTCACCCGGCCAGCCGCGCCGCCCTGACGCCAGCGCAACTCCAGGGCATCACGCCGGATACGCTCAAGCAGTTTCACGCGGCGCACTATAGGCCGAGCAACGCCATTTTCGCCATAGTCGGCGACGTCAACCAGTCCGAGATCGTGGCGAAACTGGAAAAGACTTTCGGTGGTCAGCAAGGCGGCGCCCAACCTGGCGCCCAACATGGTTCCCAACATGGTTCATGGACGCGCGGCGACGTCCCGCGGCCGGACCTGCCCAAGGTCAGTGAACCCGGCCAATCGAAGATCTACCTGATCGACCGCCCCGGGTCGGAACAGACCAATCTGATCCTCGGCAATCTTTCGATCGAACGCAACGACCCAGACTATTACGCCCTGGACGTGATGAACCAGGTTCTGGGCGGCGGGGCCAGCGCGCGGCTCTTCCTGAACCTGCGTGAAGACAAGGGATATACCTATGGCGCGTACAGCGGATTCTCGGCGGCTAAATATCGTGGCGTCTTCCGCGCGAGCACCGAAGTGCAGACCAAAGTCACTAAAGATTCGATGGACGAGCTGATCTACGAGTTCAAACGCATCCGCGACGAGAAGACGCCCGACGACGAATTCGACCGCGCCAAACGCACGATCGTCGGCGGCTTCGCGATGCAGCTCGAATCGCCGCAATCGCTGCTCGCCAACATCATCACGCAAAAAATCTACAATCTCCCCGCCGATTATTGGGACGCCTACCCGCAAAAGATCGCCGCCGTGACGGCGGACGACGTTCAGCGCGTCGCGCGAAAATACCTCGACCTCGCGAAGCTGCAGATCGTCGCAGTCGGTGACGCCAAACAGATCGCCGACATGATGAAGAAATTCGGCGGCGTCGAACTTTATGACACGGAAGGCAAGCTCCTACAATCGCCTTCCGCAGAAGCGAAGACGAATTGAAATGGTGGTTAGTGGTTGGTGGTTGGTAGTTGGTAGAAAATGAATTCTCACCACCAACCACCAACCACCAACCACCAACCACTACTAATCATGGCCGAAACTAAAATCAGAGTCCTGTTAGCCAAGCCCGGTCTCGACGGGCATGACCGCGGCGTCAAAGTCATCGCGCGCGCGCTACGCGACGCTGGGATGGAAGTGATCTACACCGGATTGCGCCAAACCCCGGAACAGATCGTCAACGCCGCCATGCAGGAGGACGTCGACATCGTCGGGCTTTCGATCCTGTCGGGCGCGCACATGACGATCTTCCCTCGCGTGGTCGAATTGATGCGCGAAAAAGGGATTGACGACATGTTGCTGTTCGGCGGCGGCATCATCCCCGAAGACGACGTCCCTAAACTCAAGGAGGCCGGCGTCGGCGCGGTCTTCCTGCCCGGGGCTTCGACAGAAGACATAATCAAATACATCCGCGAGAGTGTGAAACC